>Ga0222666_1000033_pt1 | contig 111529 bp, 88 predicted proteins | sample AntAcemetagen655_FD_181710 | JGI IMG/M metagenome (GOLD analysis project Ga0222666, IMG submission 181710) | Saline water microbial communities from Ace Lake, Antarctica - #655 | ecosystem: Environmental > Aquatic > Non-marine Saline and Alkaline > Saline | place: Antarctica: Ace Lake...
TCCGAGCTGGCCGAACATCGGGTCAACAAGGTAGAGGATGTCATGAACGAGGGGGATATGGTTAATGTAAAGGTGATTGCTATCGACAACCTGGGGAGAATTAAACTGAGTCATAAGCAAGCCGAATCCGCGGAGTAAAGAACGCACGATATTTTTGATAGATAGCCCCACCCTCGAAAAGGTGTTTTATGAATTTTTGTGCGTAGAAAACTATATATTCACCACGAAGAACACGAAGAAAGACGAAGAAAACTATAAAATATTTACTAGTATCTTCAAATTTCTTCGTGTTCTTCGTGCTCTTCGTGGTTAAAAATGCTTTTCGAGTAAGGTCTCGATAGGGGATTATTATGACCGGTCCGAAGAAGTTATCACCGGCGTTGGGTTTAATTCTGATCGCGATCGGGATATTTATCGCGGTTAGTATTGTCTCCTATCATCCCGGCGACGCCGGTAATGCCGGATCGGAGAGGGGAGTTCTGAATTACAGCGGCAGGGTAGGAGCTGAGATCGCTCTCTACCTTCTGTTGGTAGTCGGCGGGGCTGCTCTGGTTATTCCTCTCTTGATTTCAGCCGAGGGCATCAGCCGTCTAATTCCTCACCAACTCCCACCGCGCCTGGCCTCGATCAGGCTTTTCTATGAGATCATTATTATTGCCGGGCTATCCCCGTTACTCAGCATCCAGACCTATCTATCTCCTCACCTGCTGGGCACGCAGCTTGAGAAGATGTCATTTGGCGGATGGTGGGGGGAGCTGATCAGTCATTGGCTGATGGAATATCTGGGTGGTTTCGGTACCCGCCTGGTCCTGGTGACGGTTGTGCTGGTTTCGTTCGCGCTCTTAACCGAGATGAAACCATTTATATGGTTCTCTCGTCTTCTCCAGAGGATTTTTGCTCTTCTTACCCGTTGGATTGCTCACCGGAAAAAAACTGTATCCCCAGCCGCGTCTTCCATTCGGAAGCCGGTCAGAAATCAGATTAATACTACCGCCGCGGATCGCAAGAAAGAGGCCGCGCGGCAACGGGAATTGGCGCGCGCGGCATTGATAATCAAGCGGGAAGAGGAACTTCGCCGGGCGGAAAAATTGCGGGAGAAAGAGGAAAAAGAACTCGAAAAAGAGAGGGAGAAAGAAGAGAGAGAACGTGAAAGAGAAAGGGAGAAAGAAGAGCGCCGGCGGAAAAAAGTAATCGAACGGAAAGAGAAAGAAGCCCAGCGCCGGCGGAAAATGATTGAAGAGAAATCGGCGGCGGCCCGCGCGAAAGAAAAATCAACGGCATCGAAAGAGCAGAAGGGACGTTCAGTTCCCGCCGGCCCGGCGTCGGCCAGCACGGTCTTCCCATCCCGGGCGGACGGCGGACGTAATCTCCCATACCAGCTTCCTCCTCTGGATATCCTTGATGTGCCACCACCCATATCAGATAGGGGGATTAAAAACATCAATTTCGACGATTCGGCTATACTGGAGAGGACTCTCCAGGAATTCGGGATTGAATCCAGGGTTGTCGGTATAGAGCGGGGCCCGGCCATCACCCGGTATGAACTCCAGATAGCTCCCGGTGTTAAGGTTGGCAAAGTCAAGGCCCTGGATAATGATCTTGCCCTGACCATGAAGGCTAAATCGGTCCGTATTCTGGCGCCGATTCCGGGGAAGGCTGCGATCGGGATCGAAGTCCCCAACGTAAATACGAACCTGGTTACTCTCCGCGAGATGCTCGATTCCCCCGAGTTTAGAAACAAGAAACTCAATCTCCCCCTGGCGATCGGAAAGGATATCTCCGGGACACCGATTATCTCCGATCTGACCGCTATGCCTCATCTCCTGATCGCCGGGGCCACCGGTTCCGGCAAGACCGTATGTATCAACTCGATTATTATGAGTCTCCTTTACTCACGCACTCCCGATGAACTGAAACTGATCATGGTTGATCCCAAGAAGGTAGAGATGGCCGCCTTCCATCGGCTTCCTCATTTGATCTGTCCGGTTATCACCGACGCGGGAAAGACAGCCATGGCCCTGGCCTGGGTGATTAAGGAGATGGAGGACCGGTATGATTATTGCGCCCGGGCCGGAGTTAGAAATATTAAATCTTATAATTCCCGCCAGCCTGCTCCCGCCGAGGAGAAAAGCGCGGATGGAGAGGGAATTCCGGATAAGATGCCCTATATAGTACTCCTGATCGATGAACTGGCCGATCTGATGCTGATAGCGGCCAAAGAGATAGAGACCTCTATCGCCCGTCTCGCCCATCTCTCCCGGGCGGTCGGGATTCACCTTATCCTGGCTACCCAGCGTCCGTCGGTCGATGTTGTCACCGGTATTATAAAAGCGAATCTTCCGGGACGGATATCCTTTAAGGTCGCAGCCAAAGTTGACTCCAGGACAGTACTGGACGCGGGCGGGGCGGATAAGCTTCTGGGGGACGGGGATCTTCTGTTTCTTCCTCCCGGGACCGATCAGCTGATCCGGGCTCAGGGGACATACTCCCAGGACCACGAGATAGATGATGTAGTAGCATTTGTAATCCGGCAGCGGGAACCGTCATTTGAAAAGGGGATTTTTCAGAAGAAGAGCATATCCGCGGATGGCAGTGTAAGCGGGGGAGGGGGAGGAGGAGATATTTTCATCGAGTCGGCAATCGACGTTATCAGGCAGACTGACCAGGCCTCAGTAAGTATGCTCCAGCGCAAGCTGAAGATCGGATATTCCCGGGCGGCCCGCATTATGGATGAGCTGGAGGAGAGAGGAGTTGTCGGGCCGTATCGAGGAACCAAAGCCCGTGAGATCTTGATAGATACATATGCCGGGGATGGAACGGTGGAGGAGGGGGAAGAAGATAATGATGATGAATAAGTTCGAGTTAGGTTCCTATTCTATGATATAATTGAAATCGTGTATAACTAAATTCCAAATTCCAAACTTGCCTAGCCAGACTAGCTAGACCTTGCTCGAAAAGCCTTTTTAACCACGAAGAACACGAAGGAATTTTAAAAAAAACAGAAAAAATTATATAGTTTTCTTTGTTTTTCTTCGTGTTCTTTGTGACCTTCGTGGTTAATATTTAGTTTTTTTAACACCAAAAGTTGAAAATACCTTTTCGAGTATGGTCTAGCATAGGCACTTCGACATTATGACTTCGCCATTCGGATTTCATTCGGGTTTCGTCATTCGGAATTCGTCATTAATTTGAGCCGATCTTTTGCTCATTTTAATAATTTAACTTGCATATAATATTGATTAACTAATATTATTAAGCAGAACATAAAGGCTCAAATATGGGTTACTTAGGAGAAAAAATTCAGGAAGCTCGCGTGGAGAAGAAGTTGAGTATTGAAGACGCCGCGCTCGCGACAAAGATCAAAGCTGATTACCTTCGCGCGCTGGAGCAGGAAGACTATACGGATCTGCCTCCTCGGGCGTATGTAAAAGGCTTCTTGAAGATCTATGCCGGTTATCTGGATATTGATTATTCATTATTGCTCCAGTTGTATGATGAAGAGTATGAATCCCAAGATGCCCAGGTGGTCTTCTCTGAACCAGAGCCTGCGTCTCTGCCCCTTATCCCGGGAATTAAGTGGAAAAGTTTGGCGGGGGTTCTGGGCGCGGCGCTTATTATCGCCTTGATAATATGGGGGGGGATCAGGCTCCTGAAAGGAGATGGAAGTGATAATGGGTCATCGATTCACTTTACCCGGGTTGACAATCCATATTCCCCCGAGACAATCGAGCGTATTCCTCTGGATGAGACTGCATTGGGAGAGAAAGTAATCAGTGATCGGTAATCAGTGATCAGTAATCAGTTGGTTTGAGCTCGGCAGCCAGGCCAACTGATTACCGATTACTGGTTACTGATTACTTTCTCTTCCATTCTACTCATCCCCGAAGACTCCAGTTTGATCGAAATCGGGGAGATAGCTGTGGCAGCTATCCAGTTCCTGAACCCATCCGCGGTGAAATCCTAACCGGCGCATCTCATCCAATACCGCATCGTATTCTTCTCGCAGAATTGTTCTGCCTAATAAGGGGTGGCTGCTGACCCGCGGCGTAGGATGATATTGGGCCATCAGTGATATATGTATGTCGGGGGAAAGTTCCTCCGCGATGAAGCGGAGACATTTCTGGCTGTTCTCAAATGCCCCGGGCAGGACCAGGTGGCGGATGATCATCCCGGAACGGATGGTACCATCTGGATTGAATGTGAGATCGGATCCCTTCTGCCGGAAGATCTCTTTCAAAACCGCCCGGGCAACGGATGGATAGTCCGACGCGCCGGAATATTCTTCGGCCAGCCTCCGGTCCTGATATTTCAGATCGGGGAGATAGAGGCTGATTTCATCCTCCAGTTCCTTGATCGTATTAACCCGGTCATAGGCGGAGGTATTGAAGACAAAAGTCTGATCTCTGTCCCGCGCCTTCAATTCGGAGATAATCTCTCTCATTGCCGGGACGCAATGAGAGGGAGATACAAATCCCACCCCCCGTGCTCCTTGGTTTAAAACATCTTCTATACTATTGATTACATCAGAAAGGTTCATCCGGAATTCTCGCGATGGAGATTCATTACGGGATATCTGGTAATTCTGGCAGTAGATACACTGAAGATTGCAGTGGGCGAAGAATACATTACAGATTCCGGTCTCTCCCGAGACCGGTGGTTCTTCACCCCGGTGGAGACAGATCGAGGCGATATAGAGCCCGTTTCCGGTCTGGCAGTAGCCCTCTTCACCCGCGCCTCTCCAGACCCGGCAGTCCCGCGGGCAGAGAGCGCAGACCTGAGCTTTGATATCATCGGTAGTAGACATATTTTGAACCGCAGAGACGCAGAGACCGCAGAGAAAAAAATAGAGAATAGTATAAAAACAATTCTATTTCGGTAGAGGCAAAAGCAATAACCCAATTAATTTATATCGGGTAGTATTTTCTATATTTCTCTGCGGTCTCTGCGTCTCTGCGGTGATATTGAGTATTATTCCTATTTTTCGGTTTGATTTTTAATTTCCCTGCTAATTTAAATTGCATCCTGAAGATAATAATATATTATCAAAAGATAAGGCAGTAGCATAATTTTTACGGAGTGAAAATTGTGAAAGCGGTAATTCAAAGAGTTCGGAAGGCCGGGGTTGAAGTGGAAGGAAATATCGTATCCCGGATCGGTCCGGGATTTCTGGTATTGCTGGGGGTAGCCCGTAGCGATACCGAGAAAGAAGCGGCAAGCCTGGCGGACAAGATTGTCAAGCTCCGGGTCTTTGATGATGAAGACGGGAAGATGAACCTCTCTCTCGGTGATATCGGAGGAGAGATTCTGGTGGTCTCCCAGTTTACCCTTTATGCCGATTGCAGCAAGGGCCGGCGCCCCAGTTTCATTAACGCCGCTCCGCCGGAAGAGGGGGATCGTCTCTATGAATATTTCTGTCGATCCCTGGAGGATAGAGGGTTCCCCCCCGGAAAAGGTATATTCGGAGCTGAGATGCTGGTCAGTCTTGAGAATGACGGCCCGGTGACGATACTAATTGAAAAAGTGCCTTAAGTGCCTAAAGTTGTGCTTTGCTATCGGTTTGCCATGCCTTCTGCATGGGAAAAACCTCCGGTAATTAAGCTTTATCGCTCCATACTCAAAGCGAGTTATTGTAGCCGCGGTCGCTGACCGCGGAAGCCAGGCGGAAGTGAATAACTTTAGGCACTTAAGGCACTTTAGCGCACTTTAGGCACTTACATTGCTTTAACTCACTTGATGAATCCATTAACTGTAATTGGGTTCTAAATAAAGCAAGGATATTTTTGCCATGCCCGATCCATATTTTCTCAACATTATAGTCCCGGCGTTTAATGAAGAGCTTAATATCTCGGAGACAATCAGGACCATACACGAGATTCAGACCCGGGTCAATCTGCCGCACAAGCTGATTGTTGTAAACGATAATTCGACCGACCGGACCCGGGAGATTGTCAGGAAACTTCAGGACAAATATGATAATCTGGTCCTGATCAACCGGCGGGGTAATCATGGACTGGGGCGGTGCTTGAACCGGGCCTATGAAGAAGTAGAGGAGGGGGTTGTTGTCGCGGTGATGGCTGACTTGGCCGATGATGTCAATGATATCCCCAAGATGCTGGATAAGATCAAGGAGGGGTATGACCTGGTCTCGGCATCCCGATATATACCGAATGGATCGGGAGAACACGAAGACCGTTTTAAGCATTTTCTTTCCCGGTTCCTGGGCAAGACGCTTCAGGTATTGATCGGGTTGCCTACTAATGACGCGACCAATGCTTATAAGTTATACCGGGTATCAATACTTGAGAAGATTGGTCTCTTGCGATCCGACAATTATACTACCGGGCTGGAGCTGACCGTGAAAGCCCATCTAAATGGTTTTAAGATAGCCGAGGTCTCCACTGTCTGGAGCGATCGGGCGGAAGGAAAGTCTCATTTTAAGATATTCAAAATGGCTCCGGAATATATCCGGTGGTTTTTATGGGCCGTCTGGAACCGTATAAGAAGATCAATGTAGAGAACAGTAATTCACCACGAAGGACACGAAGTACACGAAGAAATTTGAAAAAACCAGGAAAAATTCTATAGTTTTCTCTGTTTCTCTTCGTGTTCTTCGTGACCTTAGTGGTGAATATTTAGTTTTTTGAGCACAAAAAGTTGAAAATACCTTTTTGAGTAAGCTCTAGCTTATAGGATATGAAAAGAAACTATGAATATGAAAAAACCATTTATTCTCCTCACCAATGACGACGGGATCAATGCTCAGGGGATATCCGCTCTGGCCCGGGAGATTCGCAAGATCGGGGAGGTTATCATTGTGGCCCCCGATTCGGAACAGAGCGCTGTCGGGCACGCGATTACTCTCACTGAACCGCTCCGGGCCAAAAAGATATACCGGGACGGTATCTTCTTTGGTTACGGGGTGAACGGAACGCCGGCCGATTCGGTTAAACTTGCCGTTAAGTCTCTCCTTGATAAACCTCCCGATCTGGTTATATCAGGAATTAATCTGGGCCCTAATACCGGGACCAATGTTATCTATTCCGGGACTGTATCCGCTGCTACCGAAGCCGCCATCATGGACTTGAAGGCGATAGCGGTCTCCCTGGGTACTTTCACGGATCCAGACTATGGCCCGGCGGCGCGGTTTATCCGAACTCTGGCCGAGGAGGTTATCTCCCGGAGCCTTCCTTCCGGGGTTCTTCTTAATGTTAATGTCCCTCCTATCCCGGAGAATGAAATCATGGGAGTGAAGGTGACACCGCAAGGGGTTGCTCGATTCCAGGAAGTGATGGAAGAGAGAACGGATCTCCGGGGAAGAACCTATTACTGGTTGGGGGGAGAGATGGATTATCCGGATAATGATCCGGGGTCCGATCACACGGCGTTGATGAATAATTATATTTCGGTTACACCTCTTCATTATGATATGACCAACTATTCCTTCCTCCCGGAATTAGAAGGGTGGGGGATAAAGAAAGTTGACGGTTGATGGTTGACGGTTGACGGTTGTCGAAAAGAAAGTTGACGGTTGACGGTGGGGGGTTTATTATTTTTTTAAAACAATCGGGGAAAGTAGAATGAAGATATATATATATATAGTCGGAAGTATCATATTATTGCTTTCCGGTTCCGCCGGATCTTTGCGAGGTGAAGAGACTGCGGGTCTTACTAAAAAGACTCCTGAAATCGGATCCCTGATTAAGGATCTCCAGGGAACCGCGGTTAACAAGAGATTACGGGCTAAAGCGATTCTGATCAGAATGGGCGAAGAAGCTGGTCCAATTGTGCTGCAAGTTCTATCTGAGACCCCGCCGGAGAAAACCTACGATCTGATCGAGATTCTGGCAATAATTCAATATAAGCCCGCGGGAGGCGATATCGAGAAAATCTGGCAGGATACCGAAAATCTGGATGTTAAGTTAATGGCATCCCAGGCGCTCTGCCGGTTTGATCATAACTATGCCAGATATCAGAGCTATATCCTCAGCCGGACCAGGACCGGTGATGAGGATGAACGGCTCAAGGCAATGCAGATGCTTGGTTATATTATGGACAGACGGGTTGTCGATCCCCTGGTGAAGATATTCAATGACCGTAATCAGTCGGATCAGATGCGTCAGGCCGCTATCTGGGATCTCGGTCATACTCCGGTAAAAGAGTCTGCCGAAGCACTGGTGAAGATGGTTAACAATCCGGAAGTTGATTGGTTCTATAAAGAGATTATTATCGCTTCCATCAGAACACTGGCTACCAATAAGGAGATGGCTCCGGTTGTAAGTGAATTATTGGAGAAAGCTCAAAATATTCCCACACCGGCCCGGAAGGGGAAGTAACTTTCTACTCCTGAATTTTAATGAACCGCGGATTTTTATCCGGCAATGCCAAAGGCATTTTGCGGAGAAGCGGATTTAACTGATTGTTTTTTCTCTCATCTGCATAATTCGTGTAATTTGCGTACCCCGCAAAATGACCTGCGGTCATCGCGGGGTAAAATTCGTAGTTAAATTTAGTTGCCCGAACGAAGTGAGGGCTAAGTTCGAATGATGACATCTACTACAGAAAGAACCAGGAGACGGATTTATAAGGTATTGAAGGGAGGAGTGTCGGCGGTAACATTCATTCTCCTTATTATGCCGGCTGGGTGTGAAGAACCTCCCCCCGCGGAATATCTTTTTCGCTATCGCTTCCAGGCGGATGAGATTCTCAACTATAATATCACGATGGATGGCAGGGGAGAAGTTACTCTAACGACCTCCTCCAGGAAGAAGGAGGCGGAAGAGATTACCCTCCCGGTTGAATTTAAGGGGAGATTTTCATTAGAAGCCGTGATTGATTCCGTATCCTCGACCGGGACAGCCGGGATCTCTGTTTCGTATAAAGATTTCAGCTGCATTATTACCAACCGGGTCCGGGATCGAGAGACAACCATGCTGCTTACGGACCAGATGATGAGGGTTGAAGAGAGTGGGAGAATCAAGAAAGAATTAAAGGCCGGGGATAGTGGATTCCCGCTTAATGGTATAGTGGGCAGTTCCTTTGAGATAGAGGTGGATTCGCGGGGAAAATTGATCCAGTCTCAGGTTCCACCCGACCCGGGGAAAGATTTCCCGTATATGAAATTAGATAATCTCCTCGATCAAATTCAGCCGGAATTCCCACTGGCACCGATACCGGTTGGTACCAGCTGGTCAAGGGAAGTTAAGGTATCTCCACCCGAGTCGGGGCGCCCCTGGAATAGAGGGCAGTTCTGGACGATAAAACTTGACTCTACCTTTCGGGGGTTTAAGGAGGGCGGAGATCGGATAGCCATCATAGATCTCTCCGGTAATTTTAAGCAGTCAGTAAATCCGGAGGATAGTAAGGCTCAGTTATCGGGGTTAAAGCAATCTTCACATACCTTGACCGGAACGATTGATTTTGATCTGGAAAAAGGAGTGGTGCTGTCAAGTCATACCGCGCTGGAACAGGAGCTTGATATCCTGATGGCGATTGAACAGATTGCAAAAGGCAGTAAGATCAAGGTGCATATAAAGGACTCTACTTCCATCAAGGTTAAACTGGTTGATCCTGAAAAATCAAAAACCGTGGATTAAGCAGATTAAGCAGATTGCTTTTTCTTTTAATCAGCATAATCCACGGTTAAATTAGCTGCCCGAGCGAAGTGAGGGCTAAGTCCCTGCTAAGGTCTGAAAAGCTTGGTGAAGGCTAATAACTTTTTCTATCCGCCATAGTGCTAGCATCCCGAACTTGATTCGGGGCGTTAGCGACGGAGGAAGGCACTTAAGGCACTTTAAACTTTAGGCACTTAAGAACATTGCCCGAACGAAGTGAGGGCTATGTTCTATAGGAGGATGCAATGAACTATCTGCGAAAACATGGAGAGATATTTCTTGTCATTATTATCTGTATCACCGCTGCACTCTGGGGGGTAGCTCAGTTATGCCAGCCTCTCAGCACCCCGTATAAAATTCTCCTGGTTGTGATGCTGATCTTCTGGGTTGTGGCATTTGCCTATTGCATCTTCAAATCCGACTTTCCGTTCTTTCGAGGTCATAAGGAGGTAATCGGTCTTACTATTCTTGTGGTCTACGTGATTATTCTCGGGTTGGCGACTGTCTCGGAGATATTTGAATTCGATTGGTTCTACTGGATTTAAATTTTTCCTTTGGAAAAATTTAATGTTGTTTTCAATCAATCCGCGCAGTTTGTGGTAAAACAGTTTTTCAAACAAGTAGTAGCAAGGGCGGGTCTTAAACCCCGCCCTTTTATTATGTTGAAGGAAAAATATTGTTATACTTTCTATAGCATTATCTGTCTGATTGCTTCTCTGGTCATCGTCAGTTGTGGACAACCAGTAATTCACAAGGAGACCAGAATGATGATGGGGACGATGGTCTCCGTCGAGATAGTCTCGGACTCGCCTGGAATTATAGCCGGGATCATGGAGAAGGTCTGGTCTGAGGCTGAGCGGTTAGAGCGAGTATTCAGCCGTTATATTCCTGAGAGTGAGATTAGCCTGATTAACCGGGAAGCCGGTCACCGCCCGGTTCCGATAAATGATGAGATGATGGAGGTGCTATCTCGTGCTGAGGATATAAGCCGGATCACGGACGGAGCGTTTGATATCTCCGTCGGTCCTCTTATGAAGAAATGGGGGTTCTTCCCGGAGAGGGAAGGGCAGCTTCCGTCGGAGGCCGAACTGGCGGAAGTCATTACCCGGGTAGGATGGCAGGCGATAGAGTTGAACCGCTCTGAACGGACGGTTCATCTTTTAAAACCGGGAATGGAGATTGATCTGGGAGCACTGGCTAAAGGATATATCGTAGATAAGTTAGCGGCGCTTCTGCTTGAAGAGGGGATTGAGAATGCCCTGGTCAATGCCGGTGGTGATATTTACTGCTTGGGAGAATATCCCGGCGGGAGGAGTTGGAGAATCGGGATGGAACATCCTCGCGATGAGGACGAAATCCTGACAGTTCTGGAGTTGAAGAACCGGGCGGTAGCTACCTCGGGAGATTATCGCAATTATTTTATCCGGAGCCGGTTGCGCTATTCGCATATTATAGACCCACACACCGGCCGACCTGCTCAGTCAAAAGTGGTTGAGGTTAGTGTCATGGCTCCGGACTGCCTGACCGCCGATGGACTCGCTACCGCCATCTTCGTGATGGGCGCTGACAAGGGGATCGATCTGCTCAGGAAGATTGATGATGTAGATGGTGTCATAGTCACCAAAGAAGCCGGTGAGGTTATAATGCATTTTTCTGAGAATTAGCCACAAAGGCACTAATTAAGAATATCGGAACAATAAATGTGGTTGAAATGGTAGCCTGACCGTACTTAAAAAGGTATTTATAACTTTTTGTGCCAATAAAACTGAATATTTACCACGAAGGTCACGAAGAACACGAAGGAGAATAAAGAAAACTATAAACTTTTTCTGGTTTTTTCAATTTCTTCGTGTTCTTCGTGCTCTTTGTGGTTTAAAAAGCTTTTTTAGTAAGGTCTATCCTGCGCCATTATGAAGAGCGTAACAACCCAGATAATTTTAGACAAGCTTCTGGAAGAGAGGTTGGTTGTCGGAGCGATCATACTCTCTATAATCTTGCTGATTACTTCCGGTACGGCCCTGGAACAGGCTGGAACTCAAGAGTCTGCTTTTCCGGTGCAGGAAGAATTTAACCAGATGATGCAACTGGAGTTAGAGTCTTCGGCTCCGGCCGCGTTCTTCCGGGGATTGATGCTGATTTTTATTACTTTGGCCGTCTCCGGAATTGTCCTGAATATCCAGGGGTTTGCCGGACGGAACTTGAGATATTTCCATCCCGCCGCTCCCCCTGAAGTAAGATGGGGGATCTGGCCGGTTCTAAAGATAGCCGCCTATTTCTTCTGTCTTCTTCTGATTTTCCAGAGACTGGAATCGGTATTCTTCAGCATCTTCGGCTTCTTCCGGACCGGGATATATTATCAGTTGATTATCGGTAACGCCTTCTTTCAATTTTTCCTCATGATATTTCTGGTAATCTGTTTCCTGACCAAGTACCGGTATTCCAAACAATTCTCTCCCCCCGGCGCCGTGAAAGTATTATCTCCGGGGAGTATTGTAGTAGATACTCCCCGGGAGATGCAGAGCTCACCGATGGAACTCCTGGGGATTTCGCTGGAAGGGTGGGGGGCAAGTCTCCGGCAGGCCTTGCGGGGTTACATCCTTTTCTTTCCCTCATTAATAGTTCTCATGGTTCTCTCGCTTCTGGCAACAAAGATCATCGGCCTCCCGTATCAGCCGCATCAGCTGGTTCAGCCATTACTGGATGCCGGAGAGAGTTCACTCCTCTGGCCGCTCTTTGGTCTCGCCATTCTAATCGGTCCTCTGGCGGAAGAATTATTTTTCCGCGGGTTATTTTTCCCGGCTATAAAGAGTAAGGTGAGCGTCTTTGCGGCGGTGATCATAAGTGCCGCTCTCTTCGCTACTCTTCATTTAAACTGGGCCGGCTGGCTCCCGATCTTCGGCCTGGGCATATTATTGGCATACAGCTATCAAAAAACCGGAGACCTCCTGGTCCCAATATTTATTCACGTTATTCATAACAGCCTGTTTTTAACGTTCACGGTTCTGTTGTTTCAGTTGAGAAGTGCCTAAAGTGCGCTAAAGTGCCTAAAATTGGGCCTCGATAGCGGCTTCCCATGCCTTAAGTTATTCGCCAAGCTCCATGCTCGGAGCGGGCTATTGTAGCCGCGGTCGCTGACCGCGGAAACCAGGCGAAAGCGAACAACTTTAGGCACTTTAGCGCACTTTAGGCACTTACAACTATTTTTATACTTTAGTGCACTTTAGGCACTTATAACTTAAAAGGAGTAACCCATGGAGATCAAGACAGTTGAAATGATAGACGGGGTGGTCAAGATCATCGATCAGACCCTGCTGCCGACCAGTTACGAGATAATCGAGATTGTCACCAAAGAAGAGATCTGGGAAGCGATAAAGATGCTCCGGGTCCGCGGGGCTCCGGCGATCGGGATTGCCGCCGCCATGGGGGTCGCGGTGGAGATGCTCCGGTCGGGAGCCGCAAGTTCCGATGAGTTTATTGAAGAGCTTGATGCTGTCGCCGATTACCTCGCCACCTCCCGTCCCACCGCAGTCAACCTTTTCTGGGCGCTGGACCGGATGAAGAAAACCGGCCGGATAAATAGAGACCGCTCGGTCGAAGAGTTGAAGGATATCCTGGTGAGAGAGGCCAACGCGATCCTGGAAGAAGACCGGGCGATGTGCCGGGCGATCGGTGAGGCCGGGAATGCCCTGATCAAGGATGGCGACGGTATCCTCACCCACTGTAATGCCGGTGGCCTGGCGACCTCCGGTTTCGGGACCGCCCTGGCCCCTATGTATATAGCCCATGAAAGAGGGAAGCGGATAAAGGTATTCTCCGATGAGACCCGGCCGCTGCTGCAGGGATCCCGTCTCACCGTCTGGGAGCTGATGCACGTGGGGGTGGATGTAACCCAGATCAGTGACAATATGGCCGCCCAGGTGATGAAGGAAGGAAAGATCGACCTGGTGATCACCGGCGCCGACCGGATCGCGGCCAATGGGGACGGCGCTAACAAGATTGGGACCTACGGCGTGGCCCTCCTGGCCCGGGCGCACAATATCCCATTCTATATGGCCTGGCCCGGATCCACCCTGGACCTGAAGATCTCCCACGGTGACGATATTCCGATCGAGGAGAGGGGAAATGAAGAACTAACCTCATTCGGTGGCGTCCGGGTCGCCCCCGAAGGGGCCAAAGCCTACTGCCCGGCCTTCGACGTGACACCCCACGAACTGATCACCGCCTTCATCACCGATCGCGGCCTGATCTACCCACCCTATGAGGAGAATCTGAAGCAATTCGCGATTCGGGAATAACGAATGAGGCTCTTTCAGACCTGAATAATACTCAGTCTACTTCCGCCAGCAAGCGGATGATGAAGGTGGTTCCGCGTCCGGTTTCGGTTTCAAAAGAAAGTCGAAGGGTCAAACCTCGATTCTTAACAGATAAGCACGAAAATAGTCCGGATCGGACCGAATACCGGAGCAAAGTGGACACCCAAATTGGATTAAATTGGACAGTGATTCCAGAGTAAAGTGGAGACCGATTCCGGAGTCAATGTAGCTGAAGTGGCTCCCCGCCATTCAATCGCAACACTATTTTAACCCGGCTGATCCCAATCATGTATCCCCCCGAGAACAGCATTCCGTTCTTAATAATAGGGGACGGTGTTAAATAGTTAAATAACTTCTCATCCCTCTCCCCCACCGGATGCAAATCACAGCGAATCCGGCACACCTAAAGAACAGCATTCCCACATTTCAAAAAGTAGGGGAACGGTCTTTATAAGTAAGCTTTTCTGCAACACTCTATTCTTTTACCTCTTTGAAATACTTTTTCTAATCCACCCCTCCGAGTTTAAAAAATCTTCAAAATTATTCATTTTTTTGGCTGCCTAACTAAATGAATACCAAGGGATTACCCAGACAGTGGTCTTGTGGATTCGCCATAGCAATAGACTGTGCCCCAGACACTCATGTGATATTACCCCTGATTTTTCGGTCTTAGGGTGCCACCCCGCAAAATGAACTTCATTCATCGCGGGGTAAAATTTTGCCTCGGAAATTGGGTTTTAAGGCCATTCTTCTCCACTGTTTTAGGCTGTTTTTCGTGTTCTGGGTTTGAAGTATCCGGTGATTTTCGGCGAAGAAATGTGCCGTGTATATGATCTTTCTGCGGACTGTTTTTCTCACACCACGAAAGTTACCCCGAAAGTTAAAAGAATGTTTCTAATAATCCTCGGGGAAATGATAGGCATTTAAAACCAACTATTCCAACCACCGGGAAAGGGGGTAACTCGGGGTGTTATAAACCTGTATGCTTTAATCAAAAGTGGTGCGTTTCGCACCACTTTGGCGAAATATCATAAAGATCAAGGAGTTATAAACACCCCGCGCCCAAAATCATCAATAAATCATGGACAAATCCGTATCAGGATAATGATTATATTTATAAAGGGATTCAGTGAATCGCAGTTTGTTAGTAGCCATATTCTGACGATCGTCAGGATATGGCTACTGGTTAATCCCTGAAAATATAGTTGTTATCTGCTTCCCGGAAAGGGGGGAGGTGTTTGTCTTTTTCCGATAAGATAGGGTCAGAGATAGGCCATTCAATGCCGACCTCGGGGTCGTTCCAGATGAACCCCCGGTCCATCTCCGGGGCATAGTCGGCGGTGACCTTGTAGAAGAAGTCCACTTCGTCGGATAGTACGCAGAAACCATGGGCCATTCCGGGGGGGAGGTATAGCATTTTCCGGTTCTCCGCAGAGAGGGTTTCTCCGATCCATTCGCCGTAGGTGGGAGATCCCTGCCGGATATCAACCCCTACGTCGAAGACCGATCCTTTCAGGACCAGGACCAGTTTGCCCTGGGCGAAAGGGTTTTTCTGGTAATGGAGGCCGCGGAGCACCCCCCGGATCGAATGGGAGTAGTTGTCCTGTACGAAGGGGAGGGTGATCCCGTGAGCCGCGAACTCCGCCTTCTGGAAGGTCTCCATGAAGAACCCCCGGTTGTCATCGAACTTTTTATATTCAATAACCACCACGCCGGGGATTTTAGTTTCGGTGAATAAAAAAGGCATAAATCTCCTCCTGGTGAAATAAGTTCCGGCTTCGGAATCTCAACAACACTCGTAGCGGCGACCTTCAGGTCGCCACTGGTGGCAGCCTGAAGGCTTCCGCTACGAAGTTGCGCCGTAGGTGCTAAGTTCCGGCTTCGGAATTTCCCCGAAATACTTCGGGATCCCGGTTTGTTTAATTGATATTACCGGGACAATAAATGTTGAAAAAAAGGTAGCCGCAGGCTTTAGCCTGCGTTTATTGCGCACCCTAAAGGGTGCGGCTACCAAAAGTTAGCGCGAAGTGCTATATTCTTCTTTCTTTTAATAGATAGATATATTTGAATGAATATAATATAACGTTTCTACCCGGAAAGAAATATAATTTTTTTCGGAGAAAAATAATATGAAGATTGAGTCCATAGGTGAATTCGGCCTGATTGAAGAACTCTCCAGTCTACTGCCGGATGGAGAAGATGTTATCAAAGGCATAGGGGATGATGCAGCTGTTCTTAAGGGCCGCCGAAGGGATAGTTATCTCCTGATCGCGACCGATTCGATCGCGGAGGATATTCATTTCCGTCGTTCTTCCGGAGCTTATTGGATTGGACGAAAAGCCTTGGCGGTTAATTTATCCGATATTGCCGCCATGGGAGGTTCTCCCCTCTGGGCGGTGGTTAATTTCGGAATTCCATCCGAACTCTCAGTCCAGTATTGCCGGCAACTCTATCTGGGGATAGCGGAATTGGCGGAGGAGTTTGAATTAAGTGTCGTGGGAGGGGATACCTTCCGGTCGCCGGATGGGATTATAATTTCAGTAACAGTGGTCGGGGAGGTAGAGGAGAAGCGATGCGTATTCCGGGATGGAGCGAGACCTGGGGATGTGATCTGCGTGACCGGGAAGTTGGGAGAAAGTCGTGGAAAGCATCTGAAATTTATTCCACGAATTAAAGAGGCTCGCTACCTGGCAGAGTCATTTTCTCCCTCCGCGATGATTGATATCAGCGATGGTCTCTTTGCTGATCTCGATCATATCTGCCGGGCCAGCGGAGTAGGCGCGGTGATCGGGGAAGCGGCAATTCCAGCGTCCCCCCGGCTGCGGGGAAAGAGTGAAAAGGTGAAACTGCGGGCGCTCGGCTCCGGCGAAGAGTTCGAACTATTATTTTCTCTTCCGGAGAATGAGATAGATGATCTTTTAAGTTATTTTGTCGATGATACCGGCACCGCAGTAACTCCAATCGGGAAAATAATAGATGATAAATACCGGAGAGAATTAATTGGCCGGGATGGTAGAGTGAAGCCTTTCCCCGAAACCGGATATACTCACTTTTGAAGAAAGTAATCAGTAAGTGGTAAACAGTAATCAATTGTCCCGTTTACCTGGCGAAGGCTTTCTGATAACTGACAACTGATTACTGATAACGGGCTTTATAATGAACTGTACAACTCATAGTCCCGAAGAGACCAGAGAGCTGGGCGCCCGTTTTGCCGCGGATCTTAAACCGGGAGATATTCTGGCGCTTAATGGCCCCCTGGGATCGGGGAAGACCTGTTTTGTCCAGGGTATCGCGCGGGGGTTGGGGGTAACCGAGAGATATATCACTTCTCCAACATTTGTCCTGATCAGGGAGTATCAGGGGAGAATACCACTCTATCATATAGATCTATATCGCCTGGCCCCCGGAATAGAGATTGGAATGTTAGGTCTCGATGAGTATCTGGATGGTGACGGAATAACCGCCATTGAATGGCCGAAGAAGATGGAAGAAGGTCTTCCGGAAAGAACTACAGTTATCTCAATAGAATGCCTTGATGAGATGACCAGAGAGATCATATTTTCTGGCAAATGAATTGAGAAGAGATAACCAGTAAACAGTGAGCTGTAGGCGGTTTTCCGAGTTCGACGGTCTTCAACTATCTTTAACGTCTTTTTTCTTTAACGGTCTTATTTTTTAATGATAGATCAGGAGGCACTATGCTTCTGCTTCGAAATTTCAATAATCTTATTTTTTGCTATGAAAAAATAAGGGTTTACAAACATTGAACTAACTTTCAGAAAAATAATAAATAAATTCGTGTAATTCGCGTAATTCGTAGTTCAATTTAATTGCCCGAACGAAGTGAGGGCTAAGTTCCATGAAAATATTGGGGATTGAAACATCGGTAAAGTCAGGGAGTCTGGCTCTGATCGAAGGGGAGGATATTGTCACCCGGGCCGATATCGACACAAGATTGAATCACTCTGCCCGGTTAATACCGGTTCTGAATGAACTTCTGCGGTTGGCCGGGTGGGGGATAGCTGATCTGGATGGAGTAGGGGTGGGATTGGGTCCGGGTTCGTTTACGGGGATCCGGGTTGGTCTGGCGGCAGGGCAGGGGATAGCCTTTGGCACATCAATTCCCCTGGCCGGAATCGGAAGCTCGCAGGCTATGGTTCAGGGAAGTTCAGCCCCGGATGGCCCGGTGGTCACTCTTCTGGATGCTGGGCGGGGGAGAGTATATGGAGCCGGGTATAGAAAAAGCGGAGATGATGTTGAAGAGACCATCCCACCACTGCTTGTCTCTTCCGGGGAGATCGAGGCTCTCTGCCGGTCCGCCTGGATCGTTACTCCTCAATGGGATGGATGGAAAAAGAAAGCGGAAAGCTGGGATATACCAGGCGGAGAAAATGGTTCCCCCCAGGCCCAATGGGTTGCTATACTGGCCCGGAAAAAATTAAGAGAGAACCCGCTCGACGAAATTGAAACCGCCTCCCCGATCTATCTAAGCCAGTATTGGAAAAAATAGTGGTTCTCGGTAAGTTGCTTCTCTTAACCGGGATACTAAAGCCAGCAAAACTAGGCGAAAGCGAACAACTTTAGGCACTTTAGCGCACTTTAGGCACTTAAGGCACTTCAATTGTATACTTTATTCAAAACCTGGGCGGAGATTGACCACGAAGCACTGCGCTTTAATATCCAGCAGATTCGAAATCTGGTTGGTCCCCGAGTTAAGATCCTGGCCAGTGTAAAGGCTGAAGGCTATGGGCACGGGGTTGTCTCCGTCTCCCGGACGGCACTATCGGCCGGCGCGGAATGGCTGGGAGTTTCACATGTTAAGGAAGCTCTGGAACTGCGCTCCTTCTTTCCAAATGTTCCCATATTGATTCTCAGTTCCGGGATGAGCGGGCATACGCGCCTCATTGTCAGAAACAGACTGACTCCGGTAGTCTGTTCTCTGGAGATTGCTCGGGATCTGTCCGCCGCCGCGCTTGCTTCCGGGACCATAGCTAATATACATGTTATGCTGGATACCGGAATGGGACGGATTGGAGTATGGCATGAAAATTCTCTCACCTTTCTGAAGCGGATATCTCAAATCAAAGGGATAAGACTGGAGGGCCTGGCTTCTCACTTTGCCGCGGCCGATGATCAGGATAGTACATTTACCGACCGCCAGCTGAATGATTTTTTGAAAGTATCTGATGAGGTCGGAGAGATGGGGATCGATATCCCCCTTCATCATATTGCCAACAGCGCGGCTCTAATTCATAACCGGGAAACCCACCTTGACATGGTGCGGCCCGGTATTATGCTCTATGGTGTATATCCGGATCCCCGGAGCCGAGCTTTGATTGATTTGAAACCTGTGTTGAGTCTCAAGACCAGAATCGCGTATCTGAAGACGGTCGAACCGGGGCGTACAATCAGCTATGGGTTGACCTATCTGGTAAAGAAGAAGACCCGCGTGGCAACATTGCCGATCGGTTACGGGGATGGTTTCAGTCGGGCTCATTCCAGCCGGGGGGAGGTCTTAATCCGAGGTCAAAGGGCTCCCATTATTGGAATTGTTACCATGGATCAGATAATGGTTGATGTAGGGAATATCGATGGTGTGGCGGTGGGGGATGAAGCGGTGCTGATCGGGGAGCAGGGTGCAGAGCGAATTACGGCGGAAGAGGCGGCCGAGAAGATAGGAACCATCTCCTATGAGGTGTTAGCTCAATTAGGTAAGCGCGTATCACGGGTGGATAAAAACAGAACGTAGCCCTCACTCTGTTCGGGCAACGTTCTGAAGTGCCTAAAGTTTTCAGCCAGAGGCTGATCCGCCTCCGGCAGAGAAGTGTCTTAAGTGCCTTCCACCGTCGCTAAAGCTATGGCGGATGAAAAAGTTATTCGCTTTCACTCGGGTTTTCAGGTATTAGCCACCACATCATTTGGGCAACAATTTAAGACCACATATTTTACTCGTTAAGGGAAATAAATAGATTTTCCTTTTTTATTGTACCGGATTTTGTAAATATCAGTGATAATAAATAAAGGAGTAAAGAGAGATGACAATTAAAAGAAGCAAGAAGAAGTCTATATCACTGCGTAGCGACGTTACCAAGATTGGATTAGAACGGGCGCCTCATCGGTGTCTGATGTATGCGACCGGAGTTGATCCATCGGACCTGAAGAAACCTTACATAGGTGTTGTTTCCAGTTTTACCGACCTGATCCCTGGCCACGTGGGGATGCGGGACCTGGAGCGGGCTATTGAGAATGGGGTCTACGCCGGACAGGGGAGGCCGTTTATCTTCTCCGTTCCGGGAATCTGTGATGGGATCGCGATGGGTCATCCCGGAATGTTCTGCTCGCTGCCGACCCGCGGTCTGATAGCGGATATGATCGAGATGGTTGTTCAGGGGCATGCTCTGGACGGGATAGTGCTTCTCACCAACTGTGACAAGATTACCCCGGGGATGCTGATGGCAGCGGCCCGGCTGAATATCCCGGCTATCGTGGTTACCGCCGGGCCGATGCTGGCCGGGCATTATAATAACCGGCGCCTCTCGCTGGTTCGGGACACCTTTGAAGCGATCGGTCAGGCTCAGGCGGGTAATATTACCGAGGCGGCGGTCCGGGAACTGGAGATCCGGGCCTGTCCCGGTTCCGGTTCCTGCCAGGGGATGTACACCGCCAATACTATGGCCTGTATCACCGAGGCCATGGGGATGAGTCTGAACGGATGCGCGACCGCGCCTTCAGGTCTGGCTGATAAAAAACGAATTGCATATAAGAGTGGTCAGAGAATCGTGGATCTGGTGAGAGATGGAATCTGTGCCCGTGACATTATGACCCGGGGGGCGGTTGAGAACGGGATCGCGATCGACATGACTCTGGGAGGATCCACCAATACCGTTCTTCACCTGATGGCGATAGCCCATGAACTGGGTATTTCGGTTACTCTGGATGACTTTGACCGGATCAGCCGCAATACTCCCCATCTGGCCAATATGCGACCGGGCGGTGATAATATGATGGAGGACCTTGATCTGGCCGGAGGAATACCAGCGGTGATGAAGGTGCTGGGGAAGAGGATTAATGATGAGATGACGGTCAACGGCCTGAGCTGGAAACAGATCCAGCGCCGGGCCCGGGTTATGGATCCGGAGATTATCAGACCGATAAGACAGGCTTATCATGAAGAGGGAGGTATTGCCATTTTGAAGGGCAATATAGCTCCGGAGGGAGCGGTGATCAAGCAGAGCGCGGTCGCTCCCGAAGTCTTTGTTTTTACCGGGAAGGCGCGGGTCTTTGATTCAGAAGAGGCGGGAATGAGCGCCTTGATGCAGGGAAAGATCAAGCCGGGGACGGTGGTGGTGATCCGCTATGAAGGGCCCCGGGGCGGACCAGGAATGAGGGAGATGCTTTCGCTGACCTCGGCCATCGTCGGGATGGGGATGGGCGAATCAGTAGCTCTGATTACTGATGGGAGATTCTCCGGCGGGACCAAGGGTCCCTGTGTGGGGCATATCTCGCCTGAAGCCGCGGCCGGAGGCCCGATCGCCCTGATCAGGAACGGGGATGAGATTACACTCGATATCCCGTCTCGGAAGCTTTCGGTCAAGTTAACTAAGAAAGAATTGGCCGCGCGCTTGAAGAAGTGGAAGAGGCCAAAGAAGAAATTAATCGGATATCTTGCAAGATATGCCGACCAGGTAACTTCTGCTTCCGATGGTGCAGTGCTGATTGTAAAGTAAGCGGTGAACAGTAAGCAGTAGGAGGAAAGAGGTTTGATTTTAATCGGTCGATTGATTAGGCTGTAACAAACAATTTTAATAATGATAACTATAAAATTTTCCGAAGGAAAATTTTAAAACTATTATTTTCGGAGAAAATAATATGAATGGAGCGAAATTACTTTTAGAGTGCTTGGTCAAGGAAGGTGTTGAGGTGATGTTTGGCTACCCGGGCGGATCGGTGCTTGATATATTTGATGAATTTAAGAACTATCCGATCAAATTTATCCTCACCCGCCATGAACAGGGCGCGGCCCATGCCGCCGATGGCTATGCCCGGGCTTCCGGTAAGACCGGGGTCTGCATGGTTACCTCCGGTCCGGGAGGGACCAACCTGGTGACCGGGATCGCCACTGCCTATATGGATTCCATTCCGATGGTGGCGTTCACCGGACAGGTTCCGACCGGCATGATCGGAAATGACGCTTTTCAGGAAGCCGATATTGTTGGGATTACCAGGCCGATTACCAAGCATAATTATTTGATCACCGATGTCAACGAACTGCCGCGGATAGTCAAGGAGGCATTCTTTCTGGCCTCGAGTGGTCGCCCCGGTCCGGTTCTTATCGATCTCCCCAAGGATGTTCTGCAGGCACAGGCCAAGGCGACTTACCCGAAGACGGTGGAGCTCCCGGGATACAACCCGGTCTATGTCGGTCATCCGAAACAGATAAAACTCCTGGCCCAGGCCATTCAGAAGGCGCAGAAACCGATCCTCTATGTTGGCGGCGGCACGATCGCTTCCGGTGGGTCGGAGGAGTTGAGAAAACTGGTCGCTAAGACCTCGATCCCGGTTACTACCACGCTAATGGGATTGGGGGTTTTCCCGGAGACCGATCCTCTCTCACTGGGAATGCTGGGGATGCACGGAACCATGTACGCGAACTATGCCATTATGGATTCCGACCTGATTATTGCCGTCGGAGCTCGATTTGACGACCGGATCACCGGAAAGATCAGTGAGTTCGCGCCCCACGCGAAAGTTGCCCACATTGACATCGACCCGACTTCCCTGAAGAAGAATATCCGGGTTGATATTCCGGTGGTCGGAGATGTCCGGCAGGTCTTGAAGGAGTTGAACAAGATTGTTAAGCCGGGAAAGATCGGTCCCTGGCTCAAGCAGATAAAGAAGTGGAAGAAGGAATATCCGCTTGTCTATCAGGATGACGATGTGATCAGGCCGCAGTATGTGATCGAGCAGATCCGGAAGGTCACCGGCGGTAAGGCGATTATCGCGACTGAAGTCGGACAGAATCAGATGTGGGCGGCCCAGTATTGCTGCCTTACTGAACCCCGGACCTTTATCTCCTCCGGAGGATTGGGGACGATGGGGTATGGTTTTCCGGCCGCGATCGGAGCTCAGGTTGCCTGCCCCGATCGGGTGGTCTTTGATATTGCCGGGGATGGCAGTATCCAGATGAACATCCAGGAGCTCACCACCGCGGTCAACAATAAACTTCCAGTTAAGATCGCTATATTAAATAACAGATACCTGGGGATGGTTCGGCAGTGGCAGGAGATGTTCTATGACAAGAACTATGCCGGGACTGTTCTGGATGACAATCCCGACTTTATAAAACTGGCGGAAGGCTATGGCGCGCTCGGGATTCTGATCGAGAAGAAGAAAGACGTTGTCCCGGCTCTGAAGAAGGCTCTGAAATATAAGGGCCCGGTTCTGATGGATTTCCGGATCGCTCGGGAAGAGAATGTCTGGCCGATGGTTCCGTCAGGAGTCTCTATAAAACAGATGATAAGTGGAATGACCTAATTATTTTTCTCTTCCCCGATTACTACTTTTGGGGGGCCGAGAAAAATAATCATGAAAAAGCATCTGTCTCAAAATTGGTGTGAATGATTCATATATGAGAGGATAACAGTATAATACTAAAACAAAAATTTCCGCAGGAAATTTTAACTATTTTTTTCCGGAGGGAAAAAATATGAGGCATACAATATCGGTATTGGTCGAGAATAAATTTGGGGTTCTGGCACGGGTGGCGGGTCTTTTTTCAGGACGGGGGTTTAATATTACCAGCCTGGCGGTTGGTGAGACAACCGACCCCGATATATCCAGAATGACGATTGTTGTAGACGATCAGGGATCGCCCAGAATAATGGAGCAGGTGGAGAAACAGCTCAATAAACTTATAAATGTTATTAAGGTACAGGAATTTTCCAGCGGGGAGTCCGTTGATCGGGAGCTAATCCTGGTCAAAGTCAAGACCACGACCACGACGCGTCTGGAGATACTGGAGATCGCCAGGATATTCCGGGCCCGGGTGGTTGATCTTTCCCGTCACTCCGTAGTCCTGGAGATTACTGGAGCAGACGACAAGACCAGGGCTATTCTAGAGCTTTTATCCCGTTTCGGGATAAAAGAACTGGTCCGGGGCGGTAAGATCGCGATCGCGAGAAACTAGAGATTAGCTCTCAAAAGGAATGATTGTTTGCAGTAATATTTAGAGAAGCGGAATAATTTGGATAAAGGTAAGAAGTAAATTAGTGAGTGTGGTGTTTTCCCGATTACTGATCACCGATTACTATCTTTCTGGCCGGAATAGAGGGACAATTGTTCCATTTGCCTTTCGGGTTTTTCTGATTCTACTGAGTAAAAAGGAAACACCATGGATGCCGCGGATATAAGAGAGAGACCCCCGGTTGAGGAACCCATTGATGGAGTGGCTGATCGGGAGGGGAGAGAGGAATATCATCTGTCGCGCCGGGATTATCGCAAAAAGATCCTGATAGTTGAAGACGAGCCGCTCAACCGGCAGGTAATTACCCGGTATTTCGGGCTTCTGGGCTACCGGGTTCTCCAGGCTGACCGTGGCGATGATGGACTTGCCCTGGCTCTGAAGGAAGATCCTGATGTTGTCCTCCTCGACAATCAACTCCCGGGAATGAACGGGATAGAACTCTGCCGGAGACTCCGGGAGCATGGTAGGCATACTCCCGTAATGTTAATGTCCGCTTATGAACTATCTCCTTCTAGATTAAAGGAAGCACAGGCTCTGGAGATCCGCAGCTTTCTCAGAAAACCATTCGCGTTTAATCATCTAAAAGATGTGCTCCGTTTCGCTACGAGAAAACCACGGTTCGGATTCGGGCGAAGAAAGTATTACTATCGTAAACCCCATTTTTCCCTCACCTCCCGGGCCTTGGCCCAGCATATCTTTAATACCATCTTCCGGGAAGGGCTGGATATGGCCGGCCATGTCCATTTTCATGTCCGCAATCACCCTGACCATCTGATTCTACTCTGCAGCAGAAAATCCCTTGGTAAGGTGGTAGCCAAGTCCCCTGAATGTGGTGAGGGGGAGTGTATTCCCTGGGATATGTCTTCCTTCTTGAAGTATAGCCAGGAGAAGGTACTCAAGGAGCTGAACCAGGATATTATTCAGGTCCGGATTGATGCCGCCGATTATCAGATGTCCTGGCCGACCCTGGCGGATTTTATCTGCTGGCTGGAACTCAGCTATTAAATATTTCTGTGAAATATTTAAGTGTAAGAATGTTTTAGCTCAGATAGTTTGCTGCTTATCAAATGGATGACCCTTTCAACAGTTTAACGGTTCTGACCGGCCTCTTCGGATATCCGGTGGTTCATTCCATCTCTCCGGCGATTCACAATTCGGCTTATTCTGAGGCCGGGTTGGACTGGATTTATCTGGCTTTCTCGGTCAAGCCGGAAGACCTGGAAGCAGCTTTCCGGGGATTTACGGCTCTGGGGGGGAGGGGACTTAATATTACCATTCCTCACAAGCGGGAAGTTATGCTTCTGCTGGATGAAGTCAGTGAGGAGGCCCGGCTGATCGGGGCGGTTAATACAGTATTATTTCAAGATGGGTTATCCCGGGGATACAACACCGATGGTCCGGGATTTGTTCGGGCACTGCGGGAGGAGCGAGATTTTACCCTGGAGGGAAAACGGGTCTGCCTGATCGGCGCCGGTGGTGCCGGGAGGGCGGTGGCGGTACAGTCGTCACTTTCAGGGATCGCCCGGATCGATATTGCCGATCTGGATAATGACCGGGCGGAAGAGTTGAGTGACTGGATAAATCAGGAGATAAGAGCAGATCTCTCCGGGATATTTCGAGTTGGATCCCGGGAAGGTGACGAGATAATTGCTACTGCCGATCTGGTCGTTGATGCCACTCCCCTTGGCCTGCATCCGGATGATCCGATCAGCTTTGATCCTGCTCTGCTGGACCCGGGAGCCCTGGTGATGGATCTGGTTTATAATCCTCCGGAAACGCCTCTCTTAAAGAAGGCGCGGGAGTTGGGCATAGACACACTGAATGGTCTCGGAATGCTGATCCATCAGGCGGCTATTTCCTGGGAGATCTGGACCGGGGATGTAGCGCCGATTGAGGTGATGAAACAAGCTGCCAGAGCAGCATTGTATGAATCCGGCATCAAGAAAATATAACCACGAAGTACACGAAGAACACGAAGTTGATTCACGTTATTCTTCGTGAACTTCGTGTTCTTCGTGGTTAATTGTATTCTGTTGATATTTATTGGATGGTTAGTCCATGCAAGTGATCCTGATAATTATAGTTTTCCTCTTCGGTCTCGCGATCGGCAGCTTTGCCAATGTCTGCATTTATCGCCTGCCGAGGGAGAAATCAATCGCCAATCCGCCCCGGTCGTTCTGCCCGCATTGCGGGAAGACAATTACCTGGTATGACAATATCCCGGTTCTCGGTTTTCTGCTTCTCCGGGGAAAGTGCCGATACTGTCGTGCGTCCATCTCAGCTCAATACCCCTTGGTCGAATTATTGATTGGATTGATCTTTGTCGGCGTCTATCTCTTTGTTTTCTCCCGGGGGGAACGGCTGATACTGATCCCGTTTTATTGGTATTTTTGCACCACCCTGGTTATTTTGAGTGTAATTGATGGGGAATTTTTCATACTACCCGACCGGCTCACTTATCCGCTGGTTATCCTGGGATTTCTGCTGGCGGCTCTTTATCCCGGCCATCTGGGCAGTTCAACGATCGGGGCGGGATTGCTTAGAGCCCTGATTGGCGCGGTGGCGGGAGGTTTGAGCCTCTGGCTGATCGGAGTACTCGGAAAAGCTGCCTTCAAGAAAGAGGCGATGGGTCTGGGTGATGTAAAGCTGATGGCGGCGGTTGGAGCCTGGCAGGGATGGGAGTTAGTATTATTCGCTATCTTTCTCGGCGCCCTGGTCGCCGCGGTAGTGGGGATAACCTTTATCGTTATGAAGAAAGCAAAATTGGGATCGAAGATCCCCTTTGGTCCATATCTGGCGGCTGGTTCCCTGATCACACTCTTTTTTGGTTGGGAGATCTTGTTCTGGTATTTAAGACTATATTAGATAGACCTTATTCGAGAAACGGATCTCTTTAAACTCAAAATAATTTAAACCACGAAGGACACGAAGTTCACGAAGCTTTTTTTTATAATCAGCTAAATCGTGGTATTTTTTTCTATTCTTCTTTGTGTACTTCGTAATCTTTGTGGTTTAAAAGGCTTTTCGAATAAGCACTAGATAAGGAAATGAGTTTAACGATAGGATTTGATGATTTAATTGGGAGGGTAGAGAAATGTTACGTTATTTAACGGCGGGAGAATCACACGGGCGAGGTTTGCTGGCTATACTTGATGGTTTTCCTGCCGGATTGAAGATCGACGAGGATTTTATCAATACCGAACTTCAGGCACGTCAGGCCGGCTATGGCCGTGGCGGCCGGATGAAGATTGAGTCAGACCGAGTGGAGATTTGGTCCGGGGTCCGCGGGGGGGGCACTATCGGCTCTCCTCTGGGGATACTGATCAGAAATAAGGATTTTAAGATAGAAGAGCTGCCGCCGGTTACAGCGCCCCGGCCGGGCCATGCCGATCTGGCCGGAGCTCAAAAATACGGCCATCGGGATATCCGTAATGTCCTGGAACGGGCCAGCGCCAGGGAGACCGCGGCCAGGGTAGCACTGGGGGCGATCGCGCAATTATTGCTCCGGGAGTTTGATATTCGGGTGGAGAGCTGGATCGAGAGTCTGGGGGGGATTATGATTGGCGAGACGAGTGAGGATGAGAGATTGGCGAACCTGCGTTCTTCCCTTCTGAACTGTCCTGATCCGGCGGCTGAGAAGAAGATGATCGAACTGATCGACCGGGTAATCCGCGACGGTGATAGTTTGGGAGGTGTCTTTCGGGTAGAGGTCAGCGGAGTTCCACCTGGTCTGGGAAGTTATTCCCAGGGAGATACCCGTCTTGACAGCCGTCTGGCTTCCGCCCTAATGGGGATCCCGGCTATCAAAGGTGTGGAGATTGGACTGGGATTTGAGGCATCGAGCTTTCCGGGATCGCTGGTCCACGATGAGATTATTGTGGCCGAAGATGAACTCCGCCGGACCACCAATCGGGCGGGGGGCATTGAGGGAGGGGTAAGTAACGGTGAGAAGATAATTATCCGGGCCTCAATGAAACCGATCCCGACTTTGGGAAAGCCCCTGAAAACCGTGGATCTGAAGACCGGAGAACCGGCTGATGCCGCCCGGGAGCGGGCCGATGTCTGCGCGCTCCCCGCAGCCTCGGTGGTGGGTAGAGCGATGACAGCCCTGGAACTCGCCCGGGCCTTCCTGGAGAAGTTTGGCGGTGACAGCATGGAAGAGATCGGAAGAAACTACAGAGCTTATCTGGGGTCTTTAAAAAGACTGTGACTTTTTTTACCACGAAGGTCACGAAGATTAACTATTCTAGTTCTTCGTGACCTTCGTATACTTCGTGGTTATTAAGTATGTCAAAAGAAGAAAATAATATTATCTTGTTTGGCTTCATGGGGACCGGCAAATCTGCTATCGCCCGCCGGTTGGGAGACCGGTTGGACTGTCAGGTAGTGGAGATGGATGACCTGATCGAGGAAAGGGAAGGGATGTCGATCAGCAGTATCTTCTCCGAAAAGGGAGAGGAATACTTCCGCTGGTGTGAGCGGGAACTGGTAATAGAATTATCCCGGGAGGGCGGAAAGGTTATTGCCACCGGCGGGGGCGTGGTCTTAAACCCGGATAATATCCGGGACTTTGAAAGGAGTGGGATTGTATTATGCCTGATCGCCCGCCCCGAAGTTATCTTGAGCCGGGTAGAGAACGAGACTCATCGTCCGCTCCTGGAGGTGGAGAATCGTCTCGCTAAAATTGAGGAACTTCTTGCCGCGCGCCGCATATTCTATGATCGGATTGAATCCCGGATTGACACCTCCGACTTAACTGTTGAAGATGTGGTAGGATGTATTATAGGTATGACTGAAACAAAAATAAATTAGAAAATCTTCTTATGAATCCGCCGGATCTGACCGATCCGACTGATCAGACTGATCCGTGAAATCGAACAGGTTATCTAATTATTCTCCTCTATTTATAGCTGTCTTCATCATCGGTTTCACATCGCTCTCCGCCCAGATCATCTTTCTGCGGGAACTCCTGGTCCTTTTCTATGGCAATGAACTCTCCCTTGGCGTGGTCCTGGGATGCTGGTTTTTTTGGACCGGGGCGGGAAGCTTATTCCTGGGGCGATTCTCCGATCGGTTCCGTTCCCCGGCTGTAGCCTTCTCTCTCATTCAGATTCTCCTGTCTCTCTCACTGGTTATGACCCTCCTGGCGATAAGATCCGTTAAGCTTTTTCTGGATCTCTCCCCCGGGCAGATCGTTGGCTATATCCCTATCTTTATAGCTTCATTTACGGTTGTCTCAGGTTACTGCCTCCTGAACGGTTTTCTCTTTTCTCTGGGATGTAGAATATACGAAAAAATCCCAGGAGCCGGCCTTGATCGGGCCAGCCGGGGACTGGGCCTGATCTACATCTTGGAAGCTCTGGGTGCGGTAGCGGGAGGGCTGCTGACCAGTCTGATTCTGATCCGAACAGTCTCCCCGATGGTCCTGGTAACTGGTCTGGGGGGATTGAATTTGGTCGGCGCCGGCCTGCTCCTATTTTCATCTGTCCCCCGGGGTATGGCGAAGCCGGGAAAAATTCTCTGGCTGGCGGTGGCGGCAGCCTCAGTGGTAGCCATGGCCTTAGGGGGGGTCGGGCAGTTAAGAGAGATAACTCTCGGCTGGCAGTGGCGAGGTTTCAAGCTGGAGAAGATCGAAAACTCCATCTATGGAAATCTCGCGGTAACCGGCCGGGAGAACCAGTTCAGTCTCTTTGAAAATGGCCTTCTGGTCTTTACCCATCCCGACCTTCTCTCCGCCGAGGAGTCGGTCCACTTCGCGATGCTGGAGCACCCCGATCCCCGCCGGATCCTGTTGATCGGCGGCGGGGTAGGGGGGAGCCTACGGGAGATCATGCACTATTCCTCTGTCTCCGAAGTAACTTACCTGGAGCTGGACCCGGCAATCATCCGATTGGCCCGAGAGTTCCTGGAGCCTTCCGAGGCGGCGTTCCTGGCGGATCCCCGGGTGGAGGTAATCACTGGTGACGGGCGGCTCTATCTCGAACGCGAGCGGAAGAAGTATGATCTGATCATCGTCAACCTCCCCGACCCCTTCACCGCTCAGATCAATAGATTTTATACCCGTGAGTTTTTCGTCCTGGCCCGGGAGCGCCTCCGGTCGGGAGGTATCCTGAGTCTCGGGGTCACCTCGGCCGAGAACTACATCAGCGGCGAACTGCGGAACTTCCTGGGGTGTATATATAAGACTATTAAATCCGTCTTCCCCTCCCTGGTAGTTATTCCGGGGGGGAGTAATTACTTCCTTGCCTCGGATACGGCGGATTACCTGACTGACGACTACGCCCTTCTTGAAGAACGGATCCATGAACGGAGGTTGAATCTCAAGTATGTCCGCGGCTATTATCTGGCAGATCGGATGCGGAGGTCCCGGATTGATTATCTCCAGCGGATGATTGAGACCGCTCCCCGGGTCCGGCTCAATCTGGATTTTCATCCGATCTGTTATTTCTATGATATGGTCTTCTGGTCCAGTTATTTCAGCGGCGAGGCGGGGGGATGGTTTACCCGGTTGCTGACGGCCTCTCTGGTCATGCGCTGGTGGTGGTTCCTGCTCCCGGTTGGCCTGTTCCTGACACTCTTCCCCATCTTCCGGCGGCGCCGAAACAGAACCCGGGGCGCCTGGGTTCTCTGGCCGGTGATGACCTCCGGATTTTCCGAGATCGTCTTTCAGGTGGTGGTCCTGCTTTCCTTTCAGATCCTCTATGGCTATGTCTATTACAAACTGGGGATTATCCTCACCTTATTCATGGTCGGACTGGTTCTGGGAGGGGGGGTGATCACCGCAATCCTCCCCCGGATCCGGGATGAACACCGGCTCTTCTTTATCACCCAGATAGCCATCTGCCTCTATCCATTGATCCTCCCGGTGGTCTTTTATCTTCTGTCCCATTCTTCGGGTGAGATGACGCGGCGGCTGGGTGAGAATATAATTTTCCCGGCCCTCCCGATGGTGGCCGGATTTATCGGCGGCTTCCAGCTGCCCCTGGCGGGTAGGATATACCTGCGGGGGCGGAAGAGGATGGGGCTGGTCGCCGGCCTGACCTACGGGTTTGATCTCCTGGGGGCCTGTCTGGGAGCGATAGTGATCAGCGCGCTGGTCCTCCCGATCTTAGGGGTTGCCGCCACCTGCTACGCGGTCTTCTGCCTCAACCTGACCTCGCTGATCGTCATTCATGCCTACCGGGGAAAAGAACTATTAAAAGCCAGTAATCAGTAAATAGTAATCGGTAATCAGATGCCATGCGCCTGTTGGCCGTGTGTTGTTTTCCCGATTACTGATTACCGGTTACCGATTACAATACTTCTCTTGCTTATATTTTAATACCATAGTCTTCGTCCAGATTAATCTCGGAATTCCCCGAAGTGACATTAACGACGCCTTCCAGCACCTCAAATATGGTTTCAGCATTATCTCCGACTTTGGTCCGGAACCTGGTTCCCCGGACCAGAGAGACGGCAGTCGGAGTCTGAATCCGGTAACGGAGATCACGATTGGGAGTTTGTTTGATGAATGATATCACTTTTCCCCGGAGCACGTTCAGCAGGGTAGCCCCGGTTGGGGTATTATCATCAGGAGGATTAAATACAATCGAAGTATCCCCCCGCAGGAGCGCCCGATCTCCCTCACTCATGGTTATCTCTACCCCGGAGTCTAAGCCGGTCACCAGAGAATCACCTTCTTGAATTATAAGTCCCGGGATGGCGGTAATCCATCTATCCTCGCCGACTAATTTGACTTTAACATCTCCATAAACCAGAGAGATTACCGCCTTGCCGGTTAAGTCAACCAGATGAGAAGGTACCTTAACCATATTTCCCGGTCTGAGAAGTTGGTTATAATCCTTAACCTGTTGCCAGGCCGGTGGTCCGGTGAGATACGATTCGACTATTGAAGTCGAAGTATCCCCCTGCTTCACGGGGATGGCGTAATCTTCTCCCGCTATCCCGAATGAGCACCAGATCGATAATGTCAGTAAAGCAACAATAGTAATTTTCATTTTAACTCTTTCTCTTATCCCGATCTCTTTCTACATCGGGATATTAAGTAACAATTTTTTTATAGATGTACAATTAATGTTATAAGAAGAATAAAGCAAAATCCATGCCATAATATAATTATGGAGCAATATAGTTGTAACAACGGCAATACCAAATAATTAACAAATATTAACCGAAGGGGGGGACTTGAGAACAGGGGAAGATATTTTGCCGGTTAGGCAAGATATGCGCTATTTCGCACGGCGTGGATAGAAAAATATAGAAGTGGTGCTGAAACTTCCTTCCAGGCCGGTCGCGTTGATGCTGCTGATATGCCAGTAGAAGGTCCCCTCGGGCAGCTTTTTAATTCTAAAGGAGTGATTGGTAGGGTAGGCATCTAGGATCAGGACCCGGAATGTCTGGTCGGTAGAGATCTCCAGATGATATAGGGCGGTTTTTTCAACCGGTGACCAGGTGAACGATTTCCCGGCAATCGGTTCCAGAATAACTTCCCGATCGAGCGGCTGGAGAAGTTTATAAGGGGGAGGGGGGAGCTGGATCGGCTCAAGTTCGCCTCCTCGCGAATATGAGGAGATCGCTGTCAGGCCGATCAGAATCGCCGCTATAATAGATATCCTGTGATTCTTGATCATAATAGACCTTACTCGAAAAGCCTTTCTAACCACGAAGAGCACGAAGAACACGAAGGAATTTGAAACATGAAAAACTCCATAGTTTTCTTTGTTTTTCTTCGTGTTCTTCGTGACCTTCGTGGTGAATATTTAGTTTTTTGAACACAAAAACTTGAAATTACCTTTTCGAGTATGGTCAACCTGATAATGTTAGTCTTTTTTCAAAACTAATTTAGCGCCGGAGGTGCTAAATTATCAGAATAGGCTTTAAGTTTATACCTCAACCCCCGCAGGCTGATACCCAGGACCTTTGCGGTCCGGGTGCGGTTACCTCCCTCAGCTTCCAACACCCGCAGGATATACTCTTTTTCGATATCAGCCAATGACCGATCCGGGCTGCCGGTTGATTCCATTTGATTGTATGCCGCTTCACTACCGGTAAAGCGGGGGGCATCCTTAATTCTAATGGAATCACCTTCACTCATTACAATTAAGTTTTCGATATAATTTTCCAACTCCCTGACATTGCCTTTCCAGGGAGCCATCACCATCGCGTCCACTAACTCCGGTTTGATTGTTTTCTGCGGGATATTATGTCTCCGGCAGACATCAACCAGGAAGTGATTGATCAGAAGCGGGATATCCGCCCGCCGATCGCGGAGAGGCGGCAGATTGATCGGGATAACCGAGATCCGGTAGTAGAGATCCTCCCGGAATTCGCTCTTCTCCATTGCCTCCATCAGATTGATATGAGTCCCGAATAAGAGCCGGGCCTCCAGCCGGCGGGTATTATTCTCTCCGACCCGTTTGAATACCCGTTCCTGGATGGCACGGAGAAGTGTACTCTGAAGGGTTACGTCCATATCCCCGATCTCATCGAAGAATAGAGTTCCGCCTCTGACGTTTTCAAACGCCCCGGGCCGGTCTTTATATGCTCCGGTGAAGGCCCCCTTCGCGTGGCCGAATAGTTCACTCTCCAGCAGGGTATGAGGGATGGAAGCGCAGTCAACCGGGATGAATGGCTGGTCTTTCCGGGGGCTGTTATAATGAATGGCCCGTGCTGCCAGTTCTTTTCCGGTGCCGCTCTCTCCCATGATTAAAACCGATGCATTGGTCGGCGCTACTTTAGCTATCTTCCGGAATATCTCCCGCATCGGTTTGGAGTGACCGATGATATTATCTATCCCATATTGCGCGGCCAGTTCCTGCCTCAATCTCTGATTATCGCGCCAGAGGCGATAGTGCCCGATCGCCCGTCTGGTCTTCAAAATAAGATCATGCCGGTCGAGAGGTTTAGTCAGGTAGTCATAGGCCCCTTCCTGGATTGCCCGGACTGCGTCCGAGATAGTTCCGTGAGCGGTGATCATAATTACCGGCAATCCGGGATAGTCCTGGTTCACCCGTTTCATTACCTCAAACCCATCCAGAACCGGCATCTGGATGTCGGAGAGGACCAGGTCATAGGACTTTTTCCCGAGCAGAGAGAGAGCCTCTTCCGGATCTCCCACCGCGGTTACCTGGAACGGAGTATCTTTCAGATAGCTCTCCAGAAGCTTTAAGCTGAGCCGATCGTCATCAATCGCCAGAATGTTTCCTTTTATAGTCATATCGTTGATTTATACTTTGTCACCCGTGGTCAGCGACCGCGGCTACAGCGCCCGGCCCTCTGTAGCCGAGGTCGTTGACCTCGGCAATTCCTCCTGGAATGAAGGTTGGCAAAACAATACTGCAAATTTTTCCCATCCTATGCAAAAAAGTTTATTCTGCCAAGATATATTTTGACCTGTTAATGACGAAATCCGAATGACCCCGATTGCATCTGGGCGGAGCGAAACCCGAATGAAATCCGAATGACCGATGTCTAAATTCCCAATTTCATTCTCGGCTCTGCGGCGCGGACAGCCAGAGCGAGTTTCCTAATTCGTCATTTGGTCTTCGTCATTCTTTCGTCATTCCTCATTCGGATTTCCTCATTCTTCAATATATTCACATCGTGCATTTAAAAATAACGGAAAATACAGACCCTCCTCCCTCTCTCTCCTCCACTCCAATTTCCCCTCCATGCTGTTTCACAATTTCCCTGGTGATGGCCAGACCCAGGCCGGTTCCGGAGATTCTGTCCGTCCTTTTGCTCCGGAAGAACTTGTGAAAGATCTTCTCCTGGTCCTCCGGTGGAATCCCGTAGCCCCGGTCTGCTACCTGGAAGACGATCTGATCATCGCGGAGAAAGAGACTGACTGTGATTTTAGTGCCTGAGGGACTGTATTTAATCGCGTTGCCGATCAGGTTACTGAAGACGCGCCGGAGCATGTTTTCATCACCCTTTATCTCGGGGATGCGCTCCGCGAAGTTACTCTCGATCTGGATCTCTTTCTCCTCTGCTTGGGGGTTGAGGAGTGTGATCACCCCCGAGATAATCCCGGGTAGTTCGAGGGTAGTGAGGGTTAGATCCTGTCTGCCGGACTCCAGCCTGGCCGCGGCCAGGTACTCGATGACCAGCTTATGGAGACCGGTTACCGAATCCTTGATCAGGTGGATATACTCTGTGGTCTCTTCCGGTTTGAGGACCCCTTTCACAAATAGATCGCAGAAACCCATAATCCCGCTCAGCGGGTTCTTGATCTCGTGGGTGAGCATGGCCATAGTCTCGGCCCGGAGCTTATCCAGTTCCTTGAGGTAGGTAATGTCGGTAAAAACAGCCATGATCCCGCCCGGAATCCCATCTCCCCGCCTGAACGATGTGAGGGAGAGGAGGTAGGTGTTAGAGGAGATCGTTACCTCACGGGTGAATGCCTCACTCTCCGCGAGCAGGTGATGGAATCGGGAGAGGAACTCTTCTTCGGTGAGCTTGAGGAGTTCCCGCAGGAGTTTAATGATGTTGAGCTGCCGGGCTTCTTCTTCCGGGAGATGGAGAATCTCTCTGGCCCGAGGATTGACCAGGAGGATATTGCCGAGCAGATCGGAGACGATGACTCCGTCGGTGATGGAGCCGAGCATGGATACAAGGAGTATCTGCTCATAAGTCATTGAACGGGAGAGGATATTTAAATTCTCGATCTTTCTTCCCATCCCTCCGGGGTGAAAGAAATGAATCGAGCTTCCAGTCGGTCCGAGTGCGTGGAAATACGCGGCCAGTTTCTGAAGGGCGTAACTGAGATGATAGGCAATCATTTTTCCGGTTGCCATCTCACTCTCTTGGAAAGAGGCTTCCCGGCGGCGCCCCACGATCAGAAAACCCAGCCGCCGCTCCTCTACCGCCAGAGGCAGGATCAGGCCGGTCCGGGGCCAGTCTCTGCTCCATGGGAAGGGGCATTCCTTCTCCGCGCAGTTGAAGTGGCGGGGTTCGTTCAGATCAATAAATATCGGGGGAGGAGAAATCTTGACTCCAGCCATGGCTGGATCCGGTTCCCCGTCGGAGTAGCGGACGATCAGTTTCTTTCCTTCGGCATCGAAGAGGAGAAGGAGTGCCGTATCAATCTTGAGGAGAGATGATAGAAAAGTGAATAATGTCCGGAAAAGTTTCTCTTCATCCGGAGACTGGGGGAGGGGAGGGGCGAATTTCTGTATCTGGCCCATGGATTCGATCTCCTCATCCAGTGAGTGGAAGAGGATCCCCAATTTCCGGGCGGTAACCCCCAGGTAGTTGAGCAGGATCACGGAGAGAAGAGGCCAGAGATCCAGCCAGAGTCGGGCCTGAAATAGGAGTAAGAGATGGAGTCCGATCATTGCCAGGAGCATAGCCAGGAAGGCCAGAATCGCGCCCCGGCTTCCCAGGCGATAGAATATCCACCCGGCCGCCAGGCTGAGAAGAAAGATCCAGACTGTGACTGAGATCCCGGCCGGACGGGAGATGAAGTTTTCAGTCAGGATAGTATTGATAATATTGGCCTGGATCTCAACCCCCGACATTGGTTTCCGCTCGGTAGAGAATGGGGTCATCGAGACATCTCCCAGTCCTGCCGCCGTAGCCCCTATCAGAACTATCTTATCTTTGAATATCCGGCGGGGAAAACCATCCTCCAGCACTTTCCAGGCCGGAAGGCTGAGAAAGGTTCCCCCGGGCCCGGCAAAGCGGATATAGATCATGTGATCCTGCGAGATCAGCCCGCCCGCCGTATCACTATCTCCGTCCGTCCGGCTGACCGTGGGGATAAAGATCTCTCCGAACTCAACACCGTCATCCGTAAATTGGGCAGCCTTACCTTCCCCGGGCCGGGAGAGATATGACTCGACGCATTTCAAGGCAAAGGCCGGGATAGATTCGCTTCCACACTTCTGGTGGAGATAGACCTTCCTGACCACGCCGTCCAGAGACGGTTCAATATGAACGTGACCGATCCCCTCCGCGGCCTTGGCCAGTTTCGTGAACGGCTTCTGAAAGGATACGATCTCGCCCAGGGAATGGAGGTTGGCGAGATAAACCGGCAAGATTACCCTCCCTGATTTCTCCGCCGCCGCGATCAGTCTCTCATCGTCATCGGGGTCTTCTCGATCGGGTTCGAAGAAACCGATATCGATACCGATCGCCGCTGGATCGCCCTCTGAAATTACCTCCAGAATATTTGCCGTCGTAGAGCGGGGCCAGGGCCACCGCCCCAGCATATTCAGACTGGACTCATCGATGGAGATCAGGATCAGGGAATTGTCCCGGGGCTGCTCTCCCTGAAGCCGGAGGGCGGCATCATAACTGAGATTTTCAATTTGTTCAAAGAAGCCGGCCAGGTAGAAGACGGCGATAATCAGAGCGATTATCAAGCTGAATAAAATACTGCGAACGGATGGTGACGGTCTCTTCATGGTCCAGGATTGTAAGTAAGTACCTATCCGGTGTCAATTTTTTTCCGGTGAGAGGGGGAAATATTTGCACTCTTCCCGGCCTATCAGGGCGCGAAAAATACCCCCTATATTTTTTCCCCTGATGCATTTCTTATAAATCAAACGATATTCATAACGTGGCATGGAATTTGCTTTTATTTAAATTGCTTGAAATTTTTTTCAAGATCCATCGGAATACCCAAAACCGAGCGTTACCCCGACCCCGAGTATAACTCCGAGCCTCACCCCGACCCCGACCGTGGCGATGACCCCTACCTCCACACCTACTCCGGCCTGCCGGTGTTATGTGGTCCCTCAAAATGGCTATGCCAGAGGAGGAGATAACCTGCTTATTCTGGTTGATCCATCCGACTACGATCCAGCTACCAATGAAACGGATATTGGAACCACCACCGGGACCCAGGGGATAGAATCGATCGCCTATCATAATTCTTCCGGCAATCTTTATGCCATCGACTATGACCGGCTGGGAATTATTGATCAGGTGACCGGACTCTTCTCTCCGATCTCCGCCAATAGTCTTGGAGCCGGGAACGGTGTCCACGGATACCAGGTTTTCTATGATGTAGATGGGATGTCTTTCGATCCGATCACTGGGATATTGTTTGCCAGCGTTCGCAAACCAGGTGCCAACGATTTCCTGGTCCAGGTGAATCTGGTCACCGGAGAACATATCCCCGGCGTATTTGGTGGTGATGATTACGCGGTAATTGAAGGAATTGTGTCAGGAAGTAAGATGCTCAGGGATGTCGATGATCTCGCTTTCGACCCCGTTGACGGGGCGTTATACGCTATCGAAAATAATAGTGGCGCCATTGACTATCTCATAATCCTGGACCCGGCCGACGGGTCCATTGTTACCAACGTGGGGAGGCTCTATTGTGAAATCGCTGGAGATTATATCAATGATATGGAAAGTCTAAGTTTTGGTTGCGATGGTACTCTCTGGGGAGTTACCGGCAATAAGACTATTATTTCACATAATGACCGGCTCTGGGAGATAGACAAGACAAATGCCTACACCTGCAGCCCGAGAGTTCTCAATCACGGAACTGACTACGAGGCGGTTACCTGCGGCAACTTCACCCTGGCTCGCCCCACACCTACTCCGTTCCCGCCTATGGTAGATTCGGGTGACTATGACGGCGACGGTACTTCAGATATCGCGGTCTATCGGGGTAGCTCCGGTCTCTGGGCGGTGAGGGGCGTTACTCGAACTTATTTCGGATCTGGGACTGATTATCCGGTCTCCGCTGATTACGACGGTGATGGAACCGCTGATATCAGTATCTTTCGGTCCGGATCAGGTCTCTGGGCTCTCCGGGGAGTCAGTCGGGTTTATTTCGGATCTTCTTCGGATATGCCGATCCCCGGTGACTACGATGGAGATGGCTTTGCCGACCTGGGCATCTTCTGGGGGGGGACCGGTCTCTGGGCTATCCGGGATGTCACCCGGGCCTACTTCGGGTACTCCGGGGACCGGGCGATTCCGGGCGATTATGATGGGGACGGGAGCAAGGATATCGGAATCTTCCGGTCCGGTTCCGGTCTCTGGGCCATACGGAACGTCAGTCGGATCTACTTCGGAACCCTGGGAGACGAGACTGTTCCCGGGGACTATGATGGCTCCGGTACCTGGAGCGCCGGTATCTTCAGGCCTTCTTCCGGACTCTGGGCGATCAGAGCTATAACCAGGGTTTATTTCGGAGCCGGGACTGATCAGCCGGTTCCCTCCGATTATACCGGAAATCTGTCTGATGATATCGGTATCTTCCGCGGATCATCCGGTCTCTGGGCGATCCGGGGAACCTCCCGGGTCTACTACGGGACTTCGGGCGATCTTCCGGTAACGAGATAGCCGGATAATAATAACTCCAGGACAATCTCAATTCAATTTGTGTACATTTCTTGCTCGTACGAGCAAGAAATGTACACATAATCTGATAGGGGCTTGCGAAATGGATTACTAACATGCTGCCCCATATTTTTCGTGGCTTCGCCCAGCTTTGTAATGGTATATGAGCGGAGTATAATTGGATTTTAACCAGCCAGTCGCCGCCAGTGACGAGCTTTCCGGGGGATGGGTTCGGAGTTCATATCTTCTTGCTGGATCAGTTTAACCAGGGGATAAAGCCCGGCCAGAGCTGCCCAGGAGAACCCTTCCTTCAGAAACCGCCGCCGGTTTATATTCTTGTCTATCTTTTTCATGTTCTTCATCCTATTATATTACCACGAAGGGCACGAAGTCCACGAAGAGGAGAAATGTTTTATGATTTTTCTTCGTGATCTTCGTGTTCTTCGTGGTTTAATTAGATCCAGATACCCGGGATGGCATGCCCGCAGGAACCGCATCTCCCGTTCTTTAGATTATTCTCCAGGATCCGGTAGCCGATCCTTCCGATCACTTTCTTTCCGCAGTCCGGGCAGAAAGTGGTCTCGCCGGGTAGCCCCGGGACATTCCCGGTGTAAACATAGTTGAGTCCCTTATCAAGCGCGATCTTTCGGGCCAGTTTCAATGTCTCAACCGGGGTAGGGGGGAGGTTGCGGAGTCTGTACATGGGATGGAATCGGGAGAAGTGAATCGGAGTATCGGGCCCCAGGTGGTCATGAACCCACCCCGCCAGCCATTTAATCTGTTCCGGTCTGTCATTCAAAGTAGGGACAATCAGGTTGGTTATCTCTACCCAGACTCCCATCTCCTTCATCACTTCCAGAGTTCTCAGAACCGGCGGCAGCGTCCCCCGGACCACCTCCCGGTAGTACTCCGCGTCACCTTTCAGATCGACATTGGCGGCATCAATGACCGGACATAGTTCCCGGAGTGGCCCCTCGTTTATATAGCCGGCGGTAACCATGACATTCTTCAACCCTTTCTTATGAGCCAGTACGGAGGTGTCATACATATATTCATAGAAGATTATCGGCTCCGAATAGGTATAGGCGATGGAGAGGCAGTTCTTGTTGAGGGCACCCGCCACCACCTTCTCCGGAGGGAGATCATAGTTATTGGTCTCCTCCGGCGGCCGCTGGGAGATCTCCCAGTTCTGGCAGAACCGGCAGTGGAGGTTACAGCCAGCGGTCGCAATCGAGAAGATAGGAGAGCTGGGGAGTACGTGAAAGAGTGGCTTTTTCTCGATCGGATCGACATGGACCGCGCAGGGATTCCCGTAGACCAGCGTAGTCAGCTCCCCGTCAATATTTTCCCTGGCCCGACATTCCCCCCGCTGCCCCGGCGATAGAATGCACATCCTGGGGCAGAGTTCGCATTGGACTTTGTTTCTCATTCAGTGCTATTCCTCCCACTTCCGGGAGAATTTTGCCTTATGAGGGATGATGCCCTTTTCGTGCAAATTATCTATCCCGGCAGGAGTTGATACTGCCGGGATAGTCATTTTCTTGCCTTCTTTAAGTTCCGGTTTGCATCCCGGGGAAAAGATGATCAGAATCAAGGATATAACTAAAAAGATGGACTGTATTCTAATTACTTTGTTCATGACAAATAAATAATACCATGCGGAGATACGTGTTTCAAGTTAAGCTTCTGGGGGGACTTCAATTGCGCCGGTTGTTTTTCGCATATATCCAGGTTTATCAGGATTATATTAGAATCTCTGGACGAAGTAGGTGCCATTCGACGACTATGGCGTTCGCCGATCCGGGCGATAATTTCACGTTCCACACTTATAACTTTACCTAATAGTGTGCAACATGTGCTCGTACGAGCACATGTTGCACACTGAATAGAAAGATCAAATAATAAACCCGGGATTCAAAGCATCTTAAAGTTTACGTTTCAAGTTCCCGGTTCAGTCCTGACGCCATTCTTCTCAAATCACGTATCTGATCGGAAGAAAATATTTTTTGCCGCAGGCAAAAAATAGTGTTGTTCTGAATAAGAGGGTCCATATCTTCTTGGATTGCCCCTTCCCGGAGCAGTTGAGCATAATCTCTGGTTCCGGGTATGGGAGAGTATGCCGCCAGTGTGATGGATGCCCCCAGATCGTGCACAAAACGAATATCCCTCTCCACCTCCGCAGATCTCTGACCGGGCAGCCCAAACATCAGATAAACCGGGACCTCCGACCGTTTGAATCCGGCGGCTTCAAGATAATCGAGCGCCCGGATCAGGTCCCGATTTTCCACCTTGCCTCCGGTCAGCTTCTGCCGCTCCTCCTGGGCCGATTCCAGACTGAGCCGTGGTTCGATAAACCCGCTCTCTTTCAGCAGGGCTGCGGTTTCCCGGCTCAGCAGCCGGGCGTGGAGCCCATTGGGGGTGTGAAAACGGCCGGTGACCTTCCTCTTGATCAGAAGAGAGAGGATCCGGTTAAGGTGGTTCTCCGCGTTGAAGATGAGAGCGTTATCATAGAAGGCGATATCGGTTGTTCCGAATTCCCGGATATATCCTGTTATCTCTTCCACGACCGACAGGGGCTCCCGCTGCCGGAGATCCGGTTCCAGAAGTGAAGCGGCGCAGTAGGAACAGGAGTAGGGGCATCCCAGCCCGGTCCGGACCGCGAGGGCGGACCGATAGGAGAGGAGATCATACGCTGGTGTGAGATCCATCCCAGGGTACGGGGGAGGGGCCGGGAATCTCAGTTCCGTCATTATCTTCGCCAGTTCCCTGATTCCTCCGCCGGTATGAACAGCGTCAGCGCCGGAATAATCCCGGGCGTGGTCAGGACATAATGTGGGGTAGATTCCTCCCAGAATAATCGGAGTTTCGGGAAAGTATTCCCGGGCCAGCTCAATGGCCAGAAAATATCCGGGATACCAGTAAGTCATGGTTGAGCCAATCAAGATCAGGTCAGGTCTCTCAATCCTGTCAATCTCATCATGAAATAACTCAAGCGGAAGGCCGTAACGGAAGTAGCGTCGATCGATCTCCTTGAGGGGAGGAGGCTTAATAACCTCGGTTTTATAATACTTTCCGCAACCGAAGCGATCCCGGCGGGGATATCTTCCCCAAAAAAACTCAGTCAGCCGGGGGTGAAACCGATCCAGGCAGTCAATCAACTCCGCCTTCCACCCCCATTCCCGCAATAATGCCCCCACCCGCAGCAACCCGAACGGCTTCAACCAGAGGTCATAAGCCGCGAAATCATAGATCCAGGGATTTAGAAGCAGTACTTTCATTCGATTAACATCATACTGTCTGGCAGGGGAAAAAGATACCCCGCAAATAATTCATATAATCCTTACCATAGAGGGGAAACGCATTCTTCTCCAGAATAATTACGGGGTTGCTCTGCCCCATTGAAAAATAAATCCTCACTTCCCTTTTCTAATTTGTGTACATATCTTGCTCGTACGAGCAAGATATGTACACAAACTAGAACACGGTTCTTATTAGAGATATCCAGCAAAGTATTATAGATCTAATAAGAGAATATATTGCGGGGTATGCCTTATTGATGCTGGCCGATACTCGGATGCTGTCGGCTTATTTCGGATTGACACGGTAGTTGGGCACTGATACCTTGCTGTTTCGGAATTTCAATAAACTATTAATTGCCCACAATGTAACTGAGAACCAAAAGATTATTATGCTGGTGATAAAATGAAAGATAACTATAAAGATACACTGAACCTGCCGAAGACTTCGTTTGGGATGCGGGCTAATCTGGCTCAGAAGGAACCGAAGTATCTGAAGGATTGGGAGGAGATGGATCTCTACTCTCTGATCCGGGAGTCCCGGCGCGGGAGGCCTAACTATACTCTTCATGATGGACCCCCTTACCCGACCGGAGATCTCCATGTCGGGACCGGGATGAATAAGATCTTGAAGGATATTATTATTCGGTTTCAGACCATGCACGGTTTTGATGCTCCGTATATTCCCGGTTGGGACTGTCACGGTCTTCCTATTGAGCATAAGGTTATGACCGAGCTGGCTGGAAGGGAGGAGGATATGACTGATCTCCAGATCCGGGGCCGCTGCCGAAAATTCGCGCTAAAGTACGTGGAAGCCAACCGGAAGCAGTTCAAGAGTCTGGGTTGTCTGGGCGATTGGGATAATCCTTATCTGACGATCAATCCCCTATATGAGGCTGCGGTTCTGGAAGTTTTCAAGGAGATGGTCGAGAGGGGATTTGTCTACCGGCAGCTAAAGCCGATTCACTGGTGCATGAGCTGCGAGACGGCCCTGGCGGAAGCCGAACTGGAATATAAAGAACGGGATGACACCTCGGTCTATGTATATTTTCCGCTGGTTTCAGAGCTTACGGACATCTTCCCAGGTGAATCGGACGGTATGGTATCGATCCTGGTCTGGACCACGACCCCGTGGACATTGCCCGGCAATCTGGCTGCCGCGGTTAATTCCGACTTTCAATACGCTTTAATCGGATTTCGGGATCCAGATAGCGGAGAAGAAAGGAAGGTTATAATGGCCGCCGATGCCATAGAGCGGGTTGCGAAAGATACCGGAATCGAGGATTATTCTATCCTGGGAAAAGTCGCCGGACGGGAACTCGAGAACCTCATCTATCGCCATCCCTGGCTTGATAAGGAATGTCCGGTCATCCTGGCGGATTATGTCAACCTGGAGGAGGGTACCGGATGCGTCCATACCGCTCCCGGTCATGGGCAGGAAGATTATGTCTCCGGGAAGAGATACGGGCTTGAGATCATCAGTCCGGTTGATAGCCGGGGAGCCTTTACCGGGGAGATCCCTGACCTGGAAGGAGTCAATGTTTTGGAGGCAAATGACCGGATTGCGGAGAAGCTCAGAGAGAAAGGGCTGCTTCTCTACCGCGGAGTGATCAGGCATTCTTATCCTCATTGCTGGCGGTGCAGGAAACCGGTTATCTTTCGGGCTACCCGTCAGTGGTTTGTCTCTCTCTCAAACCGTAATCTCCGGGAAGATCTCCTGAGGGAAGTGGATAAGGTAAAGTGGGTTCCCGGTTACGGGGAGAAGCGGATCCGGGCCATGCTGGAGCAGCGGCCGGATTGGTGTATCTCCCGCCAGAGAATCTGGGGGATTCCGATCCCTGGGTTCTACTGCAAAAAATGCGGAGAAGCGCTACTGGATCCCGGAGTGATAGAGAATATTATCAGCATCTTTAAAGAAGAGGGATCCGATTGCTGGTTCAAACACACCGCCGCTGAACTTCTGCCTCCCGGGGTGTCATGTGCCGTCTGCGGGGGAGGTGAGTTTGAGAAGGAGAATGACATATTTGATGTCTGGTTTGAATCCGGGTCATCCCACCGCGCGGTGGTGATGGCGAACCCGGAACTTCGCTTCCCGGCTGATCTTTACCTGGAAGGATCGGATCAGCATCGCGGTTGGTTTCAGCTTTCGCTGCTGCTCTCCACGGCGACAATGGATGAAGCCCCGTTCAAGACGGTTCTTACCCACGGATTCGTGGTAGATGAGAATGGCGAAAAGATGTCCAAGTCACGGGGAAATTATATTTCAGTGGATGGGGCTTTGAAAAAATCACCGGCCGATATCCTCAGACTCTGGTTTGCTTCCGTTGATTACCAGAAAGATATTGGAGTATCATTTGATCTAATCAGGAAGACTTCCGAGGCTTATCGGAAGATCAGAAATACTTTTAAGTATTGCCTGGGCAACCTCTATGATTTCAATCCGGAGACCGATCGGGTCAGATACGAGGATATGGATGAGATAGATCGTTGGGCCCTGATGGAAGTAGAAGGACTGAGAGAGAGAGTGGATGCCGCCTACCGGAATTTTGAATTCCATAAGGTCTATCGTGAGATTTATATATTTTGCGTGAACCAGATGTCGTCATTCTACATGGATGTATTGAAAGATCGTCTCTATACCTGGGCCGCGACCGGAGAGAAGCGGAGGAGTACCCAGACGGCGCTCCTGGAGATTACTTCAATTTTGACCAGGCTCCTGGCTCCGATCTTAGTTTTTACCGCGGAAGAGGTCTGGGGACACCTGGGAGAAAAACTGGATCTCCCGCGGAGTGTCCACCTTGCGTCCTGGCCGGCGGATCATCCGGAGTGGCGGGATAAGAAACTGAGAGAGAGGTGGGAGAGATTACTCATCCTCCGGGATGAAGCCCTGAAACTGCTGGAAAAGTTTCGTTCCGAAGGGAAGATCGGTACTTCTCTGGAAGCTGCGATAATTATTGAGGTTGCCGATGACGGATGGGGAGTTTTATTGAAAGAGTATGAGGAAAAACTCCCGGAACTGCTGATTGTCTCCGGGGTGGAAGTGCGCCGGGTGAGTGATGATGCTTTCAGCCCGGCAGCTCAGATTACCGAGATAGACGGGGTCAGGCTTCTGGCGGATCGGGCTGAAGGGAAGAAATGTTCCCGTTGCTGGAAGTATTCATTAACAATCGGTGAGTCGCCGGAAGATCCGCTTATCTGCGGCCATTGCCGTGAGCAGATTTCGCTCTGATAGACACTAATTGAAACCACGAAGGACACGAAGAGCACGAAGGTTTTTTGATAGATGAGCAAAATAATAGCATTTTTTCTCCTATTCTTCGTATCCTTCGTGACCTTCGTGGTGAATTACTTCGTTGTTTTAGATAAAGGGTTCAAAATACCCCTTCGAGTAATGTTATGCTAACCGGAATTATAGCACTGGTAATTATCATTGCCGATCAGATCTCCAAATGGTGGATGATCGATATTCTCAGTTTGGGTAAGGTGACGGTCATCGACGATTTTTTTTACCTTACTCTGGTCTATAACCGGGGCGCGGCCTTCGGTATCTTTCCCGGCCGTAACTATCTCTTCATTATCCTATCTATCCTGACGATAGCAGTCCTGATCTTCTTCTATCGCAGTTTCTTCTCCGGCAGTTCGATGGCCCGAATCTCCAGAGGATTGATCCTGGGCGGCGCGGTCGGAAATCTGATCGACCGGTTCCGTTTTAATCATGTGGTGGATTTTCTGGATTTCAAGTTCGGCTCTTACCATTGGCCGGCCTTTAATGTCGCCGATAGCGCGATCTGTGTCGGGGTGACGATTCTGATAGTATTGGTTCTCTTTGGTAAAAAACAGAATGATTAAAGAGCAGGACGATTACAGACAGGACGATTAAAGGCAAAAAGAAGTTTAGAAAGGACGATTACAGTTAGGGATGTTTAAAAAGAAAATAAGTAATAATTATATTTGTAATAAGAGGGTCCGGGCGAGGTTAATAGTCCTGTCTGTAATGGTCCTGCCTTAAAAGGGGCTGAGGTAGGGGAATATTGTCCTGTCCCGAAATCGTCTTGTCAAAAAACCTGCGAAGGCTGAGTTTTTATATTCTGATGCTGGAGAAAAAAGAGTTCTATGTCTCCGAAGAAGAATCGGGGATCCGCCAGGATCTATTCCTGGTTCACCGATTACCGGAGTACTCCCGGAGCCGGCTAAAGGCACTGATTGAGGAGGGAGGAGTTCTGGTTAATGGAGAACGGTTAAAACCCCGCCATTCGGTTGCCCCCGGCGATCGGGTTGAGGTATTTATCCCTCCGGCGCCTCCTGAATCCCCGCTCCCTGAACCTATCCCACTGGATCTACTCTATGAAGATAACTCGATTGTTGTGATCAACAAGCCGCCGGGACTGACGGTTCATCCGGTTCGGGCGGGGCAGGGGGGGACACTGGTCAATGCACTGCTTCATCACTGCGATATGCTCTCCGATGGAGGTGGAGTCCTTCGCCCGGGAATTGTGCACCGTTTGGATCGGGATACTTCGGGGGTGATGATAGCCGCCAAAGATAATCGATCCCATGAAGAATTGACCCGGCAATTCAAGGATCGTACGGTTGGGAAGGAGTACCTTGCTATTGTCCTTGGTATTCCCCCTCTTAACTTTGGGAGGCTGACCTATCCGATCGGCCGATCCGATCGGAATAGAATCCTGATGGCGGTGAAATATACCGGGGGGCGTAAAGCCCACACGGAGTACGAAGTTATTGAGAGGTTCGATAATTGTACCTTCCTCCGGCTGATTATCAAGACCGGCCGCACCCATCAGATTCGTGTTCACCTATCCCGATTCGGTTATCCGGTACTGGGTGACAGAGAGTATGGCTCACGAGCCATGCAGGAGAGCCGCCGGTTGGATATTTCCCGACAGATGCTGCACGCTCACCGTCTCCGGATATCGCACCCCGATACCGGCGAAAAGATGGAGTTCATTGCCCCCATCCCTGCCGATATGAAAAAATTACTGGATAAACTAAAACAGGACTGATTATCAGTTCTCAGTTGACCAGTTTTTTTCTTATAATCTGATTTGTTGGGAGTGCATCAAATCCCGCAGCAGAGTATGATGACCTTGATACGAGAAAGATCTATTTAGTGTACAACTCTTGCTCGTACGAGCAAGAGTTGTACACTAAAAAAATGAGAATCTTGAACCACAGAATAAAGAATAATGTTTCAGGAAGAAGCACTGGAGATGGCCCGGGTTAATAGGAACGTGGAGGATTATCCCCTGAAGATGACCCTTGATCACTACCGCCCCCCCCATCACACCACTATTGAAGTAGCGGTCGCCTGAGGTCATAACCTGATTATGATCGGTCCCCCCGGCGCGGGGAAATCGATGCTGGCCAAGAGGATCCCCCCATCCTCCCGGTAATGTCTTTAGAATAAGCTCTGGAGACTACCCGGATTCACAGCAGCGTGGGGCTGCTCCCCAAAGAGGACGCATTGATAGCCACTCGCCCGTTTCGGTCTCCTCACCATACAATTTCCGACGTCGCTGTGTCACAGTGGGGGGGCAGGATAGCGGCTTGAAAGGGATATTATATCTTACTTTAAACCCGGGTTTTTTTGTGAATAAGTTTTATGATTTGCGGTTAAATTGTGAGAATTATTATACCATAGACAAGCAACTCTTCTTTTGATACCTTCACCATCTTGTTTTTTCTCTGAAAAAATATGAGTCTGCGGATATGGAAACAGCATTTCAGGAAATTTTAAGCATATATTTGTTTTCAAAAGTATAAATTGACGAGGAATAGTTAAATTATGATCAGTATGACGGGATATGGCAGTGGTGATTCAGAGTCGAATGATTTTACGGTAAAGACGGAACTGCAATCGTATAATCATCGTTTTCTTGATATTAAAGTTAAACTCCCGTCCCGGTATCAGAGTCTGGAGAGTTATATAGTTAAAAAAATATCGAATCGTCTCTCTCGAGGAAGGGTGAATGTATATATAGCCTTTAAGCAGACGGGAGAACGTTATCGGGTGATTATAAATGAAGCTCTGGCCAAGAAATATTGGAATTCCCTCAACCGACTTCGGAAGGTTATTAAATCCAACTCATCGATAGGGCCGGAGGTTTTGATCAACCTCCCCGGCGTGCTGGAGACATCAGCAATTACGCCGTCGGTCACGGGGTTTAAAAAACAGGTTGTAGTTAGCCTGAACCAGGCATTGGATGAGCTTATATCGATGCGGGAGAAAGAAGGAGCACGGATGAGAACTGACCTCTCAAAACACCTTCGCGCTCTCAACGGATCTTTGATCAGGGTTCGGGCCAGGCTGAAGAAGAAAAAGAAAGAGTTGGAGGAGAAGAAGAAAGCAAGACCATCCGGAAAATCCGGTGGAGAGAAATCTGGTGTGGCGAATGTTCAGGAGGAAAGCTCCCGCTTGGAGAGCCATATAATACAGTTCAAGGAGTTTCTCGCCTCCGATGAGCCTTCCGGAAAATCACTGGAGTTTCTCTGTCAGGAGATGCTCCGGGAAGTTACTACCCTGGGAGATAAAGCGTCAGATAGTCAGATCTCCTGTCAGGTCATACTGATGAAATCGGAACTTGAGAGTCTCCGGGAACAAGCCAGGAATGTGGAGTGAAGTGAAGTTTTAAGTGCCTAAAGTGCGCTAAAGTGCCTAAAGTTGTCGCTAGCTGGCCATACTGATTACCGGTTACTGATAACTGATTACTAATTTATAATGAACGGTCATCTTTTTATATTATCAGCTCCGTCCGGTGCGGGTAAAACTACGGTCTGTGAGGCTCTGCTGAAGGAGCTGCCTGACCTTAGAAGAGCGGTTACTTCCACGACCCGGCCGGCCCGGCCCGGAGAAGTCAATGGGGTGGATTACTTCTTCCTCTCCCGGGAAGAGTTTCAGGAGAAACTCAAGGCCGGGAGGTTTCTGGAATCCGCGGTTATCTACGATAACTACTATGGATCTGGTCGGGATTATATTGAAGAGGAACTTGATACCGGGCGTGATGTTATCCTGGTGGTGGATGTTCAGGGAGCACAGTCGATACAGGAGACCGGGGTCCGGGCCATCTATATATTTCTCCTCCCCCCTTCGCTTGATGTTTTGAAAGCGCGGTTGGTTGATCGGAAGACGGATAGTCCAGAAGTGATCATGAAAAGGTCAGCCCAGGCCAGGGAAGAGATAAGCCGATATAAGAGTTATGATTACTGCGTTATTAATGATGAGCTGCCGGTCGCGGTAGCGGATATCAAATCGATTATCCGGGCCGAAAAATGTCGGGTAGATTATTTTTCCCGGATCGTAGAAGATATAATTGCCCCAGCTATTTAAGTTGTCAGTACCCAAAAATTTCATAAAATAAAATAATTAATCAGGAGGTTGGAGAATGTTTGCACTAACGACAGAGTCATGTCTGAAGAAAATCGATAATGTTTATTCCCTGGTTTATCTTGCCGCGAAAAGAACGGTCAGTCTGACCCGGGGGGAGAAGAGTCTGCTCCCCGATCAAGAAGGAGAGAAACCGATTATGGTTGCCATCGAGGAGATTGCCGCCGGCAAGATTGCACTGGCGCCACCGGAAGAGAATAATGAACCGGATGAATCCTGATTCTCCATTAGTCGGGTCTATAGTAGTTCTGGGTGTTACCGGATCTATTGCCGCTTATAAAGCCGCGGATCTGGTCAGCAAACTGAAACAGAGGGGAGGGGAGGTCTTTACGGTAGTGACCAGGGCCGCCCGTGAATTTATCGCTCCTCTGACATTTGAGACATTATCTGGCAACCCGGTATACGCGGATCTCTTCGAGGAGCAGCGGCAGTTTTCTCCGGTACATATTTCTCTCGCGGAAAAGGCCGATTTATTGGTAATCGCCCCGGCTACCGCGAATTTTATCGGGAAGATGGCCGTTGGTCTGGCCGATGATCTACTCAGTTCGGTTGTGATGGCAACCCGCGCGCCTCTTATCATCGCCCCGGCTATGAATACCGGTATGTACGAGAACCAGATTGTCCAGGCGAATATCCGAAAACTGGCTGATATCGGGGTGACTTTTGTCGGCCCGGAATCCGGGTACCTGGCCTGCGGATATGAGGGGCGGGGCAGAATGGCATCGACCGATACTATTATCCGCGAGATTGAGGAGATCTTAAGAACATAGCTTCGCAACTTTTTTGCCACAAAGGCACAAAGACACAAAGAAAAGAATTAAAGGTTCAATAACTACGAATCTTCTTGTTTTTCTTCGTGTCTTTGTGCCTTTGTGGCAAACTTATTGAAATTCCGGAGCAGGAACTTAGCCCTCACTTCGTTCGGGAAATTTTACCTCTAAGGAAAGCAGGAAATCAGGAGAATTCAAATACTTCCCCTCCTGCCTTCCTGCATTCCTTAGAGGCTATTGTCGAGATGTGGTTTCAGACGTGAAAGTCCGAAATGGAGTGAAGGACGATATTCCTATGAAATTCATCATTACAGCCGGGCCAACCCGGGAGTTTATCGACCCGTTCCGATTTATCTCTAACCCCTCCAGCGGTAAGATGGGTTACGCTCTGGCCCGGGCCGCGATAGGCCAGGGGCAGGAAGTGATCCTGATAAGTGGACCGGTCGAGTTGCCTCCAATTGCAGGGGCAGTTCTGGTTCCGGTGATTTCGGCTCTGGAGATGAGAGAGGCGGTGAACAGCCACTTCCCCTCCGCGGACGCGGTTATCATGGCGGCGGCAGTTGCTGATTATCGCCCGGAGGATAATTCCCGGCATAAGTTAAAAAAGGGCGGCGAGGAAATCTCTCTACAGTTGGTAAGAAATCCGGATATCCTTGAGGAACTTGGCCAGAAAAAAGGAGATACAATCCTTATTGGATTCTCGGCGGAGACTGAGAATATCATTGACAATGCCCTGAAAAAGTTAAAAAGTAAGAATCTTGATTTAATAATCGCCAACGATATCTTAGCCCCCGGTAGCGGATTTTCCGGAGATACGAATCAAGTAATTGTTTTTGATCGCCGGGGAATGGCGGACCAATGGCCAATGATGAGTAAAGATGATCTGGCGGATTGTATTATCAAGTTAACGATGGATTATAGAGCATGAAAAAGATAATTTTACTGTTATTGCTGGTATTTATAGTTTCGGCCTGTGCTTCCTCATCTTCTCATCCTCCCCGGCCGCGCCGACCTCATGCCGGAGCACACTGGGCCCCCGGACATCGCGCTCCAGGAGGTCGATGGATTCCGGCTCACTGGAAATAACACGGAAGGAAGCTGTGTCACCATGGCTCGACTTGACTATAAGGACTTTAGTTTTCGTACATCACCCCATGGTAATCGGGGGAAGGTCCGGGCAATCTCTAAAACCAAGGATGCATTCTTAAAGACAATTGATTATTATATATCGAAGAATAACCGGAAGATAATCAATATCGAGACCCACGAAGGTTTCTTCCGGGTTTGGCATACAGAGATCGAGAATAAAAAGTAATTTTCCCCTTTCGGGAATTGGATTAGATATACAAGTATTATCAGCATTTATTTTTCCAAAGGAAAAATAAATGGCGCGGTAGCCAAGTGGTAAGGCGGCGGTCTGCAAAATCGCTATTCACCGGTTCGAATCCGGTCCGCGCCTTTTTTCTTCTCCCTACGGGGAGAAGAAAAAAGTTAAAATATTTTCCGTCGGGAGTTCAGGTCGGTTAATCACGGGGTGTTAACTTCAGTGTTTTTCACTAAGTTAGCGCTGCAGGCGATAACTTATATGGCTAATATATTGATAATTGAAGACGATACCGAGATCCGTGAGATGCTCAGCCTGGGCGTGAGATCCTACGGATATGATGTCGATATGGCAGCTGATGGGAGCACGGCGCGGGAATTATTAACGGAGAATAAGTATGGAGTGGTGATAACCGACCTGGTGATGCCCGATGTCGAGGGAACGGAGTTGATATCTTTCATTAAAGATGTCTCTCCCGATAGCAAGATTATAGTAATGACCGCTCACGCCTCGGTGAAAGTTGCCAAAGAATGCGTTGGAAAAGGCGCGTCCTCTTTTGTCATCAAGCCCTTCTCCATGGAGCAGATGTACTACACGATCGAGACCACGCTGGCGGAGAAGAAGCTGATGGAGGAGGAGGAGACCATCTATGAAGACTTGATATCGGAGAATATATTCTTCGGTATGGCCGGGAAAAGTGTGGAGATGAAGAAGATATACCATACGATTATGACCGTGGCGAAGACCAGCAGTCCGGTTATTATTTATGGGGAGACGGGGGCCGGGAAAGAGATGGTAGCCCGGGCCATACATTTGAACAGTGATCGCCGGGAGAGTAAAATGCTGGTTGTGGATTGCGCCTCCCTCTCGGAGCATCTCTTTCAGAGCGAACTCTTCGGGTATGTTCGAGGGGCTTTTACCGGTGCTTTTAAGGATAAGATAGGATTACTGAAGGCTGCCGCCGGCAGCACGATACTTCTGGACGAGATCGGGGATATCAGCTCCCAAGCTCAGTCTCAGCTTCTCCGGTTCTTGCAGAATGGAGAGTTCAGGCCGCTGGGTGGGACACGGAACCTGAGATCGGATGCCAGGGTTCTGGCGGCTACAAATATTGATCTGGAGGAGAAAGTTAAATCCGGAGATTTTCGGGAAGATCTTTATCACCGTCTTAACGTATTGACGATCTCTCTCCCGCCCCTTCGGGAGCACCGGGAGGATATCCCGCTTCTCAGTTACTATTTTTTGCGAAACTTCGCCCGGCAACAGAAAAAATCGATCAGGAATATCTCATCCACCGCGCTCAGTGTTATGATGGCACGGAATTGGCCGGGTAATGTGCGGGAATTGAAGAATACGCTAGAACGGGCGGTTACCTTCTGTCAGGATGAGACTATTCTCCCCTATCATCTCTCTCCGGGGATGGAGATCTCTGATATAAACAATGAGATGGGTACAGCATTAAGTTTGAGTGAGGCGATTCATAGAACCGAACAGGCGCAGATTGTCCGTGCGATGAGAGAGAGCAAGGGGAACAAGCAGGAAGCAGCCCGACTGCTCGGAATCGATAGAATTACTCTCTGGCGGAAGATCAAATCGTATAACTTGAATCTTCCCACCTTTTCCTGAGATAAGCTATGCCATACTCGAAAAGCCTTTTTAACCTTTTTAAGTATGATCAAGCTTAGAGAACGGATGGGCCGGAGTGGTGGAATTGGCAGACACAAGGGACTTAAAATCCCTTGAGGGAAACCTCGTGCGGGTTCAAATCCCGCCTCCGGTATCTTATTTATCCTTTGAAAAAATAAGAAGTTGTAAGCATTTGACCAATATTGCAGGCATGTTTATTATCTGAATACTTCTTCCCAAAAGTTGTAGAAATGGCCTGCGACATACGAAAAATCTTAGTTGTGACTCTCCTGATCCCGGGTGTATTTCTCCTGTGGGCTGAATGTCTTTTTCCGGCTGAGGAGAGGATTGTTGTTGTTGACGCAACCGGGGAGACGCTAGAATTTTTAAAACCCCCGCACACGATTGTTTCTCTCAATCCTGATTTTACCGGGAATATCATCGCTCTGGGAGTTGGTGATCGGTTGGTCGGTATAACCAATTACTGCCGGTACCAGGATAATCTTGCTACTCCGGAGCGTCTCGGCGGGCTCTGGCAGCCGAATCTGGAACGTATTGTCGCTCTCAATCCCGAGCTGGTTCTGGCTACCAGGGAAGGCAATAACCCCGGAATTATCTCCACCCTCCGAAGGCTTGAAATCCCGGTCTTTGTCTCCGGACAGTCTTCATCTTTTCAGGGTTACTTTGAACTCCTCCGGCAACTTGGATATATCCTGGGACGGGAGAAGGAAGCCGGGAGGTTGATTGACGAATTTAAGAACCGGCTTAACCGGATACGTCTTGCCTCGGCCGGTCTGCCTCCGGTGACGGTCTTTCTCCAGGTTGGAGTTAAGCCGCTGGTTACCATCAATAAAGAGACCTTGATTGGCGAGATGATTAAGATTGCCGGAGGAGATAATATCGCGGCGGATCTGTTTTCCCGCTACCCTTCCATCAGCCGGGAGCGAGTATTGGCCGATGACCCAGAAGTGATTATTATAGCCGCGATGGGGAGTGAGGCAGAGGCGGGGGTAGCATTCTGGGAGAAATTCCCTGAATTGCAGGCGGTGCAAAATCAGAGGATTTATGTAATTGATCCGGATCTTGTCTGTCGGTTGAGTCCCGGGCTTATGGATGGAATTTCTAAGATTGAATCGTTTGTTAGTGAAGCGAGGTTGAAAAAGGTAAGCGGTAAGCAGTGAGCGGTAAGCGGTATTCGCTAGGCCACCGCTTACTGCTCACCGCTCACCGCTTACCCAAAATATAGGTTATCGGAGTAAAGAATGCGGCAACGAGTTAGACAACGGACAATTATAATCTTCGTACTCCTGATAGCCGCTCTTCTCCTGGTATCGATCGGGTCTCTCCAGGTGGGAACGGTGTTCTTCTCCTTTACCCGGATAATCCGTATGCTCTTTGATTATTTATTCGGGATCACGGATAGTTCTATGGACGCGACAATTGTCTTCCGCCTCCGGCTTCCCAGGATCATTCTGGGAATTGTGGTGGGGGGAGGACTGGCGGTATCCGGGGTTCTATTTCAGGGGCTCTTCCGTAATCCCCTGGTTGAACCATATACCCTGGGTGTTTCCGGGGGGGCGGCACTGGGTGTCAGTCTGGGGTTTCTGCTCGGGGGAGCGTTTCCTAAGTCGCTTCTGCCTCTCTTCGGATTTGCCGGAGCCTGGTTAGCGGTATCTTTTGCTTATACTATTTCCCGGCGCCGTCGGTTTCTGAAGATCCCTTATCTATTACTGGTTGGGGTGATGATATCATTTATCTGTTCAGCGCTGATAATGCTGCTGCTGTCAGTGGTGAATCTAAGCACCTTCCGGGCGGTTATCTACTGGACCATGGGGTCTTTAGCCGGGTGTGATATTAAGCTGATCCGTTTCGCGGTTCCGGTGATTCTTCTGGGGACGGCGGCATCCCTGGGTCTGGCCTGGACTCTGAACGCGCTCACGCTGGGAGAGGAAGGGGCACACCACCTGGGGATTCGGCTGGAACGGGATAAGAAGTGGATATTCTTCCTTGGGGCGCTTCTGGCTGGAACAGCGGTCTCAGTGGCCGGAATTATCGGATTCGTTGGATTGATAGTTCCTCACACCGTCCGTCTTCTATTTGGAAATGACCATCGATCCTTGATTCCGGCCTCATTTCTGGCGGGAGGGATTTTTCTGGTTCTCTGCGACACACTGGCCCGGACCGTTCTGGCTCCAATGGAACTCCCGGTCGGTGTGGTCACGGGGATACTGGGCGGCGGTATATTTATCTACCTGCTCAGCAGAAAAAGTCCGGGGTAAATACAATGCCGTGATTGGAGATAGTCTATTCTGATAAATAGTTATTAAAAAGAAATAATATATGTTAAAAAGGCTTTTCGAGAGAGGTTTAGTTATATATTCTTTCCGACATCCATTGAAAAATAAACTTACATAAGACAGTGCTACTATATGTAGCGCCATGAGGAGCTGATTGATTATGAAGAATGCTTTAATTACGGGTATCACCGGCCAGGATGGGTCATATCTGGCGGAATTCCTTCTGGAGAAAGGTTATAAGGTCTTTGGCCTGCAGCGCCGGTCCAGCACTATCACCACCGAACGTCTCGATCATCTGCTGGAGAGCGGTATGGAACTGATCTCGGGTGATCTGATCGACGAGAACTCATTGATTAAGGCTCTCAATGATTCAGAACCGGATGAGGTCTATAACCTGGGAGCACAGTCATTTGTCCCGGCCTCATGGAGTCAGCCCATTCTGACCGGTGAGGTAACCGGACTGGGGGTGACGAGGCTCCTTGAAGCAATTCGGATTGTCAACCCGGAGATCCGGTTCTATCAAGCCTCTTCCAGTGAGATGTTTGGCAAGGTCATAGAGACCCCTCAGAGTGAGGCGACCCCGTTTTATCCGAGGAGCCCTTACGGAGTTGCCAAGGTTTATGGCCATTGGATTACGATCAATTGCCGGGAGAGCTATGATATGTTCGCTGTCTCCGGTATCCTCTTCAACCATGAGTCACCCCGGAGAGGGCTGGAGTTTGTTACCCGGAAGGTTACCTATGCGGTGGCACGGATTAAGGCCGGGCTACAGAAGGAGCTGCGTCTGGGGAACTTGGAAGCCAAGCGGGATTGGGGTTTTGCCGGTGACTATGTCCGGGCGATGTGGCTGATGCTCCAGGCGGACGAACCGGATGATTATGTCATTGCTACCGGTGAAACCAATACGGTAAAACGGATGTGCGAGATTGCCTTTGCCCGGGTCGACCTTGATTGGAATGATTATGTTGTGGTGGACCCGAAATTTTACCGACCGGCCGAGGTCCAGCTCCTGCTGGGAGACTCCAGCAAAGCCCGGGAGAAACTGGGTTGGGTGCCGGAGGTTGATTTTGTCGCTTTGATCGAGATGATGGTAGATGCCGATGTGGAGAGAGTCGAGAGTGGGAAGTAACCAGTTATCAGTAAATGGTGATCGGTAATCAGTAACCGGTTACTGATTACTATACTTATAATTACTACCTTACAATGGGTGTTAAATGATGAAACGCGCTTTAATAACCGGAATAGCCGGTTTTGCTGGCAGTCATCTGGCGAGAGAGCTTATTGGCCGGGGCTGGATAGTATCAGGAATCGAACGACATGGAGCTGTTTTGAGTAATCTCACCGACCTTATCTACCGGGTCCGGGTGGATGAGTGCGATATACTCAGTTCCAAGGATGTGGGATATGTGATCAGGAAGCAAAGACCGGACACTATTTTCCATCTGGCCGGGACCTCATTCGTTCCTGATGCTCAGAATGCCCCTCAGATGGCTTTCGAGATTAACGTAAAGGGAAGCCTTAACATGCTGGAGGAGACCCGGGAGAACGCGCCTGATGCCGGGGTGATTCTCATCAGTTCCGCTGAGGTTTATGGAGATGCCGATAGATCCCGGATGCCGCTCACCGAAGATAATGTATTCAGGCCTTTGAATATCTACGCGCTGACCAAGGTCTGCGCGGAAGAGACGGCCTTCTATTACCACCGGGTTAAGGGGGTGAAATGTGTGGTATTAAGGCCGTTTAATCATATCGGCCCTGGCCAGCGCCCGAGTTTTGTTACCTCCGCCTTCGCTCTCCAGATTGCCCGGATCGAGGCCGGGAAGCAAGAGCCGGTTCTAAAGGTGGGGAATCTGGAGGCCGCCCGTGATTTTACCGATGTCAGGGATATGGTTAGGGCTTACCGGATGGCCGCGGAACACTGTGAGCCGGCCAACCCCTATAATATCTGCTCGGGAAGAGTTTATAAGATCAAAGAGATCCTGGATAAGCTGTTGGCTCTAAGTGATGCTGAGATCGAGATCAGGCAGGATCCGGAGAGAATGCGGGACTCCGAAGTGCCGATCTTTCAGGGAGACCGTACCCGGTTCACCGAAGCCACCGGCTGGGAACCGAGATTTTCAATCGATGAGACATTGAAGACGATCCTTGATTACTGGCGGGACCAAGTTCGGTGATCTGTGTGTATCTGTGTTCTAATCAGTGTTGATTCGTGTATATACAATGAAAACCAATACATCATTATTGGAAGAACTGTCGAGAATTCGCAGCCATCTAACCGGTCCGAAAACTGCACCCCGGGACCATGATCCTCTCTCCGCTTTCTTCTTTGCCCTGGAAGGGTTGAGCGAGATGGTGGTGGTCACCGATCTCAATCATAAGATTGTTTATGTCAACGCGGCCTGCGAGGATCTGCTGGGGTATGATCCGGAAGAGTTGATGGGGCTGAAAGCGGATAAGTATTTTGAGGGTATTCAGGGGAACCCTATCGATCTGGCTGGGAAGATCGCCGCCGAGGCTTCCGGTGGTTTCTGGCAAGGAGAGATCTATAATCGGCGCAAGGATGGGGGGCTGATAACGATCAATCTCAAGTTGACCCCCCTGGTGAATTCTCCGGGCCAGGTTCTGGGGTATGTGGGGGTATCGGAGAATATTACCAAGCGGAAGCAGGCGGAAGAAGCACTGCGCCAGTCGCAGGAGATGTTCCGACTGGTTATCTCCCACATCCCGCAGGCCGTCTTCTGGAAAGATCGCGAGTTAAAATATCTTGGCTGTAACAAGACGATGTGTGAGATCATTGGGATTGATACCCCTAAAGATATTATCGGCAAAACCGATTATGACCACTCGGCGACTAAGGATCAGGCGGAGCTCTACCGCAAGTGCGACCGTCAGGTGATGGATTCGGGGAGACCGGAGTTGCATATCGAGGAACAAATTCGGAGAGCGGATGGTACGGAGGCATGGGTTGATACGAACAAGGTTCCGTTTTACGATACCGGCGGAAAGATTATGGGTATCCTGGGGACATTCGAGGATATTACCGAGCGCCGGAGGGCGGAACGAGAGCTGCGGGAGAGCGAAGCAAGAAATCGCGCGATCTTGAATGCTCAACCCGATGTGATGTTTATGCAAAGTCGAGATGGAACATTCCTCGATTGTCATGCCGCTGACATAGATAGATTGTTTGCTCCCCCCCAAGAATTTCTGGGGAAGAAAATGCAGGATATATTCCCTGAAGATTTTACTGCCATTCTTCTGGATTTGATTGAGCAAGTCCTCATTACCGGCGAGATTAAGATCTATGAGTACGAGTTGTCTATCGCCGGTCAAGCGCGATACTTTGAAACCCGTATTGTCCCTTGCGGAGAAGATCAAGTATTGTCCATCATTCGGGATATCACCGAACGCAAACTGATGGAGGAGGAGATCATAAACGCCCGCAAACTCGAATCGCTGGGAACGTTGGCCGGGGGGATCGCTCACGACTTTAACAATATTCTGGCCGCAATTCTGGGAAATGTTTCCTACTCACGTACCCTTGTCGAAGAAGGGAGTGAACTGTATGAAACCCAGGTCGAAGTTGAGGCGGCCTGTCTTCGGGCCCAGGGCTTAACCAATCAGCTACTTACCTTCTCCCGGGGGGGGAAGCCGGTGAAGGAAGTGATCCGGATCGGAGCGTTATTGAAAGAGGTGACTGAGTTCGCCCTCCACGGATCCAGCGTGATCTGTCGGTTTGAGATCGCGGATGACCTCTGGCCGGTGGAAGCTGACCGGGGGCAGCTCGGGCAGGTGATGAGCAATCTGGTGATCAACGCCTATCAGGCGATGGCGGATGGGGGGGAGATGGAAGTGCGGGCCGGTAACGTTGAACTTAAGGAAGGAACAATACCCGCGCTTGAAGCTGGCAGATACGTAAAGATAGAGGTAGCCGACAAGGGGGTGGGAATTCCGGCAGAGCACCTGGGAAAGATCTTTGACCCTTATTTTTCCACCAAGCAGAAGGGGAGCGGTCTGGGGCTGGCCACCATATACTCTATAATAAATAAACACTCCGGACTGATCCGGGCGGAGTCAAACCCGGGAGTAGGGACTACTTTTATATTTTACCTTTCCGCCTCTAATGAAGAACCGAAAGATGAAGGAAAGAGAGACGAGATTATTCATGGGGAGGGGAGGTTGCTCCTGATGGATGATGAAGAGATGGTCAGGAATATGGCGATGAGTCTCATCAGTAAACTGGGCTACGAGGTGGTTATCGCGTCGGACGGGACCCAAGCGGTTGAGAAGTACCGGGAGGCTAAACTTTCCGGGAAACCATTCGCGGCGGTGATACTCGATCTGACCGTGAAAGGCGGTATGGGGGGGAAGAAAGCGCTCGAGAAACTGAAAGAGATTGATCCGGGAGTGAAGGCGATCGTCTCCAGCGGTTACTCGATTGACCAGGTTATGTCCGACCACATTGGGGTTGGTTTTGCCGGAATGATAGCTAAACCTTATTCGTTGGCTAAGATGAGCAGGATACTGTGGAAAGTAATTAATACGGATGTATCCGGGTAAGTTCATTCTTTTCCCCCTACCCCGGCCTCTTTTTATTCGACGTTCGATGTTGAATGTTCGACGTTCGATGTTCAATCTTTTTCCCCTTCTCTTCCCCTCTTTATGGCAGGACGATTACAGGCAGAACGATTGCCCCTACCTCGGCCCCTTTTCTAAACTACTAATTTCGCGAATGGCGCGAATTTGGTCATTGGATATTCCTTGTTGGATATTGATTATTCATCTTTTTCCCTTTCTCTCCCCAGTTCAAAGCAGGACCATTACAGGCCCAGAATTAGACTCGGGGTCTGTAATGGTACTGCCTAAAATAGTCCCATTTTTTAATCGTCCTGCCTGTAATGGTACTGCCTAAAATAGTCCCATTTTTTAATCGTCCTGCCTGTAATAGTCCTGCCCAAAAAAGTTCAGGACGGGACACCGAACAATGAGTGGGTTAAAAAGTCCAGGTCGATGTGTTCTTTTAAGAGCTGTTTTAATGTGGTGATCTTCTCTACCGAACCCGGATCTACCCTGGCGACCAGGTTGCTGAGACGTTGGGCGACCGTGTAGGTATCAAGCGGGGTGGAGAGGACAGGTATCCCGGTTGAGTCAAAGAGGTCGAGAAAACCCTTCGGTATTGCTTTTCCCGCGGTCAGCATCACTCCTCCGATTCTCCATTTATTCTCCCGATCGATATTATGGCTGATCAGGGAGTCGAAGAGCCGATCGATCTGGTCAACCGGACTGACCATGAGGATCTTCCCATTCTGGAAATCGGTCTCCTCTGGATTAACCTCGATGCCGAAGACCGGTACCCGGATCAGAACATTAAGCCCGCTTCCTTCCAGGATTATTTCCGCTGCTACAGCCTCCCGGATCTGAGCAAGCGTGGGGAAGGCGAGGACTTTCTCAAACGGAAGGATTCCGAGGAGTCGGAGATCCATCTTCTTCAGCCCCGCTTCCAGGGGAGAAGCGATTCGAGCTATCTTTTCAGGAATTGCCTGATTGATGATGACCCCGGCAATGGAAATCTTCCCCCGATCAAAATATGATTTGGCGATCGAGATGTCATCGAGAGTCTTCCCTATGCCGCCTTTCGCGACCAGGATCACTTCCGCGTTGAGCAATCCTGCTACCGTGGCGTTGGAATGATCGATTACGGATCCCACTCCCGGATGTCCGGTGCCTTCATAGATTACTATTTGATAATCAGCTTCCATCCCCCGGGCCGCCCGCTCGATGAGGTTGCGAATAACTTCAGGATCAGGATATTCCAGATATCGACTGGTATCACCCGGTCCGATTATTACCGGGCTATGTAGAGAGGGGTGAAACGGAATACCCAGTACCGAAGTGATGGCGATGGCATCGCATTCGCCCCTCTCCCCGTTGATCAGGGTATGATTCTGTCCCACCGGTTTACAGAATCCCACCCGAACCCCATGATCCTGAAGCAATGTGGTCAGGGCCAGTGAGATGGTAGTCTTCCCGACATTTTTGCCGGTGGCCGCGATATATATTTTCTTCTTAAGCTTCATAAATTAGCGCCTCCGGCGCCAATTTAGTTTTGAACAAAAGACTACAGATTTCTGCCATCGCACTACGGGAATAATACATTCTATTCCCTGTAATGATAACGTTCAAGCAAATTATATATTATCCCGTTCTTCATTATTCCGGTCTGAAAATCTGGTTTCACCGTTTGACTTAGACCGGCCGGATTGCTATTCTGATAGAGAATTAACCAATGCACCCGAATAGTCCGGAGTAAAAGGAGAGAGTTATGTTAAAAAAATATCTATTGCCTATGATGTTGATCAGTCTTCTTATTCAATCAGGCGAAGTTCTCGGAGAGAATGAGGCTCCCGGACTACTTTTTCGGAACGTAGAGAGTATGATGAGTGATGCGAGAGCATCCCAATTGAATGGAGATACCGAATTATCCCGCGACAAATATACCATCGCCTCTTACCTGCTGGAAAAGATCAGGCAGGACTTCCCGGATTGGAACTCGGCGACGGTAGATAACCGTCTGATTATCTGCCGGACGGAATTGGGAGAAGATCCGGCCGTTCCAGTTGAAGAAGGAAAGATTACGATGCTATTTAAGAGTATCGTGGCGGATTCCGACTACGAACCGGAAGGAGGCGATATATATGAGATATCCCTGGAGGGTGAGGATAAAGCTAACCTCAAACTCCGCTATAAAAAGCTGAAACCTTTCACCGGGGACGTCAGGATATATCTTCAGACCATTGATACCCCTTCAAATAGATTCCTTCTGGATAGTAAAAACCCGAAACTCTTCAAAGACGAAGAAGGAGAGATTATACTGGAGATAGTTGTACCGTCGGAATGGCCGCTATTTCTCGCCGACTTCGCCGAAGGCCCCTACGGTAATCCCCGGCCATTGAGTAACATACTCGAAGTGCCTGGAGTTAAGGAATAACAATATAAATATCAGTTCATCTCCTGGTCAGGAATTTAAGCGAGTGACCGATACGTCCTTTAGCCAAAAGATAGTCCTGATCGTTTTTGGGCTCCTCCTCGCGCTCATATTTCTCGAGCTCGGACTCCGGGCCGCCGGCTGGATCTATCTGTCGGTTCGGGAACGGGCCAACCAGGCATCCCTATCCCGGGAAGATACCCATGTTATTCTCTGTCTGGGGGAATCGACCACCGCCGGTGGGCTGGAAGAAAGTTATCCGCGGTTTCTGGAAGATATTTTGAACCGCGAAGATCTTGGAGTTACATTCTCAGTCATCAACAAAGGGGTAGGAGGGATCACGACTAACGATATCCTCGCCGGTCTGGCCCGTAATCTGGAACAATACCATCCCCGGATGGTGGTAGCGATGATGGGGATCAACGATAGTCCTCAGACAGCGGTCTATGATGATACCCAGGCGGCCCGAGCGAGTTCTTTCTTTAGAGGGTTTCGAGTCTACAAACTTGCCGGTCTCCTCCATGAGCACATCACCTACATGCTCAAGACATCTTCTCGAGAAGAAAGGAGAGACGAGGAACCGGTCTCCGGACAAGCTGCTGCCGATACCAGCCTTCTGGCCCGCGCCGAAGAATGCCGGCGACGGGAGCAGTTCGTCGAAGCCGGAGAACTCTATCGGGAGGCGTTGGCTCTTAGACCGGAAGATCGTGATCTTCTTATTCGGGCCGCCGGTTTCTTTCAGGATCGTCACCAGTGGGAAGAGGCGGAAGCGATCTTGAGTAACGCGATTGATTCTTTCCCGGATGATGCCGAGCTGTACCTGAAAAAATCATTTCTCTACCGTTGGTGGAGACGCTGGGAACCGGCGGAGGCAATGGCTCGCCAGACGATCGAGCTCGATCCTTCTTTCATCTGGGGCTATGATCAACTGGCCGCGATACTCCGCTCCCGGGGGAGGTTTGAAGAGGCGGAGCGTGTTCTGACCAGCGCCATAGATCGTTTCCCCCGCCAGACCGTACTGCTCTTTCAGCTGGTAGAGATATATCAGCACTATCGGCGCTGGCCGGAGGCGGTTCGGGTCTGTGAGAGGATCCTTTCCGTCTCTCCGCGGAACACCAAGGCACTCTCCTCTCTTGCGTTTTGCTATCGGCGGCAGGGGAAGAGCAAGGAGGCCGATGAATGCGTGGCTATGGTCTCCCGGATCCAGGGGCAGAAGCCGGATAATCCTACCAGCATCAACTACCGGAAGCTGCGTGATATACTGGCTGAGCGGGAGATTCGTCTGGTCTGTGTACAGTATCCGCTGCGTCCGGTCGCCGATCTTCAGGAGATCTTCGCCGATCAGGACGGGATCGTCTTCGTGGATAACGGGAAGATCTTCCGGGAAGCCCTGGAGGATGCTTCTTATGAAGACTATTTCTGGGACTACTTTGCCGGAGATTTTGGCCATTGCACCCGCCGGGGTTATCTACTGCTCGCCGAAAACGTGGCCCGGATAATATCAAAAGAGGTCTTCGGGGAGGCTGGTGCCGTCAATTGAGGTCTTGATGGCGATGGAGACCGGGATGCGTCATAGTCCGTACTCTCCGGCGTAGTCCTGGCGAAGATATGATGACGCCGTATTTATGAGAGGGTGTACTTAGCCGCTATCGGCATTCTCCGGCCTCCTCCGAATGCTTTTTCGGTCACCTTCAGACCGGGAGGAGCCTGATGTTTTTTGTACTCGCTCTTGGCTACCGCTCGGATCACCCAATCGATGACTCCGGAATCGATCCCCATTCCTTCGATCTCATCCGCTGACCTTCCCTCTTCCAGATAGAAGCGGAGAATCCGGTCAAGCAGAGGGTAGGGGGGGAGGGTATCCTGGTCGGTCTGTTCCGGCTTGAGTTCCGCCGATGGTGGCCGGTCTATGATCCTCCGGGGGATGATATCTTCTTCGCGATTGATATGCTCGGCCAGTTCATAGACGGTAGTCTTTAATACGTCGGATATCACCGCCAGGCCTCCGGTCAGATCGCCATAGAGGGTACAGTAACCGGTTGCCGCTTCACTCTTGTTCCCGGTGGAGAGGACGATCGGTCCGAATCGATTGGAGAAGGCCATCAGAATATTTCCCCGGATCCGGGCTTGAATATTCTCCATTGCCAGACTCTTCTTCTCCGCGTCCCCTTTCAGGTGATCCTCCAATTCAGCAGTGTAGGATTCGAAGATGGGAGAGATAGGTATGACCGTCAGATGGATTCCCAGGTTCTCCGCCAGTTCTTCCGCCAGGCGGTTGCTCTCATCCAAGGTGTAGATCGATGGCATCGCGATTCCGGAGACATTCTCACTCCCGACCGCTTCTACCGCCAGGGCGCAGGTAACGGCGGAGTCGATTCCGCCGGAGAGACCGATTATCGCCCTGGTAAACCCGCATTTTTTCATATAATCCCCGAGGCCGAGAACGAGCGCGTTATGGATGGACGTGATCTTATCCCGGGGAGTAAATCGGTCCGCTGAACCGGAGAGAGAGGTGTCCACACTGCCAATCCACTCTTTGAAGTATGGGAAGATCTCCACCGCCCGTCCTTCCCGGTCGAGTAATAGGCTCCCCCCATCAAATATCAATTCGTCATCTCCGCCGACGGCATTGACAGAGACGAGAGGCATCCGATAATGCCGCGCCTGATTTTTCAGGACATTGAACCTGACTTCATCGCCGCCGACGGTAAAAGGTGAAGAAGCTATATTGATGAAGATGGTTGCTCCTTTTTCAGCCAGATCGGCCATCGGATCGGCCTGGAAAAATCTCTGCTCCCAGAGCCCGGGATAGTTCCAGGAGTCTTCGGCGATAGTAATCCCCAGGATTTCATCTTTGAAAGGGATTGTCTCCAGACCGGGTGAAGGGTCAAAATATCTCCCGTCATCGGATACATCGTAGGAAGGAAGGACCGATTTAGCCTGTTTAAGGAGGATCTCTCCCCCGGATATCAGGAGCGCGGCATTATAGAGCCCTATTCCGGAATTCTTCCCGGTCGGGCTCGGGGTTCCGATAATGATTCCGAGATCAGGATAACCGGCGGAAAATTCGACCAGGAGCCTGACCGCTTCTTCTGCTTCTTTGATGAACCAGGGTAACTTGAGGAGATCTCGCGGAGTAGATCCGGTCAGGAAAAGTTCCGGGAATACAATCAGGTCGGTCTCCGGTTTCAGGCCGGTGACGGCTCTCTTAACCAGATCAAGATTCCCCGTGATATCTCCGACTGTAGAATTCAGTTGCGTGATTGTAATAATCATTTGTATTTCAGTGCTTATTTTTAGAACATAGCTTCGCAACTTTTTTAACAAGACAATTTTGGGACAAGACAATTCCCCCTACCTCGGACCCTTTTATGGCAGGACGATTACAGACAGGACTATTATTCCCCCACCTTCCCCCCCTTTTTATGACAGGACTATTACAGACAGGACTATTAACCTCGCCTCGTACCTACTTTTAACATATTAAAAACAATCTGTTACTTGGTATTCTGCCTTTAATTATTCCACCTTAAATCATTCTTCCTTTACTTCCTTTAATTCTTTTTGCTTTTAATCGTCCTGTCTGTAATCGTCCTGTCAAAATTTCTTATTTGTTTTTAATCGTCCTGTCAAAATAGTACTGCCATTAATCGTTCTGTTTATAATTATACTAATTTATACCTTAGTCAGAAAATCAGTGGCCGGTTTAATATAGCGGGTGGTTGAGACCAATGAGACTGTGTCTCCTCCCCGGATTATATAATCCCCCCGGGGGAAGATAAACTCCCCTTCTTCTTCCCGATAGACACCGGTGAAGACGCATTCCTGGGGAAATCTCTTCTCCTGGGTGATCTCCCGGATCGCCATCCCGATACTCCGGGCCTTGTCGGGGATTTTAACCGCGTAGATCTGGGCTTTGCCTCCACCCAGCACCATGATCTTTCGGACCCGGGGCTGCTCCACCTCCATGATGATCTGATTTAGGAGGAGATCGGCCATCCTAACCACCGAGGTAACTCCGGCCAGTTTATAGGCCTGCTCATAACGGGGGTCCATCAGCCTCGCGATAACCCGAGGAACTCCCAGGCTTTTAGAGAGCAGGGCGCAGGAGATATTATCAGCGTCATTATTCATAACCGCGATAACGACATCGGCTTTCCCTGCTCCTGCCTCGATCAGGACTCTTATATCGGTCGCGCTCCCGTTGACCGCCATGGCTCCGGTATCCGCGTGGATTTTGTCGCAGACCTCTCGATCGAAATCAATAACCACCACATCGTGCTTATTTCCCGTCAGCATGATCGTGGTTTCACGACCGATCAAACCTGCTCCAGCGATAATGATATACATGGTAAAGAAGTTGGAAGTGCGCTAAAGTGCCTAAAGTTGAAAGTTGTCGCCTTCGCCCGGCTGCTCAGAGTAAACATTCAGCAGGCCCGTTACCCTTCCTCATAGAGGTAACCTTCAGAGGCTTTGAGATAAATCCAATTTCGTGAGTTTATTGTAATAGCCGTACCTTTTAAGGGGCGCGATCAATTTGTTTTTACGGCGTTGTATTATTAAACAAAAAGCAATAACTTATATTATCAAAGATTCGAACAAAACCTAAATCATAATTTACTTTTTTCATTTACTTTTTTAGTATTTTCAGACTGAGGTTTATACATCTCTGGAGCACGATAATGGATGAATAATCAACTATAGAATGTCCCCCTTCCGTTGCTCGCTCTGTGTTTTTTACCGGGTTGTTGAGGCCGGGGTTTTTAACTTTAGGCACTTTAGCGCACTTTAGGCACTTTCAACTTTTCTCCACTTTAGGCACTTTAGCGCACTTTAGGCACTTTTAACTTCTTATCTAACTTTTCCAGGCCCGTCTGCTGAAAAGCAGCAGGACCGGGATTATCTCCAGTCGTCCGGCCAGCATCCCGAAGATATAGGTAATCTTAATTGCCGGGTGCAGGTGGGGAATTTCGGATCCGGGGATGAAGCATGGACCTATATTCCCCAGAGCGCTGAACATCCCGGAGAAGGAGTTCAGGCCAGGCAGATCAGAGAAGAGAGCGGTGATCATACCGCCGGCGGCCAGCAGGGTTATCCAGGCGAAGAATAATGCCCCGACCCGTCGAACCTCATTAGCGTTAACCGACTTCCCGTCGACGATAATGCTTGAGACGGCACTCCGGGGCGCCCGGAGACGGAAGACCTCTCTCCTTACCGATTTGACCATTATGGCGGCGCGGAGTACCTTGAAACCTCCCCCGGTGGAACCTACACATCCTCCGATTACCATCATAACCAGAAATAACTGCCGGGCCACCGTTCCAAAGTAGGGATCGCCGATATCCTGGGTGGAGAAACCGGTGGTGGTGATGATGGAGATAACCTGAAATGATACAGTTCTGAAGTTACTCTCCAATATCTGAAGATAGCCCGTATTCCCCGGTACGGCCACCTCCGCCCTCTGGAGATGCATGATCCGTTCCCCGATAATAATAGTGATGAAGATTGCTATAAAGCCAATCCAGTAACGCAGCTCGGTATTGGTGAATATAGCTTTCAACTTTCCCCGCAATAGCCGGTAGAGAATAATAAAGTTGGTTCCCCCCAGCAGCATACCCAGGATAATTATGTATTCAAACGCGATATAATGAGGATAGCCGGATTGCCGGTAGTATCCGATACTGGCATCATGAGGAGAGAAACCCCCGGTCGAAAGAGTTGTAAGGGAATGACAGATGCTGTCAAATAATTCCATCCCGGAGATTAACAGGCCCATTCCGATTATTACCGTGAAGAGGATATATATTCCCCAGAGGATCTTAAGAGTATTGGCCACTCCCGGCACCGGTCGTCCCACGTTTATCTTGTGGCTCTCCGCTCCGAAGAGACGGTGTGTATTTCTTCCCTGAAAACTGATGGCAAGAAAGAAAGTTAATATTCCCAACCCCCCAACCCATTGAGTGAGACTTCGCCAGAAGAGGATACTCTTAGGCATCCTGTCGAGGCCAATAAATACAGTGATCCCGGTAGTGGTAAAACCGCTCATAGTTTCAAATATGGCGTCCAGGTAATTAACATCAAGCGCGATTACAAATGGGAGCGCCCCGATCAGAGAAAATACAATCCAGCCCAGACTGCAGACCAGCATAGCCTGCAGCCGGTTCAAGTTTCCGGGGGGGAGATAATTCCGGGCGGTGATTCCCAGGAGGATGGATAGAATTCCGGGCCCGAGAAAGGAAAAGAAGGTGAGAAGACCAGCCCTGGATTCACCAAAGATAAAGACCGTGACTGATGTCAGGAAGAGGAACCCTCCCAGGACAAGTAAGAGCGATCCAACGTCCCTGAGAACTGTGCTGAGAGTCTGCCAGTGATTCCTCATATAAATTGAACTACGAATTACGCGAATTACACGAATTGTGCTGATTAGGGGAAAAAGCAATCCGCCTAATCTGCTTCCCCGCAAAATGCCTTTGGCATCGCCGGGTAAAAATCCGCGGTTTATTGTCCCGAGACTTAATGTTAGACAACTCGGGATCCCGAAGTATTTCGGGAGAGAAAATTCCGAAGCAGCAAATTAGCTCACTTCATAGTTTTGAATAATGATCTTTATTATTATGTTGAGTTAATGCTGGATGAATTAATATAATGAGTATGTGACTATTTTGCACGGAGTAATTTGACAATAATTTTATCGATCTTGTTATTAATTATATGGTATATTTTTAGTGACATCTCAATATTTTGTTGTTTCAAAATTATATTAAAGAAAGGGTAGTGTTCCTGCTTTGGTATTTTGATGAAAAATCATAAATTCATTATTTTCTCAACGGTATTAATTCTGGTATCATTACCGCTCTCTGCGTCATCCCAGGACGGAAGATTTTATTTTGACTACTCCACCTATCTGGGAGGTGTGGGAAATGATTCCGGTTGGGCGATTGCGGTTGATGTGAGCGGGTCGGCTTATATCTGTGGAAATACATCGTCCAGCGATTTTCCCACTCTGTCGGCCTATCAGTCGAGCGGGAATGGTAGTAGCGATGCCTTGGTTACTAAATTCACCACCTCCGGATCGGGTCTTCTCTACTCCACCTATCTGGGGGGATCCGGAGACGATTACGGATATTCGCTCGCGGTGGACTCAGATGGCTCAGCCTACCTATGCGGCAGCACCGCTTCCTCCGATTTTCCTACTGAAAACCCATATCAGGCGAGCAATGGCGGAGGGGCGGATATATTTATTGCTAAAATCTCCTCATCCGGTTCCACTCTTGATTATTCCACTTATGGTGGTGGGAGTCTGCAGGATGAAGCGCGTGGAATTGCCATCTCAGGCGGAAAGGCTTATCTAACCGGTTCCACGGAATCGGGAGACTTTCCGACAGTTTATGCTTATCAACCAAGCCTTTCGGCTAATTATGACGCGTTTATATTCCTCCTATCTACTTCGGGATCAGCGTTGGTTTATTCCACCTATCTGGGTGGGGGATGGGAAGATGGAGCCAACGGGGTTGCGGTTGATGGGAGTAACTGCGCATATATCGCTGGATATACCAAGTCCACAGATTTCCCCACAAGTAATTCCTATCAGTCGGAGAAGGTTAATGGGCCTGGAACATATGACGCGTTTGTATCGAAACTGGATTCCGCCGGTTCCTCACTAATTTATTCTACTTATCTGGCTGGATCGAGTGAAGATATTGCCGATGGTATAGTACTGGATGCTTCCGGTTCCGCTTATCTGGCCGGGGATACTTTCTCATCTAATTACCCGACCATGAATGCTTTTCAATCCAGTAACGCTGGCAGCTATGACGCCTTTCTTACTCGTCTCTCTTCAACCGGTTCGTCTCTGATCCTATCCACCTATCTGGGGGGGGAGGGCCTCGACTGCACCGGCGGTAAATTTGACTCCACTGTCAACGGGAGCGGCATCGCGCTTGATGGGGAGGGTAGGATTTATCTGATCGGTGCGACCCGATCGAGCAATTTTCCCACCCGCCACGCCCATCAGCCCGGCCATGGTGGAGGTACGGAAGATGCCTTTGTCACCGTCTTCTTATCTTCCGGGACCTCCATCCTATATTCCACCTATATGGGTGGAGGCGGGGATGACTATGGTTACGGCATCATTGCCGACCCGGAGAAGTGGGGATACATGACCGGATATACAGCCTCGGATAATTTTCCCACGGCCAATCCCTATCAGTCTATCCGGGCGGGGGGAAATGATGCCTTTGTAGTAAAGATGAAATGGACCACTCCGACTCCATCGATCACTCCGACTCCATCCATTACTCCAACTCCATCAATTACTCCTACTCCTTCCGTGACTCCGACTCCTTCTGTCACTCCTACGCCTTCAATAACCCCCACTCCTACATCTTCGGTCACTCCTACTCCGGGGGATCCTTCTGATTATTGCCACCGGTCAGCTTTTGTTAAAGATTTAGAAGGAGTGGCAATTCATCAATTCAGGGCTTCAAGTTCTGATGGATGGACTTATTATTTTAAGCCACATCCAAATCTCCCTGATTCATCGGAATGGGGTTATATCAGAGATGATCAAAATTCGTTTATTGAGGAGACTGACTTCAGCGGATACTACAAGTTAGAAGTTAATTTAAAGCCGGGATCGGAAGATTGGAATATTCAGGCCGGTGATTATCTGATCCTGACCCATGATGGTGGCCATATATTGAATGTTTATCTACCGAGGATAACCGGCACTGGTTTTGGTTGGCTGATCTATCCGGATGAAGATGGGAACACTTATCATGATGCTAGTTTATGTAATCTCTGGCAGGCGGCCCCCACACCGGTCCCCACCGCAACCCCTATATCATCCTATCATGATCCCGATACCACAGATTTTTCCGGCGATGGCACATCTGATATAGCCATCTTCCGTCCCTCCTCCGGCCTCTGGTCGGTTCGTTTGGTTACCCGGGTTTATTTCGGGGGGACTGATGATATCCCTCTCCCGGGTGATTATGACGGAGATGGTACCGCGGACTGCGCGATCTTCCGAGGGGCCTCTGGACTATGGGCGGCCCGGGGTGTTACCCGGGTCTATTTCGGGGGGAGTTCCGATGAAGCGGTCCCGGCCGATTATGACGGTGACGGCATCAGGGATATCGGCATCTTTCGTTCCGCCAGCGGCCTCTGGGCGCTTCGAGGAATAAGCCGTCTCTATTTCGGATCCGCCGTGGATCATCCCCTCCCCGGGGACTATACCGGGGATGCTACCAAAGATATTGGTATTTTCCGGCCAGCCTCTGGTCTCTGGGCGCTCCGGGCTATTAGTAGAATTTATTTCGGCGGACAGGCCGATATAGCAGTTCCGGGAGACTATAGCGGGAGTGGGACCTGGTCTTCCGGGGTCTTTCGAGGTAGTTCCGGGCTATGGGCGATCCGGGGAGTAACCCGGGTCTATTTCGGCGGTAGTTCGGACGACCCTGTCCCTGCCGACTTCCAGGGGAAGGGGGCATCCGATATCGGTATCTTCCGTTCCGGTTCCGGACTCTGGGCCGTCCGGGGAGTAACCAGGGTCTATTACGGCGCGTCAGGTGATACCCCGTTGACAAGATAAAAATATGGTAAGCAGTAAACAGTAATTAGTGCGCGCCGCCCGGAGGCGTGGCAGAGTACTGATTACTGAATACTATCTTTTAGCGAGACTTACCGATAACTGATCACTGTTTACTGATCACTTGCTCTTCACCTGATTGCCTTGCTGAAGCAATCTGCATGGATCTGTGTTCATATCTGTGTAAATCTGTGCCCCCATGGAGATATTTAAGAAATTTTTTGGGATTGAAGCGGAGAGAGTACAGGCATCCTGTGTTGTCATGCCGTTTGTGACAAAGGAAGTTCTACGGGAATTTGGAGTTGAAGACCTCTCCCGGGGGCAGCTTTACGGTGCTGGTAATGGTGAGTGCTGTACTGTCTTCCATACCAGGATGGGAGCCAGCTTCACAGGTGACGCGGTTCTCTACCTTTCTCAGACCCCCTGCCGGGAACTGTATTTTCTGGGCACCTGCGGACTACTGTATAGAACCCCGGGGATAAAGATAGGATCGCTGGTATCTCCTTCCCATTGCTACGCTCAAGAGAGCTTCACTTCTCTCCTATCAGATTCGAGATCTATAGGGATATCAAGCTCACCGGATCAGGCGCTCCTCCAGGGTCTTGTCAATTTCAGGGGAGGGGAGGATAGTAAATATTCGCTAAATCGAGGGGAGGATTCTCGTAGCGGCGACCTTCAGGTCGCCAATAATGGCAGCCTGAAGGCTGCCGCTACGAGCGCGGTCTCCCCGGCGCACCAAATATTCATAACCGAAGTTACCGGGATCAGCGCGGGGTCTTTAAAACTTCAGCAAGAGAAGATCGGAGAATGGCGGGAGAGGGGAGTTCAGGTGGTGGATCTTGAATCAGCCGCATTCTTTGCCGCTGCCCGGCACATAGAGAGATCCGCTGCCGCTTTGATGGTGGTCAGCGATATTATCGGGGAGAACCCATGGCATCAGGAGAGTGACCGAGAATTCGTTAGCGAATCATTACGGCATGCGGCCCGGATATTATGCGAGATTACCAGCAAGAAACAGAGCGATTAAGCCGGGTTCAGAGATTAGTCAGAGAGGGCTTTCCGCGTTTTGGAGTTAATAAAAACCGGGAGATTGTCCGGCTTCTCTATGAGATATCGAAGCGAGAAGGCATTCCTCCTGAAGAGGTTCTCTCCTCTGACTCTCCTCCCACTTTTCCCGGGCTGAAAGAGTATCTCCTGAAGAGGAGATTCCCCTTGACCAGCCGGGAAGATCCGGATTTTCGTCCCTATCTCCCCGGATTTGAGCTGGATCCGGATAATTGCTTACAATTACGGAGAGATTCATTCTATCCCCGACGGATATATATAGAGAAGTCTGTCCGGCATTCCGCGCTGGCCTCGGCTTTTTTGGAGGCCTTCCCCGAAGCTGAGAGCAGTGAGATCCCCCACCTGAAGGAGTTTCTTTCTGAATATGGCGGCAGGGGAATAGCTGAATATAACAAACGATCCGAAACTGTGTTTATCATCAACGAAGAGCGGGACTTCTTTAAACGCTGCCCCTGCACCGTAAGAGCGGTACCCTGCGGCTATACGGTATTCAACCTCAGTTTTGGGTGCATCTATGAATGTACTTATTGTTATCTTCAAGAATACACCAATACTCCGGGCTTGATCTTTCCCGCTAATGTCGATCATTTCCTGGATCGATTTTTATCCTTTCGGGATCTTCCGGCTACCCGCAGCTGGCAGGGGGGAGCCCGATTGCGGCTGGGGACCGGGGAGTTCTCCGATTCCCTGATGCTGGATGATCTGACCGGCTACTCCATCCCTCTGGTTGAGTTCTTCCGGGGGCGGGATGATGTCATCTTCGAATTCAAAACCAAGAGCGTGAATATTGGGAATCTCCTCAAGATGGAAGGGGATGAGAATATTGTTGTCGGCTGGTCGCTAAATCCTCAAAAGATTATTGACTCCAATGAGTTTTACGCGACTTCTCTGGCCGAACGCATCGAAGCTGCCCGACGGATAGTAGAAGCCGGTTATCGGGTGGCCTTCCACTTTGATCCGGTATTTTATTATGATGGATGGGAGGACGATTATCGAGAAGTGATAGAGAAGATATCCGGGGTGATAGATCCGGTGAAGATCGCCTGGATCAGTCTGGGGACACTGCGGTTCAATCCGGCACTAAAGAAGATAATTGAAGCCAGATTCCCTGGAAACGATATACTTAACGCGGAGATGGTATTGGGGTTTGACGATAAGCTGCGTTACCCCGATCGTCTCCGTTATCTGATATATCGCTTTCTAATTGACGCGTTAACCAAATATAGCCGTACCCTACCGATCTATCTCTGCATGGAGGAACGATCCATGTGGGAGGAGTTAAAACTGCCATTTCCTTTTTGAACTTCCAATAACCAACTTTCAACTGCCAATTTCCAAGTGATCTGTCAAGGCAGCCAGGAGCAAGAAAAACATGGTCATTGGCAGTTGGAAGTTGGACATTGGAAATTTTGTACTACTACTCATTCCCCATCTTTACCGGTAAAACCAGTTCCACTACTACCCCGGGGCGGTCTTCCCGGTTGTAAAGACGGCATCTCCCCCCCCAATGCCAAACATAAGAAGCTATGGTTGGAAGTCCCAAACCCAGCCCCTCCGATTTTTCATAAAGAAACGAACCTCCCTGATAGTAAGGGCTCCAGACCCGGCTGAGTTGATCGGGAGATAATGAGATCCCATTATCAATGATTCTTATTCTGAGGTTTTCAGGATTAGGGCGATCTAGGGTGACTATTATCTCCGGGAGTTTCGCGGGGTGGAATTTTTTAGAGTTCTGGAATAGTTCCCATAATATCGATTCCATTGCCAGATCGGATATCACGGTTTGCACTCTACTCTTATCTTCGACCTCATCGATGCGGGGTGGAGTTATTCCCAGACCATCACTGATCTGCATGACAAGTGATTTAAGCTGATCAAAGTGGAATCCGGTATCGGAGTAAAGGAGATTGGGGGATTCCAGATACTTCAATATCTCGATCAATTCATCCTGGAGGGTCCGGGCATTACTTACCACAACCTGGAATAGTTCGCCGAATTCCGATTGATCAAGTTCAATGTCTTTCCGGGCCAGGGTGTTGATTATGCTTACCATCCCCGCCAGGCGGGTTCGAAATTTATAAGATATAGCTGATTCGAAAGAGTGAATCCGGCAGAGTCCTTTCTTCTCATCGGTGACGTCTCGGAGACGTATCAAGCGGTTGACTCTATCTCCGGAAGCCTGCTCCAACACAGATACCTCCAGCCAGAATGCCGGGGAGTTGTCAGTCTGAGGACGGATCAGGTAGCGTTTGGAGGAAGATGGCTTTCGGATATCATCCATCCATCCGACCCAGGCGATCTCGGGTTCAAATCGATATTCTCTCCCGGCAAGATCGAGGAAACGAAGCCCTTCCGGCAGTCTGGAATCTTTCGATAGGCCCAGGAATAAATATGCCCGGGGATTAGCATCGATCAGTTCATCCTGTTCATTCAGAATTAAAAATCCATCTTCAGATTGGTCAATTACCCATTTAAAACGTTCGCGTTCGATGAGAAGCCGTCGGTATCGGTTAAGCCTGGTGATGGATCGAACCCGAGCCTGGAACTCGTGCCGGCCAATCAGTTTTGGAAGAAAATCATCCGCGCCCGCTGCTATACATTGTTGCTGCGCGTTTGGATCGGCGGAAGCGGTAAGCATTATAATTGGAATCTCAGCTAATTCCGGTTCGCGGCGAAGGCGCCGGCAGACTTCAAAACCGTCCATATTAGGCATTATAATATCCAGAAGAATAAGATCAGGATTCAGCAGTAATGCCTTCTCGATACATTCTATGCCGTCTCCGGCAGATTCAAGGATATACTCTTCAGCCGGGAACCAGATTTTTACCAGATCCCGCCAGGCGGGATCATCGTCAGCGATGAGGATTATCGGTCTATACTTCATAAATTAGCTCCCTTTGGTCGCTAATTAAGTTTTGATAAACGACCGGGATGAATGTATTATCTCAACAAATAAATATACCATAAAATATAGTTGACGGTAACATAAAAAAATTTGGATTAGGATGATTGAACTTTTTTTGATATTGCAACAATCTAGTTGTATTAGTCATTGTTCAAAACTATAAAGTAGCGACCGAGGGGTGTTAATTTACTGCTTCGGAATTTCAATAAACCGCGGATTAAGCGGATTTAATGGATTGCTTTTCACTTTAATCAGCATAATTTGCGTAATCTGCGGTTAAATAAGTGGCGAAGCTAAGTTCCTGTTTCGGAATTTCAATATCTGCCTGTGGGAGCGGCTTCCAGCCGCGATTATCGGGGCTGGAAGCCCCTCCCACAGTTGCGAAGCTATGTTCTAATGATCACAGTAGTTATTCCAACTTATAATAGATATGGTCTTCTGAAGGTAGCTATTGATTCCGTGCTGGATCAGAGTTATCGGGATTTTGAGTTGATTGTAGTTGATGATGGGTCTACAGATGATACTCATGTTTTGGTCAGGAGTTATGGAGATTCACTGGTCTATCTCAAACAGGAGAATCAAGGCCCCTCCGCTGCCCGAAACCGGGGGATCGAAGAGAGCCGGGGGAGTCTGGTAGCTTTTCTTGATTCCGATGACCGCTGGCATCCGGATAAACTGCTTATCCAGATTGAAGCAATGGAAGAAGAGCCGGGATATCTCATCTCCCATACCGGGGAAGTCTGGTATAGGAATGGCGAGCTGCTTCGGCAGAAGAAGAAACACCAGAAGCTCCCCGGATATATATTTGAAAGGTCTCTTTCTATGTGCATGGTAAGCATGTCGACTGTAATAGCCCGTCGGGAACTATTTGATCATATCGGCTGCTTTGATGAGAAATTACCCTGCTGCGAAGATTATGATTTCTGGTTGAGGGCATCCCTCCGGTATCCCTTCCTGCTGGTCGATCAGCCGCTGACTTTCAAGGAAGGAGGAAGAGAAGATCAGGTCTCCGTGATATACAGGATCGGAATGGATCGGTTCCGGATTCAATCGATTGTTAACCTGTTGGAGAAGGAAGTATTAAGTGAAGAGCAGAGGGAACAAGCGCTGAGGGAACTCAAAAATAAATGCCGGATCTACGGTAAAGGATGTATTAAGTGGGGAAGAGAGGAGGAGGGGAGGCGTTACCTTCAAATTCCTGAATTATATGGAAAGCTGAATAAAGTTAATGACGAAATCCGAATGAGGAATGACGAAAGAATGACAAAGCCCGAATGACTAATAGCTTTGCGTGGAGGTGACTGTTGCGCCTTTTTGCGCATTAAAAGGGGGCGAGGTAAGGGGATTGGTCATTCATCATTCTTTCGTCATTATAAATCAATGCTTCTTATGGAGTTCTTTCAGTTCTGTTATGATCTCATTCAGTCTCCACTCCATTGCCGACAGGATCCAGAACTGAAAATGTTCGACCTTGCTCTGTTTGTGGATCATCCAGATGATTTTGATCGAGACTAACAATACCCCCAGGTCTATCAGGAGCAGTGGTGGAAGCGGGATGGGAACATTGGCAAAATGCGCCAGGATATCGAGAAGGAATACTATGGCGATAAGAGATATAAATGTGATATTAATGATTCGATCCCTCTTAGCCAGGTTCTTGCCTCCGATCTGACCGACCAGTTGGCGGATTTTTTCCTTTTCCCTGCGAAATTCCTCCAGTTCTTTTTTCAATGTTTCGGTGTCAGTATGTGTCATCTCATCCCCCGGGTATTATTAAATTATAAAATACCTAAGAATTACCTTCAAACATAGCTGCAGCTTCAGGAGAGACTCGTCCATCTTCATCCCAGCCTCTCTTCTTATAATATAAAGAGAGCGCCCTTTCGAACTCTTCCGGGTCGATTACCTTGCCCGCGTTGGGACCGGTCAGAACCGGGCAAGAACTGACTTTATAGGGGAGAGTATCGTCTTTACGGCTGACCCCGAGGTGTGAATTGATCAGGCGGGTCAGGTCGTAAATCCGACGGGAAAGTTCCAGCATATCCTCCAGAGTTAGGTCATTTCCAGTAATATGCTGGTAAAAGTTCTCATAATGCCGCTCATTCAATCCCAGCTCGATCCAGGGAAGCCGGCAGGCGCCGAGCATATCGAAGAGGGGCCGCAGGGTTTGGTGATAGATAACCAGATCGACCTTCTCTTCGAGTGACCAGTCTTTTCCTTCTTCCAGTTCCCGGGCAATGGTCCAGGCCCGTGTATGATGGGCCCCGATATCGGAGGTAGCATAAGCCAGGGCCATTGAGATGGCAGCCCGGCTGTCATAGGCGGACTGTTCCAGACCTTTTACCTGAAGGATGAGCTTCTCCATTCCGGGCCACTGTTTGATAACCGCCGTTGCACCACCGGCCAGAATATCGCCGATCCCTTCCCGGTAGGCTATCTTCCGGATCAGCTCCAGAATAGCGTCATCGTCGCCCCAGGTGATCTCCTGACGGTCAAGGTCATCCAGAGTGATTATCCCAGTTTCGTAACCCTCGATTATCGCTCCGATCAGATTCCCGGTCGAGATGGTATCGATACCGAGTTCATCGCAGAGCCGGTTGGCAGCAAGTATGGCTGAGAAGTTATCCACTCCCAGGTTGGATCCGAGCATGGCGCAGGACTCATATTCCGGCCCCTCCGTAACCACCCCCGCGTATTTGCCGTTTTTGACCAGGCAGATATTTCCACATCCCATCGGGCAGGCAAAGCAGGCGGTATCGCCGATCTTATGATGGTCGAGCATTACCTGGCTGTTGATCATTTCATGTCTGGAAAAGACACTGTCTTTGAAATTATAGGCAGGAAGGATCCCGATACTGTTGGCATAATCAATTACTGACATCAATCCCTCCCGCTGCCAGAGCTTGAAGTACGGGTGTTTGCGTAGGTAATTGCTGGCCCGGTCCGATTCCTCAATCAGACCGTCAAGGTTATGGATGGGCAGATCTTTATCGCCCCGGATAACGATTGCTTTAATATTCTTGGAACCCATTACCGAGCCGATTCCGGTCCGTCCTGCATTCCGACTCCAGTCGGTATTGATACAGGCAAAGTTGACCAGGTTCTCCCCGGCCACACCGATAACCGCGATGCTGATTCCGTGAGTTCCGAGATGATCTTTGATCATCCCCTCGGCTTCCAGGCAGCTCTTTCCTTGTAATTTTGGGAAAGGGATAATGGTGGTTTCATCATTATCGATAAAGATGATCGAGAGCTCTTTAGCCCGTCCGGTGATGGAGAGAAGATCTACTCCGGTTTGCCTGAGTTCAACCCCGAATGATCCCCCCATGGAGGAATCCCCATAAATTCCGGTAGCCGGGGATATGGTGATAAACGAGGTCTTGCCGGACGCGGGGAGGTAAGCGCCAGTAAACGGTCCTGGCGCTACCACCAGCAGATTCTCCGGTCCCAGAGGATCTATCTTAAACCCATGGCGGCGGAGATTATCCCAGACCAGTCTGGCGCCAAACCCCCGCCCGCCGAGATACTCTTCCAGAAAAGAGTCAGAAAGATCCACGCGTTCCGCCTTATCCGCCGTCAGATCTACTGTAAGATGCTTCTTAAAATATCCGCTTTTTATCGTCAATTGAAACCACTCCCAAAGATCTGGTTATAATATCATCTATAACAATGAAGTAAATCACCACGAAGGTCACGAAGGATAATTGAGAAAATTAATACTAATGCCCATTAGTTTTCAATCTTTGTGATCTTCATATCCTTCGTGGTTTTAATTAGTTTCGTTTAAATTGGATAAATTGTTTGAATATGGAGAAGCTATCTTATAACTTTTCTTTCCCCACTTCGGTATAATGAATAACCTTCTTCTCTCCCTTCTCATAGAACTCTATCTCTTTCATATGGGTATAGCTGAGAAGGTTGCCGAGCCGACGGGTCTCACCAAGCGCTTGCTCGGGGATCAGTCGAATGGCTTGTTTGGGGCACGCGGCTACACAGGCCGGATCATTATCTCCGCACATGTCACATTTAATCGGCGCCGGGCAGTCCGGGTGGGCGTAGAAGGCGCCGAAAGGACACGCGTCCACACATTTATAGCAGGAGATGCAGATCTCCTTATCCAATCTGACTACGCCGTCAATCCGGCTTAATGCATTTACCGGACAGACATCAGCACAAGGGGGTTCCTTACACTGACTGCAGACAATCGGCATCCGGATGACCGGATGAGGATATGTGATCAGGACCCTGATCGCGCTTTTCTTCGGGTTATTTACTCCGAAGTGGGTGGCAGCGCAGACCAGTTCGCAGATATGGCAGCCGGAACATAGTTCCGGTATGACTGTTAGTTTTTTGCTGATTTTTAAACCTTTGTTATGAAATATTAAAAAGAATGAACCCTAAACTATATAGAATATTATTTTCAGGTCGAGGGAAAAATCTAATAATTGTAACCGGTAATGATCCGGGGGAGAATCATTTTTCCCGCCTCAACTATCTCAACGACTCTTTCCGTTGTGTCTGCTGACGCGTAATTCCTGAATTCCGGGGCATTTCCTGATGGTCTCAGATGAGAGATATCCCCATTGGCAAAGGTGATCTTAATCCCATCGAGAAGATTTATCGCGGTGATATCTCCAAATCCATTCTCCTGATTGAGGTATCTTCCTATCCGATCTTTGATTTCATTTAATTCAGTGGTTTCATCCTGATCTGCTTCCCGCGCGGTTCCATCCTGACAATGGATAGTAATATGGTCCCGGGAAAATTCAGCCTGGATTATTTTACTATTGATCGGAGTAAAAAGATTGACGATCCACTTCCCGATCTCCGGAGTATAGCTTTCACACCCCGGAGCAGTGTTGTCTATTATATCTGCGTGGGTGTATCGAGCTGGTAAGCGCTGGTCGATCAATTTCGAAAGGGAGATTTCTTCCCGTAGCGCCAGCAGCAGTACCGCTAAAATGGGCAGAACCGCATCACGGGTGGGAAGAGCCTTGAGGATTTTCCCATTAATCTCCCGGGAACTTCCCAGAAGAAATCCGCCATTGACCTCCCAGCCATCTACCCGTCCCGAGGGATTTTCAGCGAGCAGATCAACCATTGCTTTAATGACATATGGTGATCCGATCTTGGTCATCCGGACAGTTATATTGCTGCCGTTGAGTAGACTGACAATACCATCATTCGAGCTGACCGGGAGAGCTACTCCATCCGTTTCGAGATATAGAGAAGCAAGCGCTCCGAGCTTGTCACCCGGAAGGAATGTCCCATTTTCATCGGTCAGGAGAGGACGGTCAGAATCCCCATCAGTCGAGATGATGGCGAATGGCTGGTTCTCCCGGGCTGTCTCCACCAGAAACAACCGGGTTTGAGGGGAGATTTTTTCCGTATCTACCGGGACAAATTCCTCACTTCTATTGACCGGAATAACTTTAGCGCCCAGTCCCTCGAAGATCGATTGGATAATATCCCTGCCTACGGCGGAGTGCTGATAGAAGACCAGTTTGATCCCTTTCAGGGCATCCTCCGGGAATACATTAAGATAACGTTGGATATAGAAATTGCTGGCCTCGTCCTCGTGGGTCGGGGGCAGAAACTCTGGTGATATTTTGAACCGGCCGTCCTTATCAAATAAACTCTTCTCTTCCGATTGGCTGTACACGTCCTCCCTGATCAGGGTGACATTGCGGAGAATATCCGCCTCGTCCGACTTCAGAACTTCCCCGGAGCACTTGGTGAATTTAATCCCGTTGCGATCCTCCGGAATATGGCTCCCCGTCACCATTATACTGGGGATTTCTCGTTCCATCGCGAAATACGCCAGGGTCGGACTCGGTACCAGGCCGCAGCAGATTATCTCACAACCGCTGTCTTCAATTGCCCGTCCCACCGCGGCCATTATCCGCGGAGTGCTATCTCTCCGATCCCCACCTATAGCAACCTCTCCTCCCGCTGCAACCTCTCCCCGTTCCAATAAAAAAGTTATAAACCCCCGAGCGTTTATATAACATTCCAGATCCGTCATATGGATAACCTGATCCCGCAATCCACTGGTCCCGAATATGAGTTGTTTATTTCCTGAAAATCTATTTTCCATCTGTCATGTCCTGATTTAAAGTTGATATTTATTTTACGGTTGAAACTGCTGACTATTATTCCCCCAACCTCGGCCCATAACTAATTTCCAACGGCAAACTCCCAATTTCCAAATTCAACCTCCGCATTTGGACATTGGTTATATTGGTCATTGGATATTCCATTCCCCCCCTCTCGGCCCCTTTAATGAACTACGAATTTCGCGAATTACACGAATTAAAAAACGGGTTGCTTTTCTATAAATCTACATAATCCGTATCTCTGCAAAATACTTTCGGCATCGCGGGGTAAAAATCAGCGGTTAAATAAGTTGCAAAGCTAATTTCTTTTAAGAATACGTAAGCTTTCAGTGAACCCCGGTATCATAATATTTCCTCACAATTTGTCTGGGTCCCTTTGCCCCTGTAGCCGCGGTCGGTGACCGCGGACCCGATGGCTGCCGGCAATGCCGCGGTCACCTACCGCGGCTACAGCACCAAGCAATGATCACGAGAGCATGAGGTTTACTGAAAACCTTACAAGAATACTATAATATCAATCCGGTCAGAACTCAATTTTAATTTACAGTCTCCCTTAATCGTATTATGTTAGTTTATAGTTGAAATTACGATTATGACAATTAAATATTGGCCAGAAATTAATCTAATTATTTCGGCCCCCCCCGAAGCTTTAATATGGGAAGAAAAAATTAGACAAGCAATCCGGCGCTAATTGCAAAGAGCCAAAGTTTTTATGTTAGTTTATAGTTGAAATCATCATTATGACAATTAAAGATCGTCAAGAAACAAATTTAATTTTTTCGGGGAAAAAATTATTTGAAACTGTAATTGGGCTGGAAGTTCACGTTCAGCTTAAGAGCCGGACAAAAATATTCTGCGGGTGCCGGGCTGGTTCAGGGGGTGAGCCTAATACACGGGTCTGCCAGATTTGCCTCGGATTCCCCGGTGTTCTCCCGGTGCTCAACCGGAAGGTTCTGGAATTAGCTGTTAGGGCTGGATTAGCTCTTAATTGCGAGGTCTCCGAGTTCAGTAAGTTCGATCGGAAGAACTATTTTTATCCCGATCTCCCCAAGGCCTATCAGATATCACAGTTTGACCTCCCTTTAAACGGGCCCGGTTATCTCGATCTGCGGTTTGAAGGGACGACCAAGCGGATCGGCATCACCCGGGCTCATCTGGAAGAGGATGCCGGCAAACTGGTTCACTTCGAGAATGATGGTTTTAGCGGAGTTGACTATAACCGGACCGGGGTCCCGCTCCTGGAGATTGTCAGCGATCCCGACCTTCGTTCCCCCCGGGAGGCATCCGAGTATTTAAAGACTATTCGTTCTATCATGCGGTATATCGATGTCAGCGACTGCGATATGGAGAAGGGAAGTTTTCGCTGTGACGCGAATATATCACTTCGTCCGGTCGGCTCAGAGAAGCTGGGGGTCAAGGTTGAAATCAAGAATATGAACTCATTCAAAGGAGTGGAGCGGGCGATAGCTTATGAAGTGGAACGGCAACGAGCAGCGTTGGATAACGGTGAGGATATTATTCAGGAGACCCGTCTCTATAACGCCGATAGTCAGAAGACTTTCTCTATGAGGAGTAAGGAGGAGGCGCATGATTACCGTTATTTCCCGGATCCCGATCTTACTCCGATTGTCCTGAAGAAGGAATGGATTGAAGAGATACGCTCCTCCCTTCCGGAACTCCCTGATCACCGCCGCGACCGCTTTCAGAAGGAGTATGGACTGCCTGAGTATGATGCCAGGGTTCTAACTGCTGAAAAGCAGTTGGCCGATTATTTTGAAGTCGCCGCCGCGCTAACCTCCCAATATAAAACTCTCAGCAATTGGATCATGGTGGAATTCCTCGGGAAACTTAACGAGGTGGATTTTAAGATCGAAGATAGTCCTATATCGCCTCTTCAGATGGCCGGTCTGCTCTCCCTGATCGAAAAAGGGGCGATCAGCGGTAAAATCGGAAAGCAGGTCTTTGCCGAGATGTTCAATACCGGGAAGGCGGCGGAGGTAATCGTGAAGGAGAAAGGACTTCTCCAGATCAGCGATACCGGCGAACTCGATCGGATCGTTGAAGAGATAATTTCCAATAATCCGGGCCCGGTAAATGACTACCAGGGGGGTAAGAAGCAGGCTCTGGGATTTTTGGTCGGGCAGATAATGAAAGCGACCCGGGGAAAGGCCAACCCCGGCCTGGTTAATCAGCTTCTCCGCGATAAGTTAGCGCCATAGGAGCTAAGTTCCTGCTTCGGAATCTCACTAAGCCGATGGTGTAAGGTTTTTTTTAAACGTCTTTTATCTTCAACGTTTTTATTTTTCAACGTCCTTATTTTTTAACGTTAGCGCCGCAGGCGCTAAGTCCTTTTTAATGATGACTAGAACATGACTGAGAACCAGAATATATTTGTTCTGATCCGGTCTAAGCTGAACCGACCGGGCACTCTCTCAGCCGGTTCCATCGGGCGGACTAAACTGATTCCGTGGGTGCTACTGGTTTCCTTTATCTTTAACGTAATTGCTCTGATAGTCCCATTCCTGAAGATCGACACCTTTCTATCCTCTGAGAAGATATACAGCCTCCCCCACTCGGTCGCGTTGATGTGGGATGCCCGGCTTTATGCCATCGCCTTGCTTATCCTCGGGTTCTCAATTATATTCCCTTTCGTGAAGCTTGCGGTTTTGAGCTATATCTGGTTTGTCAGCACCTCGATTGAAGGTCGGAAACGGCTGCTCCACAGGATAAAACCTCTGGGGAAGTGGTCGCTTCTCGATGTTTTCGTGGTAATTATAATCCTGGTACTCACCAATAATCAAACCTTTATCAGTACCTCACCTCTCAGTGGAATATATCTCTTTCTGACCGCCATTATACTCAGCCTGGCAGTTGCTGAATTCATCAACAAGCTTCTCTACCCCGATATATTGCCGCGCACCGCCGCACTTCGGTTAACAAAAAAAAGATTATCGGAGCTTCACGGTTGGCGGAGATTTATTATCCCCGGACTTATGCTGCTTTCGGTAGCTACTTTAATCGCCGCTATCGAGATTCCTTTCCTTCAGATCTCCCAGTTCTTCTTATCGAGCCACACCTACAGTATTTTTCGCTCTTTTTTAGCCCTCTTTACCCCGGCAACCTGGCTACTATCCCTGGTTGTCCTGTTCTTTCTAATCATCTTTCCGCTTCTTTCCGCTTCCGCGTCGATTGTGATCTGGTTCGGTAAATTTAATCCGGTTCACCGGAACAGGGCAGAGGCATTAGTAGGATTTCTATCTCACTGGTCCATGCTGGATGTCTTCGGACTGGCCCTGCTGGTATTTTTAATCGAGGGGGACACGCTGATTTCCACCAAAATCCAGCCGGGATTAGTTATGCTTACCGGGGCGATAGCGATCAATTTCATCTCCTCCATAGTGGCTAATCATCTCATTTTTACCGCACCGATTAATATTTTGGAAAGGAAGGAGAAATAAGAGGTTGTCAGTCCTGTCCCAATGGTGGTAAGAGTTGGCAAGGTAAGTTGGGAATGGGGATTGGCGAAGGGGGAATAGTCCGCGCTTTTTTACTTTGAAAAATACAGATGAACGCTGAAATCAAATATAAGAATTTTTACAGAGTAAAAATTAAGATTATTTCTATGGAATTAACCAGTAATCATTAAAAAACTGTTGGCGCTAATCAGATATTATTATGTTGGTCTTGGTTCAAGACCTAATTAGCGCCGCAGGCGCTAATTAATATGAATGGAGGATGGACATTTTTAACGAGGTTTCTGCGCAACCCGGTTGGTGTTGGCGCGATCTGTCCCAGCAGCAGGATTCTGGCCCGGGCTATGACTCATGGACTGGAGCTCTTGCCCGGTGAGACCGTGATAGAACTGGGGCCGGGGACGGGCGCGTTTACCGGTTATATAGATAGAATAATACCGAATTCAGACGATTATCTCGGGATTGAGCAGGATGTTAAGTTTGTAGAGGTTTTGAACGATCAATTCCCGGATCTCAGGGTTATTGTCGGTCAAGCGGAAAATACTCATCAGATCCATCATAATTCCGGGCGTAAACCGGTGAAAGCTGTTATCTCCAGTATTCCTTTTGCTGCGGTGAAAGATAATGCCCAGATCAAAATAGTGGCTGATCTTCGACAGTTGCTGCCGACCGGATCTATCTTCCGGACCTTCCAGTATCTCCATACATACCGGCTCCCCCTTGCGACCCGTTTCCGGCGGAGAATGGATGGAATCACGACTACCTTTTATCGTAGTAGGCCGGTTATGGCCAATATTCCCCCGGCCTTTGTCCTGACCTGGATCGTTTAATGTCTCTAAACCATATTGTCACCACGAAGGACACGAAGCTCACGAAGGGATAATAAAACTTTTTTAGTAACCCAATATCTTCCTTCGTGAACTTCGTGTCCTTCGTGGTTAATTCAAGTGCTAAGTGCAGGGGGGAACTATGAATGATTCAGCGATTACCGAGAAAGACCGGAAGAAAGCACAGGGATGCCTGGACTGTCCTGTTTGCAACCGGGCTCGGAAGAAGCAGAAGGGATTGGCGTATATGTTTGTTGAGTTTCTGGAGAGAGGTCTCTGCCCCAACTGCAAGGCATACGAAAAGGTATATGGCCGCAAGGCTCATGAGCCGATCCCGGGAGAGCAAGTAATCAGTAACCAGTGATCAGTAATCAGTAATCAGTGTCCGTCGCTCGGTTGCTTAGCGAAGGCGTTCTGATTACTGATCACTGATTACAGGTTACTGTTTTATCATGGTCAATACCATCTTGAAGTGCTCAACCGCCCTGAGAGCGTGGGGGTCATGGGCCGGCATGATTATCATCTCGCCCGTCTCCACTCGCTGCGTGCGCCCTGAGATGGTGATCTCAGCTGCGCCTTCAATAATATTGGCCACGGCATCGAAGGGAGCGGTATGTTCGCTCAACCCCTGGCCCTTGTCGAAGGCGAAACAGGTTATGGTCCCCTGTGGTTTGTCAATCAATGTCCTGCTCACAACCGCGTCCCGCTGGTAGTCAATTAAATCAACCAGACGGACAGACTCCGCTCCGGCCATCTCTTCGTTCTTTGCCATATTTCTCTCCTCCTGAAAAAAACTAAATATTTACCACGAAGTACACGAAGAAAAACAAGAAAAACTATCGGGGTTTTTAAATTCTCTCAAATTTATTCGTGTACTTTGTGTTCTTCGTGATTTAAAAAGCTTTTCCACTAAGTTAGCCCCGCCATCGGCGGGGATAACTTATTTGCTGAACCGCACCACCACCACATCGCCGTCCCGGACCAGGTATTCCTTTCCTTCCAGGCGCATCTTTCCGGCCCGGGCCGCAGCCTCCTCGCTTCCCAGCTCGATCAGGTCCGGATGGCGGATGACTTCCAGCCGAATAAACCCGCTCTCCATATCAGTGTGGATCTTCCCTGCCGCGACCGGTGCCGTATCACCGTCCCGGCAGGTCCAGGCATGGACTTCGTCCGGTCCGGTGGTGAGGAATGTAATCAGCCCCAGCAGTCGGTAGGTCGCCCGGATCAGCCGTGCCATCGATGATTCGGTAATTCCCAGTTCCACCATGAAAAGCTGCCGGTCATCATCATCCAGTTCAATCAGATCGGCTTCATCTCTTCCGGCGACCACTATCATCTCAGCTCCTTCTTCAGCCGCGATCTCCCGCAGTTTTTTTGCCGGAGCCTCCTCAGCATTCTCCATAGCGCCGAGGTTGGCGATATATAGAACCGGCTTGACGGAAGCAAGATGGCAATCCGCGATTGCCTTGAGCTCGTCTGCGGAGAGGTTCTGTTTCCGGGCCGGGATTCCGGCATCTAATCCGCTCTGAACTTTCCGGCAGAGTTCCAATTCCCGGATGGCTTCTTTATCCCCGCTCCGGGATTTTTTTTCCAGGCGGTTAATCTTATTTTCAATGGTCTGGATATCGGCGGTCACCATCTCCAGATCGATGATCTCCACATCCCCGGTTGGATCGATCTCTCCGCCGCTCTCGAAACAGCGGACTACATGAAGCAGCGCGTTGACATCTTTAATATGACCCAGAAGCCGGTTCCCCCGTCCACCTTCGGATGTGCTCCCGGCCTGGAGGCCCGGGATATCAACAACCTCTAAGGTGGCATAGACAGTCTTCTCAGGATGATAGAGTTTTACCAGGGGCTCAATCCGATTGTCGGGGACATTTATGATCGCCCGGTTCATCTCGGCCCCGCCGAATCCGGACGCGGCAGCACCTGTAATCGCGTTAAAGATAGTGGTCTTCCCGCACTGGGGCAGGCCTACCAGACCGGCTTGTATAGCCATTTTATTTTTTACTCCGTAAAAATAATAGTTTTGCAAACTTTGATTTATGTATTATGAATCTATCAATTTACTCTTTCATAATAGTAATATCAAATGATAATTATGAGGTTACTTTTCTTTAGCTTTAACGTCCTTACTTTTTAACGTTTTTATTCTTCAACGTCTTTATTTTTCAACGCCAGTCGTTTTACGACTGAGCCGATCAGCCTCTTTCAATGCGGTCGGGATCCGGTATGGACCGTGCATGGTCTGGATATGGCCGGCGGCTTCTTCCTGATTCATTCCCGCCGCGGTGATATAGAGCGGCCGGCTGCTTCCTCCCCGGAAGACCAGAACGGAAATTTCTTCATCCCGGTATCTATTCTTAGCGACGCCGATTACCGGAACTGCCTCACCCAATTCCCGGTAGAGATACCCCCCCAGACCTGGTGATCCATCCTTTCCCAGCCAAACATACCCATCGACAATAATGCAATCGAGAGGTGATGAGATATTCTTCAGAATCTCGAGTATGGGAGGGAGTTCACGTCGAAAAAATTCGCCCGATTGATAGGCCTCCGGAGTTATACCATTGAGGATCAATTTCTCATAAGGAGGTTCGGCAAGCCAATCCGCGCCTAGGATACAGGCAGTGGTTGTCCGGTCACCACGATAATTGACATCAATACAAGCAATCATTTGCTAATTATACTATCTTGAGTTACAATACCTATCGTTATTAGCATTTTTTCATTTCAAATCAGGAACTTACCTTCACAACATTCGGTCGCGAATTTAGGTGTTGAACCACAAATTAAGGTTAAAGGTATCCCTATGATATTATTCCAATGCTTGCAGTCTATTTTTTTTACCCCGCCCCGAAGTATTAATCGGGGAAGAAAAAAAAGATGGAGATGGTGCACCCTCTGCGCTCTTATTTTAGTTGGCGGTTGCGGAGGAGAAGGAGATGAGTCGGATAGTGGAAAAGCAGAGCCGATAGAAGTCATCGCGGCGAAAGATGTCTCGGCTGAAACTGGTGACCTGGCCGAATTAAGGAAACATGGTGAACTCCGGATCCTGATTCAGCATGAACCGGGAAGTTACCTTCCCCGGCAGGGTTCGCCGGTGGAGCGGAGTCGTGAACTGACGACTGGGTTAGCAAGGTCGTTAGGGCTGAAACCGCTTCTGGTATATCTCGATAATTTTGATGAACTGATCCCCGCGCTCCTGAAAGGGGAGGGGGATCTCATTGCTGCCAACCTGACTGTCACCGAATCACGGCAAAAACAGATCGCGTTTACTCTCCCCCTTGATTATTCCCGGGAACAGATAGTGGGCCGTTCGGATGAGAAGAAGATTGAAAAGTTATCCGATCTCTCCGGCCGTACGGTTGGAGCACAGGAAGGAACATCTTTTCTGGAGACCCTCCAGGGGGTGTGGAAGAAGTATCCGGGGATAAAAATAAAGATTTTATCGGGAAATCTTTCCGATGACGATATCTTGGATCTGGTGGCATCGTCGAAGTTGGATCTGGCGGTCACGGACAGCAATGTTCTAAATACTGAACTTACCTACCGGTCCGATATCAAGCCGGTCCTTGATCTGACCGGGGAAAGATCCATTGCCTGGGCCGTTCGTTTGAATAATCCGGAACTCCTTAAATCAGTTAATAATTTTCTGGAGATAAAAGCGTTATCCGGGCACCGGGATAAGATCTATCGGGATGATCTCCCCGGAATCAGGACTAGAAAGGTTCTCCGTCTCCTTACCACCAATAACGCTACCAACTACTTTCTTCTCCGGGGAAAGCTGTTGGGTTTTGAATATGAGCTGGTGGAGAAGTTTGCCGATCAACTTGATCTCCGCCTGGAAGTTGTAGTGGTCCCCGCCTATGACCAGCTGATTCCCTGGCTCCTGGAGGGGAGGGGGGATCTCATCGCCGCCTTCATGACCATAAGTCCCGTCCGGGAAGAGAAAGGCATCAGGTTCTCCCGGCCGTCTCACTACGCCGAGGAGATGCTGGTGGCCCGCTCTGACGAGAAAGACCTGAAGAATCCGCGAGATCTTAAGGGGCGAACCGTGGTGGTCCGGCCCGGCAGCTCTTACCGGGTCAGCCTGGATAAACTGAAGGCGGAAGGGATCGATCTGATAATCGGTGACGCTCCGGATACAATGGAGACGGAGGAGATTGTCGATATGGTGGCACGGGGAGAGTATGACTTGACCGCTGCCGATACCCAGATCCTGGCAATTGAAGAGAGCTATCGGGATGATATCAAGGGGGTATTCCCGATCAGCGGGAAGGTCTCCCAGGGGTGGGTGGTCCGCGAAGATGACACCGAACTCCTTGCCGCGATAAATAAATTTCTCAACAAAGAGTATCGCGGGCTTTTTTATAATATTACCTACAAGAAATACTTTAAAGACTCCAAAAAGGTTCGCGACGTCATTGAGGAATATAATGCCGTAATGAAGGAAGGGGAGATCTCTCCCTATGACGAGTTGATAAAACAATATTCGGAACAATACGGTTTCATCTGGCGTCTGATTGCCGCCCAGATCTATCAGGAGAGTAAATTTAATCCAAAAGCAAAGTCCTGGGTAGGTGCGAAAGGATTGATGCAGGTAATGCCGAAGACCGGAAAGGAGTTTGGTTTTACCAGACTGGAAGACCCTGAGATTGGAATCCATGCCGGGGTAAAATATATGGACTGGGTCCGGGACCGCTTTGACGATAAGCCGGATCTCTTAAACCGGATCTGGTTTTCCCTGGCCGCTTATAATGCCGGGATCGGTCATCTGGCTGATGCCCGGCGGTTGGCCGGCCGGAAAGGCTGGAATCCCCTGACCTGGTTTGACAATGTGGAGAAAGCGATGCTGCTGTTGGCCCAGCCGGAATATTCCAAAAAAGCGCGTTATGGTTATGTCCGCGGGAGTGAGCCGGTAAAGTATGTCCGTTCCATCTCGGATCGTTATCATGCCTATCAGTCCTTAGCCGTCGCTTCGGCGGAGCAGGATGGGATAGTCCGAAAACAGGATACAAAGAAAGAGCCGGCACCAGAGAGAGAGGACATTGCTCCTTCCCGGGCACCGGAAGTTACACCTCCTGGTGCTACCCCATTCGTTGAATCGCCAACCCCGGAGAAAGCTGAGAAAAAGGCTGAAGAAGGCCGGTACACGCTCTACACTGTCCAACCGGGAGACACCCTCTCCCGGATCGCACGGAAGGTCTATGGCAGATCGGCTCCCTGGAAACCGATCTACAATGCCAATCGGGATAAGCTAAAGAGCCCCCATAACCTAAAAGTTGGGCAGGTACTGAAAATTCCCTCGGATTGAATTAGCCGCAAAAATGCGCAAAATTCACAAGATATCATTCGCCTTGGCTAAAGAAGGAAGAGACCGTATCGGGGTGAGGTTGTAGCCGCGGTCGCTGACCACGGTCCAGGAGTGTGCGGTAGACGACCGCGCCTACAGGAGGATCACTGGCGAGGTTGTAGCCGCGGTCGTTGACCGCGGAAGTCGGAGCAGGGGTGGTCGAGGGATGCTATGGCATTTGCCCCGGCAAAAAAATCGGGATATAAACACAATAGGGCAGTTTTCCCCTATTCAATCTTCATAATGATAGGATAATAGACACCTTCTCCCGTCTTTCGATTTATATTGCGCGGGAGAGTATCCCGGCCAATTCTTCCTCGTTTAACTCCACCGGGTTGCCTTTCATGCTGCTGGAATTTTCTGCTTTAGCGACTACGGTCGGGATGTTATCGGGTTTGATCCCGAAGTCGGATAGTGGGGGTATGGCCAGGTCCCGGCAGAGATTTTTGATCCAGTTAATCCCATCTTCGGCGGTAGAATCCCAGTTTCCGGTTATGATCGCGGCGGCCTCGCGGTACCGGGATAGGGCGATGGAGGAGGGTGATCTTTCGCGGAGCGCCCGGATGTTGGCCTCCATCACCAGAGGCAGGAGTCGGGCGCAGATGGCCCCATGAGGAGCCGGAAACATTCCGCCTAATGGCCCGGCAAAACCATGAGCTGCTCCCAGTCCGGCATTAGCCAGGGCCAGACCGCCGAAAAGTCCGGCCAGTGCCATATCCGTCCGGGCCGGGATGTCATTTCCATCTTCATAGGCGCGGCGCAATGACCGGGCGGCCCGGCGCAGTCCTTCCCGGCAGATGGCGTCGGTCAGGGGGTTGGCTTTCCGGGATACAAATGGTTCTAAAAGCTGGGTGAAGGCGTCCAGGCCGGTGGAGGCGGTGACGGTCGTCGGCATCGAGACGGTCAGGAGAGGATCGACCAGAGCTACCCGGGGGATCATCAGGGGGCTGCGCATACTAACTTTGACCCGGTGCTCGGGAGAGAGGAGAACTCCGTTCCGGGTTACTTCAGCCCCGGTCCCGGCGGTGGTGGGGATCGCGATATAGGGAGCGGGAGGGAGTTCAATCTTAATTCCCTTTCCGATCACCTCCAGGTAGTCCATCAACTCTCCCCGGTTGGTCAGAAGCGCCGCGATCACCTTCCCGGTATCAAGGACACTCCCGCCGCCGATTCCGATTACCAGGTTACAATCGGCCGCCCGGGCCTCCTCGACTAATCTTAAAACAAGGACGGTGGTTGGTTCACCCTTTACCTGGAGGGTGATGTGGCTTATCCCGACGCGGTTAAGTTCCACGATCACCCCGTCCGCCCGATCAAGCGTCCCTCCGGTGACCAGACAGACCCGACTCCCCAGTCCGGCCGCGATTGAACCAACCTCCCGGATAGTCCCAGCCCCGAAGATAATCCGTCCTGAGGTAGCGAACTCGAAAGGTTTAGTTGTATTCATTTTACCATTGCCATTAAAGGACAGTAATCAGTGAGCAGTTATCAGTTATCGGTAAAGCAACACCCGGCGAAGGAACAATAGTCGGCCACCAGCGATCGGGTATCATTTAAAGTCCCCTGCGGCAACCGGGCTTACTGCTTACAGATTACCGGTTACTGATCACCGATTACCTTCCCCTCCCAATCGGAATCATCCGGGAATATATTATCGTATTTGATGTTATAGCGTGTCTCGGCCATCATATCGGTCACGGTCTCTTTCCACCGGTTGTAATGGTCGGTCTCCTTATGGCGTGCCGGCGCGTCCGGATCGCTGTAGGACTCGATCAATACAAACCGATTGGGGTCATCGCGCTGCTGGATAATATCGAACCGCTCAATGCCCTCTTCCTGAATACTATTACGAGCATTATCCAGTGTGATCTCCTTGAATTCTTGTACCCGGTTCGGCTTGACATGAATAAAGACAAGTACGACTAACATAACGTTCCTCCTTCCTACTTAGTGCTTGAAGGCAAAACCCGATTTTTTGGGATTTTTTTGGTAGCCGCAACTTTTAAGTTGCGCAATCGTTATACAAGTAAACGCAGGCTAAAGCCTGCGGCTACCAAAAATCGGGGTTTTCGTTCAGACATTACTTAATTTCGATTACCGATCATTGATTGCTTTATCTTCTCCGGCCTTTTCTTCTGTTTTTTGGATAGCTCGTAACAGGCTCTTCGCTAATCGCGACTTGAGGTCTCGCAGTATCTCCTGCTGCGCGTTGGCATTTGCCATATCCCCCAGGTTAACATAACACCGTCCCAACTGGTAATGAGGATAAGGATCTTCCGGTCTGACTTCGACTGACTTCTTGAAATAGTATAGGGCGGCATCATGCTCGTTCAAATCGGTTAAGGTTATGCCCAGACCGACTAAAGCCCTGTCGTTCTCCGGCTCTTTTTCCAATATCTCCCGGTAGAGTTCCCTCGCCTTATTGAATTTTTTAAAACTTCGGTGGGCATTTGCTAGGCCGCAACTGACGGGAATTGAATCCGGCTTTAACCGTAACGCGGCCTGATAAGATTCCACGGATTTCTCATAGTTACGTTTTTTCCGATACGCGCTCCCCAGTTCCCGGAAGGACCAAAAAGACCTGGAACAGTTGTGGGTGACCGCGAGTGCCTTCTCAAGGTTCTCAATCGACATCCCCCCCTTCAGCCACTTCCTATTGTAGGCTTTTCCCAGTTGATAAAGTATTATGTCATAGCTAGGCTGTAGTTGCAGAGCGGCTTCAAGGTAATCAATTGCTTCTCCGTAGTTTTTAGTCAGGTAACTTACGCGGCCAAGCCCGATCCAGAGCGCGGCTATATCAGAGGTCAGATTAAGCGCTTCTTTGAAATCGGTCATCGCCGCCGGATATTTCTTATTTCCCGTCAACAACCAGCCACGATTATTAAGCAGAATAGCCACCAACTCATTAGAAGTTACATTCTTTAAATATATTCCCCTCTCAACCCAGGGCAGTGAAAGAGAGAGCCGATAACATGAATCAGACAATTCTTCTCCATGGGACTGCGTTTCAATATTTATTCTCTCCCGACCTTCATCATACCGGCAGAAGATATGCCGGTACGCGTATACAGCGTAAATAGGGAGATTCAACCTCCGGGCTAAGGATACATATAGACAACTCAGCCCCACACAATTCCCCTGTTTTCTTTCCAGAACCTGGTTTAAATACAGATCGTTCGGATCGCCTCTGATCCATGGGCTGGTAAAACCTTTTTCTTGAAAGAGGTAATGATTTATACGATCTATCTTCTCCCGTGGTGATTCGAGTAAAAGGATTTCCGGCCTCAGGTCTTCGGCCATCCGATCAATCTCTTTAAGATATTTTTCAATGTCAAACTCACCATAGATCTTTTTCGCCAGAATGAGGTTAGCGCGGGCCGGGTCTATCTCTACTTCGTCTTCCATCTGCCAATGATCGAGAATGACTCTCTCATTATCTCGAAGCCGTTCTTCCTCCTCAGGTGACAATGAAGATACTTTCCTCAGTTCTTTCGAAGAATACTTTCTTAACTGCTCCTGGAGAAGATCGTAATGCGGCATATAGGGGCAGAGAGATAATGCCGCCTCCATTGCCGAGATTGCTTTATCTCTTTGCCCGGTTGAAGAATATAATGTAAACAATCTCTTGTGGCATTTGAAGTCGTTCGGCCGCTTTTCAAGAGCTGTTTCATAGGCTTCCATCGCTTCGTTTTCCCACCGCCGGCACCGATTAAGATAGCCCATGCCCAGATATGAGAGTTCTGAATTCGAGGCCAGCTCCCGGCACTTATGGAATGTTTCCTCGGCTACCTCCGCTTCGCCCATAAGGGTGTGATAAATACCGAGACCATAATAAGCAGGGAAAAAATCAGGATCTATCTCCAGGGCCTTTTTCAGTTCGAGTACACCCGTTGCATATTGACAGGAGGTTAATAGAGACATCCCCAGAAAGTAATGAAAGAGTGATTCTCCGGGATGTATCTTGACCATCTTCCTATAAAAATTGACTGTATCCTTTTGATTCCCAAAATAGTGCATCCAACGGGTAAATTCTTTATTAGCCTGCCAATTGTAAGGAGTGGCCTCCACCGACTTTTCCAGATGATATAATGCCGACTCACCATCTCCATTCTTTAGATCATGGATGCCGGCTCTGGCATGGAAATATCCAAGGAATTCATCGCGATATATCAATGCGGTTAGCAGTAACGCAAGCACAAGAACAAGAGATGCGGAGATACTAATTTTTATCGTTCGTTTCATTGGGATAAAACAGTTGGGGGGTGAAATATTTCATTTTATAGAAAGAAAGATCCTTGATAAAAATATTTATTTTGATTTAATAAGTGTCTGACTAAAAACCCCGATTTATGTTATGCATGAGGTGGCCGCACCTTTTAAGGTACGTTAATTGGTTGTCATAAAAAACGTTACATTCTGTTGCTTACGCAGGCTAAAGCCTGCGGCTACCAAAAATCGTGGTTTTAGGTCAGACACTAACTAGTCAACTAACGATTATAATATAATGGCTTAAAGATAAAACAATACATATAATAGCCGGATAATGAAGATTTCCCTTTGGATAAGTGTCTTTCTCCTGTTCGGTATTCCGTCGGCATCCCTACGGCTAGCGAATGCCGCACCACCCATCTATGCCTGTTACGTGACCCACATCGAAGATTCCGTAAAAATCCAGGATCGGGATAAATATCGAATTGATCGGGGGGTATTGCTTGAGCTGGCAAAGGCGATAACCAACAATGGGGCCGCTTATGATTTTCAGTCGGACTGGTCATTTCTCTCGGAGGTTGGGACCTATGATGCCGGACCAATTGTTATCGATACGGACGGGAAGAACCTGATCCGCTACTTCCATGAAAACTTAGGAGTATCGGTCGATCCTCATTCCCATGAAACCAGTTACAATATTGCTGATGTCGCGTATATGATTGAAGAGCTTGGTGTCACACCATCCAGCGTTGTGGGAGGATTCATCTATTCGCCCGCGGATGATTCGAACTGGGAACGGTTCAGCCAACCTATCCCGGGTCTGAAATTCCCTTCTTTCTCCTGGACGGGGACTCTTCTCTGGGGAGGCGCGACCCGGGGCCATACCGGCAACGATGAGCGGTCATCCGGACTCTGGTTTCCATATAGTAAGACATATTTCTATCGTAATAAACCGGGTGGTACTCTCTCCCATATTGGCGGCGGTCTGAGAGACTATGAAGGGCTGCTTGAGCTGTTGGCCCGGCAGGAAGCGGGGATGCTCTCAGCGGGGGGGATGTATACATCCAGTATCTTCTTCTCCCAGTCGGAATCGTGCAATCCCATTACCAGATTAAATGTCCAGTCCCAGATTAGTGCCCTTCAGCCATATGTTGATTCCGGTCGGTTGATCTGGGTGACACTTCCCGAGATGGCGGATATCTGGCGGAATCAGTATGGCGGCGAACCATCGCTATATCGTTTCTGGCGGATGCCGGCAGTCTCTTCCAGTGATTACGACGGAGACGGTACTGCCGATATCGGAATCTTCCGGAGCGGCAGCGGTCTCTGGGCGATCCGGGGAATGACCAGGGTTTATTTCGGAGGGGAGAATGATTCTCCGGTTTCTGGGGATTATAACGGGGCCGGGACGACCGAGATCGGGATCTTTCGGGGGAGTTCCGGTCTCTGGGCGATCCGGGGAGTGACCCGTTTCTATTTTGGGGTAGATTCTGACCAGCCTGTCCCCGGCGATTATTCCGGCGGCGGGATAACCGAAGCCGGGATCTTTCGGGAAGGCTCCGGCCTCTGGGCGCTCCGGGGGTCTACCCGAGTTTATTGGGGTGGATACAACGATCACCCCCTAACGGGCGACTGCCACGGTGGAGGAATAGCTGCTCCTGCTATCTTCCGCCCCTCTAGTGGCCTCTGGGCGATCCGGGGATCAACCCGCCTCTATTTCGGGGCCGATCGTGATTATCCCCTCCTCGAAGATTTCGACGGTGCCGGAGTTCAGGAGGTCGGCATCTTTCGATCATCTTCCGGCCTCTGGGCGGTTCGAGGTGTGACCAGGGCCTATTTCGGCAGAAGAGCCGATCAGCCGATCCCGGCCGACTTCACTGGTGTCGGCACGGACGAGATCGGGATCTTCCGGGGTAGCTCCGGCTTGTGGGCGGAGATGGGTGTAACCAGAGTTTATTTTGGAACCGGTGGCGATCTCCCGGTTACCCGTTGAGATCGAGTTTGAAATTTTTTATATACAAAGATTTACATTTATGCAATGGTATTAACTTGTGTAATATTATAGAGCAATACCACATTCAAATTCTAATGTAAAATGAGGAGAGAGATGATAAAAAGACTGATTTCTTTGGCGATAGTACTGGTATTTTTCATGGCCTGCCTTTCCGGCGGAATGGCTCAGACGGGCTACACGGTTCTCCATACGTTTTCCGGGCAGACCGCCGGTGACGGGAATAGCCCGACCGGTGGATTGGTCTCGGATGGGAGTATATTCTATGGAACTACAATGTATGGCGGGATAGATGACTACGGAACTATCTTCGCCATCAATCCTGACGGATCCGGTTACTCGGTTTTGAAGGATTTTTTAGCTCAGAGTCAGGCCGCTGCCGGTCCGGTAGGAAGTTTAGTCTCGGACGGCAGCACTCTCTATGGGACAGCTTCTTACTATGGCCCCAATTACTATGGAACGGTTTTTTCCCTGGAAACAGACGGCAGCGGGTATATCGACCTGCACTCGTTTGCCGCCTATACCGGTGACGGCAGGAGTCCCTCGTCCGGCCTGATCACTGACGGATCGACGCTCTACGGGACGACTTTGTACGGAGGGAGTGTAGGCGGGGGGAGTGTATTCTCCCTTGATTTCAACGGCTCCTCCAGTATGGTTCTGCATAGTTTCCCTGAGTTTATAGGAGACGGGTATTTTCCCCTTTCAAACGTTGTCGAAGAAGCCGGCTCATTATATGGTACGACTGCATTCAGCGCGTCCACCTATTTCTTGAGCGGAGTGCTCTATTCAATGAACACTGCCGGGGGTGAATATACCCTTCTTCATCAGTTCGGCGTTCAGACCGGAGACGGATCGTTGGCATACGGAGGACTGGTCTCCGACAGTACCCGCCTCTATGGAACTACCGCCTACGGCGGAGTCAATTATTACGGCACGATCTTCTCCGTGAATACCGACGGATCCGATTACACGCACCTCCATAATTTTTCCGCGTTTACCGGCGACGGCATAGCGCCGGTGGCATCACTGATCTCCAATGGGAGCAGGCTTTACGGGACGACCATATACGGTGGAGCAACCGGCTATTACGGAGGAGTCCTCTTCGCCCTGAATAATGACGGCAGCGGATATACCATCCTCCATGATTTCAGCGCTCAGACTGGCAATGGAAACTCCCCCTGGTGCATTCTCCTCCTTGAGAACAACGTCCTTTACGGGACGACTCAAAATGGAGGGGAATTTGATTATGGAGTGATCTTTTCCTATGCTCTTCCGTCTCCGACACCATCCCCTGCGCCGACGCCGGAGTATATGGTTCTTGCATCCGGAGATTATACCGGCGATGGTGACTCCGATCTGGCCATATTCAGGCCGGAGAGCGGCCTCTGGGCTGTCCGGGGGTTGGGGAGGGTTTACTTCGGCAGTGCGGGTGATATCCCGGTCTCCGGCGATTACAATGGTGATGGTTATGCCGATGTCTCAATCTTCCGTCCCACCAGCGGTCTCTGGGCAATTAAGGAAGTGACCCGGGTCTATTTCGGAACCCCGGACCAGATGCCGGTCCCGGGCGATTACAATGGCAACGGTTCCTGTGATATATCCGTCTTCGATAAGATTACCGGTCTCTGGGCGGTCAGGGATCTAACCCGGGTCTACTTCGGCGCTGCCGATGATATGCCGGTCCCTGCTGATTACACTGGAGACGGAGTAACTGATCCAGGTATCTTTCGTTCCGCCAGTGGACTCTGGGCGATCCGGGGAGTTACCCGGGCTTATTTCGGAGCGAGCGGAGACACCCCGATACCGGGGGATTACGTCTGGTACGGCGTGCAGGCCCAGTGGGCGGCGGAGATCGCCGTCTTCCGCGGCTCCACCGGCCTCTGGGCGATCCGGAACGACGCCCGAACCTATTACGGTGGCTCCGGCGATATCCCGGTCACCGGTAATTTCACCGGAAGCGCCTTTGAGAATACCGGTATCTTCCGCCCTGAATCAGGCCTCTGGGATATCAGAGGGATTACCCGGGCATACTTCGGCGGCGGTTCTGACATTCCAGTGACGAGATAGGGAGTGGGGAATTGGAGTAGCCGCGGTCGCTGACCGCGGAATGGAAGGTTAGAATAAAGTCCGCCGACCGAGTGAGAAACAGTTATCGGGACTTGAAGACAGCCCCGGGTTTATTACTCAGTGGGGAATTGGGAGTCCCGAAGAAGCGTTCGGGATATCTCTGTCAATTCTGCCGGATCTTCGACGCTTTGCTACGATAGGCAGTGGAGAGTAGGGAATAGTGACTCTTTACCGCTGACTGCTGACTGCTTACTGTTTACTGATTACAGGTAGTACAACAGGAGGTTAGCATGACAAAGGTTTTGTATGCTGCAGTAATCCTGTCGTTTTTCATTCTCCCGGTCGGCCTGCCGGCTCAAGGCTTGACACTGGAATATTCAACTTATCTAGGGGGGACATCGTACGATTACGGATATGGAATCGCAGTTGATTCAGCTTATTGTGCCTATATTACAGGTGATACCATCTCCTATAATTTTCCGAGCTTGAATCCTTATCAGGAGAACATATCTGGATTGTATGATTGTTTTATCACCAAACTTGACTCCTCCGGGTCATTGTTGGTTTACTCGACTACCCTGGGAGGTATTGATGATGATAGAGCCAAATCTATCGCTCTCGACCCGGATCGTAATGTCTATATCACCGGATACACTGATTCCTCCGATTATCCGACTCTGAATGCTTATCAGGCCAGTTTTGCTGAAGGGACTTATGATGCTATTATCTCGATTTTATCAGCATCCGGTTCCTCCCTGCTTTATTCCACTTATCTGGGAGGCAACTCGGAAGATCAGGGATCTGGCATCGCTGCCGATGCCGATGGATATATCTATTGCTCGGGCTGGACCGATTCGGTTGACTTCCCCACGACCATGCTTGGTTTGCAGAAACAATATGGCGGGGGACAATACGACGCATTCTTTACCAAACTATCCCGCGGAGGAACCACTCTCAAATATTCCACTTATCTCGGGGGGAGTGATGCTGACAAAGCCTATGGTATTGCCTTGGATTCTTCCGGATGGGCTTATGTATCCGGAGAAACTTCTTCCATCGATTTTCCCACATTCAATCCCTATCAGAGTTATTTAAACTTGAGCCAGGATTTATTTGTCACCAGGTTTCTGGCTGGAGGCGATAGCTACTCCACCTTTTTGGGAGGAGGAGGTCCTGAATATCAGGGCACGGTAACGGTGGATAATGATGGTTGTGCCTATGTAACCGGCTATACCGGGTCAATTGATTTCCCTACCATCAACCCTTTCCAGGCCGGGAGGGCAGAAAGTTATGACATCTGCTACGCGAAATTATCCTCTTCCGGTTCTTCCCTGATATATTCATCTTACCTGGGTGGAGATGACTATGATTATCCATACGCTATCGCTCTGGATGCGGAGAACCGGGTCGCGCTCGTCGGTATTACTCGCTCAGATGACTTCCCCACGCGGAATCCATACCAGCCGTCCAAGCCGGCTGCGGGTACCGCGAGTGGTTTTGCCCTGAAACTGGGTGCTTCAGGATCTTCTCTGCTCTATTCAACTTACCTGGGGGGGATTACCTCGGATTACATCAATGGGGTCGCGGTGGGGGCAGGTGGAAATGAGTACCTCGCGGGTTATACCTACTCTAGTGATTTTCCCACAGTAAATCCCTACCAGTCGATGAACCAGGGAGGATCGGATATTATCATAGTAAAACTTTTTTACCAGCCTACGCCGATACCGACCCCCAGCCCTCCTCCGACTTCGAGTCCGACTCTGACGCCGGTTTCGACATCGACTCCCGGCCCGACCGTTCCGCCGACTCCTACCGCTACACCGACACCTGAGGAGGTAGATCCGCCCTGGATCAGCGACTATGACGGCGACGGAACCTCAAATATTGCGATCTTCCGGGAGAGTTCTGGACTCTGGGCGATACGGAACCTCACCCGGGTTTACTTCGGAACAGTTGAAGACATCCCGATCCCGAACGATTACTCCGGCGACGGGACGACCGAGATAACCGTTTTCCGCGCGAGTTCGGGCCTCTGGGCGATTCGGAGCCTCTCCCGGATATATTTCGGCGCCGCTGGAGACACTCCTGTTCCCGGAGATTATGATGGGGATCGGACTGCGGAGGTAGGCATCTTCCGGCCCGACTCGGGACTCTGGGCGATTCGGGATGTAACCAGGATATATTTTGGTGCCGGCACTGATGAGCCGGTGGAGGGATACTACGAAGGTGATTCCGCCTCGGTCGCGATCTTCCGCCCTGCAACCGGCCTCTGGGCGATCCGGGAAGTTACCCGGATATATTTCGGAGGATCAGACGACCAAATCGTCCCCGGAAATTATACCGGCAACGGAGAATGGAGACCGGGAATCTTTCGGGCGCCAACCGGTCTCTGGGCGCTGGTGGATGCCACCCGGGTTTATTTCGGTGGTGCGTCAGACACCCCGGTCCAGGCGGACTATGATGGTGCCGGGACTGACGGGATCGGAGTCTTCCGGTCATCCAGCGGCCTCTGGGCGATCCGCGGCTTAACCCGAATCTACTTTGGGGGATCCGGAGATCTGCCGGTGACGAGATAGGTAGTGGGTAGTAGGTAGTAGGCAGTAGTGCCTGTGGCCCCTCGGGGGTAAAAATAGGAAATTGCTACTATCCTAAAGAGTATTGATATATCCAGATGCATTAGTTACAGCGCATTTACACTAAATTAGCGCCGAAGGCGTTAACTTATAGTTTCACTTTAACCGGAGGTATGTTATGACGCAAGCAGCGTGGAAGTGTATAGTCTGGGGGACGGTATTATCAGTCCTTTGCCTCTCGTTTTCTTCGTGTTTGGTCGCCCAGGATTGGGAACTCGATACCGATGTTGGAACCCCGGGTATTGTTGGTATAAGCGGAATCGATACGGGTGAGGCTTGGGCGGTGGCCGGAACTAACTCTACTTATGCCGGCGAAATCTATTACTTTAACGGAGGGGACTGGGAACTTCAGACCGCGACTTACTCCATCCAGACCGGTCAACACCGGGGAGTGTACGCCTTCGACTCCAACCACGTCTGGGTGGTGGGGAGCACCGATCCCAGCCCCAGCCGCGGTCGGATTTATTTCTACGACGGATTCTCCTGGACTCTCCAGAAGGAGATCGTATCGGAATCGGGGTCCCGTTATCTTTATGATGTCTATGCCGCCGATGCCGATAATATCTGGGTAACCGCGAACGGAGGAGAAATTTATTATACATCGGACGGGGGTACCAATTGGACTGTACAGACTAACACCGGTTCTCAAATATGGCAGGGCATACACGGACTGGATTCCGAACATGTCTGGGTTGCCGGCAGTCATTCCCCTGCCCAGATTCTATTTTATGACGGAAGCGATTGGACAATTCAGACCGAGATCTACTGGGGTAGCTATTTCATTATGCGGGGTGTGACCGCGATCTCCGCCACTGATGCCTGGGCAACCGGTGGCAGAGGTTTTATCCTCCACTTCGAAGGAACCGAATGGACAGTCTCCACCTATATCGGGCCTGCCGATGGTAGTTATGAACGTATCTCGGCTTTTGACGCAAACAACATCTGGACAACACAGGACGGTTCAACAAATGGGATCTATTACTACGACGGAACAAGCTGGGTCCGGCAAAAAGTAATCTTGACCTATTCGCTTGATGCTGCCCTACCCTCTAATGTTTGGGCGGGATCTGGTTCCGGAAAAATCTACCGCCTTCGCTTGCCGACTCCCATCCCCACTCCATCTCTTCCCCCGACACCGACTCCGCAAAAGACCCCTTCCCCCGGGAAAACTCCGCCCCCTACTCCGGTATCACCCGGATCTCCCCCCTGGATCTATGACTACAATGGGGATGGTACCTCGGATATCGCCATTTTCCGGAAGAGTTCCGGCCTCTGGGCGATCCGGAATCTCACCCGGATTTACTTTGGTACTATGGGGGACAGCCCCCAACCACAGGATTATTCGGGGAACGGCACCACCGACATAGCCGTCTTCCGCGAGAGTTCAGGGTTGTGGGCTATTCTGAGTCTTTCCCGGATATATTTCGGCGGGACCGGAGATGCTCCTGTTCCCGGTGATTATGACGGTGATAGGACGGCTGAGACAGGTATCTTCCGGTCTACTTCAGGTCTCTGGGCGATCCGGGATGTAACGAGAGTGTATTTCGGCGGTTCCATAGATGAGCCGGCTCCCGGTTATTACAACGCGGACGGCTTTAAAGATATCGGCATCTTTCGGGAGAGTTTGGGCCTCTGGGCGATCCGGGATGTAACGAGAATATATTTCGGCAGTTCTACAGATGAGCCCGTTCCAGGTGATTATGATGGCTCCGGCGCCTGGGCGGCTGGTATCTTCCGACCTTTATCCGGCCTCTGGGCGGTCAGGGGAATGACCAGGGTCTATTTCGGGGCATCCACGGATGATCCTGTCCCGGCCGATTACACGGGGACCGGCATCGACTCGATCGGAATATTCCGATCATCCAGTGGTCTTTGGGCGCTCCGCGGCTTAACCCGGATCTACTTCGGGGGAACCGGAGATCTGCCGGTGACGAGATAGGGGATGGGGAGTAGGCAGTAGGCAGTAGGCAGTAGGCAGTAGGTAGAGTAGTAGTAACGAACCGCAGAATATCGAATATCGAAGTAAAAGAAACCAAGGCGAGGCTACTTCGACATTCGGAGTTCGGTGTTCGATATTTTCCGTTAATTGGGGCCGAAGTTGGGGGAAGAAGAAGTAGTTTAAACAGAAAAAGTGACAACTTTAAATCAGGACGTGACATCACAACTATCCATATATTAATTTCCGACTATCCTCTTCCTCTCGATAATATTAGTGTGCATATATTTTCGATCGACCAGAAATGCACACTATTTTGTAATTTCTATCCCTTTATCAGGCAAGTACCGGAAGCTGATACTTCCGTCCTGGTCGGTCCGGAAAACTTTTACTCCTGCTTCCTGCAACCGTCTGACAACCACCGGGGAGGGGTAGCCCCAGGGGTTCTTGCCTACCGAGATGACCGCGATTTGGGGGGAGACGGCCTTTAAGAATTCCGGACCGGTGGCGTCTCCCGCGCCGTGGTGGCCTATTTTCAGGAGGTCAGCTTGGAGGGAAATCTCTTCATTCTTCAGTAATTCCACTTCTCCTCGTTGGTTCAGGTCGGCCGCCATCAGCGCCCGGAATTTCCTGTAGCGGAGCATAATCACCATAGAGTTGGTGTTCCAGTCGGGGGAGGGGAGGGAGGTCGGCGGCCATAGAATATCCAGGGTGATATATCCCCATCTGATTGAATCCCCGGCCGCAAGAGCCCGGTAGTTCGGATGCCCCCGGAACTTTTTCTCATATTCAGTCCCTATTGTCTGAGTGAGCCGTTCATCAAACTGATCGATCGGTTGACCGTTATCCCGGAGATGATGGACCTGGAACTTATTAAGGACCTCGACCGCCGCGCCCAGGTGATCAGGATGGGGATGGGTTATGATCAGGTAGTCCAGGCAATTGACTTTCCGCTCTTTGAGATAATCAAGGAGTGCCTCTGATGACCGGGGATATCCGGCATCGATCAGGGTGTACCTTCCGCCGGGCGATTTAATCAGAAGGGAATCCCCATAACCGACGTCGATAAAATGAAGCTCCAGCGCGCCATCATCTTCCGCCCCCGTGGCAGGTATTAAGATGAAGAAGGCGATAAAAAGAAGGAAATACTTTTTAATGTCACGTCCTGATTTAAAGGGGCGGTAGTCGCTATTCCTTTCCTTTTTCATTGTTACTCCCAGATAGAGCAGGATCCCCCAGATGCCGCCAAGTGTGTTAAAGAGTATGTCCCGGATGTCGAAGACGCGATCCGGGAGGAACCACTGGAGGACCTCATCGGCCACGCCGACCATAAAAACAAAGAGTAATGGCTTCCAGAGCCAGATCCATCCGCCATCCTTTCTTCCTTTTAGGCTGGGGCAGGCCAGCAGACCGAGCAAGCCGAACTGAACCAGGTGAATCCGTTCTTCCGGGAGGGGGAGAGAAAATGAATAGCCGATACCGGCCAACAGGATGATCGCGGTAGAAAGTATATTTGTTAGAGGAAACCTCCATAACCGGGATGTATAGATGAAGAAAAACCCTCCGCCCAGGAAGAGGGCGAGCACGAATAGCATCATCCCCCCCGGTCCCAGGGCGGCAGTAAGCTGATCCCGCAGAAATTTCTGGATAGGCCGCCCGATGGGCGCGTAAGCTAAGATCAGAATCGCGACCGTCCACATCAACGGCTTATGGCTCCGCTCAAGAAATCTCATCTGAGATTTCTTAATATTAATGTTATTCTTCAACATACTTGAATGTTACTATTAGCTTGATCAAAAATCAAAGACGATAATTTATGTTAAATATGAATTGAACTTTGAATGTAATTCATAACTATTTTTTCGGAGAAATAATATGACGAAGACAATGCGGGAGATTGAGGAGAAGATGGAGCAATTGGAACCGGAGAGCCTCCGTTTTCAGGTCTTATCGGCGGTACAGAAATTTAAGGGGAACTGGCTGGATCTGGGGCGATTTATCTCTCTGGTCCAGAAGAGACAATTATTTAAAGACTGGGATTTTTCTACCTTTGATGGTTACTGTACCAGAGAACTAAAACTCCGTCAGACAACTGTCGGTAAACTACTCAAATCATATCTCTTTTTAAAGAAAGAAGAACCGGTTTATCTCTCCATAAAGATGGACGCGGAAGATGAATCGGGTGAGATTCCTGATTATGAGAGTATTAATGTTCTCCGGATGGCCCGGGCAAAGAAAGCGATCTCCGAAGATGAATACTCCAGACTCCGTTCAGCGGTCTTAAATGAAGAGGCGGAACCCAGGGAAGTCGGCCGGCAATACAGGAGCATACTTCAGTCCGCCCGGGAGGCCGCGATGGACCCGGAAGAAGCCTGGGCGCGAAAGCGAATGCAATCACTGAAGAAAGTGCTCTCTTCATTGCGGACAGTCAAGAATACCGTTGAACTCTCCCACCTGCTTCGCGAAGATGGAATAGCCATGCTGAAAAAGCTGATCAAGCAGGTGGAGGAGGAGTTGACGGCAGATAATTAAAATAGGGAGGATTAAAGATATAGAACTTACTTAAAAAGCTTTTTTACCACGAAGGACATGAAGTTCACGAAGGGATTAAAAAAATAGAAACAAGTATAAAGATCTTTTAGTAAAATTCTTCGTGATCTTCGTGTCCTTCGTGGTGAATCACATAGTTTTAATAATTATAATTTGTCCTCAAAAAAACTGAGATCCTAATTAAAAGATGGATAATCTAAATCCTATGAAAGGCCGGGAACTCTTAGCCGCGCAGGGACTCATTGCCGGATATGGTAAAAAACCGGTGCTGATGGGGATTGATCTTGCTATTCGCGAGGGGGAGTTTATCGGGGTCGCTGGTCCGAATGGTTCTGGGAAGACTACTCTGGTACGTGCGTTGACCGGAGTTATCCATTGCCATCAAGGAACTGTTAACTGGCAGGGAGATCTGCTGGGTGAGGATGATCAGGGGTCTTTATCGAGATCCCTGGCGGTGGTTTCACAGGTCAGGGGAGAGCATATTGATCTTTCGGTTGAAGACCTGATCATGCTGGGGAGAATCCCATATTTTCGGAGATTTCAGTGGTGGCCGACCGGTAGGGACCGGGAGATAGTGGAGTGGGCGATGGAGGCAACGGAGACGGCAGGATTCCGGGGAAAGAACTTCAGGAACCTGAGCGGAGGGGAGCAGCAGAGGGTCATGATCGCGACGGCTCTGGCCCAGGAACCGGAACTGCTCATGCTGGATGAACCCACGCTTCATCTGGATATTAGTTTCCAGGTGGAGATATTCCGCCTGCTTCGGAGATTAAACCGGGACGGCGGCCTGACAGTATTTACCATACTCCATGATTTGAACCTCGCTTCGGCATACTGTGATAGACTAATATATCTGAGAGAGGGAAGGATCTGGAAGGATGGGCCGGCGGAAGAACTCATCTGCCCGGAGTATGTCTCAGAACTATTCCAGACTCGGGTAGAGGTTCTGCCCCATCCTGACTCAGGGCGGCCGCTTATCTTCCCGGAAATGTAGATAGACCATATCTGAGAAACGTATTCCATAAAAATACAGATAATTAAAACCACGAAGAACACGAAGATCACGAAGGTATTTTTTGAAAAATGAGCTAAGTAATATTTCTTAAATATTCTTCGTGTCCTTCGTGGTTAATCACTCCCTTGTTCTCGATGAGGATTTTAAAATACTTTTTCGAATAATGTTTAAAAAAGAGCTCATGATAAAACGGATAAACATATCAATCGGATTTCTTCTATCTATCTTCCTCTGTTTACTTCTCTCCGGTTGTTCTATTCGGCAGATGGCGATTGATGAGATGAGTGACGCGCTGGCAGCGGGGGGGGATGTTTACGCGACCGATGATGATCCGGAGTTGATTAAGGCGGCCTCTCCCTTCAGCCTCAAGCTGATGGAGAGTATGCTGGCCGAGAACCCGGAACACCAGGGGCTTCTCCTCGCTCTCTCCAGGGGGTTTACCCAGTACAGTTATGCCTTTGTCCAGCAGGAGGCGGATGAGATAGAAGATGAAGATTACCTTGGAGCGGAGGTACTTCGGAATCGGGCCCGGCGGCTATATCTTAGAGCCCGTGATTATGGTATCCGGGGTCTGGAGGTTGACCATCCCGGCCTGGGAGAAAAGTTGTGTCAGGTGCCGACTGAAGTTCTTAGCCGGGTACTGATCGATGATCCGGGGTTTCTTTACTGGACATCCGTCTCTTGGGCCGCCGCGATTGCCCTCTCCGGAGATGATCCCGATCTGATCGGGGATCTGCCGGTTATTGAAGCGCTGATCGATCGAGCTCTGGAGTTGGACGAAAGTTACGGGGATGGAGCGATTCATTCGTTTCTTATTACTTATGAGATGACCCGGTCCGGCGGTGAGGGGTATCCGGAGGAGCGTTCCCGGCGGCATTTTACCAGAGCGGTGGAGTTGAGTTCCGGAGGTCAGGCCGCGCCCTTCGTAACTCTGGCCGAAGCGGTCTCAATCCCGAACCAGGACCGGAAGGAATTTTACTCCCTCCTGAAGCTTGCTCTGGCGATCGATCCGGATGAGAGGCCGGAATGGCGCCTGGCCAACCTGATCTATCAGCGCCGGGCCCGTTGGCTGATGGACCGAGAGGAGGATCTTTTCCTGGAAACTGTAAATGGCAACTGAATATCCAATATCCAACAAGTAATATCCAATGAAAAAGTCCAAGCCGACGGGGTTTACTGAAAGCTTACAACTTTTGACAGAACCAAAAAACGAGGCAGGATGAAGTATGAAGATTAAATTCAAGATCCTTGTTTTAAGTATTCTATGTATATGCATAGTCCCTCCCACATCTCCCGCCGCTGCCACTAAAATCAAACTCACCACCCTGGCGCCCCGCGGGTCTTCGTATTACAAGATTCTGAAGAAGATGGGGGATGAATGGAGGAAGCTTTCAGACGGTTCGATCCGGCTGGTTATCTACCCGGGCGGCATCCAGGGCGGTGAAGCGGCCATGGTCGATCGGATGAGGATCAACCAGAGTCAGGCCGCGTTGCTGACGGCGATCGGGTTGTCAGAGATTGAACCGGCGGTTAATGGGCTCCAAAGCCTTCCTATGATGTTCAATAACCTGGATGAGGTTGATTATATTGGTAGGGGACTACACCCCCGTCTGGAGAAACGGTTGGAGGAGAAAGGCTTTCACGTTATCTTCTGGGTTGATGTCGGCTGGGTGCGTTTTTTCTCTCGATCTCCGATGATCACTCCCGCCGACCTCAAAAAGATGAAACTATTTACCTGGGTGGGAAATGTCAGGCAGGTGGATATAATGCAATCGGCCGGCTTCAACCCGGTTCCCCTGGAGACGGCGGATATTATCCCCGGCCTTCAGACCGGTCTGATCGATGTTGTCTCGATGCCTCCATTCTACGCCCTGGCACGCCAGGTATATCTTCCCGCGCCAAATATGCTCGATCTGGACTGGGCCCCTCTGATCGGGGCGGCGGTTATAACCCGGAAGGCCTGGGATAAAATTCCGGTGGAGTTTAGGGAGGGGTTGCTGGAGTCTGCTTCCCGGGCCGGGGAGGAGATCCGGGCTGCCGGTCGCAGGGAAAATTCAGAATCGGTACTCACGATGGAAGAGAAATGGGGTTTGAAGGTCCATTCAGTCTCTCCGGAGGTAAAGGAGGAATGGCGGATGAGTATGGAGAAGATCTATCCGGAGATCAGGGGAACGATTGTTCCGGACGATATCTTTGATGAAGTCATACGTCTCCTGAAAGAATACCGGGATGAGAACATGGCGCCTTCGGCGCAACGTTCTAAAGTGCCTTAAGTGCCTTAAGTGCCTAAAGTGCGCTTAAGTGCCTAAAGTTAAAATATTCGCCTCCCGGACAGAGTGGGGCATTAAATTGTTTAATTTTAGACAGTTATTGTTCAGACACTATTTTATTTTTAAACTTGGGAGAGAAATTCTGAAACAGGAAATTAGCCAAAAACCGCAAAGACACTAAGAAAGACAGACTATTTTGTTATACCTCCTTCAAGTTTTTTCTTTGTGCCTTAGTGTCTTAGTGGCAAAAAAGGTGCAAAGCTAAGTTTTATTAATCTGAGTTTACTAGTGGAAGATAGCTACATAAAAGAATCTGCTGAAGAAAAACCGGATCGGAAAA
>Ga0222666_1000037_pt1 | contig 110110 bp, 100 predicted proteins | sample AntAcemetagen655_FD_181710 | JGI IMG/M metagenome (GOLD analysis project Ga0222666, IMG submission 181710) | Saline water microbial communities from Ace Lake, Antarctica - #655 | ecosystem: Environmental > Aquatic > Non-marine Saline and Alkaline > Saline | place: Antarctica: Ace Lake...
ACATAACTGCTATGTATGCCAAACGGCTGCAACGTGTGATATCATCATTTGGGCGGACGTCAGAGGGTTGTGATATCTTCTACCTCTAACCATTTTCTGGGTGAGGTGAAACTGACTGCTGTATCCTTAAAGAGGGGATGCCGAAAGGCAGAATATGAGCTCAATATCTCATTCGAACATGGTTGAATTTGTCATTTTCCTCATTACCCAATGTCACTATATCTTGTGGTCGAGCCCTATTCAGTCTGTTAATCCAAATGTGAAGATTTCCGATAATTAATGTGCGCATAGGCTTTTGGAAGTTCTTTTTCTACAATTCTAAAACGATATCAAAAACTGTCTGAAAGAGCACCTGCTTAGGCACCTACCCGGTTTCAGAGCAAAATTCGCATCTAATCCAAATTCAACAAAAATCCTTCGCTAAACTAAGCCAAAGTAAGTTCTAATTTGCAAAAAAATAACGTGAAACTGTTAAATTCCACGCCTGTTTTTTAAAAAAAATGTGAGTGAGGTACTTTTTTGGTACTTTTTTTGGATTTTTACCAAAATCGGCGATTTTTGATTTTAAACTAAACGCTTGAGTTTATTGAAGTTTTATGGTCGGGGCGAGAGGATTTGAACCTCCGACTTCCTGCTCCCAAAGCAGGTGCGCTACCAGGCTGCGCCACGCCCCGTAAGGATCTCGGATTGGACAGGAGGAATCTAGTCACTCGAAATCGTAAAATCAAGCAAATATTTCTCTCTTAATTTCTTGACCCACGCAAAAGCATTTTTTATAATGCACGATCGATCGGTTAGGGGACCCCCACAGTGGGGGGAATATTCACGCAAAATGTGTACTTGTTATTCCCGAATTTCATGGAAATATGGTTGACAGGAGGCCTCAAATGAACCTTTGGAGGAAAATCGGTATCTGTATCGTCTCAATAATTCCCGCTTTTGTATTGAGTGGGCTCATTTGGAACATGTCTCACTCGTGGTTGTCGGTGCTTGCCACAATCGTCATTATAGGCCTTTTCATTGGTTCGGTTATTGCTGGAAAATTTTCCTCCCCGGAACAAAGCGCCCATCATCATTGAGTTGCCTGATAAAGAAAAAACAAGGGGGGAACCGGCTTAAACCGCTGATTCCCCCTTGTTGTTTTTCTAAACGATTCCCAGCTTGAATTTCAGGGATTTCATGAGTTCTGCATTTCACAGGCCATAATGGTCTGTTTGCAGAGCACGGATGTCGTTACGGAACCAACACCTGCGGGAACAGGGGAAATACGTTCCACGATGGGTTCCACCTGGGCATAGTCCACATCACCGCAGTATTTACCGGGGTTATCCGGATCCGCGTTGATCCCTACGTCAATCACAATCTGTCCTGCCTTAACATAGTCGGCGTTGACCATCTTTGCACGGCCAACGGCTGCAATAAGGATCTCAGCTTCCTGACACACTTCGGGCAAATTTTCCGTCCTTGAATGACAGATGGTTACGGTGCCGTGTTCCCGCAGGAGCAGCATGGCAAGCGGCTTACCCACCACAAGAGACCTGCCGACCACCACACATTTCTTTCCCTTGATGGGGATATCATAATGATGGATCATATCCATACATGCCGTGGGGGTACAGGGTGGAAAACCTGTGGGATCGTCTGTGAATACCTTTGCCGCGCCACCCAGGCTCAAACAGTCAACATCCTTTTCCACGGGGATCAGGGACCTTATTTTTCGTTCATCCAAATGTTTGGGCAGAGGCGAAAACATGAGGATACCGTTGACATCCTTTTTAACACCCACATCCGTAATGGCTTTCTCAAATGCCGCCTGATCAATATCTTCCGGATATTCAAATACTTCACTTTCCATGCCCACGGCGGTGCATGTCTTTTTTGCGCCGCCCTCGTAGAACAGGTCATCGGGACGGGCGCCGACCCGTACAATTCCGAGCTTGGGAACAATATTACGGCCTTTCAGGGCCTCAACCTTTTTGGTAAGTTCCTCTTTAATCGCATCCGCGACGGGCTTACCTGTAAGTCTCTCTGCCATCAATAAACCTCCTTATTTGGTTAACTTGGAAACAACAAGATCAAGTGTTTCATCGGCAAGTTTGGTTCCTTTTTCCAACAATTCGTCCATTTCCGCTTTGGTTTGATCAATAAAGCTACTGTCTTTTATGGCATTTATATTAATGATCACATTCAGTCTTCCGGCAATAAGGGCGGACTTCAAAAAAACAACGCCACAACCCACATCGGATATGGCAATCATGGTGCCGATTTGTCCCATCCTGTTATGGACCTTGATTCCCTCATACGCCTTGCGCATAATCTCCATGGGGACGGAACAGGCGACTTTACAGCAGTTTTCCATGGTTTCCGCTTTGTATTTTACTTCTTCGGGTGTGTTTCTGGGTAATCCATAGGCCTTTGATAAAGGCTCAAACACCTCGGCGTCTTTGTCCACAAGTCCTTCCAACTCGGCGATGATCTGATCGCCTTTGGCTAAAAGCTCCTTTACCTCTCCTTCAACATCAGCATATTTCTTTTTTCCTACGGTAAGATTCCCCACCATATTGGAAAGGGCCATACCGATAGCACCACCCATAGCAGCTGCGCCACCACCTCCGGGAACAGCGGCCTTGGATGCCAATACCTCTACAAAATCCTTACAAGTTTTATCCAGCATAGACATATTCTACTCCTCTCTTTAATTAAGTATTTTTGGAATATTCACTGATTAGGATCATAACAATAAATAATCGGGTAAAGATAAGCAGATGTGTAATTATTTCTTGTCAAGGTCCTTACATGGCGTATAATTATTTGTCAAGTGAAAAGGGGGCAGCGGAAAAACCATGAAAGCAAACCTGGTTTATATCACGACATCCAGCGAGAAAGAGGCATTGGACATCGGCAAAACACTGGTTTCCGAAAGATTGGCCGCTTCAATCAATATCATCAATTCCGTTCGGTCACTGTACTGGTGGGAGGGGGAAATACAGGATGAACAGGAAGTGGTTATTGTGGCTAAAACAAGCGCGGCGCTTGTTGAAAAACTGACTGAACGGGTGATATCCATGCACAGCTATATTTGCCCCTGTGTTATCAGCATCCCCATTGAAAAAGGTCATCCCGCCTTTTTAGACTGGATTGGGGCGGTTACCCAAAAATGAGATTTTTCAATCCGGACCCTGCTTTTCTGCTTTCCGTCTTTTTCTGAACATCCGCAACAAAAAGATCAAAGCCACAATAGCGGCGAGACCCAGAAACGATAAGTTGTATTGAAAAAGGATATACCCCATTTCCTCTTTAACGGTGTCCCAGTTGTTCCCCAGTGAATAGCCGATGGCGATCCAGATGAGGTTCCATGCGCCGGCGCTGATAAATGCCAGGACGGCAACCCTGAAAGTACCCAGATTTGAAATGCCACCCGCCAGTGAAATGATGGAACGAATGCCCGGGAAAAATCGGTTGAGCAGGATAAGGAAATAGCCATATTTCTGGAACCACTGTTCAGCCTGAGTAATGTTCTCAGCACTGAAAAGCCTGTAGTCTTTTTCAATAAAAAATTTTCTCCCCAGAAGATTACCAATCCAGAACAGGGACATAAACCCTGCCAAGCTACCCAGGGTGGTGGCCAGGTACACGCCCACAAAATCAAGTCGGCGTGTACCCACCAGAAAAGCACCAAAAGCGGTAATGGTATCTCCAGGGATAGGTGGAAAAATATTTTCAACAAAGGCGCTCAATCCCAGCAAAAGATAGAGCAGAGAGTTTGGAAGCGTGTCAAAGAGATTAAAAAAGCGATCCAGATAAGACAAGGGGGTCCTTTCAGAAAAGTTCGCGTAAATGCCGCAGGTCCAGTCCTATTTTCAACGAATTCTATGTTTCCCGGGCACGAAATGTCAACGGACTTAATGATTCTTCGCGTCTTGCGTGAAACCTTTTCATTATCGATTTTTCAAAATGATAGTTGACTGCTTTTCTTTCATTTGCTATTGCTCTTCCCACAAAACAGGAGGATCATTTCACTTATGGCAAAGAAAAAGTTGAGTCGTAAAGAGCTTTTGAAAAACACCGATGAATTTCTGACGCTTTCCGGCAAAGTGGTGCTTTATTTTAATCAACACATGCACCAGTTAAGATTGATCGGGATCGGCGTGGCTGTTATTGCGGTGGTCTATCTCTCCATCTGGGGCTACATGAAGCATACCAACAAAAAGGGGCAGGGGGCATATAATATCGCCTATAACACCCTGGTCCAGAGTGTTCAGTCCGAAACGACGGACAAAGACGGCATAAAGAAAGCGGAGGTGCTTTTTGAAGAGGTGATCAGCAACTATGGCATGAGCAAAGCGGCGGATCTGGCACTGGCCCAGGTGGGGCATGCAAAGTTCACAAACAAGCAATATGATGACGCCATTGATTATTACGATGAGTTTAGGGCAAAAGCATCGGGCAATGAGGCTTATAAAACCCTGACACTTCTGGCACTGGCGGCTTGTCATGAAGCCAAGGGGAATATGAAAGAGGCGGTTTCGATTCTGGATGGCATTCTAAAAACCTCTGACAACCCTTTCAGGGAGAACGCCATGCTAAATCTGGAGCGTATATACAGGCTTGACAACCAACCCGAAAAAGCGGATGAAATCCTAAAGACATTTGCCAAAGAGTATGCCAATTCACCTTTTTACCCAATGGTCAAGGCCCGAATATAAGGGCTGATTTTACCCTCCAGGTACACTTTTTTTGATTCTATTTCCTTTGTGTCCATCCATTAAAGATTTTAGGGCCTCGGCAGAAAATTGCTGACCTTTTTTCTTGACAGTCTCCGTCTTCTTTCTTTATAGTTACGATGTAGCTAAAATATAGCTTTTGAGTAAGGAGGGCCTAATATGGTTATCACTGAAATTTTAGCAAGAAACGCCGGTATGTACGGAGATGAGATTGCCCTTGTTGAGCGAGATCCCGGAAAAGGGACCCGGACAACCTTGACATGGAAAGAATTTGATGAGATAGCCAACCGGATCGCCAACGGTTTGATCGCCAAAGGGGTGAAACGGGGCGATAAAGTCATCCATTTGATGATGAATTGCCTGGAATGGCTCCCCGCCTATTTTGGAATCCTGCGCACCGGTGCCTGGGCGGTGCCCCTGAATTTTCGGTTTACCGCCGAGGACATCGGGTATTGCGCAGATATTGCGGAAGCCAGGACCATGATTTTCGGCGAAGAGTTTATCGAGCGCATCGATGACATCAAAGAAGACTTGAGATCCATCAATGATTTCATATTTGTGGGCCCTGAGAAAATCAAACCCTCCTATGCGGAATCCTTCGTTGATTTTCTTAAAACCGGTTCCACCGATGACCCCGGCAGGGAAATCAATCTTCTGGATGAAGCAGCCCTCTATTTTACTTCCGGCACCACCGGAACCCCCAAGCCGATTCTTCTGACCCATCGAAATCTGGAATCAGCCTGCATCATTGAAAACCGCCATCACAATCAGACCCATGAAGACACATTCCTCTGCATTCCGCCCCTGTATCATACCGGGGCCAAAATGCACTGGTTCGGGAGCTTTATTGTGGGGGGCAGAGGTGTCATTTTAAGGGGGATCAAACCGGAGTGGATTCTGGAAGCCGTAAGCGAGGAAGAAGCTACCATTGTCTGGCTGCTGGTGCCCTGGGCCCAGGATATCCTCATTGCCATTGAGAACGGCGACGTTAATTTGAATGATTACAAACTGAAGCAATGGCGGTTGATGCACATCGGAGCGCAGCCGGTTCCGCCAAGCCTGATTCGAAACTGGAAAAAGGTTTTTCCTGCCCACGACTACGATACCAATTACGGTTTGAGTGAGACATCGGGGCCGGGTTGCGTCCATTTGGGGATGGAAAACCTTCATAAGGTAGGGGCCATCGGAGTTCCCGGATTTGATTGGGCGTGCAGAATCGTTGATTTCAACCTGAAAGATGTACCGCAGGGAGATCCGGGTGAACTCATGGTCAAGGGACCTTGCGTCATGAAAGAATATTATAAAAACCCCGAGGCCACCCAGAGCACCCTCATTGATGGATGGTTGCTCACCGGCGATATGGCCCGTTTTGATGAAGACGGATTTATCTGGCTTGTGGACCGCAAGAAGGACGTCATTATTACCGGCGGCGAAAATATTTTTCCCGTGGAAATTGAAGCGTACCTCATGGAAAATCAAAACCTGCAGGACGCCGCAGTCATCGGCATCGCCGACGAACGTCTGGGGGAGATCGCAGCGGCTGTACTCAAAGTCAAACCGGGCGCTTCTTTGAGTGAGGAAGAAGCCTTCCGCTTTTGTGAAGGACTGCCTCGGTACAAGCGGCCCCGCAAGATCTTTTTTGATGAAGTTCCCAGAAACCCCACAGGAAAGATCGAAAAACCCAAACTCAGAAAAAAATATGCAGGTATGGCTGAAAGCTTTAAGCTATAGGCCGCTCATTCAACCTATAACCAGTGCCCACCCACAAATGGCTAATTTGCCCGATTTCGGCGTCAGGCGAAAATGGTAATCCTCGAAATACTTCATTGTATTCCTGTGGTTACAATTTTTGCCTTTCTTGAACTCGAACAAATTTTCTCATCCGTGTTTGGACACTAACCAGAAACGATCGGAGGAAAAAATGCACAAATTGCTGACAGACTCTCCAGGAGAAAAAATGCTCTTATTGGGCAATGAGGCCATTGCCCGCGGCGCTTTGGAGGCAGGCGTATCATTTGCCACATGTTATCCGGGTACGCCTTCTTCAGAGATTCCCCAAAACTTTTTCAGCATCAGTCAGGAGTCGGACCTCTATTTTGAATACTCCACCAATGAGAAGGTCGCCATGGAGGTCGCCGCTGCCGCAGCTGTTTCAGGGCTGAGGACCATTGTTACCATGAAGCATGTGGGTCTCAATGTTGCCGCGGATCCGTTGATGACTTTAGCTTATGTGGGCGTCAAAGGCGGTATGGTGATCATCAATGCCGATGACCCATCACTCTTCTCGAGCCAAAACGAACAGGACAACCGCTACTTTGCCAGGCTTTCCGGTATGCCCATGCTGGAACCTACCACCAGCCAGGAAATGAAGGACATGACGCTTAGGGCTTTTGAGATGTCCGAAACTCTTGAACTTCCGGTCATTATCCGGACCACCACACGATTGGCCCATGTGAGAGGGGCGGTGGAATTGGGTGAATTGAAACCTGTTACGAAAAAAGCCACCTTTGAGAAGAACCCCTTCCACTTTGTGACGGTTCCCGCGGTTTCAAGGAAACTCCATGTAGAGTTGCTTGATAAATTTGATAAGGCTTCGGAAATTTCCGACGGTGATGCCTACAATGAGGTGATCGGGACCGGGAAATGGGGCATTGTCGCCAATGGCGCCTGCTTCAACTACGTAAAAGATGCGGTTTTGGATTTGGGGATCGTGGACAAAGTTTCCATCATAAAGTTGGTGATGTCATGGCCCCAGCCGCGCAATCTTTGCATTGATTTCATGAAAAAAATGGAGAAGGTTCTGGTGGTGGAAGAACTGGAGCCCATCAATGAAACCGAACTGAAGGCCATGGCTCAGGAAAACGGGATTACCATACCCATCAAGGGTAAAGGGGTCGGGGCATTTTCACGCCTGTTTGAGTATGATCCCGGCATGGTACGCCAGGCCATTGCCGACTATTTCGGCATAGAATACAAGGCGCCGGAACAGCTGGATATTTCCGGCACACCCGATATGCCGGCGAGACCGCCCAACCTCTGCGCCGGGTGCCCCCATCGCGCCACCTACTATGCCGTCAAACAGGTTTATGGGACGGACGCCATCTTTCCAACGGATATCGGATGTTACACGCTGGGGGTTCTGCCGCCCATTTCCATGGCGGACTTCGTCATCTGTATGGGTTCTTCCGCCAGCTCCGGTTGCGGTTTTGCACAGGCGACCGACCAGAAAGTGGTCTCTTTTATCGGTGATTCCACTTTTTTCCATTCCGGCATGACGGGTCTTGCGAATGCCGTTCACAATAACCACAAATTCACCCTGGTCATCCTGGACAACGGCACCACGGCCATGACCGGTCACCAGATTCATCCCGGTGTGAATACCGAACCCATGGGAATAAAACGGACCCGCATCTCCATTGAAGCCGTGGTGCGAGGCTTAGGTGTCCAGGATGTTCATATGATAAAACCCTTTAAGCTGAAGAAAGCCATGGAGTCCATTAAAAAAGCCATGGAATACGACGGCATTTCGGTCATTATCTCAGAAGAGCTGTGTCCCCTGTTTGCCAAGGCCACGAAACAGTTCAAGAAGACCAAACCTTTCCGTGTCAATCATGACAAGTGCAAGAATCACAGGGACTGCATCAATCTTCTGGCATGTCCGGCCATGTATCTGGAAGGGGATCGAGTGGAAATTGATAAAATCGCTTGCATCGGCTGCACCGTGTGCGCTCAGGTCTGTCCGGAGAACGCCATTGTACCCGTGAAAGAAGGATAGGGAGGCTCTAAAATGATGGAAACAAAGAGATTGGTATTTATCGGTGTGGGTGGTCAGGGAAATCTACTGGCGTCTCGTTTATTGGGCGAAGCGGCGCTCTCAATGGATATTCCCACGGTCGTCAGCGAAATTCACGGGATGGCCCAACGGGGCGGCATTGTAGAATCAGCAGTGTTGCTGGGAGATGTATCGAGTCCCATCGTTTCCAGTTCGGAAGCCGACGTATTAATCGGTTTTGAACCCCTGGAGACATTGCGGGCCCTGGGGAAGTGCAACAAAGATACTGTGGTCATCACCAACACCCATCCCCTGCCACCCTTTACAGTGGCCGTAGGCCAGGGGACCTACCCCCCGGTGGAAGAAACCCTTCAGTTTATTCGAGAAAGGGCAAGTAAAGTGATTGAGCTTGACGGGAATGCCATCGCAGAAGAGGTGGGCAACCCCCTGTCTCTGAACATGGTGATGCTGGGCGCACTCATCGGATCGGGAACGACCCCCATTGGGGCTGAAGAAATGAAGAAAGTCCTGTCAACATCCACAAAAAAGGCCTTTTTGGAGTCCAACTTGAAAGCCTTTGATCTGGGAATGGCGAAGGCAGCTTAAGCGCCGACCATAGCAGGCTGGATTGAATCAAAAAAAGGCATCGGCCTGAAACGACCGATGCCTTTTTTTGCTTACGCTTCCTTCTGGAAACGCCTTTTTCTTAATAGAATCCGTTTCATAACGCTCTCTTCCATAATTTCAAGATCTGAAAGCAGGATCTTGCCATTGACGTCATGCCGAACCACGGGAACGTTTGAGCTGATATACCCGTAACGCAGGCCATAGGCGTTGTTTTCATCCACAAGTACCGTTCCTGAGGGAAGCTGTGAGGGCTGATCCATACCTGATTGCTTCAAGACGTGGATCAAATAGTTCTTGCCGGTTGAAGAGCCCATATCTTTTGAATCAAAGGATCTTTTGAGCATGGCATCCTCTGTATAAAGAAGTTCCAGGTTCGGGAACACACTCAAAATATTCATGTGCACCGCCACCCGAAACCCTGCCTCATCCAACCGGTCTTTCAGGGTTGCAATGCGCCGATAGTTATCCCGAATGTCGTCTGCATCCCCATGGGGAAGGTCCAGGATAACGGATATCTCCAGAAATATGCTTCTGTCCAGATATTGAATCATGTTTTCCACGGCCTGTTCAATGTCCCGGCAGAGATAGCCCTTTGCCACATGCTTCAAGGTAAAATCAGAGGTTGACTCCAATCCGATGAGCAGGCAGTTCACATATTTGTTGATAAATTCAATATAATGTTTGTCCTTCAGCAATGTAATGCCGGTAAAAATGGTGATGTGGTATTGGGAAATCTGTTGAAGAATTTCCTGAACAACGGGTGAATGGGGACGGTAATAGGAGTCAATAAACCGGATATGGCTGGAATTGAACCCCTGCATGATCTGATGGATCGACTCGACAGCACTTTGGATCTCCAGATTCTTCAGAAAATCCATACGCGGCAATTCCTTGTACGTACAGAATTTACACTTTCCGTACCAACACCAGTTGTTGAACCCGAGATGAACAGGGATGGCAGACTTTCCCTGATAGTGGGGCGTCAGGAAGTCACGGTGACATTCATAAACAGACCTGTAGTCGTTTTGGGTGATTTGGCCATCTTTCCAGTTTTTGATGATTTGGTACAGATCGGTTGTGAGATCAACATTCCCGGATATGATAATGAGATTATCCCGGAGCTTCGATTTCTCAACCCCCATATGGGACAAAAATTGCCGAAAAAAACCCGCCGACAATCCGATATTAACAAGGGGACCGCCCAGAATAACTTTTTTCCCATTTTCCAGCAGATTCTTTACGATCAGCAGATCACAGAAATTGATGCAGGTAAAAATGATGTGCTCCGCTTCAAAATCTTCCCGGATAAACGCATCATAATACCCATGGGCCATGAATACATAAAAAACATTGTACACCATGTATTTCTGTTCCAGAAAGGAAATGACATTTGGAGAAAAACGCAAAACCGCCTTTTCCATAATGCCATCATACAACGCTTTGTCTTTGTTTGAAGCGTAAGTCTTTACAGGTATATGGCTGAATTGGACATCAAGGTTTTTGTTGCGAAGTAGATTTTCCGTCATAATCCGGGTTGCCATGGGATAAAAAGGCTTGAATAATGGCGGATATACATATGCGACTTTCATTTTTTCTATCATCCCTGTCTTGGTTGTCACATGATCTTTGGATTGTGCTCATGCGTAATTCCAGCAAGTGTTTCAAAGATCGGCATCTTTTCCAATCCCGTTTCCCTTGCGGTATCCAAAACCTCATTAAGGAACATGAGCCTGGACCAGTCAAAAGGTTTATTCTTGAGACCTTGCACCTTTTCGACCGTCAGCACCTCGGGAAAACTGGTTGGAATTTCGTGCCCCAGGGCTTTGAATGCGAGCATGGTGCGAACACATTTGTCGCACCTGCAACAGTTGGTATCGGGAAGCGTATGGAATTTGTATTGCCCTTCCCAGCAGACCTTGAGGTTTTCCAGGGCTTCAGGCCATGAAAACAGGGCTTCCAGCTTTTCCATCCTTGTAAACACCGTATCGTGGTGAATTTTAAAGCTGTTGCTGGAAAGGAGTCGGTCTGTCAGGGGGTGGCTCCCCCATGGACGTAGATGAAGATAGGAATGACTGCTGCCGATGAGACACCCCCCCCACATACCGCGAAACAGGGACGCAACCGAAGCGATGACACAGGCGTGAGCCATCCAGAATCTTTTAATGGAAAGCAGATACTTCAAATTGGTTCTGACGTTTAAAAAGGTCAAATGGGGGAAGGCACCAAAGAGTTTCCGGTTTCTTTCGACAACATTTCTGCACTGCTCATCGTAGTTGATGTTCACATCGAAGCCTTCAATATACAAGATGGCATCCACATCGAAGCGCTTTCTCTTGACAGGACCCTTTTTTAAAACGTGATTTAATGCGCTGAAGGCCCCATCCACACCGCCTGAAAAGCTTAAAATCACCTTGTTGTTGCGCTTTGTCTCTTCTCTCTCGTCGTCCGCCACGATATCGATGGGGTAGTATTTATCCGGAAACCACGTGGTGAAAATAATCTGAAATTCTTCCAGATTGTCCAGGAGGGACGTGGAAACCGGGCCGTGCACCCGCAGCGTTGCCCTGTCCTCCATGGCTTTCAGCAAGGCCGCGATAACAAACGGGTCCATCAGGTCTCTGGAAACATATTTCCATTGGTCCGGGGGAACCGAATACCACAATTCCAGGTCTTCATCATAAGACCGCTTCAAATTAATGTTGATGCGTATCCGGTCATTTTCATCGCAATTTTCAACTGAACCCGGATAAAGATCTAAATACCGCATGCATACTCCTTGAGACCTTTTCAGGATGAATTATTTGCAAGTTGTCTTTATTGTTCGGCAGAACAGGACCAAAGGCCCATTTTTTTAATGCCGAAGAGACGGAAAAAAACGGGGGCCTACTTCTCGTTGTTTTGCAGTTTTTCTCCAAGCTCACGGATCCGCCCACTGAGAGCCTTGCAGATGTGCAAGGCGATTTGCGGATATTCTCTCACGATTTCGGTGAATTCCTGTTTATGGAGTACCAGGAACCGGGAGTCTTCCGAGGTCTTGATGGAGGCTGAACGAACCGTATCTTCCAAAAGCGCCATTTCGCCGAAATAGTCCCCGGCCCCCATACGGGCCAGCTCGATCTCGCGGGCACCCTCTTTTTCCACACCCTTGAGCACAGAAACCGCTCCCTTAATAATCAGGTACATGGTCTCCCCGGCTTCGCCTTCCTTTATGACGAATTCATTTTTCCCGCAATCCAGCTCTTCCGTTATGGATGCAATGGCCGCCAGTTCACTTACGGAAAGCCCTTCAAATATGTTGATCCCCTTCACCCGCAGGATTTTGTCGGGAATTGTAATTTCCGTTTCCATACCATCCTCCATTTTGTCTGAATCACCATGCCGGGCATCCAAGACCCTTGAGACCATTTGACGAACATAGGGGTTTTCCGACTCAGCCAGATCCTTCAAAATCCCTTCATCCGGAATGTCGTTTTTGCGGTCTAGCAGCAACAACAAGGTCAAAACAAGGGTGACCCAATCATCTTTATGCAGAAGATGGGAACAAAACGCTCGCTGATCACCTTCGAACCGGGGTAGCTTGAATTTTTTTCGCCCCACCGCCAATGCCGCTTTATTATTCTCGCTCTCTAGAAGCGGCAGCATGATACTGGAAAGGGACTTATCCATTGAATCATCCAGGGCTTCCAGGCTGTTGGATCGCGCCCGTATATCCGATGAAAAAATACCGCGCCAGATGATCCGCATCTGTCCTGTACTGTCCTCTGTGGCCAGCACGCGAAGGATGGTCTCAATTTCCACCTGGATTTTCTCGTTCAGGTGACTTACCAGGAGTTCCTTTCCCTGGCTTTCAGGAAAGTCGCTAAACCCTTCTATCTCCAAAAGATGATTATAGCACGCCTCCAGTTGGGAGCGTGCGAAACGATAAAGTTCAAGGTCTTTGATGTTTAAGGATTCCAACAGACTAAATATGCCTTCACGAACACGTCGCCTGGGGATGTTCAGGGACTCTACAAGCACCATCGGATTCTGGTATGTTGCATTCAGAACCTTTTCTTTTGCCAGATCGTGGATTTCCTCTGAAACATCATCCATAAGGTTGACGGCCATTCGAAGGGCATCATCGTCATTGACCTCAAAGGCCTTGAGAGCAGCCAGACGAACCTTTTCTGCGGGGTGGGCCAGGTATTTAATAACCAGACGGTTAGGCGCATCCATTTTCAAGCTGTGAAGTGCGTCCAACAGATGTTGAATGACATCTTCATTTTCAGAAGCCGACAGCATCTCCTTCAGCTTTGCCACATAGCTTTCATTTCCGGTCTTGCCGGAAGCAATGATGCCGGCACGCCTTTCTGCCAGCTCCCGGGAATTCAGCCAGCCATCAATAACCCCTTTGTAATCTTCCGGAGATGCTTTGTACAAGCCGATTACCGCATAGGCCCTCACATCGGGGCTTTCAATGGTCTCAAAAATTTCCCCGCAAAAGCCACGGGCCCCTTCGGCCGAAAGTCGATTGACCGCTTTGACCACAGCAATGGTGAGATCCATTTTTTCAGGATCAACCAATTCCCTTAAACGGGCGATGGCGGTATCGCCCGCTTCGGGAGAAAGCATGGCCAGTAATTGTATTTTCGTTTTATCATCGTTATTTTCAAGGACCTTCAGAATGTGACCATCCAAGTTTTCGACATTCTGGGCTTTGAGTATTCGAGCATGCCACAGACAATCTTCTCCCTTGGAAGCAAGGAAAGTCTCCAAAAGCCGATTCTGGATGCTCTTATCCGCAAAAACGCTGTCTGCATCTTTTTCCTCAAGGGACTTGAGATCCAACATGTTATTGCTGATCAAGTCCAGTAAAATACGGGGGTAACTCTTTTTAAGAACAAAGGTGGTCACAACCCACGCGCCCACAAAAATCATGGCGGCAATGGAAAGGTACCGGGGGGGATAGAGGCCCTCTGAGACCATGATAATCCCGGATCCGAACAATATGCCCACGCGGACCACGGTTCCCCTCAAAAACGGCCGGATCACGGCCCGGTAGGAGACCGGGAAAAGGCCCATGAGAATGGCACGGGCCGGATTGTTCATGGTGGTTCGGAGTATATTGGTGGAAATCCTGGCATACATGGCGGAAAAAATGTCAAATCGCAACAGAAACGCCAGAAACGCGATCATGTAGTTGATGGGGTGAAACATGAGGACCACGGGCAACCCCAAACGACCGTACAACCGGCCCACAAAGAGCAGAATGATGAGGCTTACGATATTCATGCAACCCCGGAAATAGCCGAAGAAATTCAGCATGCCGCTCTGGGTGGCAAATGTCTGGTTGACCGAATAGGCGAACTGGTAATTCATGATGGGGATCGCAATGTTGGGCAACAGGGTCAGGAGAATCAGAATTTTGACCAGGGTGGATTTCTTCATGAGCGGGAGAACGTTTTTGAAATCCTGCACGATATTGGTTTTTTTCCCGCCCTTTTTCCCCTTTTTGTCAGACAGCAGCAGCGTGGGAAACTGCTTGCCCATTCGTCTCACCATAAAAGCACCCAGGGAGGTGGTGATCAAATAGGCAAACATCAAGTTGTCCATGGTGATGGCTTTGGCGAGCGGAGGGGTGGCAAAGCTGCCGATAATGCCCCCCACAACTCCACCTGCAGTAATCAACGGAAAAAGGCGCTTGGATTGCCTCGTGTTGAAAAGATCGTTGGCCAGATTCCAGAAAATCAGCGCCAGAAGAACTTCATATTGCGCTTTCAAAATATAGAGAACCGGGTAAATAAGATCAAACCCTAAGGGCACCACAAAGCGAAGGGCTGCAACCGACACCCCGCAGAACAAAAGGGTATTGCCCAGCATGCGGCTACCCGGAATCTTCGCCATGAGCCCGGTCAAAAACCCCATGATGAAAAAAGTGGAGATAGAATTGATTACATTGACGATGGGCAGGTACTCAACGCCGTAACGTTTCAGAAAGGCGGTCTCTGCGAAGTTATTAAACAGGATACTGGACGTGCGGATCAGGAAGAGAAGTAGAACAACCCAAAAAAACAGCGAAATTTCGTCTTCGTAGACCTTAAGCCATTTCCCCAGGATTTTCAGCATCAATTCGCCTCGGTATTAGAATGGTAAACATGCCTATATCTACAGCGCGGCCCATTAAGAGTCAAGAATATTCATGGCATCATCAAAGCAATACGGGTCCTTGAAATGATGGTTTTAAAAATTCATTGTTCATTTCAAATATTCTTCAGCTTGCTTCTGACCCAATTGAAATGCCTTCTTAAAATCTGAAAGGGCCTCATCCTTTTTCTCAAGGGCCAGATACGCCAACCCTCGATTGAAATATACATCGCCGTCCCTGGGATCAATATTAAGGGCTTTCATGTAATCCTGGCTGGCAAGATCATATTTTCCCAAAGCATAGTAGGCATTGCCCCGGTTGCAATAGGCATCTACACTTTCCGCATTGATGCGTATGGCTTCGCTGTAGTCTTTCAGGGCTCGATTTAAATCCCCTTTTGAAATATACAGGCACGCCCTGTTATAGAAAGCGTCTCCGTTATTGGGGTTTTCCTTAATAGAGAGGTCAAGCTTTTTAAGATCCTTATCAAATTCCCGGTTGTCCGGTTGCGGTTTTTTGGGCTGTATCTTTTCGGGTGCAACGGGTTCCCGGGCCGTCTTTGTTTTATCGGCCGTGGGAACAGGCCTCGATTTTTCAGCTTTTTCAACGAGTTCCGGCCCCTTTGGGGAAAGACGGGTTTCAGCTCTATTCCTCACGATCTTCGATTTCAAAACCCCTGTTTCCTTAAGGGCCCCTTGGGAAAATGCCTGGATATGAAATTTAATCTCCTTAAAAATGAAAAATCCCCCGGCGGCAAACAGCAAAAGGCCCATCAAGAAACTGATCACCACTGCCCGCCAGCTGGTATGGACCGGTGGAAAATGATCCATTAAGTCCTTGTCGCCTACCGCCAGACCGCCGATTTCCCATCGGTAGAACATACAGAGGGACCAGGGCGCAAACAAAGAGAATGTAACACTGTTGAGTATCCAGGTCAGGAGACAGATTTTGATATATTCGCCCAAACCGGCCCCGAAAGAAGTGGCCTTGCCGCCATATAAAGTGTTTTCTTCCTTCCAGGCGTGGAAACGGTACATTCCCACCAGGTAGTAAAACCCGAAAGTGACCATCGGCAGTAAAATAAGGTGAAAGAGATAGAGGACAAAAAGCGCACCGCCCGTGCCCTTAAATTGGCTCGGGGTGCCATCCACAAAGGTATGATGGGTTTTCCATCGAAAGATCCGGCAGAAAGCCCAGGGGCCATAGAAACCAAGCGTGACAAACGTCAAAAGGCCGTTGACCAAAAGGAGCACAAAAAACGGCCCCCCTGTTCCCGAAAAGGTGGTTTTTTGGCCTTGAATCGTGGTGTGGGAGGCTTTCAGTTTGAATAACCGCACCAGGGCCCAGGGAAGGTAAATCCCAAGGGTTACGACGCTGAACAGACCCAGGTGAAAAATCACGGTAATGAAGTACTGACCGCCGGTTGCCTTAAATTCACAATTTCCTTTTGGCATTCACCCACCTCATAATAATGGTTATAAGTATTCCTCCCTTACAGGCGAAAAAACTTCCACGATCACCGAATCTTCAATTACGCTGGCTGAATGGGGCATATTTCCCGGTATGCTCCAGCTGTCTCCGGGTTCCGCATCAAAGGTCTTGCCTTCCATCAAAAAATCCATTTTTCCCGAAACCAGATAGCCGGTTTGTTCGTGGGGATGACTGTGCTCGGGAATTGCACTTCCCGCATCGAGAATAAACTCACACAGGTGGGTTTTCTCACCATGGGTAAGAGTCTTTAACTTTGCACCTTTTGCGAGAGTATTGTAACCGTTGGGATTCTTTTTGTAAAACATATCCTCTCCTTTCCTTTCTCTAATCCCCACCGACCCCTTCAAGCCGCAGTCTCAGATAGGCTTCCGAAGCTTCAGGATGCTCGGGGTAAAGATCCAACACCCGCCGGTAGGCTTTTATGGATTTTGGGATCTGATTTTTCTTTTCACTGAGCCTTGCCAGCTGCAGCCAAAGTTCCATGTCGTCAGGCTTTTGCTCTAAAATCTTTTCCATCTCACTGATCGCCAGGGTTTCTTTCCCGGTCTTAAGGTAGGCAAAAACCAGGTATTCCCTCAGAAAAATGTTTTCGGGATCAACCATCACCCCCTTTTTCATAATGTCAATGATTGCCTGATAGTTCTTTCGGATCACCAGTATTTCAAATAATTCATGAAGCAACGGCGCCGCTTGGCTCCGTTCGTCCCTTAAAAGATTTTCAATCCCCCTGATCCCCAAATCCACTTTTCCGGCCTTTAGATATGCCATTGCCAGATATTCCTTGACCCGGATCTGGTCGGGATTCTCTTTCGCTCCTTTTTCCAGAATGGGGATCAGTTGACCATATTCACCCCGGTTTTTCAAATATTCGAAAACAAAATCATAAACGTCCATCTCGCCGGGTTTAAGTTCCAGCAGAATGAGTGCCTGCCCATAGGCGGCAGGGGTGTTATTTTCCTTTCTGTAAATATCAAAAAGGATTTCCTGGACCGTGGTATCTTCAGGGTGTTTTTTGGCATGGACCTCGAAATAGGGCAGCGCAGCCTTCAGATCCCCACCTTCGTATTCCAGAACGCCCAGATTGTAACCCACGGCTTCATTGTCAGGATCCAGCGAAAGGATTTTCTCATAGACTTGACTGAGCGCCCCGTTATCCCCCAGTTGCTCCAGGATATTGGCCATGAGGGCCAGGCCCTGTTTTGAATCGGGCCTTTTCTCCAGGAACCGGGACAGGGACTTCCGGGCCTTCTCAAGGTTTCCCGTATCTGTCAATCTTTGGGCCAGCTTCAGTCGCCCCTCAAGATCATCGGAATTCAAGGTGACCGCATTATCCAGATAAAAATCAGCCTCTTTTTGCCGACCCAACCTTTCGTAAAGGGCCGATAAATTATAGTGGAGGTTGGGATCTTTCTGGTCGAGATTGACTGCCGAGAGATAAGCGGAGACAGCCTTTTCCGGCAGCCCGGCTTTCGTATAGAGAAAACCCAGATTTTTGTACAGCGAGAGGCACTCAGAGGGAGACGATTGTTCAATCATTATTTCATACTGTACTGCGGCTTTATCCCATTCTTCCCGGCTCTCCAGTATTTCAGCAAGGCGCACGCGCGCCGCAAGATCATCCGGTCGTTTTTTGAGCAGCCGGCTCAGAACCTGGATGATACCGTTTTGGTCCTTCAACTCGCCATAGCAGGTCAGAAGATTGTTTAGTGTTTCAACGTCAGTTTTTTTCGCCGCCTTTTTCCGGAGCATGGGAACCGCTCTTTTCCACTTCTTCTGCACCATGACCTCATCCAGAAGACGATCATGGATTCGACCGTCATCGGGAAGGAGGCCATGCCCTCTTTCAAGAATCGCAAGCCTCATTTGATCATCAATAATCCGGTTGGCTTTTTCCAGCCAGTCCTCCGCATAGGGCTGAATAATCCACGTGATGGTTCCGATTTCATAATTCAGGTATTTGACTTCTATCCGAAATTGGTAGCGCTGAAATGCATCCTTTTGGGGCAGCAGTTCGGTGAGTGTCAGGCTGTCGTATTGCAGGGCATTGACGTCAAGTCCTTTGCAGACCAGTCGGACATTCACGTTAAAGGGAATGGTGGTTGAAATATCGGTAATTTTCAACTTGTCTCTGGGGCGCAGGGAAAGGGTTTCCCCTGACAGAAGCTTACGCGGTTCTCCATTGACAGCGATCAAAATATAATTCAGGCGAGGGGTATGGGATTTTTTCTGCTGCCACAGCCACCAGCCTGCGGCTGAAACGCTCAGCACCAACAGTGTGAACAGCCAGAAGAGCAGCCTGCGCCGGGCTCTTTTTTTTCTGCGATTTGCCAGCAATGGACAACCTCAAAGCACCGATCTATTCGGCCAATGGGCCTTCGGAAGCGACCCGAAATCACAATTTTGGCATAACCTGAGGCTGTTATTGGCCGCTATCTACCTATTTTTTTCCGCCCCTTCTGACCGAACTTTCCTTCCCAAATCAGAAGGATGGGACTGGCCACAAAAACAGAGGAGTAGGTCCCCACCATCACCCCCACCAACAACGCAAAGGCAAAGTCATGGATGACGCCCCCGCCCAGAACAAAGAGGGCAGTGACGACGATCAGCGTGGTGCCTGATGTCAGAATGGTTCGGCTGAGGGTTTCATTGATGCTCTGATTCATGGTTTCTTCAAAGGGCTTTCGCCTGAAGCGTCTCAGATTCTCCCGTATTCGATCGAATACAATAATCGTATCATTGAGCGAATATCCCACGATGGTCAAAAATGCCGCAATAATGGAAAGAGAGAGCTCTCTTTCGGTCAGGGCAAAAAAGCCCAGGGTAATGACCACATCGTGTATAATGGCAATGATGGCACCTAAAGCGTATTTAAGATTCAGGAATAAACAGAGCGTGAGTGTTACAACGAGGGCAACCAAAATAAGCCAGGTGACGCTGATGCCGATCTCGGAGGTAACATAAACCACAAAAGCCAGGCATATGGCCATGATGATGCTCATGAGCCATTTCATTTCAAATCGCCCCGAAATATAGATCGCGATGAAAAGAATTGAATAAAAAATGGCGAAGAGCGCCTTCTGACGCAGGTCTTTACCCACTTTTGGGCCGACCATTTCAACCCGCCGGATGTCAACGCTGTTTCCAAATGTGGACTTCAATGCCTGTTCAACCCGTTCGCCCAGGCCGGAGAGTTCAAGTTCCGTCTTTCGAATTCGAATGAGATATTCGAATTGTCCGGCTTCGCCGAATTCCTGAACAATGCTGTTGTCAAGATTAACAGCACCCAGGGCTTTCTTGATTTCCAGAGGGGAACTTTTTTGCGCCATTTTGACTTGTACGAGCACACCTCCGGAAAAGTCCACACCATAGTTCGGCCCCCCCCGCCACACCAGCAAAACAATGGTGGCAATGATCATTAAGCTGGAAAGAGCGAAGGCGATATTCCGCTTTCCAATGAAATTGATGTTAATTCCGGGTTTTATAAATTGCATTGAATCACTCCAAATGAAAGGGACAACGGATAATGGGCAATAGTTGACCTATAACTCCTTACCCCTCATATACTTAATTTTTTCATGTTTCTGTTCACGTAAAGATAGTCAAATATGATCCGGGTCAGAAAGATGGCCGTAAAAAGACTGGCAACGATGCCGATACTGAGCGTCACCGCAAACCCGCGAACCGGCCCTGTTCCGAATTGAAAGAGCACCAGGGCAACAATCAAGGTTGTCAGCTGAGCATCCAGGATGGTCACCAGGGCTTTGGAATATCCGCCATCAATGGCGGTTCTGGGGGTTTTCCCAAGCCGAACCTCCTCACGAATCCGTTCGAATATCAAGACATTGGCATCTACCGACATGCCGATGGTCAGAATAATACCCGCTATTCCGGGAAGGGTCAGGGTAGCGCTGAAAAAGGCAAGCCCCGCCATGATAAAGATGATGTTCAGCAAAAGTGCCAGATCCGCAATGGCGCCGGAGAGTCCATAATAGATCACCATAAAGAGAATGACGATAATGCCGCCGATAAGCATGGACTTGAAGCCCTTTTCGATGGAGTCCTTTCCAAGGGAAGGTCCCACGGTCCTCTCTTCAATGATTTTAACAGGCGCCGGCAGTGCGCCGGCCCGCAATACGATGGCCAGATCCCTGGCTTCATCGGTGGTATAGCGCCCCGTAATCTGGGCCTTTCCCCCGGAGATTTTGTCCTGAATCACCGGCGCCGAATTGACTTTGCCGTCCAGCACGATGGCCAGACGTTTCTTGATATTCTGACCGGTCACCTGTTCGAAAAGCCTTGCGCCCCTGGCATCAAAGGAGATGGAAACATACGGCTCGTTATATCGGCTGTCGATTTGTACGCGGGCATCTGTTAGGTATTCCCCGGTAAGCGCCGTCCGTTTTTTCAAAAGGTAGGGGGTTTTCCGTTCATGGCCGGTATCGGGATCAACGGAAACCTGGTACAGGATTTCATCCCCCGGGGGAATATTCCCTTTAAGGGCCGCCTGCACACTGTTTTCTTCATCCACCAACTTGAATTCCAGGAGGGCGGTTTTGCCGATCAGTGCAACGGCCCTTTTGGGGTCTTTTATACCGGGCAGCTGAATCAGAAGCCTGTGGTTTTCCTGAGGCCGAATATCCGGTTCGCTGACACCAAACTGATCGACCCTGTTTCGAATGGTCTCCAGCGCCTGCTCAACCGCCATCTTCATGATATGAATTTTGGCTTTAGGGTCCAGAACCAGTTGAAAAACGGGCTTTCCATTTTGTTCCGGCATGGATTCTACATTGAAATCCGGATAACCGGCAGCCACCATGTCCCGGAAAACGGTTTCATCCTTTAAACGCATGAGGGTAATCATAACCCCGTCAAGGCCTTTGCGCTTCAATGAAACATACCGGATTTTATCCTTTCTGAGGTCACCTTTCATCTCGTCCGCCACCCTCTCCAGATGGCTTTCAATGGCCTTTTCGGCCTGTACTTCCAAAACGAGATGCATCCCTCCCTGCAAATCAAGACCCAGATGGATCTTGTCTTTCGGCAGAATGCTCGACCACCATGCAGGAACCTCGCCGGTTATGGACGGCACGAGATAAGCCAATGCCGCCAAAATTGCAAACAGCGCAATTGCGCCACGCCAAGTTAAGCTTTTAGACACTTGCTACTCCATAGATTTGGTTCACAAGAACCGTTGGATTGCCTGTTTCTACTGTTGTGCCTTGGTTGCCACCCCGGAAATGGAACCCCTTGCAATTTTGACCCGCACTTTCGGGGCGATCTCCACGGTGACCACATCATCGGTGAGCCCTGTGACCAGTCCGTGTAATCCTCCACTGGACACAACACGATCCCCTTTCTTGATGGCGGCAAGCAGTTGTTTGTGCGCTTTGGCCTTTTTCTGTTGCGGCCTGATGAGCAGAAAATAAAAAATTGCGAACATCAAAATCAGGGGCAAAAAAGCACCAAAACCACCGCCAGCGCCCTCACCGCCGCCCATACTACCCATTGCATAAGCTAAAGAATTCATCTTTGAACCTCCTCTTAATCGATTCTGTTTCGTTTTAACGAATAAAATTCTGAATAAAAATGGTCAAAATTATTGTCTTTAATAGCAGATCGCATGCGCGACATCAAGCTGCAATAGTACGAAATATTATGTATCGAATTCAGCCGGTATGCCAGGATTTCTTTTGCCATAAAAAGATGTCTCAAATAGGCCCTGGAATAATTCACGCATGTATAACAATTGCAGCGCTCATCAATGGGCCCATCGTCATCCGCGTATCGCGCATTCTTGATGTTCAGCCTGCCGGTGGTTGTGAAGAGCGCACCGTTTCTGGCATTGCGGGTGGGCATAACGCAATCGAACATGTCAACGCCCCGCCGAACCGCTTCTACAAGATCTTCAGGCTTGCCCACGCCCATTAAATAAACGGGGTCGTTTACCGGAAGGAAGTCAATGACATCATCGATGACCTGCTGCCGGGTAACGGCATCCTCTCCCACGGAGAGCCCCCCCAGCGCATAGCCATCAAAGTTCATGGCCACAAGTTCACGGGCGCTCTTCTCCCTCAAATCCTTGTACATGCCCCCCTGTACAATGCCGAACAGGGCCTGATCTTCTCTCTTTCTGTGATCCATGCACCGCCGCGCCCAAAGACTGGTCAACCCGACGGATTTCAGAACATAATCATAATCAGCAGGGTAAGGCGTACATTCATCAAAAGCCATGATAATATCCGCCCCCAGGGCTTCCTGAATATCGATGGCTTCTTCCGGACCGATGAGGTGTTTTGATCCATCTATGTGAGACCGGAACACTACCCCCCTTTCAGAAATTTCCCGCAGTCGCGCAAGGCTGTATACCTGAAAACCGCCGCTGTCCGTGAGGATTGCACCTTTCCAGTTCATAAACCGATGCAGACCCCCCAGACGACGAATCAGATGAGCCCCTGGCCTCAAATAGAGGTGGTAGGTATTGGCCAGTATGATGGACGCATCCGCTTCCGTCAGATCTTCGGGTGACAGCGCCTTCACAGAGCCCTGGGTTCCCACCGGCATGAAAACCGGCGTTTCAAAACTTCCGTGAGAGGTCTTGAGGATACCTGTCCTGGCCCGACAATCTCCGGCACGATGGGTTACCTTAAATTCCAAATTGAATCCCGATAGCTTTCAGCCGTTTTACAGGATCAGCATAGCATCGCCGTAACTGTAAAACCGGTATTCCTGTTCAACGGCCCAGGCATAGGCCTTTTTTGTCAAATCAAATCCGGCGAACGCCGATACCAGGAAAAGCAGGGAACTTCTGGGCAAATGAAAATTCGTGATCAGTCCATCCACAACATGAAAATCAAAGCCCGGCGTAATCAGAAGCCCGGTTTTTCCCTTGCCGGCACAAACCCCTTTTTCCAAAATCCATGCAGTTTCCAAAGTGCGGACCACGGTCGTTCCAACAGCAAAAACCTTTCCACCACGCTCTTTGGTTTCGTTAATCAGTCTCGCGGTATGGGGCTCAATAAAATAGTGCTCTTCCTCCAAATGGTGTCGTCTGATGTCCTCCGTTTCCACAGGTCTGAATGTACCGTACCCCACATGAAGCGTCAAAGGCACCACTTGAACACCTTTTGCCCTGAGCGCAGAAATGAGATGCTCGGTAAAATGTAATCCGGCGGTGGGGGCTGCAACCGCGCCTGCCTGTTCAGCATAGACCGTCTGGTATCTTTCCTTGTCAAGTACGCTCAGCGAAACGTCTTTCGATCGCTTGATATAAGGGGGCAGGGGAAGATGCCCCTTTTTAGCAAGGAGGCTTTCTATCCCTTTTTCACCCCCGGTAAAAGATATCCTTGTGAGCCCTCGGTCAAGAACCTCCCGTACTTCCCCGGAGACCGTCCCGTCAAAAAAAATCCGGCTTCCCGGTTTGGGCCGTCTGGAAGACTTCAGCAGACATAGCCTGGGGTCGCCGCTGCGTTCCTTCCCGTTGAAATACTCCAGAACCAGAACTTCAACTTTACCGCCGCTCTCCTTGCGGCCAAAAATCCTTGCGGGAACCACCCGGGTATTGTTTACCACCAGAAGATCAGAGGGCTCAAGAAGGGACGGCAATTCAAAAAACCGGCGATTCGAAAGAGAACCTGCTGAACGATCCACCCTGAGCAGTTTGGAATGATCCCGTTTATCAGCCGGAAACTGTGCGATGCGGTTTTCAGGCAGATGATAATTGTAATGTTCCGTTTTCAGCATTGGAAGCACATTAAAGCGCGTAAAGTATACAAATTCAATTTTTAAGTCAAACGGTTTTATCCTTGAATGGAGCGGTACGGAATATCCGGACGGTAAAGGCGTTCAGGGCTCACCTTTATTAAAAACCGTCAATCCTGTAAAATTATTCTTGAGCCCTAAGGACGGGAAAAATAAGTGATGAGAAGCCCGATTCCCATGGCCAGAAAGCCCATTAAGCGAAGATGCGCGTTGGGCATTTCAAGAAGATTTGCGACCCAATGCTTCATTTTTTCCGGGAATGCAAAATAGGGTAGTCCTTCAACAATTAGAACCAGGCCCAGCAAACAAAACAGTGTTTTCATCAGAATTGGGTAGTCCTCAAAAAAGTGCCACCATCCTAACTCTCCTCTGCGCTCATGTCAACTTGTGTTGACCACCCGTTGCACATATTGCTTGATATAAAGAAAGGGATCAGTTAGTTATGTTCCAACAATGAATTCGTCCAAAATAAGAATCAATAAAATGAGATCCGCAAGATGTTTATGATTGCCGGAAGGATTCACCCGTATGAAAAATAGAATCGATGGAATACTGAAAAAAGCCCTTTTCCGCTGTTTTGAGCAGGGCGAACTCAAGGAGACGACATTTCCGGATTATGTCATCGAAGTGCCCAAGAATTCCGAACATGGTCATTTCGCCACCAATTTGCCCATGACCCTGGCAGCGGGCCAAAAAAGAAATCCTCGGGAAATTGCATCGATTATTTTAGAAAATCTGAAGGATGAGGCGCATTTTTTTGAGAAGACGGAAATAGCGGGACCCGGATTTATCAATTTTACGATCCGGGCGGAAGAATGGTGTTATATTCTGGGTCAGGTTCTTCAGCTTAACAAGGACTATGGCCGCAGCGAGATGGGACGTGACGAAAAAATCCTGTTGGAGTTCGTCAGCGCCAACCCTACGGGACCGCTTCATCTCGGTCACGGCCGGGGCGCTGCTCTTGGCGATACACTCTGCCGGATCCTTTCCTTTTGCGGGCATCAGGTCGTTCGAGAATTTTATATTAATGACGCGGGATTACAGATCAAGGTCCTGGGTGAATCCATTTGGGCGCGCATGAAGCAGAAGGAGGATCCGGGCTTTATTTTTCCTGAAAACGGTTATCATGGTGAATACATAGTGGATCTGGCTGATACTATCTCGGGAAAAACCGAATTGGACCCTAAAGATCCCGATAAAGCCATAGACCTCCTCGCCAAAACCGGGAGTGAAATCATGCTGAAGGAAATTCAGCAGGCATTGGACCGTTTCAGGGTAGAATTTGATGTCTGGTCTCTGGAAAGCGATCTCTACGCTTCGGGATTGCTTGAAAAGACATTGGAGTCCATACGGGACAGGGGGCATCTGTATGAGCATGAGGGTGCTCTCTGGATCAAAACGTCTGAATTCGGGGACGACAAGGATCGCGTTATTCGAAAAGGCGATGGTCAATTCACCTATTTTGCCTCGGACATTGCTTATCACCTGGAGAAACACCGCAGGGGTTTTACCAAAGCCATCAACATTTGGGGTGCCGATCATCATGGATATGTACCCCGCGTAAAGGCAGCCCTCATCAGTCACGGCATTCCCGAAAAATGGCTCTCCGTCCTGTTGATACAACTGGTAAAGTTGTGGCAGGATGGACAGGAAGTCCGCATGAGCAAGCGGGCCGGGAGTTTTGTAACGCTTCAGGAACTGCTGGATGAGGTGGGGGTTGATGCGGCACGTTTTGTATTTCTCACCAAGAGCCATGATTCACCGCTGGATGTGGATATGGATCTTGTAAAAAAACAGGATAGCGAAAATCCTGTCTATTACGTTCAGTACGCCCATGCCCGGATATGCAGCATTATTCGAAAGGCTGAATCGGAAGGGATTGCCGTACCGGAGGGCGACGATGGGATTTCAGAACAACTTGTGCTGAAGGAGGAAATGGCCATCATCAGGACCATGTCGGAATTCCCGTCGCTTCTGGAGGATATTTGCAGGACCCTGGAAGCCCATCGGTTGGCCTATTACCTGGCGCACTTAGCGGCATCTTTTCACCGGTATTTCAACATGGGGTTAAAAAACGGTGCGCTCAGAGTCGTCACCGAAGACGGAACCCTGACCCAGGCCAGATTGTTGCTGATTTCAGGCGTCAGGATCATCATCGCAAACGGGTTGGGGCTGCTGGGTGTCAGTGCGCCTGAAAAAATGTAAATAAAAGGCATGAAGGAAAAAAAAGAAAAGACTGAAAAAGAGAAAAAGGGTCTTCGCCTGGAACTTTCCCGCACGGCGCTCTTTTTTTGGGGCTTAGGCTTTTTGATCTTTCTGGGCTGGATTTTTACGCTTGGCGTTCTGGCAGGCAGGGGACTTCTGCCGAGCGGTGCAAAAACCCTGGCCGAGATCAACAACCAGATTTCAAAACTTCAGGAAATGATGGGTCAGAAAACCACTTCCGAATTAGATGAGATCAAGGCCGTTCAAAAGGATTCCAATTTTGCGTTTTACGATGAGCTTTCTTCAAAAAAAGTGTCGGAGATTCCGTCCGGGCGGGGGGCACCGCAGAAGAAACCCAAGCATAAAAGTGCCACCTCAGACAATGTGAAAAAGCCTGATCCGCCATCACCTGGTACAAAACTTTATGTGGTTCAGGTGGCTTCCCTGGATCAAGAAAAACAGGCGCTTAACATGGTCAACCGATTGGTGAAAAAAGGATTCCCCGCTTACCATTACAAAATTTTTATCAAAGGGCGGGGTTATTTCCGCGTACGATGCGGCACATTTAAAACCAGGGCGGAAGCTGTGGAAACACAGAAAAACCTGGCTGAAAAGGAACATCTGAAAGGTTTTGTTCAAAAAGTCAACCGTCAACAGTGATTTTTTTTGTTAATCGGCCAAATCCTGACAAAAAGGAATAGATTGTGGTATATGACAAACATGAATATCCGCTTGTGAGAAAGGCGGTTATTGAAGATGTTGAACCGATTCACGAAATCTTGAATGCATTTGCTGCACAAGGGCAACTGTTGCCCAGATCTCTCAGTGATCTTTACGAGTGTTTGCGCGCCTACTATGTCCTGGAAACGGTACCGGGTGAGCGCATTCAAGGGGTCTGCGGTTTAGGTATATGCTGGAAGGATCTGGCGGAAATCGAATCACTGGCCATTACTGAGGCATTCCAGGGGCGCGGCCTGGGCCGGAAGCTTGTGGATGCATGCCTGGCTGAGGCTGCTGCCCTCGGTCTTGACGAGGTGTTCACATTGACCTACGTCCCCGAATTTTTCGTTAAAAGAGGATTTCACGAGGTTGACAAATCTTGTCTTCCCCATAAAATATGGGCTGACTGCCTGAAATGCCCTAAATTTCCTGATTGCGATGAAACCGCCCTGATGCTTCAACTATAATCGTGACTTGAAATCGGCGCAATTAATCCGGCCCCCTTATATTCGAGCATGGGTCGCCGGCCCTTGTTCAACTGACGTGTGGAGGAAAAAATGTTTGGTATCGGCATGCCTGAATTAATCATCATTCTGGTAATCGCCCTGGTCGTTATCGGACCCAAGAAGCTTCCCGATCTGGCCAAATCTCTGGGGAGAGGCCTGTCTGAATTCAAGAAGGCAACCTCGGAAATCAAAGAAGGATTAAATCTGGATGAGGACCTCAAAGAGGCTCATGAGGACCTGGTGGATGCTGTCAGCGGCCTGGATGAGCCGGCGGATTCAAAGAAAACAGAGGCAGTTGAAGAAGAACCGCCTAAATTTGAGGATTTTGACGAGATGCTGGATGATTACCATCAGGAAAAGGCCCCTTCTTCAACGGAGGCTGAAAAGGTTTCGTCTTCAAAAGATGTTGTAGAAAAAGACCCGCAGGAAGTTCCCGTGGAGAAAGACCCAAATGGATAGCGAAGACAAACAACCCTTTATCGGTCATTTGGAGGAACTGCGGAAACGACTCATCACCTCCGCCATCGCGGTGGGGATTGGTTTCGCGGCGTCATACGCCTTTGCGGAAAGACTTTTCGGTCTGCTGGTAGCACCCCTGAAGGCGGTGATGCCCGAAGGTGATCATCTCATTTTCACCAACCTTCCTGAGATGTTTTTCACCTACTTAAAAGTTTCTCTCCTAGCGGGCGTAATGCTGGTGGCCCCGTATATTTTCTACCAGCTATGGATGTTTATCGCACCGGGGCTTTACCAGAAAGAAAAAAAATATGTGATTCCTTTCGTGGTGGCTTCCACCTTTTTGTTTGTGGGGGGAGCCCTTTTTGGTTATTTCGTTGTTTTTCCGTTCGGTTTCAAATTTTTCGTCGGGTTTTCAAACGAATATGTAAAGGCACTACCCTCGGTAAAGCAGTATTTTTCCTTTGCCATCAAACTTCTTTTTGCTTTCGGGGTGGTTTTTGAGCTTCCCGTGGTTATTTTTTTCCTGGCCAAAATGGGCGTGGTAACGCCCCGGTTGCTCAGGAAAAAGCGCAAATACGCCATTCTGATGACGTTCGTTCTGGCGGCGATCTTAACCCCACCGGACGTCGTGACCCAATGCATGATGGCGGGTCCCCTGATCATTCTTTACGAAATCGGAATTCTAGTCGCACAGATCGCCTGGAAATCAAGAGAGAAAAAGAAAAAAGAGGCGGATGACGACGAGGAGGAAACTGCCGAAGTCGATGAATCAGGGGAAACCAATATATAACCGTTTTTTCTGAACCCTGACAACTGCACCCTTACGTCAATAAACAGGGATCATCCGGCTTCCGGAAATAGTCAGGAGTATCGGCGTTTTTAAGGCTTCTCCTTCGGCATCGAAGCTGAAGGGTCCTGTCACACCGTCAAAAACCGGCAGATCAAACAGGGCTTGTCGCAAATCACCCCGGGTTTGAGGGTTGTTTTCAGTAAGGATTGTCTGCATCAAACGGATGGTATCATACCCATTGGCTGCCAGGGTTCCCGGAATTTCACCAAAGTTATTCCTGTAATCATTTACAAAAGCCATGACCCTCGGATCTTCGGAGTCCGCCACAAAACCTGAAGAAAAAACAGCGCCCTGAACGTAATTCCTGGCCATTTCCAGCAATTTGGGAGAATGCCATAGCCTGGTGCCGATCAACCGAACACCCAGAACATCATGAAACGCCAGTTGGGGTGCAATCATGGCCACCCGTTGATAGGTGTCGGGAATAAAAACCGCGTCAAAATCGATCAGGGGGGGGGCTTCTTCGTCTCCCGTGGTTTTTCTTTTGTTGTAAAGCCCCACCATCTTCTTTATCTGATCGGCAAAGTCCGTTACATTCGTGGGATAAGATTCAACTGCGGTGACGCTACCGCCCAGTTCATCCAGTTTGTCCCAGAACAGGTTCATGCAAAAACGTCCATAGGCGTTGTCCGGGTATAAAATACCGAAACGCTCCAACCCCAATTGCCCCATGGCCACCTGAAGAAGCGAATCGATTTCCTGTTCCGGGGTGAGAAAATTTCGAAATACCATATCACCCGTTTTCACAATGTCCCGTCGCTGGGTTAAAGCGATCATCGGCACACCCAGTTCCTGGGCTTTTTCCGAAATGAAAGCAGCTATTTTGCTGGAAAGAGGGCCGATAACACCCACGACTTTCTGTGTGTTAACCAATGTTTCAAGTTCACCCAGGGCTTTTTCCGGCTTTCCCGCCGTGTCCCTGATGATGACCTTCATTTTTATCCCATCCATGGGAGCGCGCACCATTCCCAATGTTATGCCATTGAGAACTTCCTGACCATAGGCGGCAAAGGGACCGCTTAGCGGGAGCAGACAGCCGATGCAGTTTTCACAGATGGCCATTTCATTTTCGATCTTTGTCAGGATGTCTTCTCCCGTGGAAATCCAATGGGGGTCCCGGGTGGATTCCATGAGGGTTCGAACGGCTTTTTCCGCCCGACCCGGTTCATTTTGCGACAGAAAAACCAGGCTCATTTGATGATATATTTCGGGCGGGTAAAGCGACTCCCGTTCACTTTCAAGAAGACGCGAAAGGAGCACCGGACTGCTGGTGCCAATCAGGGTCTTCAGTTTTTCATCCAGCTCAGTTTTCTTTTCCGGGTCGTCCTTCCACGCTTTTTCGGCCTCGACCCAACAAAAGAATGCTTCTTCCGTTTTTCCCATTGCACAGAAATCATTCCCCAGCAGAACAAGGACGTCTTTTTGCAGGAAGTGCTCATGATACTGATCAAGCCAACGGATGGCGTTGTTGGCGGACGCTTCATACTTTTCCAATCGGTTGAGGATCACTGAAATCTGGTATCGGACTTCGGGCATCCAGGTATAATCGGGATAAGCCCTTGAGAGCCTTCCCAGGGAGGAGAGGGCCTTTTCCGGGTTTTTGAGTTTTAAATGGATTTCTGCCATGCGTTGGAGGGCCAGAGGGATTCGATCGTCCTTCCGCACCCGTTTAAGAAAGATCCGGTAGCTGGTCAGCGCTTTCTGAAATTCCCCTTTTTGTTGGTATTTTTCGGCAATAACAAAGGGGTCCGAGCGAGTTTCCGTCACTTTGGGGGGAACGGGTCTTTTGGGCTGGCAGGCAAATAAAAAAAGGGCCATCCCTGCCAGCAAAACAGAAACGGCCCTTTTTAAAAAGATGAAGCGAATGATCACTTCTTTACTTCCTCAAAATCAGCATCCACCACATCATCATCCTTGGGGGCATCCGCATCAGATTCCGGACCCGGCTGCCCCTGGGCCTGCTGTTCCTGATTCGCGTTGGCATAGATGGTTTCAGCCAGCTTATGGGATGCCTGGGTCAATTCTTCCGTGAGCTTCTTGATCTCTTCGGTATCTTCCCCTTCCAGGGATTTTTTCAAATTTTCGATGGTCTGCTCGATATTCGACTTGGTGGCGTCATCCAGTTTGTCTCCCACTTCCTTGACGGACTTTTCCGTGGAATAGATCAGTGAATCGGCCATATTCCGCGCATCGATGAGGTCGCGTTTTTTCTTATCTTCCTCAGCATGCAATTCTGCATCCTTCACGAGGTTTTCGATCTCCTCTTCGCTCAAACCGCTTGAAGCGGTAATTTGGATGGATTGTTCTTTGCCTGTTCCGAGATCTTTGGCGGAAACACTGACGATGCCATTGGCGTCGATATCAAAGGTCACCTCGATCTGGGGAACACCTCTGGGGGCGGGGGGAATTCCCACGAGCTGAAAACGTCCCAGGGTTTTGTTGTACGTGGCCATTTCCCGTTCCCCTTGAAGGACATGGATTTCCACTGCAGGCTGGCTGTCCGCCGCCGTGCTGAACGTCTGACTCTTTTTGGTGGGAATGGTGGTGTTTTTTTCGATCAGTTTGGTAAAAACACCGCCCAGCGTTTCGATTCCCAGGGACAGGGGCGTCACATCCAGAAGTAGAACGTCTTTGACCTCGCCCTTCAACACACCCCCCTGAATGCCCGCGCCTACTGCGACCACTTCATCGGGATTTACCCCCTTGTTGGGCTCTTTGCCAAAAATTTCAGCAACTTTAGCCTGGACTTTGGGCATTCGTGTCATGCCGCCCACCAGGATAACATCATTAATATCGCTGGCGGAAAGTCCTGCATCTTTCATGGCCATCCGACAGGGTCCCACCACTTTTTCAATGAGCTCGTCCACCAGTCCTTCCAGCTTGGCTCGGGTCAATTTGATATTAAGGTGCTTGGGGCCGCTTGCATCAGCAGTAATGAAGGGAAGGTTGACATCGGTTTCCATGGCGCCGGAGAGTTCTGTCTTGGCTTTTTCAGCCCCTTCTTTCAATCGCTGAAGGGCCATTTTGTCACTCCGCAGATCAATGCCCTGATCTTTTTTGAACTCATCAGCCAGATAGTCAATAATTCTCAAATCAAAATCTTCGCCGCCCAGATGGGTGTCGCCATTGGTGGATTTGACCTCGAAGACCCCTTCACCGATTTCCAGAACGGAGATATCGAAGGTGCCGCCGCCCAGATCAAAAACCGCAATCTTTCGATCACCCTTTTTCTCCATGCCAAAGGCCAGAGAAGCCGCCGTGGGCTCATTAATAATCCGCTCAACATTCAATCCCGCAATCCGTCCGGCGTCTTTTGTCGCCTGTCGCTGACTGTCATTAAAATAGGCGGGAACGGTAATAACTGCATCGGTCACTGTTTCTCCCAGGTAACTTTCAGCGGTTTCTTTCATCTTTTTAAGGATAATGGCGGATATTTCAGCGGGACTGTAATCTTTTCCCCGGATGCTTAAATGGGCATCACCGTTGGACGCTTTGCTGATGGTGTAGGGGAGAACTTTAATGTCCTTGGTAATCTCCGGGGAGTCGAATTTTCTACCAATCAGTCGTTTAACCGCAAAAACCGTATTTTCCGGGTTGGTCACGGCCTGCCGTTTGGCGGTCTGCCCCACCAATCTCTCTCCACCTTCGGTAAAACCTACAATAGAAGGCGTTGTCCGGCTTCCTTCGGCATTGGCGATCACAATGGGATCTCCACCCTCCATCACAGCTACGCACGAGTTGGTTGTTCCGAGATCAATTCCTATCGTTTTTCCCATTTACTTATCTCCTAAGTCATTTTTATTTCTTGTTAGTGCCCGTCCACGAATGCGAAAATTTGTTCGAGTTCAAGGAAAGTGAAAATTGTAACCGCAAGAATAAATGGAAGTATTTCGAGGATTACAATTTTAGACTGACGCCGAAATCGGGCAAATTGGCCATTTGTGGATGGTCACTTGTTAACAATCACCATTGCCGGCCTGATAAGCCTCTGGTTCAATAAGTATCCTTTTTGAAGCTCTTTGAGCACCGCTCCGGGGGCCGCCCGATCGTCCTCCTGTTCAGAAACGGCTTGGTGAAAATTGGGGTCAAATGGAGCACCAACCGATTCTACCACTTCCACGCCGGCCTTTTCCAGGACGTTTAGCAGCCCTTTCAGCGTCAAATCAACCCCTTCACGCAAGGCTTCAATGGAATTTTCGTCCTTTGAGTGGTCCAAAGCCTTTTCCAGGTTGTCCGCAACGGGTAGCAACTGCTTGGTCAAGGTTTCGTTTCCATATTTGATCAGGTCCTGCCTGTCTTTCTGAAACCGTTTTTTCATGTTTTCCATCTCCGCCTGTGAGCGGAGATAGCTGTCCATATTCATATCAGCCGATGCCTGCACTTCCGAGATTTTTTCAATCAACTGATCTTTCGTCATTTCCCGTAAAGGGATTTCCTCTTCATTTTGGGATTCATCTTCCGGGCTTAAATCCTCGTCCACTTCACCGTCTATTTCTTCCGGTAAATCTTCAGTTGGTTTTTTTTCATCCATGACGTCAATTCTGGCCACATTTCACTCCCGCAAAAACCACAAATAAAACTGTTTCTCATCTCCGACAATGGCGATACGTTAAGCATCGGAAAAAGCTTTGTCAAGTTGAGCTCCTTGAACTTTTCCATAGCAAAAAAGGGTCTGTTTTTTATATGAAAAAAGAGGGAAAACCGGCTTACTGACAAGGCAAAGTCCAAGGGTTCCAGTGGATGAAATCGCTTTGCGGACTCACCTTCATATGGGGTGATTAAAGGCCTTCATTTGAGTTGGCCATGATGCTTCAAGGTCTTTGAGCAGAAACGGGGCAATTTCTCTGGTGAGGCAATGGGTTTCATCATCGGTTTTTCCGGGTGGTTTGATGGCTGTCATCTTTAGTGATCCCCACCCCATCCCTTTATTCAGCATAAGAATTATTGTCAACCGCGTTTTAAAGGATGATCTTGAATGCGGCCGTAAGACGGCCTTTCTTCAGCCACATCGGAATGAAACCATACCTTTGTATATACGGGTTCTCCCTGATACACCCCAAAGCTCGACTCCGTGAATTTCTCAAGGCTGAAATCCTCGGGGAGATGGAAAGTCTCTTTTGTTTGATGGAGCATCTTGATCCGGTCAAGGGCGAATATTCTGACTTCGTGTCGCGTGTGGCATAAACCGATCAGATAAAAAGTCCCGTTGAGAAACCAGACCCGGTAAGGGTCCACACGGCGCCGGCTTTCTTTCTTGCGGCTCATGGTGTAATAGACGATTTCAATGGATTTCCGGTTGACGGCGGCGTCGTTGACCCTATTCAAGATCCCCTTGAATTTTCCGTATTCTTTGTAGGATTTTACGCCCACGTGAAGGTTCTGCTCCACATTTTTCAGGTATTTTCCGGATTCCGGCGGAAGGGTGGTTTTGACTTTCTGAAAAAGCGACTCCAGGGAATCGTAAAAAGGGGTATCCTTAAAAACCTTGAGCATAGAGGAAACGTTTCAGCAAATATCCGTAGGATAAGTGTTTCAGACTCTCGGAACAATTGTAAAGTCGCCAACAAACAGCCAGTAAATCACTATTTAGTGTCAGTTTTACGTTGACTTATAAGGTGGCTGGGTGTAGGCAACATTATTAGATATCCGTGAACCAAATTCCTTCTTTGATTCAATGAAAAAAAGAGGATTAAGAATGGTTTATATCAAACCAAAAAAGCCCCATTACTCCAGAACAAATGGAGAGTGGGGTTTTGTATTTTTTAGCCAGGCAAACGATAATTGATAGATTCCCCCATTCCCAGGCTATGCTTGGGAACGTACAAAGGACGCTCCGCGTCCGTTTATTTGGGGGAGCGACAAATAAAAAGGGGGCTAATTTACGCTTGCCCCATTTTCAACATACGCTTGAGTCACGGCGGATTTGAACCCTTTATCATGATTGAATAAACCATTTGAAAAAAGGACCGACGCTCATGTCGGGTGCACAATACAAGATCTTCATCAGCAGCGTTCAAAAGGAACTTACGGAAGAACGGCGTGGGGTAAAGGATTTCATCAACCATGACCCGCTTCTGTGCCGGTTTATATCCGATGTGTTCCTGTTCGAAGATATCCCCGCTAAAGACCGTAAGCCTGATGATATCTACCTGGACCAGGTCGAGCGGGCCGACATTTATCTCGGCATTTTCGGCGACAGATATGGCTGGAAAAACGAGGACGGAAAATCGCCCACCGAGCTGGAATTTGAACACGCCACCCGAACCCGTCGAGAACGGTTGATTTTTATCAAGGGCGATGACGACAAAGCCCGTGATCCGGAGATGGCCAAGCTGGTGAACGAGTCAGGACGTCAGCTCACACGACGCCGATTTTCAGATACCCCCGGTCTGATCCGCGAGGTTTATGCGAGTCTTGTAGATTGTTTGGAGAATCGGGGCGTGTTCAGAAGCAGGCCTTTTGATGGCAGCTTGTGTGACGGAGCAACGCTCAGGGATGTGGACGATGCAGCCGTGGCGGATTTCGTGGAAACGGCCGAGACTGCGGGGAGGCTGGCGCTCAAAGGGTCTCGTTCTTCCAAAGCGGTACTTCGGAATTTCAACCTGGTTCGAGATGACCGCCCCACGAACGCCGCCATACTGGTGTTCGGGAAAGATCCCCGCAGGTTTTTCCATAATACGCAGGTTCACTGCTTTAATTTCCATGGAACGGAAAAGCGCAAACCCATTGCGTCCCAACAGCCTTATGAAGGACGTTTGATCCAGGTCATTGATGAGGCCGTGGAGTTCGTTCTGGGAAAGATCGATCGCCGCGTCGGCACCCGTGAAACGAGCGCGCAGGTCCCCATCACCTTCGAGATTCCCCGTCCGGTTATCCTGGAGGCCATTGTTAATGCCGTCGCCCACCGAAATTATAGGAGCAATGGCTTTGTTCAGGTCATGGTCTTTTCCGATCGCATGGAGGTGTGGAACCCCGGTGAACTGCCGCCGGAACTTACGCCCGCGCTATTACGCGTGCCCCATGGACCCATGCCGCGCAACCCCCTGATCGCCGAACCGTTGTACCGGGTGAAGTACGTGGAGAAAGCCGGAACCGGCACAACGGATATGATCGACGATTGTAAGAATGTGGGGCTCCCTGAACCGGACTTTGAGCAGCGCGGTCCCTACTTTGTTGTGACAGTCTGGCGGGATTGGCTAACGGATAGAGTATTGGCGGGATACAACTTGAATGACAGACAAAAACAGGCGGTCGGTCACGTCAAGGTCACGGGCCGGATTAATAATTCCCAATATCGGGATGTGACAGGAATATCCGCGAGAACGGCGCTCAGAGAACTCCGACAACTCACAGATCTTGGTGTTTTTCAAAAGGTGGGAGGTACTGGACAGTCGGCACATTACGTAATTGCAAGAGCAAAGCCCATCATTGGCAAGCGGGGGGGGAACCCGCCACGAACCCGCCAAACGCGCCTTCCCTCGTTCCCACGCTCCCGCCTGTGAACGCACAAGGGAAGCTCCGTGTCCGTTTATTTAAGGGAACGATAAACAGAGACTATACAATCACTGCTTATATCTATTAATGCATGTAAAACAAGTCTGTTATGAATAAATTTGAAAACAATTATTACAGTCGGATCAGCTATGCGGAAAGACTGCATCTTTCAGACCTTCTGAGAGGGTCGCTTATCCGTTCCGTAATCAATTTCCTGACGCTGCCCGAAGGGAGCAGGGGCGTGGATATCGGATGCGGAATAGGAAGCAATACACTGATGCTGGCGGATGCAGTCGGCAGATCCGGACATGTCACGGGAATTGATCTATCCGGGAATTTATTATCTCATGCAAGGCAAAAATCATATAAAGTGGGGCTTTCGCAGCAGGTATCTTTCATGAAAGGTGATATGAACAGCCTTTCTTTGAGCGATAATTGTTTTGACTGGGTATGGAGTGCGGACTGTGTTGGATATGCACCGGGAAATGCTGTACGCCTGATAAAAAATATTGCCGGGGTTCTGAAACCCGGCGGTAGTCTGTTTGTTCTCGCATGGTCATCTCAACAGTTGCTGCCGGGATACCCGCGGTTAGAAGCGCGCCTTAACGCGACTTCCGCCGGCTTTGCCCCTTTTATCGAAGGACGGGGACCGGAATTTCATTTTATGAGAGCACTTGGGTGGTTCAGGGCAGCAGGATTAAAGGGGATTAAGGCCGATACTTTTGTAGGCAATATACAGGCGCCTCTAACCAAGGAAAAACGGACTGCAATGACATCACTGTTTGAAATGCGTTGGGGCAGGCCTGACTCCGAATTGACGAAAACAGAGCGGAAGGAATATCTGCGTCTTTGCAGCCCCGATTCACCTGATTTCATATGCGACAGCCCCGATTATTACGGTTTTTTCACATATACCCTGTTTCGTGGCAGAACTGACGGTTGAGATATTTTGAAAATTGGAAGAACGTTAAACAAAAAGATATAATCCGGCGCTGCACTCGGATGCAAAGGGTTCCGGCAGACTGACATATTTTAACCAATAGTAACCAGGAGGCATCAGATCTATGTCGCATCCGCAGGGTATTACTGTAAAGGAAGTTTGCGATCTCGCAGAGGACTTTTTTCATGGCGTTGCGTCGGGAGAATCCGGCAGCAGTATTGCCAGGCTATTCCGTTATGGTCGCCATCTCCTGGGGATCACCCCTTAGCGCGGATACCGGTCCGGGTGATACCGTTGGCTGGTTTTCGGCCCGAACCCAACCCGCACACCAGATGGCTGCTGATCTCCAGAATGATGGCATGAATATCCTTATGGCCCGTGGCGGTGGAGGTGGTGGCGGCAGAGGCCAGGGGAAGGGTGGGGGTAGCGGTTCCGGGCAGTGCGACGGCAGCGGATCCGGCCAGGGCAAGGGCAAAGGGTACGGTGCCAAAGACGGGACCGGCACCGGAGAGCGACCCCGGGACGGTTCCGGTTACGGCGCGGGAGCCGGCAATAATTCCGATGGCGGGGCCGGGAAAAACGATGGTTCGGGCAGCAAGGGAAACCGGAGCGATGAGGGTAACCGGTAGAGGTGTATGGGGCAGGACGTTTATGATCGCCATGCCCCCTGAAATTCGTATAGAGTTGCATAGGAGGCTGCTCAATTGTGGGGAAAGAATCAAAAGCTTTTGAGTTTCTTATTATCTGCCGAATGTCCCGCAATGCCACACGCAGGGATGTCAGTCAGGAAAATTGTGGGTATGATATTGAATCCGTCATCATCTGAGAAAGCCTTTTTCCAAAGAGCCTGATTTCAACGTGACCAGCGTGAATTATAATCTTGATGCGTTGATGGCAAATGCGGAGATTCTGTCTTGAATTCGATTGGGTGAACAAATCATCATTAAGAGGGGTTTTTCAGATCCCGGCATTCAATATACTCGACATTTCACAGTAAAGAGATTATCTTTTTTGACACGAATACATATATGAAATCGGGTCAAAAATATTATGGGAAAACACATACAAAGCATTGATAATAGAATTAGAAATCGTATATATGGTCATGGAAAGGGTTGGGCTTTTACGCCAGCTCATTTTTCCGACCTGGGGAGCCGGGATGCGGTGGCTTCCGCTTTAAAGCGATATCGACAGTCGGGGCTCATCCGTCAACTGGCTCGGGGGCTGTACGATTATCCTGCTACGGACCCGGAACTCGGGACCCTGGCCCCGCCTTCCGATGTCTTGGCCAGGGCTCTCGCAGGGCGAGATGCGGTTCGCCTGCAGCCTTCAGGGGCCTATGCAGCGAATCTGCTGGGGCTTTCCACCCAGATGCCCATGAAGATTATTTATCTCACGGACGGCCGTTCCCAAACGGTAGAAGTTGGAAAAAAACAGATCATCCTGAAGCAGACCACGCCGCGAAACATGGCAACGGCAGGCAAAATCAGCGGGTTGGTCATCCAGGCCCTGCGACACCTGGGGCAACCCCATGTGGATGATGATGTTATCGCACGGCTTGACCGACGGCTGAATGCTGATGACAGAAAGCAATTACTGAAAGATGTCCGTTTTGCACCCGCCTGGATCGCTGATATCATGAGGCTGCTAGGCAATAAAAAGGAAACGAAACAAAGTGAATAATTTTTTGTTTTTCTCTGCGGCGCGTAGACGAACCATCTGTGAGCAGGCCCAGGAAAAACTTGGCTTGCCGCCGGCAACCATCGAAAAGGACTTCTGGGTCTGTTGGACGCTGAAAAAGTTGTTTACGTTGCCGGAATGGGGCTCCAGGCTCACGTTCAAAGGTGGAACCTCGCTTTCAAAAGGGTGGGCACTCATAGAACGATTTTCTGAAGATATTGATATCGTCATCAATCGCGGGGCTCTCGGCTTTGGCGGCGATATGGCTCCTGATCGTGCTCCCAGTAAAAAACAAATGCGCAACCGGCTGAAAGCGTTGAAAGCAGCCAGTCAGAAATGTGTAAACGAAAGGTTGTTACCGTTACTCGAAAAGGCCATATCCCGGGAGATGCCCTCAGAATTATCATGGCGACTCCATTCGGATCCCGATGATCCCGATGGACAGACCCTTCTTTTGGTTTATCCAACCGCCTTTGCCGACTGGACAGCCTATCTCGAACAGGTGGTAAAAATTGAACTGGGTGCCCGTTCCGATACCGAGCCAACTCAGGATATTGATATTCACCCCTATCTCGAAGATGCCTTCCCCAAACTGTTTCCCCAATCACACTTTACCGTAAAAACGGTATCTCCCCATCGTACTTTTTGGGAAAAAGCCCTTTTTCTTCATGAAGAGACTTTTCGACCACCGGAAAAGAAACGAAAAGCACGGATGGCCAGGCATTATTATGACTTATACCGTCTGATTGACGCCGGAATTGGTCGTGAAGCTACTGGTGATCTCGAACTTTTTGAGCGGATTACGGCCCATCGCCAAGTCTATTTTCGTTACACCTGGGTGAATTACGACACCATGCGCCCGGGTGGTTTGAGGCTTGTACCGCCAAAAGAACAGCTCACACTTTGGAAATCAGATTATACGGCAATGAAAGATGAGATGTTTTTTGGAAAGCCTCCGGAATTTGAGGAGATGATTCAAGCTGTCCAGACCTTTCAGGACGAGTTCAATACTACCGTTTGATGGCCATTGAAAAAAACAGGATAATCCGGATTTGGGCATGTGGAGCGAAAAGATGTGGATGGGTTATTGCTGGATAAGCTGCCTGACGTGCTTACCCCAAAACTAAAAATGAACAAAATCGGTAATTTGTTAAGTAAAGTCAGGTGTGGGAAAATGGTTAAGAAAGGATATGATTTTTAAGAAAGGTTTAAGAAAGATATAGAACCAAATATCAATATATAGGAACAGAAATCTCTGACGGCATAAAATAGACCTGCATATAGTGATTTTCTTTCTTATTGACTTTGAAATCGCCGTTTTGAAATAAGAAAGCCGATGGGACTGGTTATGGTCGCCTTCTCCTGGGGATCACCCCTTAGCGCGGATACCGGTCCGGGTGATACCGTTGGCTGGTTTTCGTCCCAGACCCAGCCCGCACACCGGATGGCCGCTGATCTCCAGAATGACGGCATGAATATCCTTATGGCCCGTGGCGGTGGAGGTGGTGGCGGCAGAGGCCAGGGGAATGGTGGGGGTAGCGGTTCCGGGCAGTGCGACGGCAGCGGATCCGGCCAGGGCAAGGGCAAAGGATACGGTGCCAAAGACGGGACCGGCACCAGAGAGCGACCCCGGGATGGTTCCGGCTACGGAACGGGATCCGGCGGTGGGTCTGGGAAAAAAGATGGTTCGGGCGGCAAGGGTAACCGATAAAGGCGTGTGGGGTAATGCTCAGAGAACTGGCCGGTCGGTTCAAGTTGAGTCATCCTGCCGTTGGGTATTCAGTTGAAAGGGGAGACGTCATAGCCCGTCAAAACGGGTAACGGGTGATGGAATAGTTTTTTACTATTATACCAACGTCCCCATATTATAAGAAGGGGTCGGAAAGTATAATTTGTCAACAACGTCCCCAATTCACCATCCGGGGTACCAAAGCCGAACTCAAGGCCTATCGGGGAATTCTACTGATTTTCCATGACTTGAATGATGCGTAGAAACGTTTCGTTTACCGGCGCCGGAATGTTGTACTCCCTTGACAATGCAGCGACCTTGCCACCGAAAACCTCCACCTCGGTTTTTCTCCCCGCTTCCATATCCTGAAGCATGGAGGTTTTTCCGTCCGGAGAGAGCGTCTGGAGAACCTTGTCCCATTCGTCCAGGTCCTTTTCCGCCAGGTTCACACCGGCAGGCCGGGCCAGGGCAATCACTTCCCGCATGAGTGATTCCATCACGGCTCTGGCATCGGGCGAGACCTGGAAAACCCCGTATGGCGCACGCATCACGGCCGATGCCTGGTTCATTCCCACATTGACCATGAATTTCCACCACATGATACGGATCATGTCTTCTGGCGTTTCATAAGTGATTCCGGCCAGGTCAAATGCTTTCTGGACCCGCCGCACCCGTTCACCGGGTGTTTCGTTAACGGCTTCCCCAAAGAAGTGGGTCCCGGGTTTGCTGTAACTCACACGATTTCCGTCACGAAGGGCATCAATCCCCACCGAAACGGCATAGAGCACTTTGTCCATCCCGTAGATGGATCCGATATAGGGTTCACTGTCCAGCCCGTTCATGATGGAGATGATGGTGGTGTTTTTTCCGACCAGGTTTTTCAGGTCCCCGATGGCTTGAGGCAAGTGGTGATGCTTGAGTGCGACGATGATGAGATCAGCGGGTTCATGAACCTGGTCCGGGTCGGACACGATTACTGAACAAGGCTTTCCGTTTACGACCAGGCCATCTCTTGCAAGTCGCCGGCCCCGTTCCCCCCCGGCGACCAGAGACGTGGTAAATTCTGAAACATCAGAAAACCGGGACGCAAAAAACGAGCCCATGGCTCCCGCGCCCAGAATGGCTATGTTCTTAATGTGCTGCATCGGTTTCTCCTTTTTTCTCTTCGAGAGACTTTATACATTCTTTTGAGTGTGACACCGAAATCGGGCAAATTGGCCATTTGTGGACGGGCACTATCTGGAACAGCTCAAAGTTGGCTGTAAAATTGCCTGTCGCCGCTGATGATGAGGTCTGCTTTTGCTTCTTCGACGACAATTACAAAGGCTTGATATAAAGAATTATTGTTGAGACGAGATATTTCTTAACAAAAAAATTCCATATACAGTGCCTTATGATTTACGACAAGCGAATATGGCTGCTGAGGTCAATAAGCCTTCCGGTAAGACGTTCAATCAAGTTTCTGTGGGCGATTTTTTCAAGCCAACCGCCAGGAATATCATTTACTCCATAAAATGCCCCTGCCAGTTGACCATACACGGCGCCGGTGGTGTCAGCGTCATCTCCCAGATTCACGGCCAGAGGGCACCCGTCTTCGAAAGAAGTGGAATGGCAAAAGGCCCAGAGTGCCGCTTCCAGGGATTTTACCACATAGCCTGAACCTATGATTTCAGGCGGTTCTTTATACTTGTACCTGCCCTCTGCGATTTCAAAAATTTCTTCAACCAGATCGTCTTTCTGCCAGGTCCGACCGTCCGGTCGATACCCCGGCGAAAGAAGCTCTTTCCTGGAAACACCTTTAACGGCTCCAGCAATCAGCCCCCCCAAATACCGGCAGGCATCAATACAGGCCCTGGTGCCATGGGTTGTGGTGGAGCTTTTTCCGGACAGTTCAATGGCTGTCTCGGGGAAATCGGCATATAAAAGGGGGACCGGGGCCAGTCTCATGATGGAACCGTTTCCGGCCGAACGAGAACCTGTGGGACCAGAGATGGGATCTCCTGTTGCCTCAAAATCTTCCAAAGCACTTCGCACTGTGTTTCCGATATCAAAACACCTTCCGTTGCTACTCATATACCCTTCACGATACCATCGACAATACCGCTCCATTTGATCTTTGGGATCAAACCCTTTCTTTTCGATCAAACTGTCCGTCAGACACAGCGCCATGGATGTATCATCCGTCCATTGCCCTGGTTCCAACCTGAATGGCCCTCCCCCGACCATGTCGGTCAAAGGAGAGAAGCTGCCCGGCGCCTTAAACTCAACCGTTGTTCCCAGCGCATCTCCCGCAGCCAGTCCTATCATGCAGCCCTGATATCGCATTTGCTGTGTAATCATGTAGATCCCTATTCTCAACGCCGTTGCAATGGATGATCTTGAGTTGGGAAGTAAGAGGGCGTTTCCTCCGCCACAATGGTTGGCGTTGATTCATATCGGTCAGCCATCATTTCTGCCTCAGCCCTTATTTCCTCCCTCAAAGACTCCGGTTCAAGAACTACAGCCTTTGCCCCCCAAGTCATGATCCAGAACCTGATCTCGTCGGTCCCCGCAACTTCAGCTTCAAATATGATCGATCCGTCGTCCTGGGGATAGATCTGCTGGGATTCATGCCAGATTTTTTCCTTGATGTAGCCAGCCACATCCGGATGAAACCATACCTTTATATATACGGGTGCCCCCTGATACACCCCGAAGCTTGACCCTGTGAACTTTTCAAGGCTGAAATCTTCGGGGATCTCGAAATTTTCCTTTGTCTGATGGAGCATCTTGATCCGGTCCAGAGCGAATATCCTGACTTCGTTTCGCTTGTGGCAAAAACCGATCAGATAAAAGGTTCCATTTAAGAACCAGATCCGGTAAGGGTCCACCCGGCGCCGGGACTCCTTCCTGCGGCTCATGGTGTAATAGACGATCTCGATCGATTTATGGTTGATGGCAGACTCGTTTACCTGGTTCAAGATCCCCTTGAATTTGCTGTATTCTTTATAGGGTTTTACGCCCAGGTGAAGGGTCTGCTCCACATTTTTCAGGTATTTTCTGGATTCCGGCGGAAGGGTGGTCTTGACTTTCTGGAAGAGGGACTCCAGGGAATCGTAAAAGGGGGTATCCTTAAAGACTTTGAGCATATCCCGGCCGAAATAAAGCGCCATCAATTCCGTAAGACTGAACGGAACAGAGATTTGGTGCTTCATTGTGTCCAGGAGGGACCAGAGGTTTTTCCCATCTACTCTATCACTGTAGATGGGAAACCCTGCCACCTGAAGGGCTTCAAGATCGCGGTAGATGGTTCTGGGATTGCATTCCAGGCTCTGAGCTAATTCAGCAGCCGATTTTCCAATCTTGGACGATATTAGTGTTTGAATTATTTTCCATTGCCTGCCTAATTGATCGCCCCTGGCCATAGATATCCTCCTGAAAATTCCGAGTTTCTGGCTGGTGTTTAAAGAACACTTTTTGAAAGGCTTCAAGATATTTAAACAAATACTACTGATTTTATCAACAAGAATAGTAGTCTCATTCCATTGAGCATTCGAAAAAAAAACGAAATTTTTCAAAAAAACTTCTATAGCTGCGACCGTATCTGTCAAAACCCTCTGCTAGAATGTCTTCAAACTCAACACAAGGAGGCACGCAACATGGATACCGTCATCAAGAATTATCTGGAACAGCTAAAAGTCGGCCGTAAACAATCCCACAAAAATCTGGCTCTTTACCCATTACTTTCAACATACAGCTTGGATCTGGAATACCTGATGCTGGATGAGGCCCTGAGCGAAAACCTGATCGAGATTGTTGAAAAGGACAGTGACGGCTCCGTACCGGAACTGAGGGTCATGAACAAATCCCACAAAATGATTCTCATTTTGGACGGTGAAGAACTGGTCGGTGCCAAACAGAATCGGATCGTGAATACGACCATCCTGGTTCAGGGAAATGCCACGATCGTAATCCCCGTAAGCTGTGTGGAGCATGGCAGGTGGTCATATGACACCCCCCAATTCCAAAGCAAGAAAAGAATGATGTCATCCAATCTTCGCGCTATGAAGTCCGAACAGGTCAATTTCTCTGTCAGGGAGTCGGGTGAATTCCGATCGGACCAAAGTGCTATCTGGGACGGCATCGCCGAAAAAGCCAACAGGATGGGCGCGCCTTCTCCTACCGGGGCCATGGCCGCCATGTATGACAAAGAAAGGCTCACTATCGAGGAATATGTGAAACCCTTCCGCCTCATCACTTCGCAGGTTGGCGCCATTTTCATGATAAACGGTAAGGTGGCAGGAATGGATGCATTTGGTAAACCGGGAACCTTTTCAGAAGTCTTTAAAAAACTCCTGGAAAGCTATGCCCTGGATGCCATTGACTGGTATGACCCGAACCAGGAATCAAAAGCCCTCAAGAGTGAGGTCACGAAATTCCAGAAAGCAGCCCTGGCGACTGACGTTGAAAGCCATCCGGCAGTAGGTCTGGGCACGGACTTCCGCCTGGAGTCCAGGAAAATAATCGGTTTTTCCCTGGCCCTTGATGCTCAGCTTATCCATATCTCTATTTTTTCAAGGGTAGGTGGCCAGGACAGAAATGTGGCGGATTCGAGGATCGAGAGATTTTCAAGAAGAAGACAGAACCGCAGAGCATAGAGAAAACGTGTCAGGAAATATCCGCAGGGTAAGTGTTTCAGACTCTAGGAACAATTGTAAAGTTGCCAACAAACAACCAGTAAATCACTATTTATTATCAGTTTTACATTGACTTATAAGGTAGCTGGGTGTAGGCATCATTAAATAAAATTCATGAACCAAATTCCTTCTTTGCTTCAATTAAAAAAAGAGGATTAAGAATGGTTTATATAAAGCCAAAAAAGCCCTGTTACTCCCGAACAGATGGAGAGCGGGGTTTTGTATTTTGTGCCCAGGGAAAACGTAAATTGCTGGATTTTTGTATGTAAGGTGAAGAATGATGGGGCATCAACGCAAAAATGCACCAAGTAATACCCGGATTGGTAATGATTTCGAGGAACTCACTCTGGATTATTTCAAGCAATCAATTCCAGACATAACCAGACCGTTCTGGCTCCCCATTGGACACATTGAACAAAAAGAACACAAATTTGATCTTGGATCCACAGAACAGAAGGTCATCATCGAATGTAAATTCCACACTTGGACCGAAACCGGGAATGTCCCTTCAGCAAAACTGACCACAATCCTGAATCAGATGGAAATCAACGGATCTCCACCGCCCGAATTTGAAACAGACGAAGATCGCAGTTTTTTCTTGATCCGCCTGCCAGTCAATCCGGGGGCTTTATCGGAGGACATCAGAGCTGTCCGTACGATCGAGACCCAAAACCACCCCACCAGTTACCCCACCAGTCAAAAGGCTGTTGGTACTCTTGGGAAAAAAGGGTCAGCTCAGTGCGCAGTTGATTCGGGAAGGACTAAGCCTGAAAGACAGAACTCATGCGCGCAAAGCGTACATCAATCCTGCTTTGGAATTGGGGTTTATTGAAATGAGCATCCCGGATAAGCCCAAAAATCGTCTTCAGGAATACCGATTGACGGCCAAGGGAAAACGGATCGTGCAGCAATTTGTGACCGGAGGGGGCGAAGGGTCTGTTAGCTAACGAGCAGAAATGATGGGTAAAAATGCGAAAGAAATATCCATTTTTCGTTCTATATGATCGTTCTTATGGTCAAGAAGTAAAATGAAATGGAGGAGCAATGACAATCCCTGATTTTCAAACCATCATGCTGCCGTTATTGAAATTGATGAGTGATGGCAATATACGTCCCCTGGCCAATTTACGGGAATCGTTATCTGGCTTTTTTGGGCTCTCTGAAGACGAGCGGGTGGAATTGCTGCCCAGTGGCACACAACCTGTTTTTGATAACCGTGTTGCCTGGGCGACAATCTATCTTCACAAAGCCGTACTTTTGGAAAGGCCAAAAAGAGGGTGTTACAAAATTACAGAGAGAGGCCTTGCGGTTTTTGAAGAAGACCCGAAGAAGATTGACATCAAATTCCTCCAGAAATTTTCTGAGTTCCAGGAATTCAGGAATAAGAAAAAGAAAGAACCTCCTACAAATGAAGACGATCAGGCAGAGATTAATCCGGCAGAGGCTTTGGAGAACGCTTACCAGGAAATCCAGAAAACACTGGCTTTCGATCTTCTGCAAACCATAAAGGATTGCACGCCGGCTTTCTTTGAACGGTTGGTCATCGATGTGCTGATAAAAATGGGATATGGGGGATCAAGAAGAGAGGCCGGTCAGGCCATGGGAAAATCCGGGGATGGCGGTATTGATGGGATTATCAAGGAAGACAAGCTCGGGTTGGATATCATCTACATCCAGGCAAAACGGTGGGAAGGCTCCGTTGGAAGGCCGGAAATCCAGAAATTTGCCGGAGCGCTCCAAGGGCAACGGGCACGCAAGGGGATTTTTATTACAACGTCGAGCTTTACTAAAGACGCACTGGACTATGTACTGAACATTGATAGCAAGATTATTCTGATTGATGGGGAACGATTGGCCGAATTGATGATTGAAAATAATGTTGGCGTCTCGTCAATCGGCGCATACGAAATCAAAAAAATTGATTCAGACTATTTTTTTGATGAGTAGAACAACACGACTTCCGCACCCTGAAGCAGTGAGAAGATAACATGGAAATTCAGACAGGATGGGTCAAGCCACGCAAACAAATTGGCGGACTGGATCACCTTTCAGTGCAGGCGCCCTGCATCAACCTGTACGGAAAACTGTTGCCGGGTATTACGAATGTTACAGATCGCGCGCGCTATTACAGCTTTTATCCTTGGATCGTTTGGGCCTTAGAACGCAGGGGGCTCACCTATAATGAAGCCTTTATCGACCTGTATCGTAAAGCCGACTGCCTTTTTACTTTGATTGCAGGACGTCATGCTCATGTTACAGGGAAAAACAGAGAAAGCCACTCTGCGGCAACCGTTGGCAGCGGTAACCTCTCTAAACAAATTGCAGAAGTTTGTGACGGAAAAAATTTACACCTATCTGCATTCTCCCACCGGAAACAAGGGGAACATCAATATTTTAAAAACAAACTGGGTGGGCTGGGGCAGTATTATATTGGGGTGTTTTCCGAACTGAATATTATGGACGGCACCGTGGGTGCCGGGGTCAAATATACCAATGAAATAGGTAAGGTCCTTGCGCAGGCCATGGATGAGGGTGTGGAGGGGAACCTTTTTTTCGATACAATAGAGGGGGACACCGTTTCGCCGGATCGCCTGGATCATTTAAGCAGTTTCTGCCCTTGCCAACTGACAAACAATCTTGAAGAACACAAACTTTTGTGTGATCTGTTCTTTGTCAAAGGGCTGTTTGGTGAAATAGATATGCTCCCGAGACGAAGAACCCTCCAACTGATGCTCTACCTTTCTGATTATTTGGCAGAAGGAGGGAGTTCTATCGATCTCAACCAATTTCGAGGATGCGTCTATGGGAATTCTTTACCGAACGGGAAAAAATGGCCACTGCCAGAGCGTTTACAAATAAACCGTCAGAAATGGGCCATATATCAACGGAATGAGATCCTCTCTATTGCAGTTCAAGGTTTGTTTTATGCCCTGCTGGATGCTTATGAGGAATCCGGTCAGCGATTTCAGTCAGTTGAAAACCTCTGCCAATGGTTTACAACAACGCCCGAGGTGGAGCAAGCCACGGAGTCATTTGGCCTAAAAACCCATTTTCAAAATTTGGCAAGTGATTGCAGCGATTGGCTCCCTCCGTTGTCGAACTGGACCCATGCTGACCACGAGGTTCATCTTTTAAACAAGGTAGAGAATCTTTGCCGGAAAGAAAAAACTGTCGCTACTCGTTCCGAGATTGTTCAAGCGTGCCTAAAAATACTGCTTGCTCTCAAAAATCGTAATGAAACCGAAAGAACCTATGGGGAGTTCATTTTTCCCCCAAACTATTTTCAATTTTATCCAATTAATCTGAAGACCTTCCTTGCCTTCAGTGACAACGGCTGGAGGAATTTGACTGTGAAAGAATGGATAGAATGGCTGTGCTCTGAGTGGGGTGTGAAAACCCACTTCCGCGTAGCTTTGAGGAAACTGCGTAATCAATCTCAATCGACATTTCGCATTCGTCCATCAGATCGAGAAGGCGATCAAGGGTTGGAAGTTATCGAAGTTCCAAGGGCAGTCTTTACATCCCCCCGGTTCAACCAATCTCTGAGGATACTGAAAGACATCGGCGCTCTTGTGGAACAGAACAATAGTTGGTCAACCTCAGAATTGGGAAGGCAACTCAAGGAAGTGACGGATGACTGAGAAAATTTCTTTGATAGAGGAAATGAAGCAAGGAGGCTATGAGGCCTCGCTTTTTACAACTTTTAACGCCTACCTTCCTTTTTACGAAGATGTGGTGTTGCGAAAGCTCGTATCGTCTGGAACGCGACATAACGTATTACTCATGGACGAGGGGCAGTTCGCACAGTCGGTCGCCAACAATCCTCCCCAATTTGCCGGAAGGCATTATTCGATAATTCCAATGCATTCAAACGGAGTGTTTCATCCAAAAGTCCTTTTACTTCTTGGGAAGAAGAAGGGATCGCTTTTTGTAGGAAGTCATAATTTGACTTTGTCTGGATTCGGATTCAACCGCGAAATCACCAACCTTGTCAGGCTGCAAGACAAGGAAGATGCCGATGCTGTCGAGGCGATCAGCTCTGCATGGATAGAAATTCAGGGATGGGTTAGATGGCAAGGTGATCGATTGCCAAAACACCTTGTTGAAATGGTGAGTAAAGTTGCCAGTTTTGCACCCTGGTTACAAAAGGAAGTGCCGCTCAAGAGTGAGAACCTTTCACTTATAAGCTCAGGCCCTGAAAACGCCAGCCTCTGGCACCAACTTAGAGATCGAGTGCGAGGGAGGGCAAAACGGGTTATTATTTCCGGTGCTTTTTTTGATAATAATCTGGAGTTTATCAAACGGGTTCAAACAGATCTGAATCCCGCTGAATTTTTTGTAGGAATCGATCCGTCCACAGTTCAGATTCCTTCCGATGCTATCAATCTAAGTGGCGTTAATTTTGTAAATTGCAGCCAGATAGGCGAAACGGAAACCACTGAAAAAGAGCCTGCTGGGTATCTTCACGCAAAATCAATTCTTATTGAAACGGAAGAAGGAACGGTCTATCTGGCAAGTGGGAGTGCCAACCCAAGCAGGCCGGCATGGCTGCATGATGAAATGGCCGGAAATATAGAGATGATGTTGATCCGTATGGGTCATGAAACTGAAATGGCAGCTCGCGACATCGGCATTCTTGATATCCCCACAATGCCCGGTTTGTCTGTTGCCGATTGGGACATTGTTCGAAAAAACTGGCGATCTGAAAAAAATGACTATATCGCGCAATCTTTTATAATGGGCATTGCTTTAACAACGGATAAAGGTATTACCTTCAGGGCTCATGTGCCTGACTTGCCCGAAGAACTTGTTTGTGAACTCCTGGATCAGAACAAAGAAAGGCAGGCATCTGTCCAAGCGAATCTGCTTCATGGGGAATATGGTATCGGCATTGATCTTCTTGACCCAAAGAAACCTGAGGCCTCCTATGTAAGGTGTAGCATCGGCGAAAAAAACCTTCTATTTCTTGTGCATGACAAGGAGCAGATAAAACAGCATTCCAGAACTGGACTTCAGCGCCGTTTTCGTGATGCCCTGAATAGCCTGAACTCGGATACCCCTGACATAGTGACGCTCATAAAGTGCGTTGACAAGATTATGTTTTCAACGTCAAAGGATGCGTGCGCCGCTGCCGTCAAGCTAAGTGCCGGGAAAAGAGAAAAGGAAAAGGAAGATGGAAATAATACTGAAGATGGACCCTCCCTGTCCGTTGATATAGGTGAAACCCGAAAAACTAAGAAGAAATTGCGATTACGTGTTTCGGATGATCTGGCCTACCTGCTGGATACTCTAATTTATCATCTCAGGCTGGACAAGGCGATAGAAATGCCGATTGAGTCTGTCGATGGGAAAGGACGAAGCGAAGAAGAACAGGTGGGCGCAGAAGATGCCGATGATTCTGTTGAAGAACATGGTGATGAGGAAACCGCAGCAAGCACATTGAATCTATGCCATGGGAAAGTCCACACGCTTGTGGGACGGATGGTCAAACAATTGAATGAGGTGAAAAAGGGTAAAGTACCTCTTGAGGATATTATTGTTCGGCTTACGGGTGTTCTGGCTTTACTGCGGCACTTGAGAGGATGTGATGGAAAGATTTTCTGGATTAAGCCCGGACAAACATCTTTCCCGCAAAAAGAACGAAAGAAACTACTTGATGCGGTTGCTAGCAGCCTATTTGAGGGAGAGGATTCAATGCTGTATTGCGGTGGCAAATCCGATGGATTGGACGAATCCGAGGATATGGCAAGACTTAAAGGCCTTTTATTGTGGTTAGCCTGGGACTGTGGTTTGGTGCTTGATTTAGAAAAACCATTTAATGAAGTAGCAGAAAAATGGGCTGAAAGAATCGCAAACAACGCATTAGTGTTGGCATTGTCCCAGCTTGCAAAAGACGATGACGTGATCATCCATGAGGCGAAACAAAGCATCGCCCCACTTTCTGCCAGCGACATGGACTGGTTAGATTGGATTTTATCTACAGGGAAAAAAATTTCAAAGTTTATTTCTTCACCAGAAGAATTTGCCATGGGAAGCAGCATCAAACCGGGGGATCTGGCTTTTCATCCTAAGGTTCCCAGGCTGGGCGTCAGAACTGTGTTAAGCCAAGTTTCAACAAAGACAAATTTGATCTCCTTTGATCCAAGCAAGCAGTACATTGCATATCAGACTGATTACATCAGAGTAGCACCATTAGATAAGGTCATTTAGGATAATCCATTAAGAATAAAGAGAGTTCTGTTAAAAGGTTGAAGAAATCCGTCATCGTTGGCTCTAGTGGTTGTGAGACAGGAATGTGGTTTAGAAAATGGTCAAGCGGGGTATCTCTGAGTTAAAGCGGCAGAAAATGTTTGAGTTTATCGGCCTACCAAAACCATGAAGGCCAGTGCATGTCCTTAAGTAATCCAATATCTCATGTAAGAAGCTTGAACATTTGAGCGTCCCAATCAATCCCGAATGAAGAGCTGCTTCGATGTTACGGGCGCTGATTTCCGAATGTTAATAAGATTCAGAAGGGTTAGCCATTGAATCAAATGAACGAAGAGCGATTGAAATCCCTCATTGAAGGCATCACCGTCTGGAAGAGAGGTGCTCAGCGCGCTCCCCATAAACCCCTTCTCCTGCTTTATGCCCTGGCCCGCACCCTTCGAAATGGAGACCGATTCATCCCCTATACTGAAATCGATGAAAAGCTCAAGCAGCTCCTCATTGATTTCGGACCGACCCGAAAAAGATATCACCCGGAATACCCGTTCTGGCGGCTTCAAAACGACGGCATATGGGAACTCAAGGACACGAAAAATGTCAGGATAATCAGCAGCGGTGATCCCAGAAGAAGCGATCTGATGGCTCAGAATGTCAGTGGCGGACTCACAAAAGACATATTCGATCTGGTGGCCGCCAATCCGGAAACCACCACTGAAATCGCTGCAGCCATCCTGGAAGCCAATTTCCCCGCCTCTATCCATGAAGACATCCTTCAGGCTGTGGGACTGGACCTGGAATTCAAAACATCTGAAAAACGGAAAAGGGATCCGCATTTCCGCGACCGGATCATGCGGGCCTATGAGTATCAATGTGCGGTTTGCGGATTTAACGTGCGCGTGGGCAATACACTTGTGGCTCTGGAAGCCGCCCACATCAAATGGCACCAGGCGGGCGGGCCGGATGTGGAGGAAAACGGCATCGCCCTGTGCGCCCTGCATCATAAACTCTTTGATCGGGGCGCCTTTACGGTTTCCCCTGAACTGAGAATCCAGGTTTCGGACAGGGCTCATGGCACCCATGGATTTAATGAATGGTTGTCCGCATATCATGGAAAATCCTTGACACCGCCACAACATCCCAACTTTTACCCGGAACCTGAATTTGTACAGTGGCACGTGAAGGAAGTATTTCAGGGGGGAGCGAGATACGCCATATGAGATAGCGGAATGGCAGAAGGTCGGACCCGGGCTGGACAAATTGTTCGCGTCGGGAAAGGTTCTTGAGTTTCGGTAGGTTTGGGGGGGTAGGACGCAGAGCGTGGGGACGAGGGAGTGAGCAGGTGGATGCATGAAAGACTATTATCAGGAAAATTATCTCAAATACCACGATCAGACCGTCTCCATCGACCCGGCATCTTTCCTGTCGCCGCTGATCCGATGCCTGAGTCCGTCCAGCGTCATTCTGGATGTGGGTTGCGGTTCGGGGCGGGATATGCGTTGGTTGAAAGACAGGGGGTTTCGGCCGACGGGGTTTGAGTTATCCCAGGGACTCGCGACGCTTGCCAGGCGGCATTCCGGCTGCTGGGTTATGGAAGGGGATTTTCAGGTTCATGATTTTTCCGGTATGGACATGGATGCCCTTTTGCTGGTGGGAGCGCTGGTCCATGTGCCCCATAACCAATTTTCAGGAACACTTTCAAACATTGTGTGTGCATTGAAACCCGGTGGTTACATGCTGATTACCATGAAAGAGGGAGAAGACGTCACCCGGGCTGCGGAGGGCAGGATTTTTCACCTGTGGCGGGATGAAGAACTCAGAGTGGTATTCGGGAACTTGAACTTGAAGGTGGTGGATTTTTCCCTCCAGGTTTCAAAAATCAGAGAAACTGATGTGTGGCTGGGGTATGTGTTGAAAATGTTGCATTGATAAGTATTCAACGGGAGGAGCGGAGATGATTTCAAGAGAAGAAATGGAAGAGTACGAATTCATGAGTGATGAATTTGATGAGGCACCGCTGTTGATGGTTTCAGCCAGCAAGAGGCAGGAAGAAATTGTGGTATGGCTGACCGATTCTCACCTTGCCGAAACCATCAAAGGGGGCAGTCGGTCGGATTTCCTGGTGCGGGAAGGTTCCCCGGTTCGTATGAAGGATGGACTGGTGTTGGAAATTCTCTCATGGCTCAGAAGTGAAGAGATTGACGAGAGCCTTATGGTGTCCGGCTATACGGTGACCACGGGTTTGGATCGCTGGGGAGTGGGCGAAGTGATGATTTTCAGGAAGAAGCAGGTGTTGGATGCGCCGTTCAGCGTTGGGGATTTGAGCGATCGCTTTCTTGATGACGAAGATGAAGAAGACGGCAACTTTGAGGTTCCCGATGATGATATTCCATTTTGAAAGCGGCCCTTGAGAGAATGTATTAATTCAAACCGATAAACTCGTTGAGAAAGGGGTCAAGTTTACGATTTACTCTTGTTAAAGTAATAATTTTCAAAGGTCAAACGTAGACTTGACCCTCAATCCACAACCCCCTTTGGCTGCGCAATACGCATCCTGGCTGGCGAACCTTGGTGTGGCCGCCGTTGAAATCTCAAGCGGCACTTACTACACCTTTCACACCGTGCGTGGGGAAGTGCCCATAGCTGATATGGCCCGGGGCCTGCCCTGGTGGATGCGACCTCTGGCCAAAATCATTTTTAAAAAACAGATTGCCCCTTGCCGCTTTCAAGAATGCTACCATCTGCACGCTGCCGGGACGATCAGGCCTGCCCTGGGAAATGTGCCACTGATCCTGGTGGGCGGTGTTCGGCGTTTGACCGAAATGGAAGATATCCTGGCGACAAAAAAGGCGGACTTCATATCTATGAGTCGACCCTTTATACGGGAGCCGTTCCTTGCCAGACGGTTAAAATCGGGCAAGTCTGAAGCGGCGGACTGTATCTCCTGCAATAAATGTTTTGCCGCGGTTTTCAACGGTTTCCCGCTGCGATGCTACGTGAACGGTTTGCCGGGCGGGTAGGCGGAAAAGGGGGGGACGCTTTCAGTCGTTCCGAGGACAGTATATTTAACTTTTCTTGAAAAGGAACGCCACCTGATACATCGTCATGAGCGGACCGGTCGTCCTCTGGGTGAAGGCGTTTTTATTAAAAATGTGCAGCAGGTTTTTGGCCGCTCCTTACGTCCGCAAAAGCCTGGACCGAAGAGGAGAGGTGGATGGGTGTTAAGTTTACTGGCACCGGAATTCCTGTCCAATCTGGGACATAACGTCCCCTTATTCCCGCTTCCGGCGTTAACTTCGAAGTTGCAAGGTATGCCACCAGGTGTTATAATCGAAATATGATTACACTTATGACAAAGCAATTTTCAAAATGGGCATCAAAACAAAACATTCCAGAAAATGAATTGGTTACTGCCATCTCAGAAGTTCAGGACGGAATTTTCGAGGCAAATCTTGGTGGATATCTATACAAAAAAAGGATTCGCTTCAAAGGTCAGGGCAAAAGCGGCAGTGCGCGTACCGTTGTTTGTCACAAGAAAGACGACAGATCCATCTTTATTCACGGCTTCGCAAAAAACGAGAAAGACAATTTATCAATAAAGGAACTTCATGCCTTCAAAGCGTTTTCTAAAATCCTTCTTAATTTGCCACCTGAAAGCATTTGGGTCGCTATTGAGAATGGAGATTTTGTAGAGGTGAGATCATGAGAAAATCCATTGCAGATTCAATAACGACTACCGTAAAAGACTTAAATAGAAGTGGATTGGTAGATGATATCACTATGAAAAATATTGAACAACTCTGCCTTCCAGAAATTAAGGAATATAGTCCCGAGAGAATTGTTTCAATCAGAAAGAAACTTAAGCTTAGTCAGGCAGCATTAGCCAGCATTTTCAACATAAGCCCGTCTACTATCAGAAAATGGGAGCGAGGGGACAAAAGGCCGGCGGGCGCCTCAAGAAAATTGCTGGATATAGCTGAAAGAAAAGGGATCGAAGCTCTTATATAGGTGTAATAGGGGACATTACGTACAGTACATCAATCGTACCTGCAGGCGAAGCGGAACTCTCTGGGAGGGACGCTTTCGTTCCAGTATTATTCAACAGCAAGATTACCTTTTTATCTGTCAGCGATATGTTGAAATGAACCCGGTCCGTGCGGGTAACGGAGGTGCAAAAAACGCATTTACCGGTGTATACTCTTGAAAGCCAAATTTACCCCATTACGCTGAAAATATGGAGGTCAGATCGTGAGCAGGGTTTTCGAACGAAACTTTATGACCATTTTTTTGTTTCTGGTGCTTTCAGCCCTTTTGAGCCTGAGCGTCGGTTGCGATAACGGCACTTCCAACAACACTTACCCAGAAAGCGGCCACGGTACCGTAAACTTATAATCTGACGACCTGTCTTCGCTGTCTTACCCCGATTAACGGCCAAACGCAGGTTTGCCCCCTTTTTGTGAGTGCGGGGGTGAGGGAAAGGTAAAGATGAATCCTGGACCGCTTAAGATTTTGAATGGATATTTCGGTTATGGATCAGCCATACCTCGGCCATTTGTGTGGAAAAGGGGGTCGGGTCGGACCTCATTCCCAAAACTAACTAACCTTAAAATCCCTAAATGATTTTAAAAGATCACTATTACTAGGATATTTATGAAGGAGCTCTATCAGCTTTCCCATAGCGGTAACATTGTTAATTATTGCCATACTCTGGTACAATAATTCAAGGCATCTGTACTCTTCAGGCTCAAACAATAACTCAGCACGTCGCGTGCCACTCTTTAACACATCGATTGCTGGGAACACCCTTTTAGTCACCAGTTCCTTTGAGAGCATCAGTTCCATATTACCCGTACCTTTAAACTCCTCAAATATAACATTATCCATATTACTACCTGTATCGACCAGGATCGTCGCAATGATAGTTATAGAGCCCAGACCCTCTACATTGCGGGCAGCACCAAAAATACGACGTGGTACTTCAAGTGCGCCGGCAGCAACTCCTCCAGAAAGTGTACGCCCTCCACCTCGGTGCTGCGAGTTATGTGCCCGCGCCAATCGTGTAAGTGAATCAATAAATATCATCACATTATGCCCTGTAGCAGCTTCCTTAAAAGACTCTGCGATAACCTTATCGACAATTTTAATATGATTTCCATGACTTTGATCAATAGATGAAGCATATACCTTGGCATTCACACTACGCTTAAAATCAGTCACCTCTTCGGGACGCTCATCAACAAGTAAGCAATATACCTTCATGTCAGGATATCCGTTTGACACTGCATTACAGATATGTTTTAAAAATGTCGTTTTACCCAACCCAGGCGATGATACCATAAGAGCACGCTGTCCCATCCCTATCGGACAAATAAGATCTAACGCACGGACGGACAAATCATTACTGCCCTTCTCAAAAATAATACGTTGATGTGGGTTTACTGCCGTTCCGGCAAGAAACCTTTTCTCACCAGCTGAAGCAACCCTTCGCACCGACACATGCGAACGCTGCTTCGGTCGTGATTGCCAACGCCGTGAATTTGAGTCAAACGAACTCATTGATCCTCCTTGTTTTTCCCCTTCTAACGTCTGCATCAGGGGCATTGAACAGCAACACTGAACTTTGTGTATTTGGGGACGTTGTTGACAAAGTATACATTCCATGATATATTTTCTCAAAGTCACAAATACAGTCAGAAAGGGGTCAAGTCTACGATTGACTCTTGTTAAAGAAATAATTGTCAAAGGTCAAACGTAGACTTGACCCCCAATTGACTACAATTGACTAATTTAGCCCGATCCCCTGCCACCCTTGATAATCGTTCTCACCGGAGAGACTCGCTTTCTTCATTGCCAGGTACTCATCAAAACCCATCATTACGTCTATAATGCCATCCGGAGTGATTTCGACAACCCTGTTTGCTACGGAGGACACAAACTGATGGTCGTGGGAGGCAAAAAGCACCACCTCCGGAAAAGCCATCAGAGCGTTATTCAAGGATGTGATTGACTCAAGGTCGAGATGGTTGGTGGGCTCGTCGAGAATGAGGGCGTTGGCGTCGGAGAGCATCATCTTGGAAAGCATGCACCGCACCCGTTCTCCACCTGAAAGCACCGAAGTTTTTTTCATGGCCTCCTCTCCGGAAAACAGCATTTTGCCCAGGAATCCCCGGACAAAACTCTCATCCTCCTTGGGAGGTGCAAACTGATGCAGCCAGCCAATAAGATCAAGATCCTCATTATTGAAATACGCATTATTCTCCTTCGGAAAATAGGCATTGTTGATGGTCACCCCCCAGCGGAAGCTGCCTTTGTCCGGCGAAAGCTCTCCGGACAGAATTTGGAACAGGGTGGTTTTTGCAAGGCTGTTACCTCCGACAAAAGCGATTTTGTCGCCCTTGTTGACAATGAGTGTGAGATCCTCAAACATGGAAACCCCGCCAATCTCCTTGGATAAATCGTTGATTTCCAGAATGACATCACCACAAGGCCGTTCCGGCTTGAAGACGATGTAAGGATATTTTCGTGAGGAAACCGGCATGTTTTCCACAGTGAGCTTTTCAAGCAGTTTTTTCCGTGATGTGGCCTGCTTGGCTTTGGAGGCGTTGGAACTGAAACGCTGAATGAATTCCTTCAGCTGCTCCGCCTTGGCTTTTGCCTTCTTGGTCTCGGTTTCCTTCTGGCGGAAATGGAGCTGTCCGGCCTCATACCAGAAGTCATAGTTGCCGACATAAATCTGGATTTTGCCATAATCGATATCCGCCGTATGCGTGCAGACCTGGTTCAGGAAATGGCGGTCATGGGAGACGATGATCACTGTGTTTTGGAAGCGGGAGAGATAATTCTCTAACCAGGTGATGGTTTTCAGGTCGAGCTGGTTGGTGGGCTCGTCCAAAAGCAGGATATCCGGGTTGCCGAACAGGGCCTGGGCCAGCAGCACCCGCAACTTGTCACTGCCGTCAAGCTCCTTCATCTTTCTCTGACACATCTTTTCCGGTATGCCGAGTCCGTTTAACAGCACCGCAGCCTCTGCCTCTGCCTCATAGCCGTTCATTTCACCGAACTTGGTTTCCAGCTCTCCGGAGCGGATACCGTCTTCCTCGGTAAAATCGGCCTTGGAATAGAGGGTTTCACGCTCGACCATCACCTTATAGAGCTTTTTATGGCCCATGACTACGGTATTGAAAACAGTGTGCTCATCAAAGGCGAACTGGTCCTGGCTGAGCACCGCGATGCGTTGTCTCGGCCCCCTGGTAATCTCGCCCCGATCAGGCTCAACCTGACCGGCTAGAATCTTCAAAAAGGTGGATTTCCCGGCACCGTTCGCTCCGATCAGGCCGTAGCAGTTGCCGGGAGTGAACTTGATGTTGACGTCCTGGAAAAGGACTCTCTTGCCATAGGAGAGAGCAACCTTGGATGCGGTTATCATGGTCGTGTCCTCAAAATAAAAGCCACAGGGAGGTTCCCCGTGGCATGGTTTGTTCTCAGGTCAGGAAAAAATAGTGTATTGGTCCGGTGACAGACAGTGGGATAAAAAAAGACCCCGCAGAGTGCGGGGTCTTTGCCATGATCAATAATCAGGTCTTACTGCTGGACAACATTCTCAGCCGCCGGACCTTTGGCGCCGTCCACAACATCAAAGGTTACCCGTGCGCCTTCCTGCAGAGATTTGAAACCCTCGGCCTGAATTGCGGAATGATGAACGAATACATCACTGCCGCCATCCTGTTCAATAAAACCAAAACCTTTTGAATCGTTAAACCACTTTACTGTACCTTCAGCCATTTTATTCTACTCCTTGGTGATGGGTTCCCCATGGGAACCATTTTGTTATAGGGTCGAGGCATCATTGGATACTTCGACAGGAAATCCAGATGTTCAGACAAGACAGGCTATGGTGCCGTTGTCTTGCTTATGCCGAAATGAAAAATGGAGTGATAAAGGTCTCCGATATAAAGTCTCATACTTTTTTTCCCGTTTAAGTAATCAGCAGAAACTTCGTCGGCAGTAAACGATGTGTTTCAAACTACGAGGTTAAAAAAAGTAACCTGAAGGGAAATTTGCTTCTACTTAACTTAATGGATAATCATTTTGTACAATAAGCCTTTTTTCAGATTATGCAATGAAATAAAAAGGAACAACGAAATCCGGAGTGCCGCAGTCGGGAAATCGTAGTGTTTAGGGACGTTGTTGACAAAGTATACATTCCCTGATATATTTTCTCAAAGTCACAAATACAGGGGGGGATATATGCCGCGTGGTGCAAGGTTAGACGCTCCGGGTACATTACATCATGTCATGGTAAGAGGGATCGAAAAGCGAAGCATCGTAAGCGATGATCGTGATCGGAAGGATTTCTTATCAAGAATGGGAGCTCTTGCCGTAGAAATGCAAACAATAGTTTATGCCTGGGCATTGATGGACAATCATGCCCACATATTACTTCGAAGCGGAAACTTCGGCTTGCCGACGTTCATGAGGCGGCTGTTATCGGGATATGCTATATTCCATAATCGTCGTCACGGGCGATCCGGCCATTTGTTTCATAAGGAAGCAACTGACTGCGAATTTTGTTAGTGAATATGGTTTGTCATTGGCTGAGACAGCCAGACAATTGGGCATATCCACATCGGCCGTCGCTCAAATTATCAGAAGGGATCGGAAGTATAATTTGTCAACAACGTCCCCATGTCCACGTTTGACTTCACCACACAGATGTGCGACACTGTCTTACAAAACTAGAAGGAGGCATAGAATGGATACTACACTCACAATACGTCTTCCCGAAGAAATGAAAGAGACACTGCAGGATATCTGTAATTCTGAAAACAAAGCACTAAGCGATCTTGTTAGGGAATCACTCAAGAACTATTTGGTTGTTAAGCGCTTTCGAAAACTTAGAGCCAAAACACTTCCATTTGCAGAAGCGGCTGGTTTTTTGACAGATGAAGATGTGTTTGAGGCACTCACATGAATATCGTGTTTGACTCAAACATATACATTGCAGCATTTGCAACGCATGGCGTATGCCACCTGATGCTCGAAAGCTGCATAACTGAGCACAATGTTTTCATTAGTGATTTCATCTTTGGTGAAATTAAGGAAAAGCTCATCAAGAAGATCAAACTTCCCCCTGAGACAGTTGATGAAATCATTTCCTATCTCGGGGAACAGGCCATTGTCACCAACCCGAAGAATCTGGTATCAGACATCTGCCGAGATCCTGATGATGACAACATCATCTCTTTAGGGCTAGCTGCAAAAGCAGAATATATTGTCACCGGCGACAGGGACTTACTAGATATTGGGCAATATGCATCTCTTCACATGGTCTCTCCAAAAGAATTCTCTGAAGTCCTCAAAAATCAAAAAATCTAACCAGTAAATGCACCGGACTGAGCACGCTGGCATGCCCCTTTCCTTGCTTCGCAGTGTGGGGACGGTAGTATTTGGGGACGTTGTTGACAAAGCATACATTTCCTGATATATTTACTCACAGTCACAAATACAGGGGGAATATATGCCGCGTGGTGCAAGGTTAGACGCTCCGGGTACATTACATCATGTCATGGTAAGAGGGATCGAAAAGCGAAGCATCGTAAGCGATGATCGTGATCGGAAGGATTTCTTATCAAGAATGGGAGCTCTTGCCGTAGAAACCCAAACAATCGTTTATGCCTGGGCATTGATGGACAATCATGCCCACATATTACTTCGAAGCGGAAACTTCGGCTTGCCGACGTTCATGAGGCGGCTGTTATCGGGATATGCCATATTCCATAATCGTCGTCACGGGCGATCCGGACATTTGTTTCAGAACCGGTATAAGTCCATTGTCTGTGAAGAAGATCCATATTTTATGGAATTGGTCCGGTACATTCATTTGAATCCCTTGAGGGCCGGCCAGGTGGATTCGCTGACGGTGCTTCATGATTATCAATGGTGCGGGCATTCGGCAATCATGGCGCGTCAAAAAAATGAATTTCAAGATCCGGAATATGTATTGAAGTGGTTTGGCCAAAAAGAGGGTGAGGCTCTTAAAGCCTATTGTCAATTCATGGAACATGGTATCCCTCTGGGCAGACGTCCGGAGCTTGTCGGGGGGGGATTGGTTCGGTCCTTGGGAGGGTGGTCGGTTGTAAAAGGGATGCGCAGGAATGGCTTGAGTGAGAAAGCAGATGAACGGATACTGGGGAGCAGTGAATTTGTTTCTGAAATTATCAAAGACGCGGATAAAAAAGTGAAATGTCAGACTGGGGGTGACGGTCTGATGGATATTATCGAACGCGATATTTCAAACATATGTCGGAAAGAAAATGTAAGGCCAACCGCTCTAAGAGCCGGGAGTCGAAAGCAGCCGTTACCGAAAATAAGGAAGCAACTGACCGCGAAGTTTGTTGGTGAATATGGTTTGTCATTGGCTGAAACAGCCAGACAATTGGGCATATCCACATCGGCCGTCGCTCAAATTATCAGAAGGGATCGGAAAGTATAATTTGTCAACAACGTCCCCACATCTTACAATGGTCGCCCGGGAAATTTCCAAAGGTGGAAAGAACGTGGTGTTCACAGGCGCCGGCATATCCACCGAAAGCGGGATTCCGGACTTTCGAAGCAAAGGCGGCATATGGGACAAATACAGGCCCGTATATTTCGACGAATTCATGTCATCAAAAAAGGCTCGAATAGAGTACTGGAAAATGAAAGAGGAACTTTACCCCGATCTCATAAAGGCCAGGCCAAACCCGGCCCACATGGCAGTTGCCGAACTTTACGAGATGGGTTTGATTGAGGCCGTCGTCACCCAAAACATTGATGGCCTTCACCAAGATTCAGGAATTCCAAGCGAACAAGTAATTGAACTCCACGGCAATACACGGAGAGCACGGTGTACTGGCTGCGGGAAAATCATTTCATTGTATGAAGTACACAGACGCATTGAACAAGGAGACCCGGCCCCGGAATGTGAGTGTGGCGGGTACCTCAAATCAGACACCATTTCGTTCGGGCAGGCCATGCCTGTAGATGAAGTGGAAAAAGCAACAAATTTGTCTCGAAACGCCGATGTTTTCATGGTTATAGGATCCACCCTCCTTGTCCACCCTGCTGCGGCGATCCCCGGCTATGCTGCAAAAAACGGCGCATTCCTGGTCATAGTCAACCTCTCAGAAACCCCGTATGATGATGTAACCAACGTACTGATCCGGGGAAAAGCAGGTCAAGTCCTCCCAGAGATAACCAAAGAAGTGAAGCGACTGAGGGTGTGAATCACGGCTGTTGGATGGGATGATTAAAGGCCTTCATTTGAGTTGGCCATGATTCTTTCAAGATCTTTGAGCAGAAACGGGGCATTTTCCCTGGTGAGGCGATGGGTTTCATCATCGGTTTTCCCGGATGGTTTGATAAAAAGGCCATCGGCGCCGGCTTTGAACATGGCAACAGCATCACTGATCAACGACTTTCTCGTATAAAAAACCGCCGGTACACCCGGGTAAACCTTTCTTGCCTGTTGCAGGTTTGAAAGGCCATACTTTCGATTTTGACCCACTTTATCGCAAACGCTTTCAAACAGGGTTCGCCAGCTGTCTACAATGGCAAAAAAACGCTTCAGATATTCATTGTTTACATCCCCCTTGACATCATTCAACCCGGCATAGATGTCCGCCGGGGTGGGGAAACCGGCAATTTTTTCAAGGACATCCTCCATGGGCGTGATTTGAGGACTGGTTACGGTGGCATCCTGCCCCCAGAGATCCAGGAGAAATAACGCCGGAGCCGCATTCTGCAATAACAATCTCGCTTCATCAAAAGTGTATGCTTGAACAAATTGAAAATGCGGCGCCGAGGGCGCAATTTCATGGCGAACCAGTTCATGTTCGAATTTGGAATCGTCGACAAAGCAAATGATCGGATCCATGGATTTCCTCCAAAATGAGGGATTAGAGTTGATCAGCGATTGGCATGAATCATCAGATAGACACCTAAAAAGAGAAATATGCAGTTGGCCAGCCATGCCGAGAAAACCGGTGGCAGAATTCCCGCAAAACCCAAGGTTCGAGAAAGTCCCAGGATAAGCAGATAAACAAAACAGAGTGAGATACCGATTGAAACAGCCACGGGGGGTCCCATCCCTTTTTTCCAGAGGGCAATGGGGATACCGATGAGCGTCATGATGAAGACAATAAAAGGAAAGGCTATCTTGATGTTCAACTCCACAAAATACCGGGTGGCGTCATACCCTTCCAGTTTAAGCCGATTCGCAAATCGTTTGAGCTGGACATACCCCATCTCTTCAGGCTCTACGTTTTTCCACATAAAATCCTCGGGGTTTTCACCGAGCTTTACGTCCAGATGTTCAAATTTGTGAAGATCGTAACCCCCATCCTTCTCACGGTTTTGAACAATACCATTTTGAATCTGCCAGGCGTTGTCCTTCCAGATCCCTGAGCGTCCATCGATTCTCCTGGTAATTTTGAACTTGTCATCAAAAAAATAGAAAGTGGGGTCCACCATCATCATCTTCTGGTCGTCAAACTGCCTGATGAAATAGATGCAGTCCTTGCCTTTGTACCAGATATGGTTTTGCCCGTGGAATCGGCCGGGCCGCTCCTTTTTGACATCAACCCGCCATATTTCATTACACCTGGAACTGGCATAGGGAACGATGGTTTCGGAAAATAGAAACAGGGCAATAGAGAAAAACGCCGCCAGCAGAACGAGCGGTTGTGCGATTTGCCAAATATTGACACCGCTGGCCTTCAAGGCGACCATCTCGTTGTTCCTTTTCATGAGGCTGAACAGGATAATGACCGTGGTCAGTGTGGCAGGCGGCAGCATCTGGCTTGCAATGGCCGGAATTTTAAGAGCAAAATAGGTCATCATGACGCTCTTTGGGGCCCCTGCTTTGATAAAATCATCGATTCCACCGGCAAAATCAATCATCAGGTACAGCGCGATGAAAACAAGCTGGCAGACAATGAGCAGTTTGAAAAATTCTTTGAGAAGATATCGGGTTAAAACATTCATTGCTTTTGATGACTACCATTGGATTTTTCCTTCTCCCGGTGTCGCGGCATCAGCAGCAGGGGCGGCGGCGTAATGGCCGACTCGGGCCATGGCACAAGGCCGGTCAGGCGAAAGAACGCCGTGTTGCCCACCATTACATTGGTGCTGTTGGCGGCAACGGGCTTAAGGATCTTCCATTTTCGAACTTTCGGCCAGTCACTGGGGCGGATATTCACAAGCAAGGGAACATCAATGGCGAGACGCTTGAGGTTTTCTTCACCCTTCAAGAAATAATCACTGTGATCTCCCTGGGAACTACCGAATACCAGTTCACTGATTTCATCCACTAAAATGGTCCGCCTGCCACTGTAAAAGCTCAAGGCCTGATCGTAGTTGCGCCATTCGGCAATCCTGATTTCCCGGGGCAATGGCTTTGGCATGGCCTTGATGAACCCGCCGACTTTACGGTATTTGGCCACTGATGGTACAACCATGAGCATGGCGGGAAAAAGCAGCACCATGGCAAAACCGGTGGCGAAAAGGATCAGGCGACGTTTAAAAAGGGATACCAGCAGAAAGATGCTGCCTAAAATAAGGCCCGCCTGTCCCACCCGAATGGCGGGCACCAGTTCAGCCATGGACAGCGTGTCCTGACGCATGGCCAGTGGCATCAGGACCCCGGCACCGACCAGAAGCAGAATGGCCAGAATGGCGGCACCCCAACGGACGGAGCGTTTCATAAATGCGCGACCCCTCAGAAAATGTGCCATCAAAAGCGCCATGGCGGGGTATGCGGGTAAAATATAGGGAATAAGCTTGCACCTGCTTATACTGAACAGGCCGATCACCGCAACAACCCAGATGCTCAGGAAGAGAATGGCCTCCCCCTGCCCCCCGACTCCTCCGGGTACTCGAACAGCCTTGAACGCTTTCTGGAAGGATTTTGCAACAGCTGGGAAAAAAAACGCCACCCACAACAGCATACCAAAAGGGAAGATGGCCATAAAAAACCAGAAAGGTTTGGCATGTTCAGGGCTCACCAAACGGGCAAAATGCTGCACCACGATGTAGAAATGAAAAAATCCCGGATTCCTGGAACTCACGGCCCAATGCCAGGGAACCACGATGACGGCGAAGATCAACAGACCCGGCACCCATTCAAAGGATAAGAATGCCCGCCAGTCTCGGCGGCAGAGGATAAACCCGCCCGCAATCAATCCCGTCAGTGCAATGGCCGCAATGCCCTTGGTCATGACCGCCAGACCGAGACAGGCCCAGGAAATACAATACCAAAACCGCCTCGACTGTTTTGTATGCGCTTTGTAGCCCAAGTACCAGGCTCCCCAGGTCGCACTCAAGATCAAGCTGAAAACCCCGTCGATAATCGGCAGTCTTGCCAGAATCGTCGGGATCACACTGGTGAGATAAATCCAGGCTGCCAGGACGCCGGTTGGTCCATCAAAAATTCTTTTTCCCAGTCCCATAATCAACAGGAGGGTCAGAAACCCCGCCACAGCCGGCACCAGACGAACAGCCCACTCTTTCTGGCCGAAAAGCGCCATGCTCCCTGCGGTGAGCCAATAGAAAAGAGGGGGCTTCTCAAAGTACTTCACATAATTAAGCCGGGGGGTTATGAAATCGCCACTTTCCAGCATTTCGCGGGGAATTTCAGCGTAACGTCCTTCATCAGGATCCAGCAGCGGATAACTGCCGAGAGCCGAAAAATAAAGCACCATGGCTGTTGCCAGCACGCCTATGGTAGACAAAACGACGCTGCTTTTTTTACCGGAAAAGCTATTTTCCCTGAGGTCGTTAACGGTTTCTTTCATCTGATCCGTCTTTCTCACTTTCAGTGCCCTTCAGGCTTTCCGACCAGGGTTGTATCCAAAATTTCCACCATCATTGTATAGATTTCCTGCGCGGTCAATTCCGTCAGACAACGGCTCTTTTCGGAACCGTCGCAACCTTTTTGGCTGCAGGGCTGACAGGACAGGCCTTTTTTAACCACAAGATGATCACGCCCCCGTGGGGCCCAGTTTGTCCATGACGACGGGCCGAATAATCCCACTGTGGGAATCCCCACGGCGGCGGCAATGTGCAGGGCAGCCGTATCCACACCGATGAAAAGGCTGCATGCCTCAAAGACGGCGGGAAGTTCCCCAATGGAGGTTTCCCCTGCCAGATTATAGGGTTTTCGGTCACATATGCCAATGAGATCTTTGGCCCGTTTTCTTTCATTAGGGGCGCCGGTAACCACAAGGTTGCAGTGGTATTCAATCTGGATCCGATCCAGCAAAGCTGCCATTTCAGAAAGCCGCCATTCCTTGTATTTCCAGAGTGAAAATGGATGGACCGCCACCAAGGGCTTATTCTGTGGAATTCGTGCTTTTTTCATAATGGCTTCTGCTTTTCTGCGACGGCGCTCTGGAACTGAAATGCCGGGCCTCGGGTCTGCTTCGGCGAGGCCAAAGGGCGCTACGATATTCAAACTGTGCCGGGCAGCATATTGAATATTTTCGCGGGTAGGCTTTACAAGATGGGTAAAAAGGCGGTTCCGCCACAGGGTTCCGTCATTGGCATAGCGGGCGATTCGGGTGTGTGCCCCTGAAAGCAGCGCAATCACGGCACCGCGGGTGCCCGTCCGCAGTTCGATGGCCAAATCGCATCGGTGTCCTCGAAGATCCCTTAAAAACTGAAGCTGATGGGCCAGTTCCGCTCTGAACTTTCGTTTCTGTTTGTTCACGCTCAGCACATGGTGGACCCGGGGACAATCTTCCATCAATTCCCTGGCATGTTCCCTGACGCACAGGACTAGAGAACGCTTTGGAAAGGCTCTCCCCAGTGCCCCTATGGCGGGCAGTGTCAGGACCACATCCCCGATATCCCCAAGCTGTACCACCAGAATGGGACCGTTTTCTTTCGGAAGTCTCGGGTTTCCTTTCAAAAGTTTTGCGGTTTCCATTTCTTTCATTCAGGGGCACCCTTTGAGGTGCCAAAGCGCCAGTTTTGTGTAAATCATCAGCTTTTTTTTGAATCGCCTGTTTAACCCCAAAGTGAATCCCACAGCCCATAGGTTCAACAGGTTATTGATCAACAACCGGGAAAACGTGAACAGGCGAACCATGGGAAAGGTTTTTTTGTGCCATTTCTTAAAAAATTGATACCGGGAACGATAAAAGAGGATCCTTGCAGAAACCCCACTGCCAACGGTTTTTCCCTGAGCATGGAAGATTTCAGCCCGGGGAACAAAATAGATTTTCCATCCCGCCAGTTTCATACGATAGGCCCAGTCCGTTTCCTCCATAAAGAAAAAATACCGTTCATCCAGAAAACCCACCCGATCCATGGCGCTTTTTCGAACCATAATGCAGGCCCCGATACATGAATCCACCTCTATGGGAGTGGTATAATGCTTTCTTTTGCTGGGGTATTTTTGGGGAAATATAAGCCTTAGAAGGGTTTCGTTAGAGATCAGGGAAAGCAGCGTGGGAAAGGGCGCAATGGAATTCTGCTTTGAACCATCTTCATTCAGCAATTGGCCGCAGGCCATTGACGCTTCCGGCACCTCTTCCATGAAATCAAAAAGGCTTTTAATGGCGCCTGTCTTGAGCCGGGCATCGGTGTTGATCAACACGGCATAGCGGCCCCGCATTCGGGCAAAGGCCAGGTTGTTGGCGGCCGCAAAGCCCAGATTCTCCGTGTTTTCAATGATATGAATTTCCGGATAGGCCCTCCGTGCGGCGGCGACGCTGCCATCGGTCGAAGCATTGTCCACCAGCCAGACCTCAAAATTCATATCCGCGGCCGTTTGATAAATGGATCCCAGACATTGACGCAGCAGGTCCCTGGTATTCCAGTTGACGATAACAAATGAGATATCCAAACCTAATGCTCCGGACGGTCGTCCTTCAAATGGACGGTCTTGAAATCACGGGGGGCTTCCATTCCAAACACCGCTTTCGGAAGGGAATTGTTAAAGCTCATTTGGTCGATCTCAATTATCAGGCCGATCTTATGGTCGGGACCATGAAAATCCACCTTTCGCGCATAGAGGATGCCGTTTTCGTCTTCGAAATCGGAAAAGACCATTGTCGCGTTTTCTCTACAAAAAGATACCCTGTATGGAAGCGGTTCACTGGAATAGAGTTCAAAAACCTGGACCTTTTCGCCTTCGGGATCCAGAAGGGTGATTTGATTGCCCGCAAAGGATGCGGCCTCCTTGTGCTTGAGCAGGGCTGGAAATGCCCTTGCAAGGGACCACAGCAGACAATGGTTGAGCGGAACCGGTATCCGCTCGGACAGGCGTTTACTTTTCAAGCTACCCCTGTAAAATCGCTTTTCATTAAAATCCAGAATATCAAGTCGCCGGCCCTCAATCAGTATATGCATGAGGGCTTTCCCCCAGGGGTGGGTGATTTCAATTTTCATCCGCCCGCAGGGGCAGGCACAGGTACCTGCCCTATCATCGGTACCTGCCTGAGGGGTTGCATCCGCAATCATCAGGATCTGAACTGAATTTTCGGCCTCCCGGTTCTTAAGGGTCAGTGTACCTGAGAAAAAAAGCGTTTCGGCTTTTTCCTCCTGAGCGCTAAAGGCAGACACAAGGGATGTAACGCTTTCTTTGTCCAAGGCTGGAGCGGGGGGCTTGACGGTTAAAGGTGAGCAGCACTGAAAAGCGAGAAACGCCAGAGCCGTCAGAGCCGTCAGAAGCGTTTTGGTTCCCAAATGGATTTTGGTGAAATTCAATTTTCTGTCTTCAAACGGTCACGCACCTCGGCAATTTTTTCCTTTATCCGTGCTTTCTCCGGGTGCTTTAAAGAGAGGGCCTTTTCGTAACTTTGAAGGGCCTTTTGATATTCTTTTAACTTAAAATAGGCATCGCCCAGATGTTCCTGGACGGTGGGATCTTCTCCCGTCAGGGTTGCTGCCTTCTGAAGGGTCCGTAAGGCCTTTTTGTATTGGCCTTTCTGAAAATAGACCCATCCCAGGCTGTCGATAATATAGCCACTGTCAGGTTTTAATTTCAGGGCTTTTTGAATCAGAAACAGGGCTTCATCCAGGCGGACGTTTTGTTCGGCATAAGTATAACCGATATAGTTAAGCGCATCGACATTGTTGGGGTCAATTTTCAGCAACTGTCGCATTTCCCGAATGCAGGCCTCTTTCCTGCCGGCCTTATCCAAAAGGACACCCAGTCGAAATCGAAGATTGACATTTTTTTCATCCAGCGTCAGACCCTCTTTAACAGCATCAATGGCCTTATCATATTTTTCCTGTGCCTCATGGATGGCAGCCAGCATAAGATAAAGATCCGTGTTGTTACGATCCATCGCCATCAACTGCTCCAGGGCCTTCAATGCTTCGTCGAATTTTTCTTCAAGGATCATCAAGTGTATAATGTGCATCTGAGCATTCCGGTAATACGTCGACTTCTGATCAATCAATTTGAATTGCTCCAGGGCCTTGTCATTATCGCCCTTTTCTTCATATGCGGTAGCCAGATAATATCGCGATTTGTAGTCTTTTGGCCATGCGGTAACAATCAGATCCAGCTCAGCAATGGAGGCGTCGATTTTGCCCTGCTTCAGATAGATCAGGCCAAGGACCTGCCGTTCCGGTTCGCCGGGTGTTGAATGCTTTTTGATCTGCTCCACCTGACGGGCCGCATCACTTTTTTGACCCAGTTTCAGATATACCTCCACCAATCTCTCCCTGGCAGAGATGTTGTCGGGATAGAGGGAAAGCAACCTCTCGTAAGCCATGATCGCCTCTGGGTTCCGCCGGGTGATTTGATAGAGGGTCGCCTTATCAAACAGCGCCGGTTCCAGGGTTTTGTTGCGCTTCAGCGCTTCATTCAACGACCTTTCAGCCGCTTTGTAGCGCCCCATTTCCAGATTGATTCTACCCTGATAATAATAGGCAATGATAAGTTCAGGATCCTGCTTGATCAGAATATCCAGCTGTAGCAAAGCGTTTTCGAATTGCTTCTTCCTGACAAGAATGGTGGTCAGCAAAAGCCTTACCCGTTTATTGTCGGGATCCTGTTTGAGAATATTCCGGTATTCCACAATGGCGAGTTCATCTTTACCCGTCAGTGCGTACAAATCACCCAGCAAAACAAGGATGGCGGGGTCTTGTGGGTCCATGCCGACGCTTTTCCGGGCATAGGCCAGTGCTTCAGGATATTGTTTGAGCCCTTTCAGCAAAATGGCCATTTTGGTATTCAGATAGACTGAATTGGGGTCATATTGGATGGCCGTTTCAAGATGCTTCCTTGCATCCTGGTAACGGCCCTGATTCAAAGCCACTGAGGCCAGTGCGAAGTTCTCATAGGCTTTCTGGGTTGCATCCGGTTTCTCGGAACGAGAAATTTTGGGTTTGATGGCCTCAACGGTTGGTTTGGTCATCTTTTGAGCCCCCCGGCCATTTACCGTTGCACAACCGGCCGGGCCAACGGCAAAAAAGAACAGCAAGAGCAAAGGGATGAGTTTCAGGCTTCCGACCCCTGAGAAAACCCTATACCGAAGCAATAAACCGTCAAATTCTGTGAATTTTGATTTCATAGATGCCTACTTACACCGGATTCGCTGGTGAAATAAAGAATTTTATTTCAGAAAATCCGAATATTCCTCCTCAAAATTCGGAATCTTTTCTTTCAACCATTTCCGAATGTTCTTGATGATCTTTTCCTGAATCTGCCGAATTCTTTCCCTGGAAATCTTATATTTATTGCCCAGATCCTGAAGGGTCAGGGGTTTCTCAGCCAGAATGCGATTGTCAAAGATATCGGCTTCCTTTCCAGACAGGGTTTTACGAAATTCTCGAAGGCTTCTGGTCAGCAGGTTTTTGCTTTCGTCATTTGACAGCTGCTCGTCAACAGCTATTCCGGGATCAGGCAAAAAAGAACCGTAGGATTCCCTGGAATCCTCACCCACCGGCGCACTGAGGGAAATTTCCCATCCTCCCAATCGCTGGGTCATTTCAACGACTTCCGACTCCTTGACGTCCAGCTTTTCGGCCAGAAGACGCGGTTCAGGCGTAAAACCCTGAGCGATAAGCTTGTCCCTTTCCTTGGCAAGATTGAAAAACAGCTTTCGTTGACTCTGGGTCGTTCCGATTTTCACCATTTTCCAATTATCCATTATGAATTTCAGGATATAAGCCTTAATCCAAAAAGAAGCATAATAGGAAAATTTTATACCACGATAGGGATCGAATTTTCGAACAGCCTGTAAAAGACCCAGATTCCCTTCCTGAATGAGGTCCAGCAGGTTTTTCGTCCAGTACCGATGGAAATCCATGGCGATTTTTACAACCAGCCTCAAATTTGATGTCACCAGTCTGAATGCCGCATCATCATCATTATCTTCCTGGATCCTGGTACCCAGTTCTTTCTCTTCATCACGGGTCAGCAGATCATAATGTTTAATTTCAAGGAGGTATATTTGAAGTGGGTCATAAGGGACCAGAGCAGTGTCCGAGCGCTGCACCACAGGCGCGAGATCGGTGTGCTTCAGGGCCGGTTTTCGGTCAGGCGTTTTGCCCTTTGTTTTTTTCAAATCGGTTTTGTTTTTCCCTTTTTTCATATAAAAGCCCTACGATGGTATCACATGCGTGAACCTGTTTATTGCGACTGGGCACCGGAAACAATTTTCATGTATCGTTTTTTACCCGCCCGCAGGAGCAACCCGTCCGCTTCTAAATCATCCATGCTGACTGCCTGGTCAAAAACCGAAATTTTCCGGTTGTTCAAATAGGCGCCCCCCTGTGAAATCAATCTGCGGGCTTCCCCTCTTGTCTTACAAAGACCGGCATTTTCAAACAAAATATAGGCCGGTATACCCGTTTCAAGGGCTTCCGGCTCAATTTCATATGTGGGAACGGATTCATCTGAAATCCCTTTATTCCGGCCGAACAGCCCCTCGGCCGCAGCCCTGGCCTGATCCGCACTTTCTTTGCCGTGGCATAACCGGGTCGCCTCGTAAGCCAATATTTTTTTCGCTTCCCGGATCTCAGAACCTTCCAGCTTTTGAAGCCGCTTTATTTCATCCATGCTAAGCAGTGTAAATATGGCCAGGAACCTCCCGATGTCCCCATCATCCTGATTGACCCAATACTGGTAATAGTCATAGGGCGACGTCATTTCACCATCAAGCCAGACCGCACCTTTGTGGGTTTTGCCCATTTTAATGCCTGAAGTGGTGGTCAGAAGCGGAAACGTGAGGCCATGGACAACTTCGCCCTCCAGGCGCCTTATCAGATCCGCACCGGCCAGGATATTGCCCCATTGATCGTTGCCCCCCATCTGAAGGCGACAGTCGTAATGCTTGAAAAGATGCCAGAAATCATACGCCTGCAGCAGCATGTAATTGAATTCGATGAAGCTGAGACCGGTTTCCATTCTCATCTTGTAGCTTTCAGCGGCAAGCATCCGGTTTACGCTGAAATGTCGACCGATATCCCGTAGAAAATCCACGTATCGGAGTTCCGTCAGCCAGTCGGCGTTGTTGGCCATGGTGGCGCGATCACCGCTGAAATCAATAAAATTGGAAAGCTGTTTTTTCAGGCCGAGGGCATTGTCATTAATTTCTTCACGGCTCATGATACGACGCATCTCGGTCTTTCCGCTAGGGTCTCCAACCAGGGCCGTACCGCCCCCCACCAGCACAACCGGCCGGTGACCGGCATTCTGCATGTGCACCAGACTCATTATGGGAAGCAGACTTCCCACGTGAAGGCTTTTTGCGGTCGGGTCAAAACCGATATAGCAGGTGGTGGGTTGAGAGAGCATTTGCGAAAGGGACCCTTTGTCGGTAGACTGTTCAAAGAATCCTCTGGTTTGAAAGATTTCTAAAATATTTTCCATTTTCAGTCTCTTGCGGGACTCCTTTCTTCATCCTCGGGAAGTTTAATGCGTACCACCTGTCCTTGTTTTCCGAGATTATCCATTTTTTTACCGTTGAACTCAAGGACAATGCCACCGGCATTGCCGATCAGCAACTCAAAACCCTTTTCTGCCTTCCATTCAGGCGTATCTGAAGGGCCAAACACATACTCTTTCGTTTTCAGACCGTCAATTGATATTCTCACCCAGGTCCTTTCCGTTATATGACCTTTCAGCTGTAACTTCAACGCTTCAGCCTCCCCGGCGACGGAAGGAATTTTCACTTCGGGCTTCTCTTCGGCGCCAGTCCGGATTACGGCTGGCGTTAACAATGTATTTTCATGTGTTTCAGGACTCACCGCTGAAACATCCGCCTTCAATTCCGACTCAGCTATTGAAAGAGCACTTTCTTCAATAAGAGGTCCCTTTTCAGTTTTCTGTTGTTCATCGAGAGCAATCGGTTTTTCGCTCACCGGTAAACTTTGAACACTGACGGCGCCTGTGCCGGTGGGTCCTTTTGAGTCAATTGAAACCGTAAACCACGCATATATGACTGACACCGCAGCCAGGAGGAACAACAGTCCGAGTACCATAAACGGCCATTTTTTCCTTTTGAGAATGGCCGGCATGACAAATTCTTGCGAAAAGTCATCAGCCCCTGCTTCCTCCCTGTAAAGGTCTACAACACGTTCTTCATCCAGCCCCAGAATGCGGGCGTAGGATCGAATGAAACCCTTTACAAAGGTGGGCGCGGGAAGCAGGTCCCATTCTTCATTTTCAATGGCTTCCAGAAAACGGGGCCTCAGCCGGGTTTGCTGGGAGATCTGGGCGTGGCTGAGCCCCTTTTTTTCCCGTTCCCTCTTGAGCAGGGCGCCTGGGGAAATACCGGAAGAAAAAACCCAATCATCGGTTTCAGCATTCAACGGCTGTTGATCATCTTGACCCATATTGAATGACCTTGAGTGTTCAAAAGATGATTTTGATGTATGCTTTTTCTCTTAAGTTTTTGATCCAGGCGGAATACGCCTGATCTATCTTTTTTCGATAAAGAGTAGAGCGAATGGAGTTTTTGACCTGGTCGAATGATTTTTCCCCGCCTTTGTCTTTTTCCACGACTTTAATAATCTGTATCCCGTTGGGTCCGACAATGGGAACTCCCACCTCGCCTGAGGAAAGATCTTTGATGGTAGCCGCCATTTCCGGGTTGAGCTCCGAAATCTTGAACACCCCGAGATCTCCCTCCTCTTTTGCCCCCGGACCGTTGGAAAACTGCCTGGCCAGTTTTCCGAAATCTTCGCCGGCCTTTATTTTCCGGATGATTTCGCCGGCTTTTGCTTTTAATGCACGGGATTCTTCCCGGTCAGCCGGGTCTTCCTGCTTTAGAAAAATCATGGCAAGATGAACCTTTCCTTTGGTGGTGAATTCATCTTGATGCGCCTCATAATACTCTTTTATTTCTCCTTCCCTGATGATAATTTTACTCGTGACCTCATAATTGACCAGACGTCTTCGTTCAAGCTCTTTTTTGAGCATTTTTATATATTGATCATAACTCTGCCCTTGCTCTTTGAGCGCAGCAACCAGACCTTCCTGGGTCAGGTTGTTGTCCGCCTTGACCTTTTCGATGGTCGCGTCCAATTCCTTTTGTGGTACCTTAATCTTCAATTCCCGAATCTTCTCACGGGCAATTTTTTCTTCGATCAGCATTTCAAGAAATTTTCTGCGTGTCTCCAGGTACTGACTTTCGGATTTTCTTTTGAGTGCTTCAGGGGCCATGCCCGTTACTTCCGTCATGCGCGTATTGAGTTCATATAACGTCACCACATCCGCATTAACAATGGCCACCACACGATTGTAAATTTTGCCGAAAGCCTTTCCTTGGAGAAAAGCGTTCCCCCAAAGAAAACAGAGTATCAAGACGAGAAGGGTCGATTTTTTCATTCAGGAAAACTCCAATTTGTCGATTGCTTTTTGATTGATTTTGACCCTGATGTCACTACGAAGGTTTTGGAGCCATTTTCTGCAAAAAGATGCCCGTCTCTGCTGGGAAAACTTCAGCTCTATGTCGTCAATGACCTCCGAAAATGCCTGGAATCCACCGGGACGGCGGGATATGACTTCAAAAATATGGTATCCCGAGGCACCTTTCGTCACCGCGCTGATATCACCGGGCGCCATTGAAAAAAGCGCTTTGTCAAGGGTTTCATCCATGACGCCTTTAGCGATCCAACCCACTTCACCGCCATTTTCAGCCTCCGGGCCCACGGAGTATTTCCGGGCAAGGACAGCCAGGTTCTCACCCGCACGAATTCTTGCACGGAGTTGCCTGGCCTGCTTTCGGGTTGGACAGACAATTTGCCTGAAGTTCACCCTGTCCGGGGTCTTGAAACGATTTGGGCCTGATTCAAAATAGGCCTTGATTTCTTTGTAATCGAGTGGTGCCATGTCATCGGTAACCGATTCGACAACTTTCTCGATGATAAGCTGTTCCTTAAGTCGTTTTTCCCATGCCTCGGGATCCCCGGATTTTCGAAGCAATACCTGTTCAAAACCGGCGTCTGTATATCCTTCCTTGATTTCGCTCAATTGCCTCTGAAACGCTTCTTCTGTGATTTCAATGCCGTGCCGCCTCGCGTATTCCAACATCAGGTATCGGTCTATGATGTGATCAAGCAAGCGAATTTTGATCTCTTTTGCATCCTGGGCCGAAATGGGCAAATCTTCGGCCGCAAAAACCATGTCCTGTTTCAGATCATCCGCTGTGAGCTGTTGATCTCCAATGACCATAACGATCGTGCCAGGGGTCAGCCCAAGGTGGTCGCAACCAGAAATAAAAAACAGGCTGGTGTTCCCCAGAAGCAGGAAAAGGACCGAATAAAAAACGGTTGATTTATTTCTAAAAATAGCCCGATGGTTCATTTGTCTGGTGACGTTTGGTCACAGGAAAAATAAAGTACTGATAAATAAAATCTTCGAACCTTTTAGAGTATCAAGCACGCGGGAAAAAGCAAGCATATTTTTTAATGAAACCATCAAGTCCGGAAAAGCCCGAAATTCAAGGATTGAGCTGAGCCAGGATTTGTTCAACTTTATGAAGATCTTTCGGAAATATGACCGATCCCGTCCGGATCGTGAGCCTATTGTCAGGAAGGAACCGGAATCGGTTGGGGCGTTCATTTGCCAGTTTTACCAGATGTTCCCTGTTCCGGATACCGTCCTCCATAAAAGCAAGCATCAGCTTGTTTTTTCCCATATCCAACTTGTTGATACGAAGCTGCTTCAGGCGCAAACGGATGGACATCAAAGCCAAAAGGTTTTTGACCTCCGGCGGCGGGTTTCCAAAACGGTCATGAATTTCCTGTATCATTTCCTCCAGCTCAGAATTTTCAATCAGCGCGGAAAGACGGCGATAGAGATTTAACCTCACGTCCGTATCCAGTATATAGTCGCCGGGCAGAAATGCGGGGATATTGATATTAATCTCGGGATTCACCTCGTCCTGCCATTGTTCGCCTTTTAATTCCGTGACAGTTCGTTCAATCAGTTTAAGGTAGAGCTCGTATCCCACCGCCGAGATGTGTCCTGACTGGGAAAAACCAAGGATATTGCCCCCTCCCCTGATTTTTAAGTCATGCATGGCAAGGTGCAGCCCGGCACCCAGATTGGAAAAATCCATGAGTGCCTTCAGTCGCTTTTCCGCATCCCTTGTGAGCGAAGAATCCCTGGAGATCAGCAGGTAAGCGTAGGCCTTTTCCCTGGCACGTCCCACTCGGCCCCGCAACTGATAAATCTGGGCCAGGCCCAGACGATCCGCCTCATTGATAATGATGGTATTGGCAGAAGGAATGTCCAGCCCTGATTCAATAATGGTGGTGCAAACAAGGACGTCGATTTCTCTGTTAAGGAATCGCATCATGGTGTTTTCAAGTTCCCTTGGCTTCATCTGGCCGTGGGCCACTTCAAAATTGGCTTTCGGGACCATTTTTCTTAACTGATCGGCCATGTGAGCGATGCTTTTCACTTTGTTGTGTACAAAAAAGGTCTGCCCACCCCTTTCCACTTCATTGTGAATGGCCCTTTTAATGGTTGCTTCGTCATAGGGCGAAAGATAGGTTTCAATGGCCAGCCTGTCTCTGGGGGGCGTTTCGATAACGCTCAGATCTCTGACACCCATCATGGACATTTGAAGTGTTCTGGGAACCGGGGTGGCGGTGATAGCCAGCACATCCACCAGGGCACGATATTTCTTGAGGGCTTCTTTCTGTTTCACACCGAAGCGCTGCTCTTCATCAATAATGACCAGCCCCAGATCTGCGAATGACACATCTTTCTGGAGTATCCTGTGCGTGCCGATCAGGATGCTGATTTTTCCGGATCGGACTTCTGCAACGATCTTTGCCTGTTCCGCCCTGGTTTTGAATCGACTGAGGACCCCCACACTGACGGCATGGGGGACCATACGCTTCTTAAAGGTTTCATAATGCTGCGCCGCCAGAACCGTTGTGGGCACTAGAAAAGCCACCTGTTTTCCATCGGATACCGCTTTGAACGCGGCCCGAATGGCAATTTCCGTTTTCCCGAAGCCCACATCACCGCAGATGAGGCGATCCATGGTTTTGTCCGATGAAAGATCTGCCAGAACATCATCAATGGCCTTGCTCTGATCATCCGTTTCCTCATGTTCGAAGGCGGCTTCGAATTCACGGAAATAGTGATCGGGCGGCGAGAACCTGAATCCCTTTTGGTATTTTCTGAGGGCGTAGAGCTCTACCAGCTGTTTGGCGATCTTCTTAACGGAGTTTTTGGCTTTCTGTTTGGTCAGTATCCAGGCGTGTCCCCCCAGCTGGTCCAGTTTCGGACCCCTTTCCTCAGCCCCGGCATATTTCTGTAAAACGCTGACGCGGTCGGCCGGAAGATACAGCTTGGATTTGGCTGCATATTCAACAATAACAAAGTCATGGGTGCGTTTTGCGATCTCCATGGTGGAAAGGCCCATATAGCGGCCGATGCCGTGCTCCTCGTGAACCACCAGATCGCCGGCCTTCAACTGGCTGAAAGCGGACCATGAAAGTCCCTGACGGCGCTTTTTCTCACGCCGCCTCAGACCGGCCCGTCTTCTACCAAAAATCTCATCTTCACTGACCACATAAAGGCCCAGCTCCGGCCAGGCAAAGCCCCTTGCCAGGCGATCCAGGCAAATGATAAGTCCGCGACCCTTTTTCATTTCATGCCAGCTCTGCACCACCCGGTCCACAATAACATCGTAATTTCCGAGGATTTCCCTCAATCGGTTGGCCTGCTGCAAGGTACTGCACGTCATCACCACCTGTGCGCCCGAAGCGATCCAGGCGTCTATTTTGTGAGCAAAAGGCGCCATGGAAACCCTGCCTTTGGCTGCAAGCCGGATTTCCAGATCATCTTCAATTTCAAATCGCCCTTCAAAAGCCAAAACCTTTTCGGAACTGTCATCATATTCCAGATTCAGTTCGAAGAACTCAATTTTCTGATATTTCGCCGTGAGCGCTGTGATGTTTGTAAAAGGGACAAAAAGACCTTCAATATCCGGGAAAGGCTCTCCCCTGGCCGAGGATTCCTCCCGGTATCTTTCAATGTCTTTTTCGAATTTCTTTTCTGTTTTTCGACCCCTGGGTTCCAGGAAACCGGGTTCCACAAGCGTCAGAATGCTTTCCTCCGGCAAATACCGAAATAATGTGTCAGGGCTTTCATAGAAATGGTTCAACCAGGCTTCCTGGCCGGGAAAACCGCTCCCGCCACTGTGATGACCGGGGATTCGGCCCATGGACCTGGCACGTTTGATGTTTTTCCGACCCTTGATGATCTCGCAGGCGGGCAACAGGATCAACTCATGAAGTTTATTTTCAGACCGTTGACTCATGGGATCAAACTGACGGATGGATTCCAGCCGGTCTCCCCAGAATTCCAGGCGCACCGGCAACGGATACAGCGGGGAAAACACATCGACCACCCCCCCCCTGATGGAATAGTCGCCCCTCTCTTCCACCATTGAAGTGTGTTGATAGCCATTCACTTCGAGGGTCCTGATCAGGTCTTCCCGATCCACCTCTTCCCCTTCTTCCAGGTATTCCAGGGCATCAATGAGCGCTCTTTTGGGCATGACCCTGTAACAAAGTGCTTCAAGCGAGGTGACCACCACAGGGTTCGGCTCTGTCATGAGTGCGTAAAGCGCGTTGATACGCTCGGTGATCAGTTGACTGTGGGGACTGAGGCCTGTCAGGGGCGACATGTCGTAGGGCGGAAATCGGTAAAGGCGCATGGCGGTGCCATGGCTTCCATTTTTGGGGGAACTCATGAAAAATCCGACTTCACGGTAAAACCGTTCAGCCGTTTTCTTTTCCGGGAAAATGACCAGGCAGGGCTTATTCAGATTGTCCAGAAACCGGGCAAAGCCGTAAGCGCGGGCGGCCCCGGAAAGACCCACGGCCCTCATGGTCCGGCAACCCTCTTCAACCCAATTGTTCAGTTGGGAAAGCGGATTTTGCGCTGCACTTGAAATGTTGTTGAAATTTAACAGAGAATTTTTTGATTCCAATGGGTTTTTAATGCCTTTTTCGAAAGCCGTCAAAAAAATGTACTATCTATGATTTACAAACGATTGAGATCACTTGCCCGCCGTGCATCTAACATTAAACTTGGGAGAAGCTAATAACCTAAAAGTACCACCAAAATCGGCCACGGCCTGCGGGTCAAGTGAGTTGATTTGTTGCCGGTTTTTTTGTTATTTCATATGGTTATCTATAAATCCATTGGCTCGATGAGAAGTTTTAGACCTTCAAGAATTTCATGCATTTTTCTTTCTGATACCTGTCCAATTTTTTCGACCAAGTCACTTTTGTTGACTGTATATATTTGCGAGATATTAACAACGCTCTTTTTTGGTAGGTTTGCTTCACCTTTATTGAGTGGAACATTACCGGGTGCTTTGGCTCTTCTGAGATTAGATGTTAAGGAGCAGACCACGACTGTATTGATATTGCTTGAATTAAATATATCGTTTTGAATCACAATATGTGGATGTCTGTACCCAGGTTCAGAGCCAATTGGTTCACCCAAATCTACCCAATAAATTCCGCCTTGCTTTGCTACCATGATTCTTGCTCCACAATTTTATGCTGTTTTTTATGCATTGCTTTAGAAATGACATCTTCCTCCTTGCTTGGTGGATCACAATAAACAGCATTAAGTTGAGCAAGTATTTTTTTGCTTTCTTGTTTTTTTAAATAGTCTTTGACAGCAAGAGTGAACAATTTGCTCCGTGAAACATGCAGGTCATTGGCTAATTGCTTGACTTGATTAAATAAATTCTCTTCTAATGATATTGCTGTTTTCACACCGGGCATCTTGTCGCCTCCTGACATAATGTTTGGTATTTACCTATCAGGCAGTATCTAACTTATTCGTACTTTTGTCAATACCAAAATTTATACCATGTGGACTCTTCCGGGTAGTGGTTTTTAGATGCTAACGCCCTGCTCACCTGCCCCAAGGGGAAATAAGTTGGACAAGCCAAAAAATAAGAGGGAAATTCTTGAACTTGTAGTTGGCACATCCGGGTGTTCAGGGCTGATAAGGCACTGGTTCAGATGATGGCCGACTCCAGAAAAGAGAGGGCCATAATATCCGTATCCAGTTCGGCCAAAATGCCCAACGGGAGGGTTGTATTTTCCGGGCCGTGCCCCAGGGGGAATCCGGCTGCCATGGGAATATTCATGGGTGTGAACCGCTCTTTTATGAGGCGGTCAATGGCAGTCTGCTCTCCGCAGTCTATAAACTGACCCGTGATCAGGCCTTTTATCCCGTCAAAGCTCCCCGCGAGCGTCAAGTGGGTAAGCATTCGATCCAGCCGATAAAGCGCCTCTCCCCGATCTTCTATAAAAAGGATGCAACCCGCCAGGCTTGGCATAAAAGGGGTTCCCAGAAGCCGGCAGATGAGGGACAGGTTCCCGCCCATGATGGGTCCAGTCGCTTTCCCGCCCCGAAGGGAGTAACCCGACATGGGGCTGAATGACGCGGGTTGTTCGGAAGAAATCATTTGGACCAGGTTTCGCCATGCCTTTTCGGGGAGAGATGAAAGGCCTTTCACCATGGGGCCGTGAAATGTAATCAGGCCGGTTTTCTTTGAAATGGCTGTCAGAAGCGCCGTGATATCACTGTATCCCACAAGGATCTTCGGGTTTTTCCGGATCAGGTCGTAATCGATCCGGTCCAGCAACCTCAGACTACCATATCCGCCACGGGAACAGAAAACCGCTTCTATTTCGGTATTTCGGAACATGTCATGAAGATCCGAAAGGCGATCCTCGTCATTCCCGGCCAGGTATTCCTGCCGATCGTACACATGAGGTGCCACATGAACCGTAAACCCTTTAGTTTTCAAAAAATGAAGGTCCGCATTCAGCTCATTCCTGTTGACGGGTCCGGCCGGCGATACAACGCCCACGGCATCACCCGGTTTCAGTTTTGATGGTTTGATCATGGCATTCACTCTTCCATGGCCTTACGGCGCAGCGGGGGTTATCCGGCGTTTTTATTAAAGAGGATGATCAGGCCATGAAGGGTTAAGAATTCTTCAACCCCTTGGATCGTCTCGGAAACTTCAGAGATCAGGGGCGCCAGACCTCCCGTGGCGATGACCCCGGCACCTTCCCCCGACTCTTGTAACATACGGTTTACAATGCCGTCCACCAGTCCGGCATAACCATAGATAATGCCGGCATTCATGCTGCTGATGGTATCCTTGGCAATCACGGAAGCGGGCCTTGAAAAAATCTCCACCCTCGGCAGTTTCGAGGCCTCCTGAAAAAGTGCTTCGCAGCTGATGGTAACCCCCGGGGCGATAGCACCCCCCATATAGTCGCCTTCCTTGGAGATATAATCAAAGGTGGTAGCGGTTCCAAAATCCACCACGATCAAGGCCGTCTTGTATTTTTCATAAGCGGCAACGGCATTGACGATCCTGTCAGCCCCCACCTCTCTGGGGTTATCGTATTTTATGGGCATGCCGGTTTTAAGTCCCGGTCCCACAATAACCGGTTCCACATGGAAATACCGGCGGGAAAAATCCTCCACCGTGTTGAGCAGCGGGGGCACCACGCAGGATACAATGGTGTTTTTGATATCTTTAAAGCCAAGGCCTTCCCACTGGAAAAAATTCCCCACCAGAATACCCAGCTCGTCCGCTGTGATCTCCTTTTCGGTGCGGATTCTCCAGTGATGAAGGATTTGATCTTTCCGGGTTACGCCCAACACAATGTTCGTATTTCCGATGTCAATGCAGAACAGCATAAATTGTCACCTCAGGCGAGAACTGCCTCGCTGACTCGCTCTTTTCGAATCGCGTCCATAATCTTGATGGTTTCCGCAGCCATTTTAACGTTGTGCGCCCTGATGATATGGGCGCCGTTCATCACACAGGCAGCCACCGTGGCCATGGTGCCCGTATCTCTCTCGTGGGCCTCTCTGCCCAGGATCTGACCGATAAAGGCCTTGTTTGAAGGACCGACCAGCAGCGGTTTTTTGAGTGCTTTAAATTTTTCAAGGTGATGGATGACACTTAGATTGTGATCAAAGGTTTTACCGAAGCCGATCCCGGGATCGAGAATGACCAGATTTTCTTTAATACCGGCCGATTTGCAACGCGCTACGGCACCTTTGAGAAAATCCATTATTTCCCGTATCAGATTATCATAAACCGGGTGAAGCTGCATGCTCTCGGGAGTTCCCTGCATGTGCATCAGTATCACGGGAACATTCGCTTCCGCAGCCACTGTGGCCATATGGGGATCCAACCGCAGGGCACTGACATCATTAATCATGGAAGCCCCGGCATTCAGTGCTGCCTGAGCCACTTTCGACTTGTAGGTATCGATGCTGATGGGGACAGGGATTTCCTTGCTCAATGCGCTAATGACCGGTATAACGCGCGCCATCTCCTCGTCAGAGGGGAGCCTCGGGGAATAGGGTCGGGTTGATTCGCCGCCGATGTCGATGATGTCGGCGCCGTCTTGTGCCATGGCAATGCCATGAGCCACGGCATCGGACACGGCAAAATAGTGACCACCATCCGAAAATGAATCGGGGGTAACGTTCAGAACGCCCATGAGGTGAGTTCTGGTCCCCAGTTCCAGGGAATGGTTGTGCCAGTTCAGACTATAATCCATGAAGTCTGTGACCTTATGAAATTCTAGGCTGGGGAGGCTGTAGACGCTTCCGGGTCGTCAGCCGGTTTTTGATTGGGGGTGTTTTTACGGTCCCATTTCTTATCGCCGGCCATGATTTCATCAATGTCTTTACCGTCTAAGGTTTCCTTTTCCAGCAGGGCGTTGGCCATGTTATGTATGGTGTTCAGATTGTCTTCTATAAGCCGGCAGGTTTTGTCATAGCCGTCCGTAACAATTCGCCTGACTTCCGAATCAATTTTCTTGGCGGTATCTTCACCATAATCCCTGTGCTGTGAAAGCTCTCTGCCCAGAAAAATCTGTTCGTCTTTCTTGCCAAAGCTTAAGGGGCCCAGTTCATCGCTCATGCCGAAATCGCAGACCATCTTGCGAGCCAACTCCGAGGCCCGCTCAATATCGTTTCCTGCGCCGGTGGTTTCCGTTCCCAGAACAATTTTTTCAGCGGCCCGGCCTCCCATCAAAATGGCAATGTTGCTGAGCAGGTGCTCCTTTGGATAGGTATGTCTTTCATCCACCGGAAGTTGCTGGGTCAAACCCAATGCCCTTCCCCTTGGAATGATGGTCACCTTGTGGATGGGGTCCGTATCGGGAAGCAACCTGGCCACCAGGGTGTGCCCGGACTCATGGTAGGCGGTAATCTTTTTTTCCTCCTCACTGATAATCATGCTTTTTCGCTCAGCTCCCATCAGGACTTTGTCTTTGGCATCCTCAAAATCGTCCAATTCAATTTTGTCTTTGCCACGCCTGGCCGCCATGAGGGCCGCTTCGTTAACCATATTTTCAATATCCGCGCCGGTAAACCCCGGGGTTCCCCTGGCCAGAACGGAAGTATCCAGGTTGTCAGCAACCAATTTTTTTCTGAGGTGGACTTTCAAAATACCTTCACGACCCTTTAAATCCGGGACCGGCACCACCACCTGCCGGTCAAAACGGCCGGGCCTCAAAAGTGCCGGATCCAGTACGTCCGGCCGGTTTGTGGCAGAGATGAGGATAACACCCTCGTTGGACTCAAATCCGTCCATTTCCACCAGGAGTTGATTCAGGGTCTGCTCCCGCTCATCGTGGCCGCCGCCTAGGCCCGCGCCGCGATGCCGTCCCACGGCATCAATTTCATCGATAAAAATAATGCATGGGGCATTCTTTTTTCCCTGGTTAAAAAGATCCCTGACCCGGGAAGCACCCACACCCACGAACATTTCCACGAAATCAGATCCGCTGATGGTAAAAAAGGGAACGCCGGCTTCCCCCGCAATGGCCCGGGCCAGGAGGGTTTTTCCCGTCCCCGGAGCTCCCACGAGAAGAACGCCTTTGGGGATTCGACCGCCCAAGCGGGTAAATTTCTTGGGATCACTAAGAAAATCCACTATTTCACCCAGCTCTTCCTTGGCTTCGTCAATACCCGCCACATCTTCAAAAGTGACCTTTTCCTGCGCATCGGTCATGAGTCTTGCGCGACTTTTTCCAAATGAGAGTGCTTTTCCACCGCCGGCCTGCATCTGTCGCATGAAAAATATCCATACACCAATGAGCAACAGCATGGGAACCCAGGACAAAAACACTTGAAACCAGGGTGATTCTTCCATGGGTTTCGCGGTTATGGCAACACCTTTGCTTCTGAGCATGGTGATCAGCTCAGGATCTTTGGGCGCGTATGTCTTAAACGGCCCCTGGCCGGACATGCCCGTGATGTTTTCCCCTTGGATGGTAACCTGGTTTACGCCCCCGCTATCCACCATATTCAGAAAATCGCTGTAACTGACATTGACTTTGCTCCTGTCAGGGTGTTTGAACATTTGAAACAGCATGACCATCATTAAACTGATGACAAGCCACAGGGCTAGATTTTTATAGAATGGGTTCAATAGTCCGTCACCTCCATGAAAAGACTGCGAGTCATTTGAAAACCCCCTCTGTCATGTCATATTATTTGAACACTGACGCGGCTTTCAACACACAATCCTACTACTATAGTTATAATTTTCCCAAATTCCATAGAAAACTGCCATATCCTTACATTTCTTGGGCCATTTTCTAAAAGAGACTGTTTTCCCCGCTTGTCCATGTGCTGGCGCCTTGATTTTTTTGTTGACATTCGAGCTCATCCCACAGCATTTTGATGTGAATAATTGAGTATCGACGGAAGGGGGGTAAAAAGCATGAGCGAGCATCTGTTCAATGAGGACGATATTCAACAGATAAATGGGCACGGAATCTCCTTGGAGGAAACGGAAAGACAGGTGGCACTTTTTAAAACTGCCAAGCCCTATCTTAAGCTTGCGGGCCCATGTGTTCCCGGAAAAGGGATCGCTGTTTTGGACCGGGATGAGCGAAAATCCCTGGTGGCGCTTTATGAGAAAGAGAAACAGAAACGTTCCTGTATCAAATTCGTTCCCGCTTCAGGGGCGGCTTCCAGAATGTTTAAGGTACTTCTGGGTTATTTGAACCAACCCGGGGAAATTGAACAAAATACGGTGAATCGGGATGCAGAGACCGGTGAAGCATCAGCAAAACAGCTGTTGGTTTTCATGGAAGGTATCCCCCGGTTTGCTTTTTTTCAGGATCTGTCATTGACACTCTCCGAAAATGGTATGTCCATGGAAAAATTGCTGAGCAAAGGCCTTTTCAGAGACATCATTTCATTGCTTTTAAAGGAAGAGGGCCTGGGTTATGCGGCTTTACCCAAAGGACTCCTCCTGTTTCACGGGTATCCGGAAGCAAACCGCACGGCCTTTGAGGAACACCTGGTGGAAGCGGCTTCATACGCCCGTGATGCCCTAAACCGTTGTTCCCTGCATTTTACGGTCTCCCCGGAACATCTAAAACGATTTCAGGCCTGTTTAAAAAAGGTTGTGCCCATTCATGAAAAGCAGTTTCGAGTCACCTACGAGTTAGGTTTTTCCATGCAGAAAGCCTCCACGGATACCCTTGCGGTGGATCTGGAAAACAGGCCCTTTCGCCTGGCAGACGGTCGGCTGCTGTTTCGGCCGGGAGGACACGGAGCACTGCTTGAAAACCTGAATGATCTTCAGGGTGACATGGTTTTTATCAAAAATATTGATAACGTTGCTCCCGATTATCTCAAGGGTGAAACCACCGCATGGAAAAAGATTGCGGGGGGCTATCTGATTTCCATACAGAACCGGATTGCCCGTTATATGAAAAAAATGAACTCGGAATCAGCAACCACAGGGCTTCTGGAAGAGGCAGCCGCTTTTCTGGAGAACGATCTCCTGGTTGCCATGCCACCTGCCGTGAAAAAAACAGGTCCTGAAGAGAGGAGACGCTGGATCATGGGTCGACTCAATCGCCCCGTACGTGTCTGCGGTATGGTCAAGAATACGGGCGAACCGGGCGGTGGCCCGTTCCGGGTTGAAGGCAAATCGGGTGAAAAATCACTCCAGATTGTTGAAACGGCCCAGATTGACCCGGATAACAAGGAACAGCGGGCTATCCTGGCCGGCGCCACCCATTTCAATCCCGTGGACCTGGTGTGCGGAGTTCGGGACTGGCGGGGCGAACCGTTTGATTTGCGGGAATATGTGGACCCGGATACGGTCTTTATCTCCCTGAAATCCAAAGATGGAAAGGAACTCAAGGCGTTGGAGCACCCGGGGCTCTGGAATGGATCCATGGCCCACTGGATTACCCTTTTTCTTGAAGTGCCCGCCATTACATTCAACCCGGTGAAAACCGTTAACGACTTGCTGAGGAAAGAACATCAGCCCGCGGAAGATCAATCATCATAATGAACATCCTGGATATCATCATTATCGCGGCCGTGATTTTTTTCCTCATTCGAGGTATTTTCAGAGGGATTGTTCGGGAAATCGGATCCTTGGCCGGGGTTGTCCTGGGTATCTGGCTGGCCAATGCCTATCATCCTCAAGTAGCTGTTTTTCTAAAAAATCTTATTCCTCCGGGCAAATACCTCCCCCTAATCGCATTTGCCCTGATCTTTTTGGTGGTCCTCGTATTGTGCAATCTGCTGGGATGGCTGTTCAAAAAGTTCTTTCAAAAAATATTCCTGGGATGGGTCGATCGAATTCTGGGGGCGTGTCTGGCCCTTTTGAAGGGCGTTTTTCTCAGTTATTTAATTATTGTTCTGGTAACCTTTCTGGCGCCACAAGATTCCTCCCTTGTTACGAAATCGCGACTGGCGCCCGCTATCATCACTTCCTATCAAGCCGTGGTCGGTCTCATTCCTCCGGGTTTTCATGAAAAACTGATAAAATCATTTGATAAACAAAAAAACGATCGCCAAGAGGTCGTCAAGGGAAAAATTTGAGTGCATAAATGAAAAAAATCGATACGGACGAGCTTGGCCGGGCTATGGGCGACCTGTTGTCTCTGGTCAGACAGCTTCGCGGACCGAAGGGTTGCCCGTGGGATGCAAAGCAAGACAATCACACCATTAAGGTCTATCTGATTGAAGAAGCCTATGAGGTGCTGGATGCCATTGAAAATGCATCAGCAGCTGAAACCTGTGGCGAACTGGGGGACCTGCTGTTTCAAATTATTTTTCTGGCGGCCCTGGCAGAGGAAAACGGGGAATTTGATTTTTTGGCGGTGGTGGAAAAGATAACCGCTAAAATGATTCGTCGGCATCCCCATGTCTTTTCGGACACAAAAGTGACGTCGGCTGATCAGGTGGCCACCAACTGGGCCAGAATCAAGCGGGAAGAAGCGGATGCGCCGGAACCCGTTTCTGCTACCCTGAGACATGTGCCCAATGGATTGCCGGCGCTTTTGAGGGCCCATCGTTTGAGCGAAAGGGCTGCCAAGGCAGGTTTCGACTGGACCGACCGGGGGGAGATCTGGAAAAAGGTCCTGGAGGAAGTGGAAGAGCTGAAATACGCCGTCGGCAGTGATGATGAACAAATGGTAATGGAGGAGATGGGGGACCTTTTTTTCAGTCTGGTCAATCTGTCAAGGCACTGGGGCATGAACGCAGAAAATTTATTGAGATCGGCGAACCGAAAATTCCTGAACCGTTTTGAGCAAATGGAGACGCATTTGAAACAGAGCGGCGTTTCCCTTGAAAAAGCGACCGCCGATCAGATGAATGGGGCATGGGAAGCGGTAAAAAGGCAGGCATAAAAAAGGACCGTAAACGATTTTACCGGATCATTAAGTGGGGATGCGGTTTGCTTGTGATGCTGCTTCTTGTCAGCATCCTGCAAGTATTTTCCCTTCGATACATCGATCCCCCTTTTTTTCTGATAACACCTTTCAAATCCATAGCCCTGGGGTTCAGCCCCCAAACGCCGGAAATGTCCATGCACTGGCGTTCACTGAAACAGATATCGCCCCATGCACAAAAAGCGGTCCTTGCAGCTGAAGATCAACGTTTTCTAACCCACAAGGGCTTTGATTTTATCGAGCTTAACGACGCATTGAAGGATATGGCCAAGGGAAAAGGGTACCGCGGCGCCAGCACCATCACCATGCAGGTGGCCAGAACCGTATTTCTCTGGCCTTCCAGGACCTGGATCAGGAAAGGGCTTGAAGCATATTATACGATATTGCTTGAGCTCTTTCTCTCCAAGAAGCGGATTCTGGAAGTGTATCTCAACACCGTGGATTGGGGCAAAGGGATCAGAGGCGTTGGTGCGGCCGCAGAAGCATATTTCCATGTTTCCGCCGGCCGCTTGTCCCGTGGCCGGGCGGCGCTCCTGGCCGCCGTATTGCCCAGCCCCCATCGATGGTCCCCCACAAAACCCAATGCCCGGGTGCTGAGGCGTCAGAAAAGGATACTGAAAGACATGAACAAGATGCCGCTACCCCAGTCGGATTGAAGGCTATGTTTTCTGATTTCATAAATCGTGTACAGAGCATCAGCTTGAAGTGGAAGCTTTTGATTCCTTTCCTGTTTTTTTCCTTTGTCGGGACAACCTCCCTGGTCTACATCGGCCTGAGTTCTCAGCAGGATATTATCAAGGAAGAGGAAAAAAAGGAGATTTTTCGCTATTACGACCTTTTTCTGGCATCGGTTCGCCAGAAAGGAGACCAGGCCCTTTCCATGGCAACCATTATTGCCGAAAATCCCATGATTAAGAAGCTGTTATGGGAGAAAAACCGAAAAGGACTTCTGGATTATGCCAGTCCTTTGTTTGAGGAACTGAGAAAAGATTTCGGGATTAGCCAATTGCATTTTCATGTTTTGCCCGGAAAATCTTTTTTACGGATTCACCTGCCGGATCAATCGGGTGAAATGATTGCCTACCGGACCAGCATCATGGATGCATTGAAAAGCGGCAAGGGAAAGATGGGTCTTGAATGGGGATTGACGGGTCTCGGCATTCGTGGGGTTGTGCCCGTATCCCTAAACGGCACTTTGGTGGGAAGCCTGGAAATCGGATATCCCTTCGGCCGCCTTTTTCTGCAGAAACTCAAGGAACGTTGGGGCCCTGGTTTTGCGGTTTATGAAAAAAAGGGCCCGGATACTTATACCCTGCTGGCATCCACAAACGGACCCGGGAAGACCTTCTCTTTGCCAAAATCACTTGTTCCCGACTCAATTGAGCAAACGCGGATTTTCATTGCACCACCCCGCTTTCCAAATGTTGCCCTGCTGGTAGGACGTTTGAGAGATTACAGGGACGATGTGGCAGCCTTGGTGGAAATTGAAGTCAATCGTTCGGTCATTACCGACCGGTTGTCACAGACAAAAACCTTGATGATTGTTGTGGCTCTGGTGGGCATTAGTGTTTCTTTTTTTCTGGTGTGGATTGTAGCACTTCTCTTTATACGCCCCATCAAGGAAATTGTTGCCGCCGCCGAGGAAATCGCACAGGGAAAACGGGAAACCCGACTGAAGCCCGGCCCCAATGACGAAATCGGCGTGCTGGGTCATTCGCTCAATACCATGCTCAATTCTCTTAGGGAACGACGGTTACAGATTGAGGAGCATGCCAGGACCCTTGAAGTTCGTGTTCAGGAGAGGACCGCGGACCTGGTGTCGTCGGAAGAGAAATACAGGACCCTGGTGGATAACCTGCCCCTTGGGGTCTACCGGATTTTGAGTGACGGCACCATTGAGTTTATCAATCCCTATTTGATCGACACGCTGGGGTTTGATCCCGATGATATGATTGGAAAGCGGTTTTTCTGGCAGAAAAAGGTCTGGGGGTCCGACAAGGCTCAAAGTGAAGAGATCATGGACGTCTTAAAAAAAGATGCTCAGGGGTTCCGTGTGGAAAGGGTGGTGAAAGACAAACAGGGCCGCAAGCACGTATTTATGGACCAAGCCATTCCCTTCTGGGATGAATCCGGAGATCTCCGCTGGTTCGAGGGCATTATGGTAGATATCACCGAACTCAAGCGGCTTCAGGAAAAGGCCCTGCGCACGGAGGAGATTCGCCTTCTGGGGGAGATATCCGCCCGATTTGCTCACGAAATGAGAAACCCGCTGGCCACGGTGGGCGGGTTTGCCCGTCGGCTTCAGGATACCTTTTTGGAAAATGAACAGCAGAAAATGTTTGCAGAAATTATTGTGGACGAGGTGGCACGACTGGAAGATATCCTGAAAAGCATTCTATCTTCCATAAAACCTTTTTCTCTCAACATGGTTACCGTGGATGTCAATGACATCATTTTGTCCTCCGTAAAGGAAGAGGCAGACCGAATGACCGAAAAGAAAATACAACTTGAAACCGCGTTATCCCCTTCCATTCCAAGCATTCAGGGAGACGGGGATTTCTTGAAACAGGCCTTTGGTTGTATTCTAAAAAATGAAGTGATTAACATGCCGGAAGGAGGAAAATTGTCCATTGGAACCGACAGTGAGGGAAACAATGTGGTAGCCGCCATCCGGCATGATGCAAAAGGCCTGGCCAATGAGGATCTGACCCAGTTCTTTTTCCCCCGTTTTACCGGCAAGGCGGAGACCACCATTCACGATTTGCCCCTGGCCAAGGTGGTGATCAACCGGCATGGTGGAAAGGTGGATGTTTTGCGGGACGGGGAGGATATTGTTTTGCGGATTGAACTGCCGGTTGCGGGGTCAGGTCTTCTCCCTCCCTAAACGTCCGGCTTCAAGCGCCTGAGCATTCTTCAACCGCGACCATCTCACCTCCCTGGGTTCAAAACTTGAGGGGCTCGCAACTCAATTGATACCTCTCTAATTCTTTCCGGGAGCCTTAACATTTGTCTTAACGGGAAATTTTTTCTTGACAGAATAAAACCTGTTCAATTAAATGAATCATCATCAGACAACTAAATGGTCTTTAGTATGAGGGGAAACCCGTGGGCATAGCGGAGAGGAGAGAGCGTGAGCGAGATCTTCAGCAAAAGATGCGTCGAGGGCAGATCTTAGACGCCGCAAAACGACTTTTTCATGCAAAAGGATTCAGCTCAGCAACCATGGAGGATATCGCTCAGGAGGCGGAATTAAGCCCGGCTGCATTATATCTCTATTTCAAGAATAAAGACGACCTCTATGTTTCCCTCAACCTTCAACTCTTAGAATACCTCTCTGACAAACTGGAAAGGCTTCATCTGCAGGAAGGCCTTGATGCGGAAGAAAAGGTTACAGCCTTAAAAAACCTCTTTTACGATGTCTACAATTTCGATCCGCTGATTCTCATAAACCTGTTCCATCTTCAGGCCAGCGATGGCCTCAGAAACCTGCCTCCGGAACGGCTTTCCCGGTTAAATGGATTGGCCGGCAAGAGCCTCAGAAGTCTGGCTGCCATATTTGACCAGGGAAAAGGCGAAGGGCGTTACGAGGACTACCATTCCACTGCTCTCGCCGACATTGTCTGGATTATCTTCACAGGTGCGGTTCTATGGGAAGAGAGCAAACGGATGATAAACCCCCGTAAGGATTACCTGAAAGGCACCCTCGATCTTGCAATCGATATTCTAAGGCGGGGGATAAGAAAGGGATAGCATTCATAAAAACCGGATCATACGGAAGAAATAACAAGATACGGAGGATGATAGTAAATGGAGAAAATGTTAAATGACAAGGTCGCCATCATAACAGGATCCGGAAGAGGCATTGGCCGTGCGGTCGCGCTCATGTTCGCGCAGGAAGGGGCCAAAGTTGTGGTCAGCGATATTGATGCGGAACCGGCGGAACAGACGGCGACAGACATCAAGGCAGCGGGTGGAGACACCGTGGCATACGTGGGCGACATCACCGCTCCGGATTTTGCGAAAGGCATTGTGGAGGCTGCGGCAGACGCTTGGGGGGCTGTGCATGTGATCGTAAACAACGCGGGGTTCACGTGGGATGCACTGGTCCACAAAATGACCGAGGAGCATTGGGACAAAATCCTGGACCTGCATCTCAAAGCCCCATTCCGTATTATCCAGGCTGCCAAACCCTATTTTTGCGATGAGGCCAAACAGGAAAAAGCACGAGGGGAAAAAGTATCGCGAAAAATAATCAATATTTCTTCCATCGCGGGCCTCGGCGGAAATCCGGGCCAGGCCAACTATTCTTCCGCCAAAGCCGGCCTGGTGGGCTTGACCAAGACCATCAGCAAAGAATGGGCCAGATATAATGTTCAGTGCAATTGCGTGGCTTTCGGCTTTATTGACACGCGCCTTACGCAGGAAAAGGAAAAAGGCGTCACGGTGAAAGCGGAAGCCCAAGAAATAGCCCTTGGGGTACCCAAGAAACAACGAGACATGTTCATAAAAATGATTCCCATGGGTCGACCCGGCACGACAGAAGAAGCAGCCGGGGCCATTCTTTTCTTTGCATCGCCCCTGTCGGACTACGTTTCCGGTCAGGTTCTGGTGGTCGGCGGTGGGTTCTCAATGTAGCAGATCCAGGAGGAACAATATGACGCTCAATCTTGACATGGTTGGCAAGAAGATGGATCCCGTCCCCTTCACGTATGACGAGGACAGGGTAATTCTGTACGCCCTGGGCATAGGCGCAGGAGTTGAAGAACTTGATTTCGTCTACGAGAAAAACCTGCAGGTTTTTCCGACGTTTGCAGTGGTTCCTTTCATCCCTTCGCTTCTCAGCTCCTTCGTCCCTAAGGTGAAACTCAATTTATTCGCCGTCCTTCACGGCGAACAGAAAATAGTGCTGCACAAGCGCATCCCCACGTCAGGGACGATTTATACAACCACTACGTTCGATTCCGTTTATGACAAAGGCGACAAGGGCGCAATGCTCAACATCGGTTTTGAAACCAGAGACGAGAACGGCGACTTGCTTTTTGTGAACAAAGCGGTGGTTGTGGATCGCAGTGCCGGCAATTTTGGAGGAGACAGGGGACCGAAATCGGAGATCGTGACCCCTCCGGAAGGGAAGGAACCGGATTTTCAGGTGGAACATGCTACCACCAAAGATCAGTGCGCTCTCTACAGGCTCAGCGGCGACAAGAATCCCCTTCACATCGATCCTGAATTTGCCAAAAAAGGGGGATTCGATCGTCCCATTCTGCACGGTCTCTGCTCCTTTGGCTTTGCAGGGAGGGCCATACTCCACAGTGTATGTGGAAGTGATTCGACTCGGTTTAAATCATTTTCAGTGCGGTTCATGAATGTGGTCTATCCCGGAGACACACTGATCACCGAGGGGTGGGAGACGGACACAGGCGTCTACGTTATCCGGACAAAAACCCGGGATGGCAGAGTCGTCCTGGGAAATGCCGTGGCAGAGGTGGGTTAGAGGGCGGTCATCGTAACCATAAGGAGGAGAAATAAATTGAGCCATAGTATTTACAGCGAAGAGCACGAAATCTTCAGGGATGCTTTTCGTAAATATGTTCAAAATGAGGTAGCCCCATATCTCGAGGAGTGGGAGGAAAAGGGAGAGGTTCCTCGGGGGGCCTGGCAGGGGATGGGGAAGCAGGGGTTTCTCTGTCCCTGGCTCGAAGAGCAATATGGGGGGTCGGGCGTCGGATTCGAATACTCGGTCATTATCGCCGAAGAGCTCACCCGTATCAGAGCGGATGGCTTCCAGGTGGGACTCCACAGCGATATTATTGCCCCTTATCTCAACTCCTTTGGGAACCAGGCTCAGAAAGAGCGGTGGCTTCCGGGATGCACGACGGGCGACACCATCCTGGCCGTTGCCATGACGGAGCCGGGCGCAGGATCCGATCTTCAGGGGATGCGGACAAAGGCTGTCAGGGACGGGGATTCCTATGTTATCAGCGGGCAGAAAACCTTTATCTCCAATGGCGTCTCCTGTGATCTGGTAATTGTGGCCTGCAAAACAGACCCTGAAGCAGTGCCGGCCCACAAGGGCATGAGCCTGGTGGTGGTGGAGAACGGGGCGGCAGGCTTTACAAAAGGGAAAAAGCTCAAAAAGATGGGGATGTACTGTGCGGATACGGCTGAGCTTTATTTTGAGGACTGCCGTGTTCCAAAGGAAAACCTGCTGGGTGAAGAAAACCATGGGTTTTTCCATTTAATGCAGAAATTGCCGCAGGAACGTCTCATGTGCGCCATCCAGACCCAGGTGGCTGCCGAGACCATGTTGGATATTACCATCCACTACTGCAAAGAACGGGAGGCCTTTGGAAAACCGATCGGCCGGTTTCAACACAACGCCTTCAAAATTGTAGAGATGGCCACCGAGGTGGAACTGGGTCGGAGTTTTATCAATGACCTGATCAGTGATCACATTGAGGGAAAGGATATCATCAAGAAGGCCTCAATGGCCAAATGGTGGCTTGCGGAAATGGCAAATCGCGTGGCCTATGACTGCGTTCAGTTACACGGGGGTTATGGCTACATGGAGGAATACCCCATATGCCGATGGTATCGGGATATTCGGGCCTCCAGCATATATGCGGGCACCACTGAAATCATGAAAACCATCATCGCCAAAGGCCTGGGGTTTTAACGGCTGTTTTGAGGGAGGGCAGATGATCAGGGAGTATACGCACGATATGGGCGAAGAAGTCCGTTCCATTTCCGGAGGGTATACGTTGGAAATGGAGGGGAAGTTTGAAATAGAGGGAAAAGAAGTCCTCTATGTGGTGGGAAATGCTGTTGTGGACTCATCGTGCTGCGGCACCGGGGGATGCCGGTACGCACTGGTTCCAGGCTACGTCAGGCAATTCAAAACGCGACAGGATGAACGAGGTTTGTGGATCTCGGAAGTAGAACCGATTATGGACAGGGCGGCCCGCCAAGAGATTACACGGGTCCTCAAGGAGAAGGAAATTGTTCAACAGGTTCAATTTTCCTGATCTCCATTGATTGATAAGGAGGGAGCGAATATGTCAGGGATTGTTTCATATGGCGCCTATATACCGAAATACAGGATAGACCGAAAACTGATCTACAAGGCCATGGGTTGGCTGAACCCCGCAACGTTTATGCCCGGGGAAAAAGCCGTGGCCAACTATGATGAAGACAGCGTGACCATGGCCGTGGCGGCAGGAATCGATTGCCTCAACGGAATCGACCGGGAAAAAGTTGATGCAGTCTTCTTTGCCTCAACAACGCCCCCTTACGTTGAACGTCAAAATGCCGAGATTATGGCAAGTGCTTTTGACTGTCGTGCAGATATCCGGACGGCTGATTTTACCGACACGCTCAAGGCGGGAACCACTGCCGTTCTTTCCGCCGTTGATGCCGTAAAGGCGGGATCGGCGAAGAACGTGATGGTCTGTACGGGTGATATGAGGCTCGGCAAGGCCGGGAGCGCTCAGGAAGAGATCTTTGGAGACGGAGCGGCAGCACTCCTGATCGGGGACAACGGTGTGGTGGCCGAATTTGGCGGGTCCTTTTCCGTATCCTACGACTTTGTGGACCACTGGAGAGGTACCGGGGAGAGATTTGACCAACAGTGGGAAGACAGGTTCATAAGGGATGAGGGGTATACCCGATTCATCGTAGAGGCACTTCAAGGTCTGACAAAGAAATGCGGCATGGAATCGAGTGCGCTTTCGAGTGTGGCCTATCCCTGCCTGTATGCGGGGGACTTCAAGAAAATCGCCGGAACCCTGGGGCTTTCTGAATCCCAGTGCGTCGATCCTTTGGCAGGCCAGGTGGGCTATACCGGGACCGCAGACCCCCTGATGCACCTTGTCGGGGCGTTGGAAGCGGCAAAACCGGGGGACAGGATCGCCGTGGTCGGCTTTGGCGCCGGGGCCGATGCCGTGCTGTTCGAGGTCACGGAGGAGATCGAAAAGACCCGGGCCGACCGAAGGGGCATCCGTAAGCACCTGGCAGCGAGACGGGAATTGGGAAGTTACGAAAAGATGGCCGCCTTTAGAAACCTTCTGCCCACGGAAAAGGGTATCCGGGGTGATACGGTTGCATTTACGGCCCTTTCCACACTCTGGAGAAATCGAAAAGAGGTTATGGGCCTGTGTGGCAGTCGCTGCAAGGCATGTGGAACACCCCAGTATCCGGTCCAGAGGGTGTGCGTCAACCCGGATTGCGGCGTCATTGACGAGATGGTCCCCTACCGCTTTTCAGACAGGAAAGGTGCGCTGTTTACCTACACGGGAGACAACCTGGCCTTCAGCCCCAATCCTCCTGCCATCTATGGTTTCGTCGACTTTGAAGGGGGGGGCCGGTACTGGTTCGACCTGACCGACGTGGACTTGGAAGAGGTGGAGGTGGACATGGCCGTAGAGATGAGCTTCCGGAAAAAGTATGTGGACGAAAAATCGGGTATTCACGGCTATTTCTGGAAAGCGGTGCCGGTGATGGTATAACCCTGAACGATGAACCCCGAACCATTCAAAATATAGGTGACCTTTCACGAGGAGGAGGATATCATAATGGCTGAAGGTATTAAAGATAAAGTTGCCATCATCGGGATGGGCTGTACCCGGTTTGGAGAGCGTTGGGATGCGGGTGCGGAAGATCTGATCGTCGAGGCATTCAAGGAGGCCATTGAGGACGCGGGGATCGAAAAAAAAGAGATTCAGGCCGCATGGTTCGGTTCATGCTTCGATGAAGTTAATGTGGGCAAGGCCGCCACACCTTTGAGCCTTACACTCAAGCTTCCCTTTATCCCGGTAACCCGGGTCGAGAATTTCTGTGCCACCGGGTCAGAGGCCCTGCGGGGGGCAGTCTATGCCGTGGCTTCGGGGGCCTACGATATATGTCTTGCCTTGGGGTCTGAAAAACTAAAAGACACGGGATACGGAGGGCTCCCTGATTTTTCCCAGGTATTGGGAACAAGGAATCGTCTGATTTTCCCCAATATCACTGCGCCGGGTGGTTTTGCCATGCTGGCGACACGCTATTTCGCCAAGTACGGTCTGGGCCCTGAGGAGGGGAAGGAGATCCTGGCCATGGTGTCGGCCAAGAGCCATAAAAACGGCGCCAGGAACCCCAAGGCCCACCTCAGAAAGGAAATATCTGTCGAGAAAATCCTGAAGGCCCCCATGATTGCCTGGCCCCTGGGGCTTTTTGACTGCTGCGGGGTGAGTGACGGTGCCGCCGCAGCCATTGTTTGTCGGGCCGATCTGGCCAAAAACTTCCGTTCTGATCCGGTCCATGTCAAATCGATGCAGATCGCGCTCAGTTCCGGAGAGGAGTTGATGTATACGGATTGGGACGGGACGTACGTCAAGACTGCTGTGAAATGTGCTGCCCGAGCATACGACGAGGCCGGCATCAAGAATCCGAGAGAAGAGATCAGTATGATGGAGCTTCATGACTGTTTCTCCATTACCGAGCTGGTCACCTACGAGGATCTTGGGATTTCCCCGCGGGGGAAGGCCGGAAATGACGTGCGGGATGGATTTTTTAACCTGGATGGTAAGATTCCTTGCCAGCCGGACGGGGGGCTTAAGTGTTTCGGGCACCCCATTGGTGCATCCGGTCTCCGGATGATGTATGAGATGTACAAGCAGTTTCAGGGGAAGGCCGGGGACAGACAAATCAAAGATCCCAGGATCGGGCTCACCCATAACATGGGTGGATTTCCGGCCATGAACCTGATCAGCGTCAATATCGTGGGACGCTGAGACTTAATCCGAAAGAACAACAGGGGAAACCGTTGGAATTTCTGCAGGTTTTAATTACCGGATTGGGACAGGGGTGTCTCTACGGCCTGATTGCCTTGGGGTTTGTTTTGATCTACAAGGCAACAGAGATTGTCAATTTCGCCCAGGGTGACCTGTTAATGCTGGGCGCTTTTTTTGCAGTCACCTATGTGGGGATTCTTGACCTGCCCTTTTGGCTTGGTTTTCTGTTAGCGATTATTTCCATGGCTGTTTTCGGCTATCTGCTGGATATGGTCGTCATTCGCTCAATGATCGGTGAATCTCAATTTTCCATTATCATTTTAACCATCAGCATCGGTTTTATTTTACGGGCTGTGGCCGGCGGAATCTGGGGATCAGACATCCTTTCGCTGGAGACACCCTACTCCGGGAAAATGGCTGATATTGCGGGGCTGGTCATCGGTCAGGAGTATCTTGTGATCATCGCCGGAACCATCCTCCTTTCCGTCATATTGTTTCTTTTCTTCAGATTTTCCAGGTTGGGGATTGCCATGCAAGCCTCTTCTCAAAATCAGTTGGCCGCATATTATATGGGGGTGCCTGTAAAAAGAGTCTTTTCTCTCATCTGGGCCATCAGCGCCCTGGTCGCTGCTGTAGCAGGGACATTAATGGCCCCCATTTCCTTGGTAAGCCCACAAATGGGGTTCATTGGCATCAAAGCTTTTGCTGCTGCGGTCATCGGCGGTTTTGGAAGCCTTCCGGGAGCATTAATAGGGGGCCTGATCATCGGCAGCTCGGAGCAGTTGGCCGGGACATACCTCCCAACCGGTCTCCAGGAAATTACGGCCTATTCGATCATGTTTTTGGTATTAACTTTTCGTCCACAGGGTCTTTTCGCTCAAATTCAGCAAAAAAAGGTTTAATAACGAGTTTAATCCATGCGAATCATTTTCAAAACCGCCTATCTTCAAGATATAAAACTCCTGAAACACAACGGGTATATTTTTTGGTACGGTCTTCTTTTACTGGCCGTATTAATCGCGCCTGCTGTTCTGGATGAATTTTATATCGGCGAAATGGCCTTCATCTTTATCTACGCCATTGCCGGATTGGGATTGATGATCCCGGTGGGATTCACAGGACTGCCCAGTTTGGGTCATGCCGCCTTTATGGGCATAGGCGCTTATGCCAATGCCTATTTTTTACATCAGGGGGTTCCTTTTTTAATTTCCATTTTTTTGGCCGGTCTTATCAGTTTCGGTGTCGGCGCTTTGATAACAATCCCATTAAGAAAAATGACCGGGATCTACTTCGCCATCGCCTCGTTGGTTTTCGCGATTATCGTAAAAGAGATCATTTCCCACTGGAAATCCGTTACCGGCGGCTTAGGCGGGATGTCGGTGGATTATCCCGTCATTTTTGGATTCGAGCTGGACAGTACCTGGCAATTTTATTTCCTCTGTCTGGCAATTCTATTGCTGGTGTTGTATTTGACGCTGAATCTGGTCAGATCACCCACCGGTCGGGCATTTGTTGCCATCCGTGATTCGGAAATCTCTGCTGAGAGCATGGGGATCAACTTATCGGTCTACAAAATCAAATCATTTGCCATCAGCGGATTTTTTACGGGCCTGGCGGGCGCTTTGTTTGCGCACCGACTATCCTATTTAACCCCGGACGCGTTCAATTTTCTTTTGTCCATTCAACTCCTGATGATGGTCGTCGTTGGCGGGCTGGGAACGGTTCACGGGGCCATTTTCGGCGCCATTTTTGTAGGGCTGTTGCCTCAGGCAATCGCCATTGCCAAAGACTATCTGCCACCCGCCATAGGCCAGTTTCCAGGGTTGGAGCCGGGGCTTTTTGGCGTTATCATGGTCCTGTTCATTATCTTTGAGCCCATGGGACTGTACGGCAGATGGGTGAAATTCAAACTTTTCTTCGAAATGTTTCCACTTTACCGCAAAGCAACCTTTAAACGTCAAAAAACATATTTGAAAACGGAGCGAGTGCAATGACGTTTTTTAAGGTAGAAAACATTTCAATTGATTTTGGCGGCATCAGGGCGGTCAACGATGTCAGTTTTCATGTGGAAAAGGGGACGGTCTTCACCATTGTGGGACCCAACGGGGCGGGTAAAACAACTATTTTCAATATTATCAGCAGAATATACAATCTGACCGAAGGCCGAATTACCTTTGTGGATAACGATATCACCCATGTGCCGGCTCACCAGGTCGTCAACCTGGGAATCGCCAGGACATTTCAGAATATTGAACTGTTCGAGCACGCCACGGTCCTTCACAATCTACTGATCGGCCGCCATATTTATTGCCGGTCCACTTTTTTTTCAGATCTGTTTTTTCTGCCTTCGGTAAAACGAATGGAATTGGCGCATCGAAGGAAGGTTGAAGATGTGATCGATTTCCTGGATTTACAACACTACAGGAATCAATTGATCCAAAACCTTCCCTATGGGGTACGAAAGATTGTTGAGCTGGGGAGAGCGCTCTGCACCGAACCGAAACTCCTCCTGCTGGACGAACCCGCATCCGGTTTGAATGTGGATGAAACGGAAGATATGTCATTCTGGATCGATGATATCAAGAAACTCCTGGGCATTACCGTGATTATGGTCGAACACAATATGAATTTGGTCTCCCAGGTTTCCGACCATGTCCTTGCCATAAATTACGGCCGGGCACTAGCGGACGGAACACCGAAAGAGGTTCAGGAGAATCCAGATGTGATCAAGGCATATCTCGGAGAAGACAAAGGTGTCTGACAACATATTAATCTTAAGAAATATCGAGACCTACTATGGTCCCATACTGGCGATTAAGGGGATCAGCCTTGATGTTCAGATAGGCCAAATTGTCACCATTCTGGGCGCAAATGGTGCAGGTAAAACCACCATTTTGAAAACCATATCCGGCGCCATGGACCCCCAAAAAGGAAAAATTGAATTTTTAGGAAAAGAGATTCAAAAGCACAATCCGGATTGGGTTGCACGAAAAGGAATCGCGCATGTTCCCGAGGGAAGAGAGGTTTTTCCGTTGTTGTCGGTTCAAGAAAACCTGTTGATGGGGGCGTACGGTCGAAAAGAAAAAAAAGAGATTCATGAGGATTTAGAAACTGTCTACGACTATTTTCCCATCTTAAAAGCACGCAAAAAACAGAAATCAGGGCTTTTATCAGGGGGACAACAGCAGATGCTGGTACTGGGACGTGCCATGATGGCCCGCCCCAGATTGATGCTGCTGGACGAACCCTCCCTGGGTCTGTCTCCCCTTTTTGTTCAAGATATTTTCAATATCATCAAGCGGTTAAACACCGCGCAGAAAATGACCATGTTGCTGGTGGAGCAAAATGCCAACATGGCGCTGCAAAACAGCGCCTATGGCTACGTGTTGGAAAATGGACGAATTGTGATGGAAGATACGTGCGAAAACCTGATGGCGAGCAATGACATTAAAGAGTTTTACATGGGGATAAAAGAAGAGGGCGTGCGGGGCAGGCGCCGATGGAAAAAAAGGAAAACCTGGCGTTAGCATTTTGGATTGCGGATTCGCTTGGTTCCCATGCTCCAGCGTGGGAACGAGAAAAAAAGACAAGTTTATGACCACACCCAAATACAATCCGATTCTCATTGAAGGCTGCGATACCCTTGTAAAGCTGTTTCGACATCGCGTTGGGCAGTTGGGCAGTAAAGTCGCCATGAGGGAAAAGAACTTCGGTATATGGGAATCTTTCACCTGGACGGATTACGGCAACAAAGCCGGGGAAATCGGCATGGGACTCCTTGCGATGGGATTAAAGCGGGGAGATGTCTGCTCGATTGTGAGTGATAATAATAAAGAATGGTTATTCACCGATATGGGTATCCTTTGCAGCGGCGGCGTCACAAGCGGGGTCTACACCACTGATTCGAGTCAACAATTGGAATACCTGGCAACAGACTCGGGAACCCGGTTTTTGTTTGTTCAAAATGAAGAACAGTTGGATAAATACCTGGAAGTAAGAAAGAATACGCCGACGATTCAAAAAGTCATCGTATTCAATCCGGAAGGGTTACACGAATTCACTGATGATCAAGTCATGATGATGGAAGACTTGTATGAACTGGGTCGAACCCATTGTAAAGCTCATCCTGACCTCTGGGACCGCGAAATCGATAGGGCCAAACCGGAAGATCTAATGGTGCTGATATATACATCGGGAACGACCGGTCCACCCAAAGGAGCGATGATCAGTCACCGTAATTCCATGTACCAGATTGAAACATTCGATAAAATTCTTGAAATCAATGATAAAGATGAGCAGCTTTCTTTCCTGCCCCTTTGTCACATTCTGGAAAGACTTCTCTCAATCCTCGTACCGCTGAAATCCTGCGGCACCGTCAATTTTGTGGAAGGACCCGATACGGTTCCGGAAAATATCAGAGAGTTATCGCCAACCGTATTTATAGCCGTTCCACGAATCTGGGAAAAGTTCTATGCCGTTATTCAGCTTCAAGTCAAAGATGCAACCCGTTTTGGCAAATGGGCTTATCATACAGCTGTCAAAATAGGGGAACAGGCTTCATCTTATAAAATCAGGCGAAAACCCATCCCGCCGCTTTTATCCGCCATTTACTGGATTGCCAAAAAAGCAGTCTTAAATAATATCCTGCGGATGATGGGTCTCGACAGGCTCAGATGGGCCGGGACCGGCGCCGCTCCCATCTCACCCGATTTAATAAGATGGTATCTATCCATGGGTGTGGAAATGTTTGAAGCTTATGGACAAACCGAGTGCTGCGGGGTGGGTACGGCAAACATTATTGGAAATTCAAAATTGGGCACCATTGGTCAGGCAATTCCAGGCAGCGACGTCAAGATTTCCGGTGAAGGAGAGATCCTGATAAATAGCCCCAGCGTATTCTTAGGTTATTTGAACCAGCCCGATAAAACCGAAGAAACGGTCGTTGATCGATGGCTGCACACAGGTGATGTGGGAAAAATGGACGAGGAAGGGTTTGTTACCATCACCGATCGTTTGAAAGACATCATCATTACCGCAGGTGGAAAGAACATCTCTCCCAGTGAAATTGAAAACCAGTTAAAATTTTCACCCTACATAACGGATGCGGTGGTTATTGGCGACAATCGAAAATATTTAACCTGCCTCATTCTGATTGACCAGGAAAATGTTGAAAAGCATGCCCAGGACAACGATATCCCCTATACAAATTATGCCAGCTTATGCAAAGCCAAAGAAATTACAGAACTGATATGGGAAGAAACACTAAACGTAAACAAACAATTCGCCCGGGTGGAACAAATCAAGAAAATACGACTGATCGATCAACTCTTAACCGCGGAAGATGATGAACTCACGCCCACCATGAAACTGAAGCGAAATTTCGTCAATAAAAAATATAAAGACTTAATTGAAACAATGTACCAGTATTGAAAAGGGAGGAGAAGATGACAGGATTTACATGATCTTCAGGATCGATATAAACTTGCTCCATTGATCCCGTTAATCCTGTCGATTCCGTCAAACTTTTAAAATCCATATTGGAAAAGGAGGAAGAGGAGATGAAAGGCAGAAAACTTTTAAAAATGTTCTTAAGTGTCGTTATTTTGCTGGGAATGGTCGTGGCGGTTCAGGCCGGAACCCGGGGCGTCTCGAAAAACCAAATTGTCGTCGGCACTCATACTGCGCTTAGCGGACCCGTTGCCGGTTGGGGCATTGACGCAACCAACGGCGTCAGAATGCGCTTTGATGAAGCCAACGAAGCCGGTGGAATCTATGGGCGTAAGATTAAATATATTGTGGAAGATTCACAATACAGAGTGCCCATCGCAGTTCAAAAAGCCAATAAACTGGTAAACCGGGATAAGGTCTTTTTTCTCATTGCCAGCATCGGCACACCCATGAACAACGCAATTTTTCCCATGTTGAAAAAGAAAAACGTGCCGAATCTCTTTCCTTACACAGCGGCGCGGTCCATGTATGAACCCCTCAACAAACTAAAATTTGCCAATCTGGCACCGTATTACGGTAATGTGAGAGCCGGGCTAAAGTATTTTGTGGAAGAAAAAGGGAAAAAGCGTGTTTGCATGATGTATCAGGATACCGATTTTGGGCTTGAAACGGCTGATGCCGTAAAGGATCAGCTAAAAGAAATGAATATGACGCTCGTTGCTGAAACAACGCACAAGGCATCGGAAACCAATTATGTCGGCGCTATTAACAAATTGAGGGAGGCAAAATGTGACGTGGTCATGTTGGGGACCATCATCAAGGACACGATCATCGCTGTATCAACCGCACGAAAAATGGGATGGAATGTTGATATGGTGGGCCAGACTGCCGCCTGCAACTATGTCATTCCACTGAAAGGCGCAAAAGGCGTCGAAGGGTTATACGCTGTCACGTCTATCCCGATTATGTATGAAGAGCAGGCAACCGGGAAAGCAAAAGTATTCTTCGAAAACTATAAAAAACGATTTGGAAAAATGCCTTCCGAAGTGGCTCAACACGGCTATTTCAGTGCGGATCTTGCCGTTATTGCCCTGGAAAAAGCGGGAAAGAAACTGACCCTGAATAATTTCCTGAAAGCCCTTGAAAGCATTGAAGGATACCAGCATCCTTTTGGTGGGCCTGTCGTCAGTTTCGGACCCAAAAAGCACCTCGGGTCTAATGAATCCACATTACTCCAGATCAAAAACGGAAAATGGGTTCCCCCAACCGGCCAGAAACAGGTTTTGGGTTACTAGCCGACGTTAAACGCCTGATCCCCGTATCATTGCGGGATCAGGTTATTCTAAGGATCTGAAATGGACATCGCGTCAAAACCTACCCCCGGGCAAACTTGCGTTGTGTTTCAAAAAGAGAGAGACTTGTGCACCGTAGTCTTGAACCGTCCGGCTGTCATGAACGCCATTGGCGGGGATATGGTTATGGACCTTCGGAAAGTTTTTCAGGCCATAGAGGCAGACGAAAAAATACGGGTGGTGATCCTCGAAGGTTCGGGGGGAAATTTCTCCAGCGGAGGGGACATTAATTTCCTGGGTGCAGGAAGATCCGCCCCGGAATACCTGGCAATCTTGAGATCCATCAACCATGTGTTAAAGCGTATCCGCGAGATCCCGCAGCCCGTTTTATGCAAGGTCCGGGGAGTCGCCATAGGTGCCGGGGCTAACCTTGCGCTGGCCGGTGATTTTGTCGTAGCTTCACACAATGCACGGTTTCAGGAGATGTTTGTCCACCTGGGCGCCGGCCTGGACGCAGGGGGCACTTTTTTCCTTCCCCGACTGGTCGGCCTGGCCAAGGCAAGGGAACTCGCCATGTTAGGCGAGGCGATCGACGGAAAAACCGCCGCTTCCATGGGCCTTATCTACAAATCCGTGCGCGACGAAGCGCTTGATGGAGAAGTTGCGGAACTTGCCAAAACTCTGGCAGCCAAGTCTCCCAAGGCTCTGGCCTCCATCAAGCAAGGGTTGGACGCGAGCCTGGACATGAACCTGTCTGAAGTCCTGGAGCGGGAGGCGACCCATCAATCCATATTGTTTCAGACAACCGAACATAAACAGGCGGTTAAGCGCTTCCTGGAATCTCGAAGGACGTAAAGGCCACAAGACAAACCCAAGGGGGACGTCACCAAATGTCATATCCGGATCGAAATAATCCGTACAGCTTTGACGCGTTTCTTGAATGGCGGGACAGGGTTGACTATTACGCCGATGACCCTTTTATCCAGGCCGTTGCAGAGACCTATACAGGAGACACGTGGAAATCGGTGGACCGGGCGGCACGGAAATTCTCGCCCAAAGTTTCCCATCGGTGGAGAAACATGGCTGACACCATCGCGAGGCCCGAGAAAAGGCCTTATGTAACGCACTTTGACGGGCACAACCACCGTGTCGACAGGATTGAAAGACCCCTGGAAACGGTAATCATGGAAAAAGAAGCCTTTTCCGAAGGACTCTTTTCCGCCAAAACCTCATCCTGGGAAAAGCTCATAAAAATGTTCCTCCTCTACCAGAATGGCGAGGCCTGCATTGTCTGTCCCCTGACCTGCACGGAAGGGATGGTCGCCATACTGGAGAACTTCGCTGATACCCCTGAACTGAAACGCATCCTCCGCCACTGTAAGGAAGGAATAGATGGAGACTTTGGTATCGGCGCCCAGTATCTCTCCGAAATCCAGGGGGGATCGGACGTGCCGGCCAATGTCATGGAGGCGGTGAGAGAGGGAGATGCCTGGCGGCTTTATGGCACCAAATTTTTCTGCTCGGCAACCCACGCCGATTATGCCGTGGTGACCGCAAAGCCTGCCGGTTCTGATAAAGTAGCCCTGTTCATCGTTCCTTCCTGGCTGCCCGGGAACAAGGAGAAGGAAATCCGAAACGGCTTCACCATTGACCGTATCAAATGGAAAATGGGAACCAGCGAATTAACCACCGCGGAAATTACTTACGACGGGGCTGTGGCATATCCTGTTGGGCCGTTAGAGAAAGGTATCGCCAATGTGGTGGGCATCGTTTTGACCTACTCGCGGGTTACCGTCGGCCTGTCAGGCGCTGCAAACATGACCCGCGCGGTCCGCGAAGCCAGGATGTATAGCGAGTTGCGAGACGCATTCGGATTGAAAATAGATCGCTTTCCCATGGTTGAAGCCCAGCTCAAAGATATGGAGAATTTCGCCCGGCGAACAACCGCAGGGGCTTTTAAGCTGTACAGGGATTTTCTCGGCCTGGAAGGCGGCGTCAGGGGTGGTATTGTCACTGACGAACCCGAGTCCATGAAAAAGAAACGTTTTGATGTTCGCGAGCTGGTCATGCTCCAGAAAATAACCGCCTCATGGGATACGGTGGACGTATTGAGAACGGCCATGTCCATCTTCGGTGGACACGGGGTCATGGAAGACTTTTCAAGCCTGCCGCGGTTGTATCGCGACGCAGCCGTCAACGAGCTATGGGAAGGTCCAAGGAATGTTCTGCTGGCCCAGATCCACCGGGATCTGCAAAGGGTGTCCGAATGGTACCTCCCATCAGAATTCGTTAAAAACCTACTGCCGGGCGCTGACAAGAAAATCGTAGATGGCTTTTCAGACGAGATTTCCGGCTTGGTTTCATATCCCGACATCGTGGAAATGAACGAGGAAACCGTTCGCATCTGTCAGCAGTGGGACAACTTCTGCGCCAGACTTTTCCATGCTTACCAGGACTTGGCGAAAAGCGAGGTGGAAAGACATTTGGATAATTGAAAACGGGATTAGGCAACAATCCCCTACACCACAACAGGGAGAAACTACCGAACATGTTGAGATATATTGCCTTAAACGCCTTTATTGGTCTTTTTTCCGTTATTATGTGTATATGGGCATTGGTAATTCCCATCTTTGGCGGCTCGGGACGAACGGTTCATTTTCGTTGCGCCGTGCCGTGGGCCAAAGTCATCCTGCGTGTCTGCGGCATTCGGGTCACCGTTCGCGGCAAGGAGAATGCAAATGCGGAAGTCCCTCGCATCTATATGTGCAATCACCAGAGTTTTTTTGACATCTGGACAGTCCTTGCTTTTCTTCCGGTGGATTTCAAGTTCATCTTGAAACAGGAACTCATGAAAATCCCGCTTCTCGGTCCCGCCATGACCCAAGCAGGGTATATCGGCATCGAAAGAAAAGATCCCAGAGAAGCGGTAAAAAGCATTGCGCTTGCGGCGAAACGAATCAAAGACGGGGCCTCGGTGCTCATCTTTCCGGAAGGCACCCGAAGTGTGGACGGCCGTCTGCAATCTTTCAAACGGGGGGGCTTTAACCTGGCCTTCAAATCCGGCTGCGATATCGTGCCGATGGTTATCAACGGAAGCCACCGGATTGCCACAAAGGGGAGCCTCCGCATCAATAAAGGATCTTACAGCTTCCAGATTGGCGAACCCATTTCTCTTTCAGAGTATCGCAAGAAGGATATCCCGCGTTTAATGGAGAGGGTACATGATGCCATTTCAGAGCATCTACCGTGATAGGTGTTCGTCGAATAGTTTGGTGGGTTGGTCCACGGCTGTGATCCAGGGCGTGATTTTTGCCGGCTTCGGCCCCATCGGTTTTAGGAACTCTTCCAACAGGATTTCACCGGGGGTGACAGGTTTGAGCTTTTTCGTCATTGATTTACCTCAATGGTAATCCACGATTTCAACATCTTCCGCGCCAGCTTTCGTCCAACGAAAGCAAACACGCCATTGCTCGTTGATACGGATACTGTACTGCCCGATACGACCTCCTTTAAGTGATTCAAGGCGATTTCCAGGGGGTATCCTCAGATCATCAAGGCGAGCTTCCAGCTCAAATAGAACAACTTCAGTTAGGTGAACGCAATCTCCCTGGGAGGCGACCACAAGATGTGGGGCTTTCTTCTCACAGCTTCGATGATGCTTTGAATCATGGCCAGTGGTGATATTGAGCTCATACATCAACCCGCACGCATCTGATGTATCTCAGGATATTAACCGGTTTCTACCCATTAAAAAAATCGCGAAAACCATGGCATTCTTAACCTTTGGTGAGCCGCTAAAATTTTGATATCACAGATATTTATCGGTTGACATACATAGCAGGTACATCAGATCATTTGCTAAGACATTTTTTGAGCAGAAACTATTTAAGAGGCGGCACGCCAGAAGACATAGACATGCATGAGCGTACAGAGTGAGATAAGAATGGTTCCGAACATATTTCCCATCTATTTTGTTCATCTCCGCCATCTGCGGAGACAAGAGATCCTACAGAAATTTCATCGGCGTCGAAACTGTTGACAGCAGTTTACCCTTTTCCTGAATGACCACACCAGGCGGGGCTGTTGAATGGGATCACGGTCACCGTGAGCCTCTCCACCTTTTGGACAACCACTCTATCCCCTGCCGACAACGGGAACTCACTGACGGCCCGCCACAATTCTCCATTTACGAAAACCTGCCCAGTAGATTCCTGCCAGTATCTGATTTCACCTACTTTTTCCAACATACCCGTCTCCCCGCAGACAGATCTTCTTTTTCGGTCTTTGATGAACCAGATCAGAGGAAATACCAGATGTTCCACAACCTCAAACAACAGGAGCCCTATTGCCAGAATGATAATGAGATTTTTCACCTCAGAGTCACCTCATTCAACCATCAGAT
>Ga0222666_1000039_pt1 | contig 107630 bp, 80 predicted proteins | sample AntAcemetagen655_FD_181710 | JGI IMG/M metagenome (GOLD analysis project Ga0222666, IMG submission 181710) | Saline water microbial communities from Ace Lake, Antarctica - #655 | ecosystem: Environmental > Aquatic > Non-marine Saline and Alkaline > Saline | place: Antarctica: Ace Lake...
AGCTTAATAGAACCCACAGTCTAACTCAACTCTTACAACTCAGACTTAGGTATCTCTCAGGCTTCGCCTGAGACTCTGTCAAAGAACAATTGTTAATTAAAAAACAAAACCAATATACAATTACACAGATTACTCTGATTGTTTCGCCTTGGCTCGGGGGCTTTGCAGTCCACTAATTACACGAATTACACTAATTGATGCCTCGGCCTGGCGCCTTTTTGAAACCGCTAATTTTACCCCGCGATGACCGCAGGTCATTTTGCGCTGCTCGCGAATCTTCGCGAATATTGAAAGTTAATCGTTGAGAATTAAGCGTTGAACGTTCGATGTTCAGTCTTTTCGAATAGCCGAGGCCCCTTTTGAAACCACCAATTTTACCCCGCGATGACCGCAGGTCATTTTGCGGGGCTACACTAATCTTCACTAAAACTACTGCCCATCGGAGCGAAGCGTAGATCCCGCCAACGGCGGGACTGCCCACTCCCCACTGCCTATTCCCCCATTTCCCGCAGCCGTTTAATCCGGTCCTCAACCGGGGGATGGGTACTGAAGAGGCTGCTCTTCTTCTTCCGGTCCCGGATAGATTTGATCGGGCTGATTATGTAGAGGTGCTGGGTGGCCCGGTTGGAGACTTCCAGAACTCCGGGGTCGCGGGAGATTTTCTCCAGGGCAGAGGCCAGACCTTCCGGGTAACGAGTCATCAGGGCGGCATTGGCATCGGCCAGGTACTCCCGCTGGCGGGATACCGCCAATTGGATGATAAGGGCGAAGAGAGGCGCCAAAATTGCCAGCGCCAGAGCAAGTATCATAATAAATCCGTTCCCGCCTGAGGAATTGTTGCTTGACCGGCGTCGTCCGCCGCCCCAAAAGGTATAGCGGAGAAAGAAGTCAGCCATCAGGGCCACCATTCCGACCATAATTCCGATCAGAGTGGCAAAGAGAATGTCATAATCTCCGATGTGGCTCAATTCATGGGCCAGCACCCCCTGGAGTTCGGTCCGATTTAGGCGGTTGAGGAGTGCGGTGGTAACGGCGATTGACGCGTGATCTGGATCGCGGCCGGTGGCAAAGGCGTTGGGAGCGTCGTTATCATGGATGATATAGAGTTTCGGCATCGGGAGGCCGGAAGCGATAATAAGCTCCTCCACGATATTATAAAGCTGTGGATATTCTTCCCGCGATGCCGGTTTTGCTTGGCTCACCGCCAGAACGATCTTATCCCCTCTGAAGTAACCGGTCAGGGCCATGGCCGTTGAGATAATAAATGCCAGAACAATCCCGAAATACCCGAATCCGGCCACCTGCCCGAAGATATATCCGAGGAGGATTAATACGGCCGCGAAGACAACAACCAGGATTATAGAATTGCGTTTATTCTGTCCGATTTCTTCATACATTTATGGTTCTCAGTCATTTAGTGGGATTCAAAATATTCTGGTGCTGTTCTATGTCTTGTTGGTTGTCTGGAAATGATAATGACGAAATCCGAATGACTAATGACGAAAGAATACCAAAACCATAATGTCGAAGTACCGTTGCAAAGCCTCACTCGCCAAAGCCTATAGCCTCCTTCGCCATAGCCCGAAGGCTGGCCGTGCGTCATTCCTTTGTCATTATTTCCTCATTTGGCCTTTGTCATTCTTTCGTCATTAGTCATTCGGATTTCGTCATTCCGGATGTCATTATAAATGATGTTATTATTGTCATTATCTACCCACACAAAATCCCTGAAGAAATCAGAAGTTTATCTTAACCGGTTCCCTTTCCTCAGGTGCCTCGGTCTGGAAAAAATCTTTTTTGGTGAATCCGAACGCGCCGGCGATCAGGTTGGTGGGGAAGACCTCGGTTTTGGTATTAAACTTCATGACCTGGTCGTTATAGTGCTGGCGCGCGAAAGAGACCCTGTTCTCCGTAGTTGTCAGTTCCTCCTGGAGTTTGAGCATATTTTCGTTCGCCTTCAGTTGCGGATAGTTCTCGGAAACAGCGAAGAGGGAACGGAGCGTCTGGGAGAGAAAGTTCTCGGCTTTGGCCTGTTCGGCCGCTCCTCCGCTAACCTCGATAGCCTGGGTCCGGGCTCTGGTTACATTCTCCAGCACCTCGCGCTCGTGCTTCATGTAACCCTTACAGGTCTCTACCAGGTTAGGGATCAGATCGTAGCGTCGCTTGAGTTGGACATCGATCTGAGACCATCCATTCTTCACCCGCTGGCGGAGCCGGATCAGACCGTTATAAGCCGAGATCAGCCAGATCAGCCCGACTGCGATTATCACTACCAGAATCCAGAGCATAATATACCTCCTTTGTTATGTCCTACTAATAAAACGTATCTTATTCAAAAAAATCAAATTTAAACCACGAAGAACACGAAGATCACGAAGATTTCTAAAGAAAGAGATGAAACTTGTTTGTTTTTTGAATTATTCTTCGTGATCTTCGTGGTAAATCACTTTATTGTTTTAGCTTAGATTTAGAAAATCATTTTTTGAGTAAGTTATTGCTATTTTTTAGATTTCCATGGTGGTTTACTTAAAAGGTAGTCGGAGATTACCCGGGCGATATGTTCCGAACCTTTGACGGTAAAGTGGCAGTCATCGTAGAAGAGATCGGTATCGCGGGGAAACCGGGATGTCGGGTCTATATATTCCACCCCTTTCCATCGGCAGAAACTGGTCAGGAGCGCGTTATAGGTCTCCAGGCCTTTCGCCAGTGCCCCGGGTGTGTAATAAGGTTGTCCCGGAACTGTCTTGAACTGTCCAATCCCTCCCATCCAGAGACGGTCTTCTTCTTCGGGCGGCATATCTTTCTTCCAAAGGGCCGGTTGGGCAACAAAGATAATCCGGATACCTTTATTCGTCGCGAGTTCAATAATCTTTTCGAGATTGTTTTTATATTCATCCAGACCAGGTGTCAGGTCCGGCAGTTGGTCCAGCCGGATATCCGATTGCTCCCGGTTTTTGCGCCATTTCGCGATTATCTCCCCCCCGGGATCCTGGGGGCGCTCCCCGAAGAAACGCAGGAAGATGCGTTTGGCCACTCTCCAGACCCCTAATTTTTTATAGAAGGGAGGGGAGGGGAGGGAGTATTGATACGGAACAAAGCGAAAGGCATGGTCCAGCTGACGCGTGTATGATCCCGGCTCTTCCAGGTAATCGGGGTTATAACCTTCACCCTGGCGGAGCCGGAGAAGAAGGTCATTTACTCCGGTCAGTATGATAATCGTGTCTATGTCGAGTGCTTTGAGCGGAAGTTTCTGGAGGTGAAGGATATTATCACGGCTATTCTGTCCGATTTTGCCACCATTCCCGACCCAGGTCCGCAATTGAGGAGGCGCCTCATGGAGGTTAGAGATTATTCGACGCGTCCAGGTCTCTTTCTGGTTAAGGTAGAGACATTTGGCCGCTCCTCCCCCCAGGATCAGGATCCGATAATCATCAGTCGGGATAGGATTGTAACTCCGCAGTCCGTATGAGTTGGTACGGAACCAGACTATCGGGCTGGTCCCCGGCAGGATCTCCTGGTTCGGTCTGTAAGTGCGCTCAATCCCGGGGGGCCATATATAGAAGTTATCCGGAGGCGGGATCAGACGTCGGCAGAAGAGTTCAATTAAAAGCAGACCGATAGCCGCGAGAATAACCACCATACAAATTTTAAGGATCCACAATTTTGTGACTATCTTCATATAATTTTTGCTCCGCAAAAATTATGTTCTGTAATTATAATACTATCATATATTAAGTTAATCACGGTTATTCCTATTGTCAACCCCGGGTTCTTACAATACTATTTTATTTTCCTTCGGGAAATAAAATATCGGTCTTCAACGATCTTCAACGTCTTTTTTAAAAACGTTTTTATTTTTCAACGTTTGCGCCGCAGGCGCTAAGTTTTATGTATCTCATATACAATTATATATTCACGGTCGGGTTGTTTATTGCGACTCCATTCTTTCTCTTCCGGATGGCGACTACCAGGCGTTTCCGGAAGGGGATGGCTGAGCGGTGGGGATTTTACGGGGCAATTAAGAGATCTCTCACTTCCGACCATTCCATCTGGATTCAGGCCGCGTCAGTAGGGGAGGTCACCGCCGCGTTACCTGTCATTGATATGTTGAGAAGAACCTATCCGGGAGAGAAGATAATCTTAACCTGTCAGACGGCCGCCGGACGGGATGTTGCCCGGAAAAAACTCGATGCCGGTGTGGTAGCCATTCTTTCCCCTCTGGATTTGGGATTTGTTATACAAAATTTGATCCGATTGATAGGCCCGCGTGTCTTAATCCTGATTGAGACTGAGATTTGGCCCGGAATGATTATGACCGCCAGAAAAAATGGGATCCCGGTAGTTATCATAAATGGCAGGCTTTCGGCTTCTTCATTCCGCGGTTACCGGAGGGTTGTCTTTCTGCTTCGGCCGCTATTGATGATGGTGGCTGTTTTTGGGATGAGATCTGAAGAGGATGCTTCGCGGATTCGGGAATTGGGAGCTCCTCATGAGCGGGTTACCGTGACCGGGAATATCAAATTTGACTCACTCCCCGGACCCGAACTGCCGCCGAATACGCGAGAAGAACTGGAAGCGTTGTTGGGCCTGGATACTATGGATATGCTGATTGTGGGGGGCAGTACCTTTGAAGGGGAAGACCGGATTCTTTATGAAGCCTACTGTGAGCTTCTCCCTCGTTTCCCCGGTTTGCGGCTTCTCCTGGCGCCGCGCCATCTGGAGAGGGTGGGGGCGATAGAAGCGTTCCTATATTCCCGGAGACAGGCCTGTACTCTATATACTTCCCTATCCGTTTACTCGGGAGTGATGGAAAAAACAGAGGTTGTAATTTTGGATGCCATGGGGGTATTATCAAGTTTTTATGGTTTGGCAACCGTTGCTTTCATCGGGAGAAGTTTGCGGGGTTATGGAGGTCAGAATCCGATTGAACCGGCATCGTTTGGCTGCCCGATCATATTCGGCCCGCATATGGAGAACTTCCGGGAGATCGCCGATGATCTGGTCAAGGACGGAGGAGCGGTTAGAATTCAGGGAGAGAGAGATTTGTCTGAAACGCTGGCCGGGATGCTATCCGATCCCGCCCGTCGAAATCAGACGGGAGAGCGGGCACGTCAGTTGGTTGGAAACCGCTGCGGCGCCAGCCGGAGAAATATTGAATTGATTAAACTTATTTTTCCAAAGGAAAAATAATTATGCGGGAAAAAATAGAAAAATACTATCTGAAGGTTCTGGCAGGAAAGAAGAATGGGTTCTCCGCATGGGGTTTCAAGATATTTATCTGGGGATTATCCCTGATTTATCTGGTGGCGATCCAGTTGCGGTTTCTTCTTTATCGCCTAAGGATATTCCGCTCCAGATCAGTTACAGCCTGGGTTATCAGTGTGGGGAATATTACATTGGGAGGGACTGGTAAGACGCCGGTAGTGGAAAGGTTGGCCCACCTGCTTCATTCAAGAGGACGCAAGGTAGCAATCGTCAGCCGGGGATACCGACGGAAGAGGGGCCCTCGCTGGCATCGATTAAAAGAAAAACTACGGGGCGCCCCGACCACCCGGGTGGTATCAGATGGTAATAATATTCTCCTTAACTCCCGGGTCGCGGGGGATGAACCATATATGCTGGCATCTAATCTGGAAGGGGTGCCGGTTGTAATTAACCGTAATCGGCTTAAAGGGGCGTTATACGCGATCCGTCGCTTCAAAGCCGATACGATAATTCTTGATGACGGACTCCAGCACCTTGCTTTAAAGCGTGATCTGGACATTGTTCTGATAGATGCCGGCCGCCCTTTCGGTAATGGGCATCTCTTCCCCCGGGGAATTCTCCGGGAACCTCGTCGCAATCTATCCCGGGCCGATCTTCTCCTCATCACCAAAGCTGTCCCGGATGGGCAGGAGAAGCTGAAAGAGGAACTAAGGCGATATAATCAACGGGCAGAGATATTGGAATGCCGCCATAATCCGATCTATCTCTACGATGTTCGGACCTCGCTTAAGGCTTCTCTTGATTTTATCCGGGGGATGAAAGCTGCTACGCTGGCCGGGATTGCCGATCCCGGTGGTTTTGAGGAGATGCTTACCGGTCTAGGTGTACAGGTTATCCATTCCCGCCGTTTCGCGGATCACCATATCTACAGTCAGCAGGAGCTGATCGATGTTCTCAATAAAGCAACGCGTAGAGGAGCGGAGATTCTCCTGACTACCGAGAAGGACGCGGTCCGTTTTCCCCGGCTCCCGCGCGGAACCATTCCGGTCTTCTGTCTGCGAGTCAGAATTGACAGCGTGGCGGAAGGATCCGACTTTGATGTCGATATACTACGTTTCCTCCGGGAGAGAAGGCAGTAGGTGAAAGTTATAAGTGCCTAAAGTGCGCTAAAGTGCCTAAAGTTGTCGCCTCGGCCTGGCTTTTGGCTAAGGCAACAAAGTGAAGGCGACAACTTTAGGCACTTTCAACTTTAGGCACTTCAGAACATAGCACTCGCCGTAGGCGAGGGCTATGTTCCAGGTAGGATATGAAGGTCCACCGGGTTTACCCCGTCTTTCCTATCTACCAGATAGGTATTTTTCAGGCGGCTCAGGCATTCCCGGGCGAATTCCAGATAAAGGCGTTTTCTGGTGATTAGGGGAACTTTACGATACTCGGATAAGAGAGCTAGGAACCGTGTGGTCTCTCCTATTGCTGACTGAGTAGCTTTATCCCGGTATGATGACGCTTCCTGAATTTTTCTGTTTCCTTCCCCTCTGGTCCGGGCGATCTCTTCATTGGCATATGATTCGGCCCGGCTTTTCATCTTCTCTTTGTCGATCTTGGCATTAATTACATCATCGAAATAGGATTGAACACTGGAGGGTGGCCGGATATCTTCGATATCTACCCGATGAATAGTCAGACCGGTCTTGTTCTCATTGAGTTTTCTCTGAGCGTTTGTCTGAAGATGATTTTTGAGGGCATCCTTACCGCTGGTAAGGATGATATCTACCGGCTGAACAGCCAGGAGATGAATAATCTCCCGGCAGATGATATCACGGAGCAGGGTATTCTTCTGAGCGGCGCCGAAGAGGTAATTAAATGGATCGGATATCCGGTACTGAACGATTACCTTGATCTCAACCGCGTTATTATCTCCGGAGAGCGCGTATGATTCAAGTCCGGTCAGGTTATAAAAGATACTGGCCCGCGAATCAGGACGGGTATCCTGGTAAAAATCAGCCACCACAAAACTTTCATCTTTTTTTACCGGCACCTTGTAGATACGACTGAACGGCCAGGGGAAGGTATAGTGGAGACCGGGAAGAACCCGTTTATCCACAACATGTCCCATCCACTCCAGAACACCCTCTTCATTAGCCTTGATGGTGTAGAAACCAAGACTGAAATAAAAGAGAACTACCGCCAGTACAATCCACTTCATGAAGCGCCTGGTATGCTTGATAGCGCTTTTAAGTTCGTTGGTGACGTCCTGATTGGAATTATTCTGTATCATGTATAAGTTATCGCCTTCGGCGCTAACTTAGTGGAAGTGCACTAAAGTTAATACCGTTTATTTATCTACTAATTGTCTTTCCGGACTTAAACGACTTTTAAAGGTCTTCAACGTTATTCTTTCCGATCTCCCTGTCTTCCGGGAGGAGGTAACGGAAGAGATTGGAATCTAGGGAGAGTATCAGGGTGGTCTCCCGTCCCAATATCTTCCGGTAGGTGTCGAGAGAGTCCAGAAATTCAAAGAGTTCCGGAGCCTGACTGTAGGCTTCTCCCCGGATCTTGATCGCTTCTTTGTCTCCCTCTCCCTTGGTTATCTCCGCGTTCTTGCTGGCTTCCGCCAGTATCTCGGATACTTGCCGATCAGCCTCAGCCTCAATTATGGATGCCGCCTCGCCACCTTCCGCCCGGTATTTCTTGGCCTCGGTCTCTCGATCTGATTTCATACGATTGTAAACCGCTTCAGTATTTGTGGATGGGTAGGTAATCCGGCGGATTCCGATATCTACAACCTTGAGGCCGTATTGATTTCGGGCCTGATCATTAGATTCCATAAGAATTCGTTTCTCAATCTCCGATAGTTTTACCTTGTCCGCATCGATATTAATAATTTGAGATAGAATATAATCTCCCAGGACATTGCCAAGACGAGCATTAACCATATCTCCCAGTTTCTCCTCGGCAATATTCTGGGTTCCTAGAGCCTGGAAGAAGTCCAATGGATCGGCGATCTGCCAGCAGACATAGCAGGTCATGATAATCGGATTCTGGTCTTTCAGCATAAGCTGCAGTGGGCGTGGTTTAAAGGTATGAATGCGCTTGTCCAGCAGGTTGACTTTCTCCAGGAATCCCGGTAGTTTGCGATGCGGTCCGGCTTTGGTGACTATTCGGACGGGATCACCGAAACGGGTGATGATGGCGATCTCTTTCTCGTTGACTGTAAAGATGCTCAAAGCTATTACGCATATCAGTATGCCCAGTACAATAAGCAGCAGGGTAAATTTTTTCATGACACCCTCGATGTTAGGTAGTATTTATTTTTCATTGTTCAAATTGATTCTCCAGAAAAATCGGTCTCCCCGAGTTCAGCCAGACATCCGGGACTGATGCACCCGGTTCGACCAGAATGATAGGTTTGTTGGCCAGGTTCTCCTTGATTGCATCTCGATAGAGCATGGGCATCGTGATCGCCGGATAAGCTTTGATAGCCGCCATCCGGTTTAAGAATCGGCTGGCTTCGCCCCCGGCATTTGCTTTTTTCTCCAGGACGTATGATTCCGCCTGTTTCCTGGTCTTGACCGCCCATCCCCGGGCTTCAGGGATCGCGCTGTTGCTATAACCGGTCGCTTGATTTATCTTCTGTTCCTTCTCCTGCATGGCCGCGATAACCTCTTCATAGGAGGCGGCAACAGATATCGGCGGGTGGATATCCTTGGTGTTAACGTTTATGATTTCCAATCCTGACTTGAGTTCATCCAGCTTGGCCTGAACAACTTCTCTTATCTTTTCTTCCATCGGTCCCCGGTATACAGTTACGATATCAGTAAAGATCTTGGTAGAAAATATTTCGGTCAGGAGAGCGTGAGAAGCATTGTCAAGAAATTCCTCCGGGTTGCGGAAGCTGTAAGTATAGTTGAAAATATCCTTGATTCGATAGTGGAGTTTTATATATGGATAGAATAGATAATTCTCCGCCGACAAGAAAGATTCCTCTGTTCCATGCTGCTTGGTCCAGAGAAGCGCAACGGCACTGGGATTAGAGATATTGCCGATATTCATGGATTGGATAGTGAAGGTGTCGACTTTAATGATTGTTTCCAGTGGCCACGGCAGTTTAAGGTGAAGACCGGGGTTAAGGGGATAGCCTTGGTTGACCAGCCTCCCCAATCTTTCTCGGATACCCTGCTCGGAGGGTCCGATAGTGGTCAGGCAGCTGAGAAATATAACCAGAAACACTCCCAGGGCCAGAAGAGAGATAAATATTCGTCTGGCCCGGAGACGAAATTCGACTGAGAGCTGATCCCAGTTTGAAGAATGGCTGATCCGTTGGAATAACAGTTTCCAGGTATGACGATCAATGGCACTGGCGATCAGCCCGCTGGTAATTCGGTCTCTCCAGCCCGGTTTCCCGTGAAGGGATGACCAGAAGTTGACAAAAGTCTCCAGGGAGAAGGAGAGGATAAAGACGATAATAATAACCGCGCCGATCTTATCAATATTTATGCCTATCCGGTCTATACCCAACTGGAGAGCGATCATGGTGAAGCCGGCGATCAGGGATCCGACCATATCAGCTTTTGAGTGAAGCCCATCGGCAATCAAAGCGGGGGAGTCATATTTTTTCCCCATCTTGATCTCAAATATTGAGACAACCAGCGAGCACCCGGCGAAGAAGAGAAAGAATAGACCGTAGACAAAAGGTGAAGCAATAAGCAGGAACGGGGTATATAATATCTTATAAATAACTGCGATAGCGGCAAAGAGGATAATAAAGCCTATTGCCAGAGACATCCAATTCTCGATAGAAATATTATTCCAATCGATATCGGCATCGGTCCTGACTCCATTTCCGCTGGTTTCAGATCTCTCGGGTATTTCTTCTACGGGCTTGTTGGGCCGAGGAGATACCGAGAAATAGACCAGGAGGGAGGTGACAACATCGGTAAGACTGTGCCAGGCCTCCGCCAGAATAACCAGGCTGCCGCTGAACCCGGCGAGAATGAATTTTAAGATGGTGAGAAGGAGGTTTAGGAGAGTAGAGACCGCGGCGGTTTTTTGTTTGATATCCATTAAATTAGTTTCCTTTGGTCACTAATTTAGTTTAAAAAAAAGACTAATATAATTAGATTGCTGCAAAAGTGAAAATATTTCAATCATTCTAATCTAAAGTTCATATTAAAATCAGCGTATTTCTCTCGGCACCCCGAATAATTAATCAAGGTAGAAATAATATCATGATGTGATAATATACTCTTATTCTTTAATAAATATAAACAAAAATAATAATTATGTTTGCCTATTGGATTTTAGTTCTGGCTCGTAATTTATTCTGTATTCTCCCGGTCAGTTATGGCCGGGGGTTGGGGCGGTTTCTTGGTAAGCTGGGTTTTTATTTGGACTGGAAACATCGGAAGATTGCTCTGGATAATCTCAGGGAGTCTCTTCCGGAGAAGACAGGCCAACCCGAGCTCTGGAAGATAGCTCGATCTTCGTTTGGAGAGTTGGGTTTTAACCTGGTGGAAATGCTCCGGATCCCCCGTTTTATCGGTGAGGACTGGAGGAGTAACTTCCGCGTGCGGGGGGAAGAACATCTCCGGGAGGCCTTTGGTCGATCGAGAGGAATTATCTTTGTTATCTCCCACTTCGGGAACTGGGAGTATCTGGGGTTTATGCCGAAGCTCTTGTCATTTCGCGGCGCGGCGGTTGGACAGAAGATTAAAAATCCGGCGGTAGATGGTTTGATCAAGGATACCCGGGAGATGATCGGACTGGAACTTCTGTCGAAGAGAGAGGTAGCGTCTTCTATTAAGGATTACCTGGCAAATAATGGAGCGGTAGCGATTCTGGCTGATCAGAGGGCCAGACAGATGAGTATTAATGTGCCTTTCTTCGGGCGACTTGCTCCAACAACAGCCGCGCCGGCGGTCTTCGCCTTGAAGACCGGCGCGGCTCTGATTCCGGTGTTCATATATTTAAAAGAAGATGGTAAATATCAGGTTCTCTTTGAGCGGGAAGTGAAGGTTCCATCCGGCCTCTCGGTTAAGGAGTCGATATTGGAGATAACCCGTTGTTTTACCGAAGTCTTCGAGGAGAAGATCCGGGAGCGTCCTGAACTATGGTTCTGGGTTCATCGTCGCTGGACTAAATAGATAACGTTCATAAAACGAATTATATTAGAATATAGGTAATTTAAACCACGAAGAACACGAAGAACACGAAGGGTTTTGAAGGATGAGCTAAATTTTGATCTTTTCTCGACTATTCCTTCGTGAACTTCGTGTTCTTCGTGGTAAAAAGTCTTTTCTGGCAGACTAGAGATATATGAGAAGTATATACAATAATATTCTGATTCGTGTCCCTAACTGGGTGGGGGATAATATTTTTAATCTTCCGGCGGTGCATCTGCTCCGTGAAACTTTTCCGGAGGCACGTCTGGCTGTTCTGGTCCGGAGAGGCCTGGGACCTCTCTGGGAGATTGTCCCGGAGATAGATGAGGTGATTACCTATGATCTCAATGGGGGGTGGCGTGATCTGAAACGAAAGTGGGATTTAGTTAGAACGCTCCGTATGCGACGGTTCGATCTGGCGGTGGTCTTTCCCCGATCGTTTGAATCCGCTCTCTGGATGTGGTTGGCCGGGATTCCCGAGCGGTGGGGATACGCGGAAGAAGGACGGTCATTGCTCCTGACCCGGGCAGTAAGTTCTCCCAGGAGATATCGCAATACTCCCCGGATTGATTATTATTACCACCTCATTGATAACGCGGAGAGCGATAAACCCGCTCCCCCGGCGGTCCTTAAATTATCTCCCGAACTGATCGCCCAGGCAGGAAAACAGCTCCGGAGTCTGGCCAAGTATGACAGGAAACAGCTTTTAATCGGCTTCCATCCCCGGTCCAGTTATGGTCCTGCTAAATGCTGGCCCGGCCGGAAATTCAGCCGACTGGCGGAGCTTCTGGTGAAGAAACAGGGTGCTATGATTCTTCTCTTCGGTTCCGAAAATGAGCGTGATCTCCTGCAGGAGATAGCTGATCAAGCCGGGGGCGGAGTAGTAAATCTGGCCGGGAGAACCGATCTTAGAGAGGCGGCTGCTCTGATATCACTCTGCCGGGTTTTTGTGGCTAATGACTCCGGTCCCCTTCATCTGGCGGCGGCGCTGGAAGTTCCGGTAATAGGTCTCTATGGATCGACCGATCCGCGAGCGACCGGACCCCGGGGAAAGAAAGTGAGAGTAATCTATAAAGATGTTGAATGCAGTCCCTGTCTGTTGCGAGAATGCCCGACTGATTTCAAGTGTATGGAGGCTATTACTCCAGAAGAGGTGATGGGGGAGGTCGAAGCTCTCCTGGAAAGATCCGTCGGATCCGACCGATCTGTCTGATCCGACGGATTAAAAAAACAGAAATACAACAAAGTGGTGTTAACTTTTAGTGTACTTCCACAAAGTTAACGCCGGAGGCGATAACTTATGGAGATCGAAATTTTTGTTTTATGTGACGCGGCCACGGATTATCGGGGAAAGCTGAATATTCTTGGTACTTTCGATACTATTCACGCGAGAGAGTTCCCGGTGGTCTGGCCGCATTGCGCCCTGGCGCTCAGAATCCGCTTCTCGCAGATTGAAGAGGGGGAACATCGGGTCAGGATCAGTTTTATGGATGAAGACGGAGGCTCGATTCTTCCTCCGCTCGATGGGACGGTCCAGGTAAGATTCGGCCCGGACGCTAAAACCCTGCCGACTAATATGATTCTGAATATGGAGCGACTAAAGCTGGAAAACCCGGGGGAATATTCCATCCATCTGGCCATCGATGGGAGGCAGGAGAAATCCCTTCCATTGTATCTCCGGTTACGGGAGGGGGGAGAAGTGGAGGAGAGTGAGGTCAAATAATAAAGTAATCAGTAAGCAGTTATCGGTAATCAGAAAAACTCAGCCGAGGCTCAAGCCAACTGATTACTGATCACTATTTACTGATTACGTTCTTATAACAAATGGATTAAGGCTATTTTCCCATTCATTATGGTTGAGAAAATAAACAAGATACTGCTGATTAAACTGGGTTCAATCGGTGATGTGGTTAATACTTTGCCTCTGGTTAATGCTTTGAAGTCAGGGATGCCGGAAGTGGAACTGGGTTGGCTGATTGAGCCGAAGTCCTACCCGATTGTTGAGGGGCACCGCTCGATAGATCGGTTTATTATTCACAGAAGATCCAGAGGAATCCGTGGAGCCGGGGATGCCCTCAAAGAGATCCGTGATTTTAAGCCTGACCTGGTTATCGATCTTCAAAGAATACTCCGCAGTTCCTTCTTTGCCCTCTTCTCCGGTTGCCGGAGACGGTTGGGTTTTGACCGGAAACGGTGCAAGGAGTGTACCTGGCTATTTACAAATGAAAAGATCTCTCCGGGTGACCCGAAGGCCCATATGATTTTTCAATACCTTGAATTTGCCGGGTATCTCGGTTTAGCTGATCCTGAGATTAGATTTTATCTTTCTATTTCTGATCGAGATCGTGAAGAAGCCGCTAAACTGCTTCTCCAGGAAAAAATCGGGAATGGGTTTATAGCGCTCAACATTGGAGCGGCTAAGCCTTCTAACCGCTGGCCGGAGGAACAATGGGCTGAGTTGGCCGCACTTATCCTTGATCGAACCGATCGGGCTGTAATATTGACCGGTGGTTCGGAGGACTCAGGAAGAGGTTCCTCAATAATAAGCCTGGTTGGCAATGAGGATAGACTGCTTGATTTTACCGGCCGGACATCGCTCAAGCAGTTGGGAGGTCTGTTACTATCGGCGGATACGGTGGTAACCGGAGATACTGGCCCGATGCACATCGCGTCCGCCTTGGGGATACGGACTATTGGTCTCTTTGGTCCGGCTGATCCCGGTCGAACCGGGCCGTTTAATCATCTGAATCTGGTCGTTAGATCGGGGGTTTCCTGTGCTCCCTGCGGGAGACGGACCTGCCCCGATCTAAAGTGTATGGAGGAGATCTCCGCTGAGGCGGTTTACATGAAGATCTTCCCCGGGAATTAGCGGGGCTATTTTAGACAGGAAGATTTTGGGACTCCGAATAAAATGGGGGAGGGACCAGGACGATTAACGGCATAAAGATTAAATGAATTTGAAAAGATTGAACATAGAACATCGAACTTCTAACTTCGAACAACAAGGTAGAAGAGGATACTAAGGCGAAAATAATGAACGTTCAACATTCAACAATTGGCTAGTAAAAAGAAGGGAAGGCAAGGGATCAATTAGTGTAAATTCGTGAAATTCGTGGACAAAAAAGGGGGCGAGGTAGAGGGCAACAGTTAGTATAATTTGTGTAATATTAATGGACTCAAAATTTGAAAGGAAATTCGATAATTGAAAAAAAATTCCCGGAGGGGTTCGGCTGTCGAGAGATTGCCGGAAAGATCTGTATCTTTAATGATGAGTGGAAAGATGTGATGGTCCGCCTGGCCGAGGATGGGATACCGAAAGAAGCCGGTAATTCTATAGGGATTGAATATCTCCGTGGCCGGGGGTGCCCCGCAGTAGTCCCTTCCGATAGGGGTAAACTGGTTGTCCGGCATTATTATCATGGAGGAATTTTTCGTTGGTTAACCGGTGATTTCTTCTGGGGTGTTTCGCGGTTCCTGAATGAGCTTAAGATTCTAGCCAAGGCTCACCGGGCCGGAATTCCTGTCCCCGAGCCGGTAGGTTTGATTCTCTCCTCGGTAGGCGGCGGGATATATCGAGGAGATTTAGTAACCGTATATATAAAGCGGAGTATCGATCTTCTGACCTACTATCGGAATCTTCCGGTGGAGGCTTCAGAGCAAGAACTACGGGAGAAACGGAAAATTATCGACAGGTTGGCTCGTCGAATATCAGATCTTCATAGATCCGGACTATATCATGGAGATCTTCAGCTGAAAAATTTATCAATCAAGAAGAGTGAGGATGGAGTGGAGATATTTATCCTTGATTTTGATAAAGCCAGCCGAGGTGATCCGGATGACATTGATAAATCGGGGAATAATCTGATTCGCCTCTACCGTTCATTTAGTAAGATGTGCCTCTCTAATCCCCATATCTCCATATATGATCCAATTCGTTTTATCCGATCATATGCACCGGAAGATAAGGATTTTAGAAAGAGTATAATCAGAAAAGTTCTCCGGCGCCGATGGCGGGCAAGATTACGCTTGTTTAAATGGAGGATAACGCTACGATTACGCGGCAGTACTTATGCCCGTGCGATGCCCTGAATCTCATAGGGAAGATCAATCTTACTGTCAAAACAGGAATTGAATATTGTATAAACTGGTTAGTTTGAGAAATAGTAACAAACTTATTTTTTGCAAATAAAAAAAATAATGAAGATAGCGTTTTGTATTGAAAATTTCATCACCACCCGGGGAGGGGCGGAGCAATATGTCCATGATCTATCTCTTCTTCTGACGGAACGGGGCCACGAGGTCCACATCTATACCATGAAGAGTCGTCGGCGGAGTGAGGAGCAGCTCCATATCCATATGGTGAATATGTTTTCGGGCCCTCGTTTTCTTCGGACAATACTTTTTGCCCTTCGTTGCAGGAGAGAGGTGACCGGCCGGGAATTTGATATTATTCATTCTTTTGGCCGAACCTGGGGGATGGACATATTTCAGCCTCTGGGCGGAAGTCAGATGGCTGGTCTGGTGGGAAACCTCCGCTCGATATCCAACCCCTTCCGCCGTTATCTCAAGGTGCTTACTTACATCCTCAGTTTTCGAAGAATTGCCTATTTCCTGGTTGAAAAAATCCAGATAAAAGAGACCAAGATCATTATTGCCATCTCCGCGATGGTAAAGAAGGATCTGATCCATTACTGCCATTTGAGTTCGGAGAAGGTCAGGATCGTTCGAAATGGAGTTGATCTGAAGAGGTTTCATCCCGATAATAGAGAACAATTCCGAGCCACGACCCGTCGGGAACTTGGTTTGACGGATGATGATATTTTTATCCTCTTCGTTGCTCATAATTTTCGTCTAAAAGGTCTCCAAACTTTAATTATGGCATTAAAACATATCCAATGCATTTCTCCGGAGAATAGATTTAAAGTAGGCGTGTTGGGATCCGGAAAAGTTAAGCAATATTCCGAGTATGCCCGGAAGATGGGAGTAGTTGACAGGATCATATTTGTTTCGAATAGTGACATGCCTTCCCATTACTATGCCGCAGCCGATATCTCGGTTCATCCGAGTTTTTATGATCCCTCAGCGTTGGTTGTGCTGGAGGCGATGGCAAGCGGAATACCGGTTATTACTACTACCTATTGTGGAACCTCAGAAATCATTGAGGAAGGGAAGGAAGGTTTTATTGTTCAGACTCCGGCCGATATCTTTGAAATGGCCGACCGGATTATTGATTTGAGTGATTCGGAACTGCGGAGAAAGATGGGCGAGGCCGGGCGTCGTCGGGCTGAGGATTTCCCCTATTCCCGGAATATGGAAGAAATTCTGGATATCTATGATGAATATACAGGTGCTTATCCCCGATAAAAATGCCCCCAGCTGCAGGTTCAGGGTTCTTCAGTACGTAGAACCGTTGAGGGGATTCGGGATTAATCTGGAAGTGGTGGAGTTGAGCCGGATAAAAAGTGAGCGCCGGTTATCTCTGGACGCCGCCGTTGACTTTGACGCAGTACTTCTCCATCGCAAGCTCTTGAACCGGTTTGATTACGCGCGACTGCGCCGTAGGGCCAGGCGGTTGATATATGATTTTGATGACGCGGTAATGTTTCGGGACTCTAATGCTACCCGACAACATTCGCGGATGAGAGAACGGAAGTGGGAGCGATTGGTCTCGGGGGCAGACATGGTCATTGCCGGGAATAGCTACCTGGCAGATCTCGCAGCCGGGTATAATAGTGAAGTTAGTATTATACCCACAGCCATCAAGATTGATCATTTTACAGATAAATTTTCACGTGCGTCCGGTTTAATAATCGGCTGGATGGGTACTGCCAGTAATTTTATCTATCTATCTTTGATAAAAGATAGCATGGAAGCGCTTCTCAGTGATCATCCGGAAGTCACCTTCAGAGTTGTCAGCGATCAAACTCCCCATATCCCGGGCCTCTCAATAGATAGTAAACGGTGGTCCGCGGCAGACGAGATATCCGACCTGGCCGGATTTGATATTGGTATTATGCCGATCTATGACGACCCCTGGGCCAGGGGTAAATGCGCATTCAAGATCCTCCAATACTTTTCCTCCTACCTCCCGGTAGTCTGCTCTCCGGTAGGGGCCAATCGTGATGTAGTGGAGGAGGGGGTTAACGGTTACTTCGCGACTTCATCGGAAGAATGGCGCCGGAGACTGGAAGAACTTCTTGCTTCGGCCGGGGAGAGAAAAGTTATGGGTCGTGCCGGCCGGAAGGTCGTGGAGGATAAATATTCCCTCTCCGTCATGGTTCCTCGTCTGGCACGGGTTTTGAGAGAAGTGGCAGATTGAAAAACTTATCTGAAAAAATGAAGTAATTAACCACGAAGGTCACGAAGTACACGAAGAATAGTTGGGGAAACATTAAGATTTTGCTCAATTTTAAAAATCTTCGTGATCTTCGTGTTCTTCGTGGTTCAAATTAGCACAAGTTAAATCTCACTTCAGGGGAGTAACCTCCGAAATACCTTGCTACAATCCGGGGTGGTGGATCGACCCCAATTCTCGGATATATACTCCCGGTAGAGTCGGATAATTCTGGAGCGGAGGAATCTTCTTTTTATGCTCCCGGTGTCTATAATAACCCACTCATCTCCATCCCAGATCAGATTGTTCTGATTCAAGTCTCGAAGATATATATTTTTCTTCGCGGAGTCCCGGATCAATCTCCCCAATTGGATTATCTGTGGGGCATCGGGAGGAAAACCTTCTTCCGCCCACTCCCTGGTCCATCTGTCTCCTCGCATGCCATCTACCCACTCCTTCAGTATGTAATCCGGTCCGGTTACGACAACTCCAGCATGCTTGAATCCATACCGGGAATAGCCCCGGGCTTTTAGTTCTTCATTTTTCAATGAGTTCAGAGTATCCGGTTCGCGGTTTACCGGGATCTTTAAAGCGAATCGTAGGTCACTGTTATTCTCTACCTGATAGACAACACTGCGGCGTCCCTGTCCCGCGATTGATATTATCCTGAGAGTCTCTCCCCGGATCGTGATCTCTTCTCCCTCCGCATAGAGCGGGGAGAGATTAACGGATTCGGCGGTTTGGTTAGAAGATGCTGAGTTCATGGGGTGACAAAATTACGAAGAATCATAAAAATAGGTGCATTAGTCAGAAGAATACAGTATCTTTTCGACTAAGATCAAGTAATAGTTGGTGAAATTAATTTAGTCCAACCTAAATTGAGCGATTCTATGCGGCGAACTGCACCAATCTTATGGTCTGCAATCGGTTGCAAAAATACTCGTTCGCATTTATTAATGCGTCTGCGTTTTTTGCAACCGATGCAGCCTCATAATCTTAGCACATTTCATCCGCAATAATCGCTCAACTTAGGTTTAAGCAATACTCCCGATTGATTTAATCGGGAGATAGATAAAGTAGTGCTGAAGGCGCTATGTTCTAGTCTGGAGGTATTTCATGGAAGGTAGCCTTGGAAAAAAGATAGCAGTAATTACCATAGTAATCTTCGCGGCCATTATTGCGTATATCCTCTTCAATACATTTTTTATCAGCAAAGATTATCTATATGGTCCTCCGTTGCGTTTTATAAAGAACCGCTATATCTCCATCGATATCTATCCTCATGGATATGAATCAGCGACAATTTTTACTAATAATTATATTGAAGGGTCAACCACACCGGAAGATATCGGTATTCTCCGTCTCTTCTTGAAGAAGAGAGATATTAGGGGGGTCTTCTTCGTCATCCCTAATTTTATCAAGACTCATCCCCTTAGCAAGAATCCATTGGTAATAGCTGAACTTAACAAGCTCAAGGAAGATGGGCATGAGATTGCCCAGGCCGGAACATATCATACTTACGGTCCGGATATGGCCCGGGGGGCTGAGCCCGGACAGGAGCTTCTCACCCTTTCATTTGATGCTCAGATTGAGCGGGTTAGAGAGGGAAGGAATTTTCTGATTAAACTGGGGTTCCCGCCGGTCGGTTTTCGAGCCCCCTCATTCAGCACTAACGAGGAGACATTCCGGGTCCTGGAGTCACTTGATTATCTATATGATTCAAGTTCACTAGCTCCTCCCCGTACATTTAGTACTCTCCTCAGGCCATCGCTCTCCCAGGGGCTTCTGTACCCTTATCATCCCTCAGGATTTGAGATTCTTGAATTTACCGACTATGTGGATCCTACCAGACGGTATGCCAAGGCCGTCTCCCTCTTTAAGCGGGTAACGGATCAGAATGGAGTATTTGTTTATCATACTTTTATTGGCAATGTGGCTAAACCTGAGCGACTTCAGATGCTGGATACATTTCTGGAACTTGTCAAAAATGAGAATACCTGGTGCTGTACTCTGAGCGAGCTCACTGAGTGGTGGCAGGCTCGGGAAAAGCTGCGGGTAGAGACCGAGAAAGATGGGCGAGTTTTTCGGATAACAATAGATAATCAAACTCCATTTCCACTGCCGGAGTTCGGCTTGAAGCTGAACATGACTCCATTAGGGGTTACTGATTATATAGTTCTGGATTTACAGGATAATGTACTGGCTAAAGGTAAGTTGCCTGCCCGGAAAAAGATATTTATCTCGCTGCCTGGTAATCCGGAATCGTAATCCTGGATAGACCTTACTCGAAAAGGTATTTTCAACAATCTGTCTTCAAAAAACAAAATGTTTACCACGAAGGTCACGAAGAACACGAAGAAAAACAAAGAAAACTATATAATTTTTCCTCGTTTTCAGATTCCTTCGTGAACTTCGTGTTCTTCGTGGTTAAAAAGGCTTTTCGAGCAGGTTATATATAGATGAATATTTCACTTGCTAAAGAGATTGACCTTTCTATCTGCATTGTCAGCTGGAATGTCAAAGAGCTGCTCCGGGAGTGTCTTGCTTCTATCGGTGACGCGCAGCCGAATCTGAGATATGAGGTGGTGGTGGTGGATAATAACTCCCGTGATGGCAGCGTGGATATGGTTCGAGAGGAATTTCCGTCAGTTGCCCTGATCTCCAACCGGGTTAATCGTGGATTTGCCTTTGCCTGCAATCAGGTGATCCGGGGGAGTAGAAGCCGATATATCCTCTTGCTCAATCCTGATACTTTGATTCAGAGTGGATCGCTGGAAGAGATGGTGCGGTTTCTTGACGAACGGCCGTCTGCCGGAGGGGGAGGACCGAAATTGATAAATCCTGACGGTTCTCTCCAGCCCTCGGTCCGGATGTATCCTACTTTCAAGAGTAGTCTTGGGCAGTTTACTATTCTGGGGGATCTCGGGTTTTTTCATCAGACCGTAAATAGATATCTGGAGAAAGGGTTTGATTATGAGTATCCGTCAATTGTAGAACAACCGATGGGAGCGGCTCTTTTTTTTAGGCGTTCCGCGCTTGACGCAGTTGGTCTACTCGACGAATCGTTTTTTCTATATTTTGAAGAAGTGGATCTCTGCTTGCGGCTTTTCCTCTCCGGCCGATCACTATGGTATAATCCCGGGGCGGTTATAGTTCATATCGGGGGGGGGAGCACCGGTAAAGCAGCGGGACTGGCTCTCTTCCGGTTGATGGAGAGTCAGTTCAAATATTTCATAAAACATTTTGGCCCCCGCCCGACCGCGTGGTTCAAGATCATCTTCAAACCGCTTTTCCTGCTGGGAGAGTACTGGTCGTTGATCCGGAATCTGGCATCTCTTTTGGGGGCATATATCTCCGGCAGCCCGCGCGCGGAGAAGGAGCGCAAAAAAAACCGCCTGAGGATGAGATGGGATTTCCTGACCAAATATCTGATTGATTTTCTCCTATTATAATCTTATTTTTCAACTTTAGGCACTTTAGGCACTTCAAACTTTAGGCACTTAAGAACGTTGCCCGAATGAAGTGAGGGCTAAGTTCTATGAATATCGCATTCATCTCTCATGCGTCGGTTTTGAACGGCGCGCCGATCAGTCTGGCTGAACTGGTGGAGGAAATTCTCAGAGAAAGGACGCAGGAAACTATCTCGATAGGGTGGCCGGTTCCCGGACCGATCCAGAATAAGTACGATCTATCCGAAGCTGATAACTTTTTCTATGCCGGTGGATTTGGCGGCCGGCAAATTCTTGTTACCCGGCCAAAGATCAGGAAAAAACTTCAGAAAATATTCACCGAGAAGAAGGTCGATCTGGTGATTGCCAATAGTCTGGAATCATTCCGGGCTGTCCAGGCAGCGTCGGCGCGGCGAATTCCGGTGATCTGGATGATCCATGAATTGATGACCGCCTACCGAGACCGGCGGGAATTGCCTGAGATGAGGTCCGCGGCTCAACAGGCTGACCGTTTAATATTCAATTCCCGGTCTTCTCTTGATCTCTCCCCGGAGCTGGGAGAAGGCATTAAAGAAAAGTCAGGGGTTATCTATCCCGGGATTCATATCCCAACTCAGATCGCTGATAGGCGGATTATCCGGCGGGATCTGGGATTGGAAGTGAAAGGAATTGTTCTGGGATGCATTGGTGATATCTGTCCTCAGAAGGGGGTTGAGGCGCTGATTCGAGCCTTCGGAATTATTTCTCGATCTCTGCCCGAGGTTCGTCTCCTGATCATAGGTAGAACACCGGAACGATACAGGGGTTTTAAAGACCGGTTGATGGATATCTGCCGGGAACTGGATCTGAGTGAGATGGTAGAGTTTTCCGGGGAGAAGCTGGATCTGCCTCGCTGGTTCAGCGTGCTCGATCTTCTGATCCATCCTTCCGGGAGAGAATCCTTCGGGAGAGTGATTATTGAAGCTCTGGCCCGGGAGATACCGGTAGTGGCTGCCCGGTCGGGAGGGGCTGAAGAGATCCTGACTGACGGCGAGACGGGATTTCTGGTCCCGGTGAAAGATCCGGAGGCACTCGCCGGAGCGGTACTCAGTATGATAGATAATCCTGCCCGGTCCCGGGATATGGCCCAGAGAGGTAGGACCGAGGTGAAGGAAAAATATTCAATCACCCGCACTGCGATGGGTTTGAAGGAGGAAATAAAGCGTATTATGCGCCTGTAAGCTCTTTTCGGCTTGTTAAAGTTCTGGTGGTTAGCTACTATAAAATTTCGGTTGGAATAATTATTGTTTTTCGACATCGCATCAATATAGCTATGTTATTCTTTTTTAAAACCTAAGTTGAGCGATTGTTGCGGATCAGCCGTCGCTAAAGCCCCGAATCAAGTTCGGGATGCCCCGAAATGATCGGGATGCAAGCACAAGCACTCTGGCGGACTTGTGAAATGTGCTAAGATTATGAGGCTGCATCGGTTGCAAAAAACGCAGACGCATTAATAAATGCGAACGAGTATTTTTGCAGCCTAATGTCGTAGCGTAGCGGAGATCCCGCATACTTGCGGGGCAGACCATAAGATTGGTGCAGTTCGCCGCATAGAATCGCTCAATTTAGGTTAAAACTAAAGTAGCGAACGAAGTAAGCTAATTTATTATGAATGAAACCATCGTTGTAACCGGAGGCTCCGGATTTATTGGAAGTGCCCTTATCTGGAGGTTGAATCAGCTTGGTGAAGATAATATCCTGATCGTTGATTCTCTGGGCAGGAGTGATAAATGGAGGAATATCTCCGGGCTTAATTTCGCGGATTATATTGAGAAGGATGATTTTCTTCAGAAGATTATCTCCGGCGGTCTCCCGGACTCCATTAAAACCATATTTCACTTTGGAGCCTGCTCATCCACCACCGAGGATGATATCCGTTACCTGATTAAAAATAATTATGAATTCAGCAAGATTCTGGCCGGTTACGCGTTTGATGCCGGCATTCGTTTTATCTATGCTTCCAGCGCAGCTACTTATGGTGATGGAGGCCAGGGTTACCGGGATGATGAGAATATAATCGACAGCCTCCGCCCGATGAATGGATACGGCTTTTCCAAGCAGATCTTTGATCTCCATGCGCGTCGTGAAGGGTGGCTGGAGAAGATCGTCGGGCTGAAATTTTTTAATGTATTTGGCCCCAATGAATACCACAAGGAGACCATGCGGTCGATGGTCTGTAAGGGTTTTGAACAGATCAGGGATAAAGGGAAGATCAATCTATTTCATTCTTATAGAAATGGATATATGGATGGAGAACAGGACCGTGATTTTATCTATATTAAAGATGCCGTAGAGATGGTGATATTTACCTATCGACATCCGGAGCTTCATGGATTATTTAATATAGGCTCCGGTACAGCTCAGACCTGGAATACGTTGGCTCGGATACTTTTTGATGTGATGGAGAAGAACCGTCATATTCAGTATGTTCCGATACCGGATGAGATAAAAGAGACATATCAGTATCATACTCAGGCGGATATCTCTAAATTGCGGTTGGCCGGCTATGAGGAACCGCTTACGCCATTCTCCGACGCGATATCCGATTATGTGATTAATTATCTCCGGAAGGGGAAATATCTGGGTGAATAGATGAATCAGAAATTAGGCGAGATAATCTCCCGGTTTACCGGGAAGACCATCCTGGTGGTTGGAGATGTAATGCTGGATGAATACATCTGGGGGGAGGTAGAGAGGATATCCCCGGAAGCTCCAGTACCGGTAATGCGGGTTAAAAATGAAACCTGGGTACCGGGCGGAGCAGCCAATGTGTCACATAATATCAGTTCTCTGGGGGGCAGATCGGTGATCGCAGGAGTAATTGGCGATGATTCTCCGGGCAGGAAGCTCTCCGCCCTCCTTCGCAAAAATGGTATTGATGCTCGGGGACTGATGATTGATCCTGGTCGCCCTACGGTAACCAAATCAAGAATCCTGGCCGGTCATCAGCAGATAGTACGGATAGATCGGGAAGTTACCCATGATCTTAGCGATAGTCTCCGTGCGAATATTCTCAAGTCAATTAGTAAGATGATAGATGAGATTGATGGGATTATTCTGGAGGATTATGCCAAGGGGGTGATCAATCAGGAATTGATTCGGGAGTTGATCGAACTGGCGGTGAGCAGGAATATATTTATAGTAGTGGATCCTAACAGTTATCGCCAGTTATCATACCGCGGGGCATCTCTGGTATCACCCAATTATAAAGAAGCAGTGGAGGCGGCTGGCTTGGGGAGAGAAGTGGAACTGGAAGAACTGGGACGAGCTCTTATTAAGAAATGGGGGTCCAGGTCCGTCTTAATCACATTAGGGGAAGAAGGAATGTGTCTCTTTGAGAAGGGGAAGAAATCCTTCCATATTCCAACTATTGCCCGGGAAGTCTTCGATGTCTCAGGAGCCGGAGATACCGTAATCGGAACGGTCTCATTATCACTGGCGGCTGGTGCTGAACTTGAAGAGGCCGCCTCTCTGGCCAATTCCGCGGCCGGTGTAGTGGTGGGGAAATTGGGTACCGCGACGGTTACCCACGAAGAACTCCGGAGCGCTCTAAACTGGCAATGATGAGAAGGGCGGTATTCTTAGACCGGGATGGGACAATTAATCCGGATAGTGGGTATATTGATTCTCCGGAAAAGATCAGATTATTCCCTTCCGCTCGATCTGGATTGCGACTTCTTTATCAGCACGATTTTCTGTTATTTGTGGTGACAAACCAATCGGGAGTGGGAAGGGGATATTTCCCGGAAGAAGCATTGGAACCGATTCACCGAAAGCTCTTGAGTGAGATTGAAAAAGAGGGGGTTAAACTGACTGAGATCGTGTACTGTCCCCATCACCCTGACGATAAGTGTGAATGCCGGAAGCCCTCCCCTTATCTGGTTCTAAGATTGGCCGATTGCTATCAAATAGATCTGGTTGGATCATATTTTGTCGGCGACAAAATAAGCGATGTTCTTACCGGAAAAAATGCCGGCTGTGGTTCAATATTATTGGCGGATCATTCTCAACTTCCTGATTTGAGGGAGATGAGGGAGTGGATAGAACCGGATTATATCGCCCCGGATCTCTATCAAGCCGCTAGATGGATAGTGGATCCTGCTCGAAAAAGTATTTTATGATTTTTGGTGCTTAGAAAACTATATATTAACCACGAAGGTCACGAAGAACACGAAGAAAAACACAAAAAAGCTTTATAATATTTTTGATTTTTTTAGATTGCTTCGTGAACTTCGTGGTAAATTCTTTTTATAGTAAGGTCACGGTATAGATATGTCTAAAATAAATGATTGCCGCCACCGCGCAATCGGCATAATCCCGGCCCGTTATGAGGCTACCCGGTTCCCGGGGAAGCTTCTGGCTACTCTTGGCAATCGGACTGTTATCGAGCATGTCTACCGGCGTTCACGGCAGGCCCGCAAGTTGGATGAAATATTCGTGGCTACCGATGATGATCGGATCGCGCGGGCGGTTAAATCTTTTGGTGGTAATGTAATTCGGACTTCATCCGATCCGACTACGGGGACAGAACGGATTGCAGAGGCTTGCGGGGAACTGGCGGCAGAAGTGGTAGTGAATATTCAGGGCGACGAACCATTTTTAGAAGGTGAGATGATTGATGTGGTGGTGAAAGAACTGCTGGATAATCCTGATCTGGTGGTAGTAACTCTGATGAAGAAGATAGCAACCTATTCTGAACTGCAAGATCCTAACCTGGTGAAGGTGGTGGTTGACAGGAATGGCTTCGCGCTCTATTTCTCCCGATCCCCTATTCCGCATGGTGAGACAGCTCGACAGGTTGCTTATAAGCATATCGGCCTCTATGGCTACCGGAGGGATTTTCTCTCTCAGTTTATATCTTTTCCCGTGGGACCGCTTGAGAAAGAGGAACATCTGGAACAATTGCGTGTTCTGGAGAACGGGTATAGGATTAAGGCGCTGGAAACAGACCGGGATACCATCGGAATCGATACTCCGGATGATCTTGAGAGAGCGCGGGAAAGGCTGGAACTATGTGAACCGTAGTTCACATAGCCACAACTGTTCCAAACGTTCCAATGGCGGAAACGTCTGATCCGACCGATCCAACTGAAAAAATTATAACGGTGAAAACCATGATAGCAAAAGTTAAAGAAATAAAAATTGGCCCGATCACAGTTGGTGGAGACCGCCCACTTGTCTTAATTGCCGGGTTATGTGTGATTGAGAGCGCGGAGCATACGTTGAAAATTGCTGCCGCTCTCAAGGATATCTGCTTGCGACTCAGTCTTCCTCTGGTATTTAAAGCGTCTTACGACAAGGCTAACCGTACCTCTATCTCTTCTTACCGGGGACCGGGTCTGAAGGAGGGGCTCCGCATTCTGGGAGATATAAAAAGAGATCTGGATCTGCCGATATTGACGGATTTCCATCGGGAGGAAGATGCCGCGGAAGTGGCGAAAGTGGTCGATATCATTCAGGTTCCCGCGTTTCTCTGTCGTCAAACCGATATTATTATGGCTGCTGCTCGCACCGGATTGCCGGTGAATGTAAAAAAAGGCCAATTTCTGGCACCGGAAGATGTTGAGCAGATCATCAAGAAGATTGAAACCACTGAAAATAGTAAGATATTTATTACCGAACGTGGTATCAGCTTCGGGTATCATAATCTAATCAGTGATATGCGTGCTTTCCCGATAATCAGGAATTTAGGCTACCCGGTGATATTTGACGCTACACATAGCGTCCAGCTGCCGGGAGGGGGAGAGGGAGTTACCGGAGGTGCCCGGGAGTTTATTCCTTTCCTCAGTAGGGCCGCCGTCGCGGCGGGATGTGACGCTATTTTCATGGAAGTCCATGACCATCCGGAATCCGCGTTATCGGATGCTTCCAGCGTTATTCCATTGAGTGAACTGCCGGATCTGCTGAAGATGTTGATTCGGATTGATCGGGTGGTTAAAAATAATGAATAAAAATCAGTCGGAGAGAATAGTCGACGTATGCCGAATTGGTCGTGAGGTTTTAAGGACGGAAGGTGAAGCGGTTCTGGCCTTGATCCCACGGTTGGGGGCAGAATTCGAAGAGGCGGTGGAGCTCCTCTACCACTGCCGGGGAAGGATTATTGTTACCGGTATGGGTAAGACCGGTATTATTGCCCGGAAGTTCTCCGCTACCCTCGCCAGTACCGGGTCACCCAGTCTAACCCTTCACCCGGTTGAGGCGCTGCATGGCGATCTGGGTATGGTGGGGAAAGATGATATTGTAGTTATGATATCGCATAGCGGCGAGTCGGAAGAGATCAAGAACCTGATCCCGTTTATCAAGCAATTGGGGGTTACCCTGATAAGTATCACAGGAAATCTCGGGTCTACTTTGGCCACGTACAGTGATGTAGTGATGAATGCCGGGGTAGAACGGGAGGCCTGCCCGCTTAATCTCGCCCCAACCGCCAGTACTACCGCGGCCCTGGCTATCTCTGATGCCCTGGCAGTTGCTCTGATTGAAAAACGTAATTTTAAGCCGGCGGATTTCGCCCGACTTCATCCGGGTGGGACACTGGGGAGAAGACTGCTGCTCACTGTCTCCGATCTGATGAGAAAGGGGGATGATAATCCGGTGATTGAAGAGGATACCCCGGTAAAAGAAGTTATCCTCAGAATTACCGCTGCCCATGCCGGCGCCGCCGGTGTTGTGGACCGGGCAGGGCGTTTAAGTGGTTTTTTTACCGATGGTGATCTTCGCAGGCAGATAGAAGTCCATCCGGATATCCTGGAGATGCCGGTTGGATCGGTAATGACTAAAAACCCCCTGACTGTGGAAGAGAATCAGTTGGCGGTGGAAGCCCTCAGGATCTTAGGCGGTCGAAAAGTAGATGAGCTGCCAGTTGTAAATCAGCGAGGGGAGCCGGTTGGAATGCTTGATGTCCAGGATCTGTTGAATGCGGGAATTGTGTAACTTCCTGCTTCGGTATTTTGAAAAACTAACAATGGATTCTTTAAACCACGAAGGACACGAAGAACACGAAGTTATTTAAAAGATAAGATAGATATCGTTATATATTTTAAAATTATTCTTCGTGTTCTTCGTGTCCTTCGTGGTTAAATATATAATGAAACTAAGATTATGAACATTGATATTCAGAACCGGGCGGCGAAGATCAAGCTCCTCCTCCTCGATGTAGATGGAGTGCTTACCGATGGGAAGATCTATCTGGGCGAACATGGAGAAGAGTTAAAGTCATTTCATGTCCGTGATGGGGCGGCACTGGTCCGAGGGCAGGAAGAAGGGTTGAAAGTAGCGTTAATAAGCGGCCGAACTTCCGGTTCGGTGGAACTCCGAGCCCGGGAACTGGGGATCTCGGAAGTATATCAGGGGATATCCGACAAGCTCCCAATCATAGAAGAACTTATGGAACGTTACTCTTGCGGGGAAGAGGAAACGGCTTATATTGGTGATGATTATCCCGATATCCCTATATTTCAGCGAGTAGGATTAGCGATCGCGGTAGCCGATGCTCACCCGGCCGCGGTAAAGGCCGCTGATTACCAGACCGCCCGTCGGGGAGGGGCGGGCGCGGTAATGGAAGTTATTGAATTAATATTACGTTTTCGGAAGTGATGATAAAGAACTTTGCCAGTTTGGTTATTATAGGTACTTCTCTGGTTTTAGCGGGACTGCTTCCCGCGGAAGAGGAGGCGGGGTCTCCCGGGGCGGATCTCCTGTCCTCCAGGCCATCTCCCGTTCCAGTTACCGATCTCTCGCCTGTTCCTGCTTCTCCTCCTCCTTCTTCTTCTTTTTCTCCAGGCGGGGGTTTACCGGTTTCCTCTGATACCGCTTCGGGCGACAATCCCTCTCCCTCCTCTCCCTCGCCATCCTCCAGTTCGTACATTGCTCCTTCTCCGACACCGGTCCTGATCACACCGACGCAGGAGGTGAGCGGCGGGTTTATCAGATATATTCCGGACAAGAATGGAGATATGGAATGGAAGTTGGATGGTACCACGGTTAAATTCCTCTCCCCCACCTGTCTGGAGATCATGGATATGAAGGCGACGTCCTTATCCGCTAAGATCGGCTATCTGACGATCACTGTTGGTAAAGTATTGTATTATACGGACAGCAGGAAGGCTCAAGCTGAGGGAGAACGGATTACCGTTCGCCGGGAGAACATGGTTTTGACCGGACGGGGTTTCTTGTGGTCCCCCAACCTGAAACAGATCAGGGTCTTTGAGGACGTTAAAGTATTGATTAAGGAGAAGGGTAATTTGGGTTTATTTCCGTTATGAAGATTGCCGCGATTATTTGTCTATTGATTGTAACTATTTTCCTTCCGCCGTCTTTCTTCCAGGTCAGGGGAGAGGAAGAATCGGTTGGAGATGATGATTGGACAGTGGTTACCTGTGATGGTAATCTTTTGATGGATTATTTGAAGCAGCGGATTACTTTCTTCAATAATGTATTGGTAAAAAATCCCCGTGGAAGTCTCAGGGCGGATCGTTTGATCATATTCTTGACTCCGGATGGGAAAAAAGTTGAGAGAACAGAAGGAGTGGGGAATATCCATATTAAGATGGAGGAGAAGACCGGAACTTCTGATAAAGTGATATATTATCCTGAAGAAAAGAAGGCTATAATGCTTGGCAACGCAGTGGTCTCATCGGGAAGCAATAGTGTCCGGGGAGGGCAGATCACATTCTATCTGGACAAAAAAGAGATGGAGGTGCAGGATACCCCCGATCTCAAATACATCCCGGATGAGGATTACGATGTAACATTTTAAGTGCCTTAAGTGAAAAAAGAGTGCCTAAAGTGCCTTAAGTGCGCTAAAGTGCCTAAAGTTGTCGCCTCACCTCGCGATAGCTAGTGCTTACTCGAAAAGATTTTTTCAACTATTTGTGTTCAGAAGACTAAATATTTACCACGAAGGGCACGAAGAACGCGAAGAAAAACAAATAAAACTATGGAATTTTTCCTGATTATTCAAATTTCTTCGTGAACTTCGTGTTCTTCGTGGTTAAAAATGATTTTTGAGTAAGGTCTATTTAGTTGCACGGGTACTCACTGATATGTAAAAATAAGTTCGCGCTGGTTACGCCGGTGGCTAAATTTTGTTGGAGGGGTTTTTAACCCCGATTTGCTGCCCCCGGATCGAACTTATAAATCTCTAATGCGTCAAGTTAGTAGTTGTGACCACGAGCCATCTCTATTGCACCGGAAAAGCCAGTCGAAAGCGATAACTTTCAACTTTAGGCACTTTAGCGCACTTTAGGCACTTCTTTTTACTTTAGGCACTTTAGCGCACTTTAGGCACTTATTATCTAATGGAATTATTCAGAGCGGAAAATTTAGTTAAGTCCTATAAAAAACGACGAGTGGTGGACCGGGTAAGTTTTCATGTTAATCGGGGTGAGATTGTAGGATTACTGGGGCCGAATGGAGCCGGAAAGACAACCTCCTTTTATATGATTGTTGGTCTGATCAATGCAAATTCTGGCAGAGTCTTCTTTCAGCAGAAGGATATAACGCACTATCCGATGTCCCGTCGGGCCCGCCAGGGGATGAGTTATCTTGCCCAGGAACCGTCAGTATTCAAATATCTGACGGTTGAAGACAATATTATGGCCATTCTCCAGACCCTGAAGATGAAATCGGCGGAGCGGAAGAGGAGGCAGACCGAACTGCTGCAGGAGCTCGGGATTAATCATCTGGCTAAGAGCAAGGCCTATATGCTCTCCGGTGGGGAGAGAAGAAGACTTGAAATTGCTCGGGCTCTGGTGACATCGCCTAAGTTTATTCTTCTAGATGAACCATTCTCCGGAGTGGATCCGATCGCGGTCTTTGAAGTTCAGCAGATTATTGTTGATCTGAAAAACCGGGGAATTGGAATCTTGCTGACCGATCATAATGTTAGGGAGACTCTGGCGGTTACTGACCGATCGTATATTATGTTTCAAAGCAGGATATTAATTTCCGGTACTTCCGAAGAGTTGATCAGCAGTCCTCAGGCCAGGGAGATCTATCTCGGAGAACAGTTCACGATGTGAAAAGGTGTTTTATTAGATTTTGCTCGTAAAGAAGAATGAACCGAAAGAGTTTCGGGTAATGTATAGATAGACCATACTCGGAAAGGTATTTTCAACTTTTTGTGTTCAAAAAACTAAATATTCACCACGAAGGTCACGAAGAACACGAAGAAAACCAAGGAATTTTCTGTTCTTTTTAAATTACTTCGTGGACTTCGTGTTCTTCGTGGTAAAAAAGTCTTTTCGAGTAAGCACTAGATAGGGTGAAATAATTAATTCCAGTAACTATCCAAAAGGAGAAATTTTATGTCGATCACTATTACCGCAAGACATGCTTCTATTACTGAAGAGATCAAAGATTATGCCCGGGAGAAGATTGATAACCTGTACGAACTGGGAGATGATGATGTCGTGCATCTGATTATCGATGCTGAGAGAAGTGGATATAGTCTGGAGTTAAATCTTCAGGCGGGTCATCATCATATAACCTGCCGGGCTCAGGATAGAAATATCCAGACGGCGATTAATCAGATGGCCAGGAAATTCGAAAAACAATTGAAGAAGCACAGGGATAAATCGTCCCGTCGCCATCATGAGAAGGTTCAGGTTCCTTATGCTCCCGAAGATATTCCCGAGGATATCCCCCGGTTGATTAAAGTTAGCGATTATGTAATTGATCAAATGGGGGAAAGAGAAGCTTCTCTCCGGTTCCGGGAGAGCAGCCACTCTTTCCTTCTCTATCGGAGTAAGGGAAATAATACCCTGAATATAATCTTTCGTAGGGAAGATGGAGACCTGGGACTGCTGGAGATTGAGAGAGAGAGTAATCAGTAAACAGTAATCGGTAATCAGTTCGCCTGGTTCCAGGCTGGGGCTTCTTAATGCCTGAACCGAAGGATAAAATACAATAGGTAGATCCGGTGACCAGGTAGGGGCTCGGCCTCATCTGATATCCTGATTGCCTGATATTCTGCCAGCTGATGCAATTGATATTCATTTTAGGAATAATGCTATGAAGGGTCTCACCGTTCGTCAGTTTTACGCTAGTTTACGGGAAAAGCTTGAACTCAAACTGGTGGCCGGGGAGAAGGGACTGAAGCGGAAAATATTAATCTCAGAGATCAACCGTCCTGGCCTGGTCTTAACCGGATATGTGAAATACTTTGCTAATCGGCGCGGACAGGTGCTGGGTAAAGTTGAGATCAGTTATCTCCGAGGGTTATCCCCGAAAGCAAGAAGAGAGCAAATTCGGATTTTATTCCAGCAGAAGATCCCGTTCTGTATTATTGCTCGTAATTATTCTCCACCCCGGGAATTATTGTCCGAGGCCGATAGAATCGGGATTCCGATATTTCGGTCCCCACTGATAACTACCAACCTGTTAAATGTTTGCACGATGGCGTTGGAGGAGATGGTTGCTCCCGCGACCAGTGTAATCGCGAATCTGGTTGAGGTCTATGGTGTAGGTGTAATTATTAAGGGGCAGAGCGGAGTCGGGAAGAGCGAATGTACTCTGAGTTTAGTGGAACGTGGTCACCGTCTGGTTAGTGATGATTATATTCATGTTCGTTTAATGGAAGGAACCTATCTCCTGGGGGAAGGTTCTGAATTGACCAGATTTCATATGGAGATCAGAGGGTTAGGGATTATTGATGTCCGTACTCTCTTCGGGGTTGGATGTGTTCGGCAGCGTAAGCGTATTGATCTGGCAGTTACCCTTGAGCCCTGGGATCCGGAGAAAGAATATGAACGACTGGGGTTGGATGAGGACTATCTTGCCATTCTCGGAGTAGAAATTCCCCATATAGTACTCCCGGTTGGCCCCGGTCGCGATCTGGCGCTATTGATTGAAGTAGCCGCTCTTAACCATCGGATTAAGCTGATGGGTTATCACGCTGCCCGGGTCCTGGATCTACAGATTAAGGACCGCATTCGCCTGGGGAACCGCTAACTATATCATATTTGTTTTTAATATTTTATCTGTAACAACGAAGTGATTAACCACGAAGATCACGAAGTACACGAAGAATAATTGAGAAGAATCAAGATTTAGCTCAGTTTTAAAAACCTTCGTGATCTTCGTGTTCTTCGTGGTTCTAATTAGCTGTGGAGTGAAATTCTAATGCCTGAAGTTAAAAGAGAGATTGAAATTGTTAATAGACTCGGAATGCATGCCAGACCCGCGGCCCGGTTGGTTCAGCTAACCAGTCGGTTCAGCTCAGATATTATCTTCAAACGGGATAGTGATGAAGTAAACGGGAAGAGTATTATGGGGGTTTTAATGTTGGCATCTCCCTATGGTTCAATCATAACCGTAATTGCTCGTGGAGATGACGCGGAAGCGGCGGTAAACGAGATCGAAGATTTATTTCGGAGTAAATTCGGAGAGGATTGATGAAAGAGCGGATATTCGAAGGAATTGCTGCTTCACCCGGCTTTGTGGTTGGCAAGGTTTATCTCTTTGATCTGGAGGATACCGCGATAACTCCTAGAGAGATCGCGGTTAGAGAAGTTGGATTGGAGATTGCCCGTTTTGAAGATGCTCTGATCGAGACCAGAAAGGAACTCCTTAAGATTCGTCAGGATCTGGCAGATCGGGCGGGAAGAAAAGTAAGCGATTTCTTTGACGCGCATCTGCTGGTAGTCGAGGACCGTACTCTGATCGCTGAGGTGGTGAAGGGGATTGAAGAGAAGAAACTGAATGCCGAGTATATATTTCAGGAGGTTATCAAGGAATATACCCGGGCGTTTTTGCAGATCAAGGATGACTATATAAAGGAACGCCTGAGCGATATTCAGGATGTGGCCCGTCGGGTTCTTCACAATCTGACCGGGAAGAAGCGGGCGGATTTAGCCTTGCTGGATGATGAAGTGGTAGTCATCGCGCACGATCTCGCCCCTTCCGATACCGCATTGATGCACAAAGAAAATGTGATCGGATTTGCCACGGATATCGGAGGACGGAGCTCGCATACCACCATTATGGCCCGTTCGCTGGCAATTCCGGCGGTGGTTGGTTTGGGGGATATATCGGCCGCGGTACATAACGGTGATCCGATAGTGGTGGATGGGTCCACGGGGCGGGTAATTATATTTCCATCCCGCACTACTCTGGCCAGGATTAACCGGGAGAAGCAGAACTTAGCCCGGTTTGAATCCAAACTGAAAGAATTGCAACATTTTCCGGCGGAGACAACCGATGGATTCCGGGTTACTCTGGCCGCGAATATTGAGATGCCCGAGGATATCCCCGCGGTTATATCCCATGGCGGAGAAGGTGTGGGATTATACCGAACCGAATACTTTTATCTGAACCGCCTCGACATCCCTGACGAAGAAGAACAGTTTCAGGCGTACAATCAGGTAGCGAGTGAGCTCAAGCCGGCATCAGTTATTATCCGTACCCTGGATCTGGGGGGAGATAAATTTAATTCTGCCCTGGATATTCCTCGGGAGATCAATCCATTTATGGGTTGGAGAGCGATCCGGTTCTGTCTGGAGCGTCAGGATATCTTCAAAGTGCAGCTCCGGGCAATTCTCCGGGCCAGCTGCCAGAAGAATGTTAAAGTTATGTTTCCGATGATCTCTGGATTTACTGAACTGGAACGGGTACTTAAAATTTGGGAAGAGACTAAGAATGATCTGAAACGGGAAGGGATTCCATTTCACCCGGATATGGAAGTCGGTATCATGATTGAGATCCCGGCCGCGGTGGCGGTGGCAGATACTCTGGCCCGCATGGTTGATTTTTTCAGTATTGGGACCAACGATCTAATCCAGTACACTCTGGCTGTGGATAGGGTGAATGAGAAGATAGCTTACCTCTATGACCCCCTTAATCCGGCGGTTCTCAAGTTCATCCATCAGGTGATCGATATAGGCCACAAGAATAATATATGGGTAGGTATGTGCGGAGAGATGGCCGGGGATACTCTCTCTGTCCCTATATTGCTAGGCCTGGGCCTGGATGAGTTTAGCGTGAGCCCGGTAATGATCCCGGAGGTTAAGAAATTAATTACCTCGCTCCGTCTGGCCGATGCCCGGAAACTTGCCCATACCGTATTGCGGTACCGATCGGCCGATAAAATCAGGCAGGAGTCTAAAAAACTGTTGGCTAATATCGACCCCACCCTCCTCAAATGGGAAGATAATAAGTTGTAGAGATGCGGCTTCCGTCGAATTTCCGGAATCTCTCTGAATCCCGGAATATTCAAGATTAACTGCCGGGAGAATAACTATAAAAAGCCGAATATCCAATAACCAACGCCCAACTGCCAATTTTCAAGTGATCTTTGGCCTTGGTGCACTGTCATGTCCTGATTTAAAGTTGTCACTTTTTCTGGTTGCACCACCCTGACCTTGGCCCCTTTTGCAGTCCACGAATTTTACCCCGCGATGACCGAAGGTCATTTTGCGTGGTACACGAATTTCCACGAATTGCTTCCCTCGTAGCGAAGCGGAGACATCGAACATTTATGTGAGATGCCTTGCCTCGCCCCCTTTAAAGAACTACTAATTTCGCGAATTACGCGAAATTGGCAGTTGGGAGTTGGTCATTGGATATTCAGTTGTATTTTCACAGTAACCAGGAGAACTATTCCCCAATCCATACTCCCCATTTCCCAGACTGGTTTTTCTCCTTGCCACATGAGAAGACTTGTTGTATTCTCCACACCTTTCGATCTTATTACGATAATACTGTGTAGTTTTTAACTTTAGGCACTTTAGTGCACTTTAGGCACTTTAGGCACTTCATTAAGGGAGGTTTTATGAAGCCAAAACATTATATATTTACTTCAGAGTCGGTGACAGAAGGTCATCCGGATAAAGTCTGTGATCAGATTTCGGATGCTGTTCTGGACGCGGTGATGAAGGAAGATCCTCAGGGGCGGGTAGCCTGTGAGACATTTATCACCACCGGCTTGGCCATTGTCGGCGGCGAGATTACCACCACCACCTATATTGATGTCCCGGATATAGTTCGTAATGTGGTGAAGAATATTGGTTATGATGATCCCCGTTATGGTTTTGATTATCACAGTTGCGCCATCCTCAATGCTATCGGGCATCAATCTCCCGATATTTCTCAGGGGGTTACCGAGGGAGAGGGAGAGTTCAAGGAACAGGGCGCGGGAGATCAGGGATTGATGGTTGGCTACGCCTGTCGGGAGACTCCCGAACTTATGCCTCTTCCGATCATGCTGGCCCATCGTCTCTGCCACCGGTTAGCTCAAGTCCGGAAAGAAAAAGTTCTTCCCTGGCTGGGGCCGGATGGAAAATCCCAGGTTACGGTTGAATATCGAGACGGGAAAATTGTTGGTGTCCCCCGGGTGGTGATCGCGGCCCAGCATACCAGCGATGTGGTTGATGAAAGCGGTCAGTTCGTGACCGAGGAGGCTAAAAAAGCGATTCTGGATGAGGTAATCAAGCCTATCCTGAAAGATTTCTATAAAGAAGGTGAGACGATATGTACCATTAACGGTACCGGGAAGTTTGAGATCGGCGGCCCGCAGTCCGATACGGGCGTGACCGGCCGGAAGATCATAGTTGATACCTACGGCGGAGAGGCTTCTCACGGTGGCGGCGCTTTCTCAGGAAAAGATCCCTCCAAGGTTGACCGGTCCGCGTCTTACATGTGCCGGTATATAGCCAAGAATATCGTTGCCGCCGGTCTGGCGGACCGTTGCGAAATTCAATTGGCCTACGCGATCGGTGTCGCGGATCCGGTTTCGGTCTATGTCAACGCGCATGGGACAAGCAGATTCTCCGATGAGGACCTGGTTAAGGTGGTCCGGCAAGTCTTTGCCCTTAAGCCTCGGGGGATCATCGAGATGCTTGACCTCCGCCGTCCGATCTATCAGAAGACCGCCGCCTATGGACACTTTGGCCGTGAAGACGAAGGTTTCACCTGGGAGATCACCGATCAGGTCGATGCTTTGAAGAAAGCCTTGAACTAGATCCTATTTTAAGATCTATACCGGGGAGAAAATAATATTCAAACCACGAAGGACACGAAGATCACGAAGGTTTTTTGAATAATAAGTGAAATCCTGATTTTTCTCAACTATTCTTCGTGTACTTCGTGACCTTCGTGGTGAATATAAAGTTTATCTAAACCAAAAAATCATAAAAAATTTTTCGATCCTGCATAACCACGGTCTTTAACGAACTTCAATGTTTTTTAATGTTAGCGCCTCCCACGCTAACATTAAAAATCATAATGCCACCGGACCCTCGCCCCATCTCCCGCTCCACTCACTCCGGCTATGGTCATTAGCTGGATCCACCGGGTAATATCCAGATAAAAGATCACCAGGTCTCCTGATCCGGCCAATGATTTTTGATTCTCGACCGAGATGTCATCTGATAACTCCCACTTGGCGCTGACCGCCGTAACATTCGGGTCATTGGCATACTGGCTAATATTGAGTTGAGGTCCACCGAGAAAAGAAGTCCACCCTGTCAGGTAATCAACGACATCGTTTCCTCCCTGCAGGACCTGGAGTCCGTAGGCGACTCGTAGTCCCTCCATCGCTGTGAGAGATGCCTTGCTGGCTCCGAAGAGCAGTCGGGCCAGTATTTCATCCGGGGGGTGTGGCGGTTGGGAGGTGAGGATCAGTTTAGGGCTTTCCGGAGAGCCGACGATCTGGAGGTTGATCAGTATCCCCCCGGACGTAATCTGGGCATTGATGTTTATCTGGGGAGATATCGGGACCCCGCCGGCTAAGCTGATGCTGCAGTTGGCAAGTTCAAGCCGTTTTCCCAGGAAGAGGAAATAGCCATCGGATAATTTAAGACCGCCTTTAATTATCGGTGCCGCGGCTGTTCCCCCGATGGAGATATCCGTCCCCCAGGTTGAACTCAGTCCCCGTCCGGATACGGATATCTGATCCACCGACTTGATTGTCAGCCCGAGATCTATATTCTTCAAAAACGGAGATGGCGCCGCTGGTGTCACTGTTTCGGAATCTCCCGGCTTATTGATCTCTATAACCGGTATCCCCACTACCGATGGGGATGAGGTCTTGGGGATCCTGAATCCGGCACGGTCAACTTCTATCCCACCCTTCACATCCATCCCATCCATATTTCCGGAGACAGTGATCTTCCCCGTAACGGTGGCCCAGTATATATCGGTATCGGCAACTTCCATTGAGGTTAGAATCAGTGAGGATGAGAAGGGATAATTCTTCTCCGGGGAGAGTGCTATCTGGCCATCGATAGCTAACTTCCCCGCGTTGGGATCGTTTGCTTCGAATTGCTTAATGACTACCCCGGAACGGTCTATCTCCACATCTACCTGGATTTCGGTCAGAACTGTTCCCGAGTCCAGGTTCTGATACTCTCCATTCTCAATTTTAATCCTCCCCCTGTACTCCGGCTTTTGGATAGTTCCGACAGTCGAGAAGTCAACGGCTAAATTCCCGGTCAGGCTCTGCCGGGAAAGCTCTTCCAGAGCTGACAGCAGTTCGAGCTCGATCCGTCCGTTAAGTTTTGCTTCAATCTCTTTGTCGGATGGAAGGTCAAAGGAGAATGGTGATAAGGTGAGTTTTGCTCCGCCGCCGGCATTGCCCTGTAGATGTATATCCGACCGGCCGGATAGTTCCACTTTTGAGCTGATCCGCTTATCTTTAAGATGAGCTTCGAGCGAAAACGCTACCGGATCGGGATTATTAAGAGGGAAAGAAGGGAAGGTTATCCCTTTGACCTGAAGGTTGAGGTCGACGGCGGGCTTGTCAGGCGGACCGGAGAATATAAGGTGGAAGCCGGCGGTTCCCGCTTTAGCCGTGCCGCTCTCTGCCTCCGTGGAGTAATTAAGATCTGTTATGGAGAGGGATATATCTCCCGAAGGAGAATTAATGACATCATTCAGATTGATGGAAAGATCAGTCTCAGCGGCATTGATTGAACCCGTGGAAAGATTGATTATCTTCGCCTCAATAGAGCCGTTCTGGACCCCGTTTTTCTGGTTCAGGCGGATAGAGGCATGGAACGATCCGGTGAATAGATCTTTGGTGAGATGAGAGAGTGAATCTAATTTATCTATGGTTACGGAAATCTCTCCGTCCGCGCCCAACCGCTGAATATTCAGATCCATCAAGCCGCGGATTGATCCAACTTTTTTAATATCGATCTTAAGATCAGTATGGAGGCAATCGGTCGGTCCCTCTCCGTGAATCTGAAACGAGATCGGGCCGGCCTCGGAAAGACCAAGAATTCCCGATAGGATTCCGCCTGCTTCATCAGCCACCCCGATCTTCAGGTCCAGTCGTTCAAAATCATGGCCTGCCCGGCCTTCTATTGATGCGGAAAGTATTGGCGATTCGGTTCCGGTTATTTTGAGCGATGCGGCTGACTCCGAGTCAGGATTGTAATTCACAGTTCCATCAAGATTCAGGATGGTTCGCTCTCCGGACAGTTCTTTCCCCAGGATCAGTCTCCGGATGGATAACCGGGTGAGTTCCAGTTCAGGTAAATTGCGGGGAAGTCCGCCTCCCCCTCCATTATTTTTCTTTTCCCCGGCCGGGACTTCTTTACTTTCGGGGAGACGTTTCAGGTCCATCAGTCCGGCGCTTAATTCATCAATCCGGACTTTGAGCCGGAAGAGTTGGGATGGTGAAAACCGGAAGGAAAAATTTTCGATCCGGAGCCAATCTCCTTGCTGGTCGCAGAGCTTGATCTCCCCGACCTCGATATTGAAAGGAATGAAGCCGCTGATCCCTCTGATCACTGATCCGGGTCCGAGTTCCTTCCCCAGGAGTTCAGTAAGTTTCCGCGCGACCAATCGTTTCGCCCCCCCCGTTTGAAGCAGCCCAAACCCCACCCCGATCATAAATAGAAGAGCCAATATGATTATCGCGGCTACCCGGATCAAACGGGATAATATTCGTTTTAGCTTCATAATAGCTATACCTTACTCGAGAAGGTATTTTAAAGGTTTCATCTAAAAGAAAGAATTAATTCACCACGAAGGACACGAAGAACACGAAGTTGGTTGAAGAATATAGGATATATATCTTTATATATTTAGCTCCCCTTCGTGATCTTCGTGTTCTTCGTGGTTGAATAGATTGTTTAACTAATTTCTGGTTAAAAGGTCCTCACAATACTTACATATATCTGAAACGAGTCATCAATTCCAATTCGCCGATGGAGAGGGAACCCGATATCGAGTCCAATCGGACCGATAGGTGAGAAGTAACGGAGACCTCCTCCCGCCCCGTAGAGTATCTCGTTGCTGTTGGAAGGCAAAGAATCGGAAAACGCCGACCCGCCGTCGATAAACCCGGCCACCCCGATACCGCTGATAATATCTACTTCCAGCTCGAAGGAGAAGGTGAGTAGAGACCTGCCTCCGATCGGATCTTTTCCTGCCATGGGGCTGACTGTCTGGTAGGCGTAGCCCCGGATGGATCCGGCGCCGCCGGCATAGAACCGGAGGTCAGCAGGTATATCTTCTTCACCCCCGGATCCCTGGATACTCCCGAGTGCCGCCCTCGCCGCCACGTTGAGAAAAGGGATGCCGGGGACATTCAGGTAGATGTTGTTTGAAAGTAATACCTTGGTAAACATCCCATAACGATGGAGATCGTAGAAAGGCTCCCCGGTAAGATCGATAGCTGCTCCGTCAGCGGTGGGATCACCGATAGGTCCGATGGTCCATTTGACGGCAAGAGGGATAGAGATAAGAGTATAATCGTTCTGTTTATCCAGTTGCTCTACTCCATCCTGAGTGATTGCCGCTCCTCCGCTCAAGGTTATTCCTCCTCCGAGTCTCTGTAATAGAGCCACCGCGCCGCGGAGTCGGCGGCTGTAGTACGCATCGGGATCATCATCGGTTAGATAAACCCCCATCACCAGATCCTGATCGGGGTTCATGAGTTGAGGCAGCTTCAGGGAGACCTTCCCGGTATATACTTCTTGGGAGAGATCGATTCCGATCTGCAGCAGTTCTCCCCCTCCGAATAGGCTCCGGTCTTCCCAGGATAAGCTCCCCCCGAATCCTCGGTCAGTCTGATAACCCGCGGATATCCCGATTGAGAATCGGTCTCGTTCCTGGAGCTTGATTTCGATGGTCAGGCGGTCGTCTTCAGGTGGTTCACTTTGATGGGATACCTGTACGATGGAGAAGAGTCCATCCTGGCTCAGCCGATCCCGAAACTTCTGCATCAACTTCGGGCTGTATACCTCCCCCTCTTTCCAGGTGATCAGATTCAGGACATATCCCTCATGGACATTTACCAGTCCTGATATATTGCTTTTCCCGAAGACCATCCGTCCACCGGGGTCGACCTGATAGATCAATTCCATCGCCCGGGTAGCGTAATCGACGATAACCTTCCGATCGCTTATCTTCGCGAATGGATATCCTTGATCCCGCAGGAGAGAGAGCAGCCTCCCTCCGGCGTTGATAATTGACTTTGCTGTTCCCGGCTGCCCTTTCTTCAGCCCGATCTCAGCCGGGGACGGCATTTTTGCTTTGGTCTCCGGACTATTTTCTGCCGGAATAATCCTGATTGTCTCAAGAGAGAATGGGGTGCCCGTAGTTACCGAGAAGATTATAGCGTACTTGTCGTTATCATCTTTGACTTTGCTGGTCACCGTCCCGGTATAGAATCCCCGGGCCCGGAGTACTTTCTCCATCTTGCCCGTATCGTCCCGAGCCATATCTTCCAGGAGTAGCCGGGTAGGGGGGGGATAGTCTATCCGATCCACTGAATCGGAGACTGAGCGTAAAAGTTCTATCAGTCCTGGATCCTTGATGCCGCTGATGGAGACGGAGTAGATAATAGGACTCTCATCACCGGGTTCATCAGCCTGTACTGTAAAGGGCGGAAGAATAAGGGCGCAAAGAAATATTATTGATTGAGGTATTCTCATGGCTGAGATCAGGATGTCATGCACCGGATCAATTTAATTCATTCAAAATTCCCCTGTTATTTCGAATGTCTAAACCGGTTCTCCCGCACCGGCGCCGTCAGGTTTAGTCCGACCTGTCCGAACCGTCTAACCAGTCCGACCTGGCCGTGGTAATCCCCCGGTTGACCGGGATAAAGCAGTCCTAGGGGCTCTTTCCTCCGGGGTTTAACTGAGGTGTCACCCCACTAAAATTATTCCGCCGAAATAATTTTATTCCGTTGCTTCCTGACGGCTTCCAGCATGGTCAGGCCTTTTCCCCGGTGGGCGCGGCGGGAGAGGATCTCTTCCAGCGTATTCCACTCTTCCTCAGTCGGTTGACTGTCGTAATCCCAACGGTCTTCGTCCGCCCGTTTAAACTGCCACTTCAATCCTCCCCGGGTGATCTCGACTCTTACCTCGCGCTTGACGCCGTCCTCACATCGTTTTGTCCATTTTACTCTGTGCTTCATCAGGTTAAAAATATCTTCAGTTTATAACGATCTCTCTGATAGTATTAGTTTACTCGAATATTCTTTTTACCACGAAGTACACGAAGATCACGAAGAAATAAAAAAAATCATAAATATATATAAAGCTTCTTTGTCTTTTCCTTCGTGATCTTCGTGTTCTTCGTGGTCTCAATTATTTTTTTAAGTAGGGTATAAATATGAACTGAAAATCACAATAGAAGAAGAGGAATGAAGATGGACTACAAAAAATACGCGTTAAGACTGGCGGAGACCGCGAAGGAGGCTTCCCGGGAGATAGCCTGGTTAAGTACGGATGAGAAGAACGCGGCGCTCCTGTCAATGGCCGGTCTCCTGGAGAGAAGACGGGAGGAGATTGAAGAAGCCAACCGGAAGGACCTGGCTGCCGGGGAGAAGGCCGGGTTAAGCGCCGCATTGCTGGATCGGCTCCGGATCACCCCGGAGCGGCTCCGGGCGATGGCCGATGGTCTGCGCGATGTGGCCGCTCTAGATGATCCGGTCGGTCGGGTCATCGATGAAAGGATCAGGCCCAATGGCCTGGTGATAACCAGGGTCCGGGATCCGATCGGGGTAATCGGTATTATCTATGAGTCGCGCCCTAATGTGACTGTCGACGCGGCCGGGCTCTGCCTTAAATCCGGAAACGCCGTTATTCTTAGAGGCGGGAAAGAAGCCATCCATTCCAACCTGGTTCTGGCCGGTATTCTCCGCCGGGCAATGGAGGATACCGCCCTTCCCGTTGACGCGCTCCAGATAGTAAGCGTTACCGATCGGGAGGTGGTTGGGGAACTGCTTAAGATGGATCAGTTTATAGACCTGATCATCCCCCGGGGGGGAGAGTCATTGATCCGGGCGGTAGTCGAGGGTTCGACTATCCCGGTGATTAAACATTACCAGGGGATCTGCCATATCTATGTCGCGGCTTCCGCTGACTTTGAGATGGCTCTGGATATTGTGGAGAATGCCAAAACTCAAAGGCCCGGGGTCTGTAACGCGGTGGAGACTCTCCTGGTTGATAAAAGAATCGTGGATACCTTCCTCCCGAAAGTTGAGGTGCGTCTCTCCGGCAAGGGAGTGGAATTACGCGGGTGTGATGTTGCCCGTGCTATTCTTCCGGGGATAAAGGCGGCTGTTGAGGCAGATTGGAAAGAAGAATATCTTGATCTTATTCTCTCGGTTAAGGTGGCTGATGGAGTCGCTGCCGCGGTTGAACATATCAATACTTACGGATCGCGTCATTCCGATGCGATTATTACCGGGGAGGAGAAAGAGGCGGAGTACTTTGTCCGGCGGGTAGATTCCGCCGCGGTCTATGTGAACGCCTCCACCCGTTTTACCGATGGGGGAGAGTTCGGATTAGGGGCGGAGATCGGTATCAGTACCGACAAGCTTCATGCCCGCGGTCCCATGGGGTTGGAGGAGCTGACAACTTATAAGTATGTGATTAGAGGGGAAGGACAGATCCGGGGATGAAAAGATGAACGTCGAACGCCGAACATTCAACTTCGAACGTCGAACGTCGCCTTGGCGAGCCGGCTTCGAACATCAAAAGCTATCTGGGTGGAGAAGGCTCTCAAGGGAAAAAGAATGAACATTCAACGTTCAACGCTCAACTCTCAACTTTCAACGCCGCCTGGTAAAGGTTCCAGTCAACCGCCAACTGTCAACCGTCGCCATTCTTCCCCCGTCAACCGTCAACCATCAACCGTCAACTCTCTTTCCCCGTCAACTGTCAACCGTCAACCGTCAACTTTCTTTTCCCGTCAACTGTCTTTCGGTATCCTGGGAGGGGCTTTCGATCCGGTTCATAATGGGCATCTGGAGATGGCTCGGGCGGCGATGGAGGAGTGTGGTTTGAATCGGGTTATCTTTATCCCGGCTGCTATTTCTCCGTTTAAAACCGATGGTCCGATTGTCGGCGCCTCTGATCGACTTGAGATGCTGAATCTGGCGATTACCGGTTTCCCGGACTATGAAATATCTAAAATTGAGCTGGACCGGAAAGAGATTTCCTATACCATTGACACCATCCGGGAACTGCACAAAGAATATGGTCCAAAGGCGGAGCTCTATCTGATAATCGGGATGGATAATATTCTTGCGATTGCCGGTTGGAAAGATATTGAGTTACTGATTGAGAAGTGTCGTTTTATTATTATAACCAGGCCGGAATTTGAGATTGGAGAGTTGACCGGAGAGGATAAATACTGGACTGATAAAATTATGGATAGCGGACGAGGTTCTATCCTCTCCCGCCATATCCCTGTCTCATCCACCGCGATCCGAGCCGCTATCCGGGAAGGGAAAGATGTATCGAACTGGGTGCCGGATGGGGTAATGTATTACATTATAGAGAAGGGGTTATACAGAAATTAAAGTTGGAAGTGCCTAAAGTGCGCTAAAGTATAAGAAGTTAAAAGTGCGCTAAAGTGCCTAAAGTGCCTAAAGTTGTTCGCCTTCACTAGGCATCCGAAAGCCGGAAAAGCTCGTCGAAAGCGACAACTTCCAACTTTAGGCACTTAAGGCACTTTAGGCACTTCTTTCAAACGCACTTTTAACTTCTTTTACTTTAGGCACTTATTTTTTATGAAGACACAAGAGATTATAAATATAGCAGTTGCGGTCGCGCGGGAGAAGAAGGCGGAGAATATTCTTACACTGGATATGCGGGGTCTCTCCTCGATCGCGGATTATTTCTTCTTCTGCAGCGCGGGAAATACCCGCCAGGTTAAGGCGATTGTCGAGGAGATCTCCGGGCAGTTGAAAAAACGCGGTGCCGGAGTTAAGCGGATAGAAGGACTCAGGGAGTCACGGTGGGTGGTAATGGATTGCGGGGATTTGCTGCTGCATATCTTTCTAGCCGAGGCGCGGGAATACTACTCTCTGGAAACCCTCTGGGGCGATGCCCCCCGGATTGCTGATTCGGCAGATAAAAATTAATTTAAACCACGAAGGACACGAAGATCACGAAGGGTTCTGAAGATAAGTTAAATTTTGTTTTTCTCAACTATTCTTCGTGTACTTCGTGACCTTCGTGGTGAATCATTTCATTTTGTTTCACCCCAAGCGTTGATTTACTATGTTTGAAAAAATTGAAGAAACTATTATTAAATTGATCACGGAAGCTTTTCAGAAAGCTTCTGATCGGGATCTGCTTCCCCCCGTCTCTCTCCCTTCGATTGAACTTCAGATTCCCCGCGAGAAGGACCACGGCGACCTTGCCTCGAATATCGCTATGAAAGTAGCCTCCCAGGTAAGACGGCCACCGGCGGTGACAGCGAAGGTTATTGTCTCATTGATCGAGCCTGAACTGAATCAGGATACGGAGATTATCAGGATAGAGGCAGATCCTCGTAAGGGCTTTATAAATTTTACTATAAATCCGTCAACTCTCCATAAGGCCCTGCGAGGTATTTTGCTCTCCCCCGGTCAATGGGGCGCTAGTAGGGTGGGGGAGGGGAAGAAGGTATTACTGGAATTCATCAGCGCCAACCCAACCGGACCCCTGACAGTGGCCCATGGACGGCAGGCGGCTGTAGGAGATGTCCTGGCCAGCCTGATGACTAAATCCGGTTTTCAGGTCGATCGGGAATATTATCTCAATGACCGCGGCCGCCAGATGAATATTTTAGGAGCTTCTGTCTATATCCGTCGCCGCCAGCTCCGGGGGGAAGAGCTGGATTTCCCGGGGGAGTATTATCAGGGGGAGTATATTGTCAACCTGGCCCGGGGGATCCCGGATGATCTGCCGGTCGCGGAGGGGAGGAAGTTTTCCGACCTTTCGGAGGAAGCGGCGATTGATTATTGCGGTTCCTATGCCTCCGGAATTCTTCTGGGGATGATCAAGGAAGAGTTGCGGGATTTCGGGGTAAAGATGGACAGTTGGGTGAGCGAGACGGAACTGGTCGCCGCCGGAGAAGTGGAGAAGATACTGGAAGAGATGGGTGACCGGGGAAGCACCTATGAAAAGGATGGCGCGCTATGGTTTCGTTCATCGTTCTATGGAGATGAGAAGGATCGGGTCCTGAGAAAGAGCGGGGGAGACCTGACCTATCTCAGTTCGGATGTTGCCTATCATCAGGAGAAGTATGGACGAGGATATAGCGCTATACTTGATTTCTGGGGTCCAGATCATCACGGCTATATTGCCCGGTTGAAAGGGTCAATGGCGGCATTGGGCCTCGATCCCGGGATTTTGGAGATCGTCATTGTCCAGCTTACCACTCTCTATGAGGGGAAGCATAAGCTTTCGATGTCGACCCGGCAGGGAGAGTTTATATCTCTGAGGCAGGTCCTCGACGAGGTGGGGAAGGATGCCGCCCGGTATTTCTTTGTCCGGCGCCGGAAGGAGAGTCACCTTGACTTCGACCTGGAACTGGCCCGGAGTCAGACCAACGACAATCCGGTCTATTACGTTCAGTATGCCCATGCCCGGATCAACAGCATATTTAAAAAATACGGAGAAAAGACCGGCCGCGATCTGCCGGATTTCGAGGAAGTCGATCTGTCCTGTCTCAGAGAATCGGAGGAACTGGAAGTTATCAAGAAATTGATCCTCTTCCCCGGATTGGTTGAATCCGCGGCGCTTACCCGCCAACCTCATCTTCTTCCGGCCTACCTGGAAGATCTGGCCGCCATCTTCCACAGTTACTACAATAAGCACCGGGTGATTGGCGAGGATTACGGGATAACCGCCGCCCGTCTAGCCCTGGCCCGGGGAGTACAGGCCGTGATCGCCGAGGGTCTCGGTATTCTAGGCATCTCAGCCCCGGAATCAATGTAATTCCCTCGGAGCGAAGCGGAGACATCGAACCTTTAGGTGAGATGCCTTACCTCGGCCCCCTTTTTGTCCACGGATATTACACAGATTACACTGATTGATAATTCGTCTCGGCTCCTTAATTAGACCACTAATTCGTGCCCTGAAGAGAGCTGATTAAGTAATCTATACGAATTGTTGAACAAAATTCGGTTGTCAGTTGGCCGCCTGTAACTCCTCCGAGCCAAGGCGAAACAATCAGTGTAATTTGTGTAATCCGTGGACAAAAAGGGGGAGAGGTGGGGGGGATAGTTACTTTCCCTGAAGAGCCTGCTCAAGCTGCTGCCGGGCTGGGAGGAAATCCGGTCGGATACGCAAGGCTTCCTTGAACTCTTGGGCCGCTTCCCGGTTCTTCCCCAACCGCGTCAGACAGAGTCCCAGGTTATAGCGTCCCTCAAAGAAATCCGGGTCGATCTCAACCGCCCGGCGGAACTCGACCGCCGCGCCTGCTAACCGGCCTAGGGAGAGGTAGGCGTTGCCCAGGTTATTATGGGGATCGACCTGATCGTAGTCTATCTCCACTGAACGATTGAAAGCATCTATTGCCTCATTGATCCGGCGGGTCTTAAGAAGAGCGATCCCCAGGTTATTGTAAGCCGGCGTCTTTTCATCATCCAGGCTGATGGCAATCTGAAGTTCCTTGATCGCTTCATCATTTTTTCCCAGTTTCAGGAGGGTCTTACCCAGGTTGTAGTGGGTCTTATACTCACCCGGGAAGCGGGCGGCCAACTTCTGGAATTCAACCCGGGATTTAGCGTATTTCTGTTGCTGAAAGAGAAGGAGCGCAAGTTTGTAATGGAAGGTATAGCTCTCCGGGCTCTTCCCGATTAAACTCCGGAGACGGTCCTCAGCCCGGGTGAAGTCTCCCTTTTTAACATTATTGAGGATAGAGATGAATTCACTCCTCAGCCCGATGGCGTCTTTCGGATCTCGGAGCATGCCGACGGGAGTCATCTTCGCGCTTGATCCTCCCAGGTAACCAAGACTCTCCAGTTCCCGGCGGGACTGCTCATCCAGTTTAACGTCAGTTGCTTCGATTATAGTCATCTTTTCCTGCAGTTCCATAAGTTGATCTTTTATCCGGCTGACCTTATCCTTCCGTATCTCGGCCAGGTTGGTCATCTCCCTGGGGTCGTTATCCAGGTCATAGAGTTCCTCCCGGGGCGCTGAAATATATTTCCAGTTCCCAGAAATTAATCCGGCCAGCGGACTCCATCCGTACTCGGTGAGGGGGAATTCGGTCTCCAGATAGATTTTACGTTTTGAGGGGAGGACGCCTTTGAGTACTCCCGCGAAACTTTCTCCGCTGATCCCGACCGGCTGATCCCAGCCGAATATCTCCAGAATGGTGGGGAAGAGATCTACGGTGGAGAGGAGGGCGTCGATCTCCTTCTGCCCGGTGGAGTCACCGCCGTCGTGATTGGAGATGATCAGGGGGACCCTGGTGACCGGATTATAGAGGAGGAGGCCGTGTTCATCTTCCCCGTGATCCCCCAACCCTTCGCCGTGGTCTCCAAGCGCGATGATGATCGTATTCTTATCAAGCTCTCGGGCCTTAAGGTAGTCCATCAGTCGTTTAATCTGAGTATCCATGAAAGCGATCTCCTGATCGTAGGAATCGGTCAGATCTTTTCCGGGGGCGGGATGGAAGTAATACGGGTGATGCGGGTCGAAGAAATGGACCCAGCAGAAGAATGGTTCTCCTGACTGCCCATCAAGCCATTTGAGCGCCGCGTCGGTGACCCGGTCCGCCCGCCGGTAGCTGTACATGATATTGTCATCATAGATGTCGTTGGAGGTAGGGACATCATAGTCATTGTAGGTATCAAATCCCCGGTCCAGTCCGAATTTGGAGTCTAGGACGAAAGCCGCCACAAAAGCCCCGGTCCGATAACCGTTGTTATTGAATACTTCACTCAGCGTGGTGATCTCCTCCCCGAGTTTATGCTCTCCGTTTACCCGGCAGCCATGTTCCGGAGGGTAGAGACCGGTCATCATGGTGGTATGAGAGGGGAGGGTGAGAGGGACATTGGCAAAGAACCGGTTGAACTTAACTCCGGACCGGGCCAGTGCGTCCAGAGTCGGGGTCCGGGCGGAATCATAACCATAAGATCCCAGATGGTCGGCCCGGGTCGTATCCATCGTGATCAGCAGCAGATTGGGCCGGTCATCCAATCTCGCCCGGGGAAAGAAGACCCAGATTAATACACCGATCAGAATAAGAGCGGCCAAGATGATGATCGTTATACGTTTCATAGTATGTGTTATAGTATGTGTTATAGTATGGATTCGCCATAACAATGCCTGTGTAGGCAAGGACTTACAGCAATATTACCCCATATTTAGGCGCTTAAAATGCCGATTTTAAGCCAAAAACATGGTTTTAACGGATTTGACAGTATGATAGTATATAAACATGCCAAGAGCTTCCAGATATTTAATTGAGGGCTATACGTATCACCTGACCCACAGGTGTCATGACAAACGTTTCCTTTTGAAATTTTCTCAGGAGCGCCGGGCTTATCGAGAATGGTTGCGAATCGCTTCAAAGCGGTATCACGTGCCTATATATGGTTATTGCATTACAAGTAACCATGTCCACGTGATAGTACATGCAACGGATCGACATGACGTTGGCCGGTTGATGCAGCTACCTTCCAGCGCGGTTGCCAGGCAACTCAATATACGCAAAAACCATGAGGGTTCAGTATGGGAACATCCTTACCAATGTACAATGATAGAGAATGGCCGGCATCTGATTAATTGTCTTAGCTATGTGGATATGAATATGGTTCGCTGTGGAGTTGTTGACCACCCGAAAAAGTGGAGTTGGTGCGGATACGATGAGCTCAATGGGACCCGCCAGCGTTACCGCATTATTGATATTGAACGGTTACTCCAGGCCCTTAACTTAAATAGTCACGCAGAACTTAGCTGGCGACATAATGAGGCTATTCGTCGGCAGATTGAACTCAAAAATATTGACCGAGCACCCCATTGGACCGAAGCACTGGCGGTTGGAAGCAAAAAATTTATTGCCAACGCTCGGGTGCAGTATCAAAGTCGTCGATCATTTATTGAGACAGATGTCGAGACCAACTACCAGCAGAACACGTGGATATTGAGAGAGGAGTCAGCGGCTTATATGCCTGATTTTAACCAAAAATCAGCACTCTAAGCGCAAATAACGCATAGCTATTTGTCTTAATCTATTGGATATTAATGAGTTGTCATGGCGAATCCACGAAACCAAATCCACGAAACCAACACGAAACCACACGAAACCAACACGAAACCAATCCGCGAATCTCTAAAATCTAATGAGTAAGATCTTTAGTTCCAATATATCGCTGGTAGCGATACTGGTTATTATTGGTTTCGCGGTTTATGGGAATTCGCTCGGGAATTCTTTCGTCTGGGACGACGAACTCCTGGTTACCGGAAATCTCTCGATCAGATCGCTTTCGAATATCCCCGATTTATTTTCCACTGATTTAGCCCCGGAGGTCGGGGGGAATTTCTTTCGTCCGCTCCAGGCGATCTCCTATACGATTGATTATGCCTGCTGGGAATTAAATCCGTTTGGCTATCATCTTACCGGCATTCTCATCCATCTGGCTAACTCCATTTTGGTATTCTACCTGCTGTTAGCTCTTATAAAACGTCCTGCGGTGCCTTTTTTTACAGCGTTACTATTTCTGGTGCATCCAGTCCAGACTGAGTCGGTAGCTTATATCGCGGGGCGAGCCGATCTGCTGGCCGCTCTTTTTATACTGCTTGCGGTAATATTTTCTTTGGATGGCAGAAAGATTTTCCATTTGTTTATATCAATGGTCTTTTTTTTACTCGCTCTCTCTGCTAAAGAGGCGGCCATTATCCTGCCGTTATTGATTATTGTTTCCCAGATCATGCGGCGGAAGATATCCGGGCCGGCGGATAATGATAAGTTGTCTCCTTCAGGGTGGTATTATGCCATATTGATCCTGGTCGCTCTGATCTATGCGGCGGTTCGTTATGTGATAATTCGGGCCGGTGCTGCTTCCGTCTCTTCAAATCCCTATTCTTTTTATGAGAGGTTCCTGACCGGTTCGGAGGTGATACTGCTCTATCTCAAAATTTTTATCTTTCCCATTCATCTCCGGATGGAACGGGTTGTTTTCCCGGTGACTGCATTATTTTCTCCGGTGGTGATGATCGCCTCGGTAATTCTTTCCGGGATCGCCATCGGCGCGGTGAGAGCATATCGGCGTTCTCCTATAATATTCTTCGGCATCGCCTGGTTCTTTGTAGCGCTGCTTCCGTACATGAATTGGTTCCCCCTCAACGCTGAGATGGCGGAACACTGGCTTTATCTCCCCTCTATTGGATTTTTACTTCTCTTTGGCCTATTTTCTGAAAAGATTATAATACGGGATGTCGCAGCTCAACCTTCTCGATTCGGATTATTTCTGTTGGCCGCTGTGATAGTCTCCTTATCCGCTCTGACCATCCGCCGTAATCTGGACTGGAGGGAGAATAAGACGATCTATCTGGCCACCGCGCGGTATTCACCGGAGAGTCCCCGGGCTCATTATAATCTTGGCAACATTTATCTATCCGAAGGCCAGTTCAATGACGCGGTTCGGGAGTTTACGGAGTCAATCCGGATCAAAGACTGGGATCCAAAGAGCCATAGCAATCTGGGAAAGGCGCTCCTCGGACTGAACCGGATACCGGAAGCAGTTCGAGAGTTTGAAGTCACGGTCGCACTTGAACCGGAGAGCCCGACTGGATTGATCAAGCTGGGAGCGGTCTATGGCATTGCCGGGCGCCTGGACGAATCTGTCCGGGTTTTGCTGAAAGCCATCGCTCTCGATCCTGGTCAACCGGACGCGTACAATAATCTTGGTTCGGTCTACACCCGCCTCGAACGGTATGATGAGGCTGAGCGGACTTACCGGGTCGCCCTCCGGCTTAATCCAAGAATGGTAGAGGCGATATTCAATCTGGGGGTGGTCTATTATTACCAGGGCCGCTTTGACGAGGCGGAAAAGCGAATGGAGAAGGCCCTGCAATTGGATCCGAACTTCACCCGCGCCCAGATCTGGCGCAAGAAGATAGACATTAAAAGAAATGGTATTTAAAATCTCTACTGGAACAATGAAGTGATTTACCACGAAGGTCACCCCCGTACGGTTGCCCTACGGGGCGGAGAAAGTACACGAAGAATAAGTGAGAAAACCGGGATATTAAAGCCAGAAAACCAGGCGAAAGCGAATAACTTTAGGCACTTTAAACTTTAGGCACTTCTCTAAGGATTACACTGGATGCAGGGCATATAATTTTTCCTGAGCGCGTCGGAGCGGCTCGTGAAACGGATCTGGTATTGTTCCCGGATTTTTTGTGCCCGCGGGCACCAGGGGTAGTGAAAGTATTTTCCCTTCCGGCTGGAGACATAATAGACCTGTCTTTTCTCTTTCTTCCGGACCATCTCTTCCATCTTTAAGCTTACTGTTTCATCATAGGGGTCGATTGAGTTGGCGAGCTTTAATAGTTCCAGGCCGGCATTCTGGAGGTCGTTGTTGCAATATACTTCTCCCAGCAGTGCCAGTGCCTCTATATCTTCCGAGCTATAATAAAGGCAGGTGCGCAGTTCCCGGATCGCGTCATTGATCTGGCCATCCTGTAGATAACCACGGGCCAGACCGAGATAGAAACGGGGATCGTAGGCGTTGACGGCAATTGCTTTCTTGAAAGCCGCCTGCATCTGTTTTGCCATATTCTTATCCCGGTATATTTTCCCCATCAGATAGTGGGCGTCGGCCAGAGCATTATAGCGACGGATGGCATCGCGGGAATATTTAAGAGCCAGATCAATATTCCCGGCTCGGTACGCTTTCTCCGCCTGGGCCAGGTTATTATACGCGACCTGGTGTTTCTTCTGAAGGCTGGCCTTGGGAAGCTCCAGAGCGGAATTAAGCTGGCGAAGCTGCTGGGTTTTGAAGGTAAAGTCATGCTCTACCTTCAGGAATGACTTCTTGTCTAGCCAGAGCGTATCCATAAATGCCGGCACGAAGACCGGGAGATCGAAGTCTTTTTTGATTAAGTAAGCCAGATTGAGGACCGATTCGGTCTCTCCATGCTGCACCACAACCCCTTTCACCCCCTGGTAGTTCTTAACATTATCAAGGAGCATGGTCAGATCCCCATGAGAGGAGAATTGGCCGAATTTTTTCACCTTGGCCCGGACCGGTATAGTTTTTCCCTTGATAACTACTTCCGTCAGTTTCATGGCCGCCCGCCCGACCGAGTCCGGGCTCTGCCAGCCGACAATGAAGAAATTGGATTTTGGATCAGCCAGGTATTTTTCCGCTAGTTCCAGGGCGCTGGCGAAGTCCATCATTCCTGAGGAGACGAGAAAGATTGCCGGAGTTCCGATCTTGCCGTATTTATTTCGATAACTGCTGATTGAGCCGAAATGGAACTGTTCGCACTTAAAAGGATTCCGCCACTTCTGACGTTTCTTGGCCTCTTCGGAGAAATATTCTTCGGGCGCTTGCTGGAGATACTTCTGGTATATTTCATTGAGTTTTTTTACTGTTGGGGAGCAGACAATAATCGGGCAATTCTGCGGGATCCTGCCTAGGTACGCCTGCTCCGCCAATACGGAGATAATCTTCTGGGACTTGGAGAGCACGAATGCCGGCATGATGACCCGCTCACCACGCTGGACCGCCGCGACTATCTCATCGATAAAATCATCAAAAAATGGTTCGGTATATTTTTTCCTGACTGCGCCGTAGGTGGCTTCCGTGATTAAAAAATCGGCGGATGCAATCTGGTCCGGGGGTCTGATCAAAGGAGAGATTTTATTGCCGTAATCTCCCCCGAAGACTATGGTTATCGTCTCTTCCCCCTGCCCCAGGATTAATTTTATCTGAGAACTTCCCAGGATATGGCCGGCGTTATAGAGCCGAAAACTGATATCATCGTCGAGTTTGAATAGTTCTTTGGGCTGGACCACCTGGAACCATTGTTCGACTTTATTACTCAAGGCTGCCTTGTCATTCTTTACCATCTCCCGGCAGGCCTGACAGGAATGATAGCCCAGGTTATTAATCCAGGCCCGGGATTTGCGGACATCAAGGAATTCATCCTGACGGAGTGCCTTGGATTTTTCACAGGGGCGGTTATGAACAGTCCGGTTCCTGAAATCAACCCGGTTTCGTTTGGCTGTCATACCGGCACCCAGCTGTAACATTATATTACTGATATCTTTAGTTGGCGGAGTGCCGTATATTTTACCGGAGTAACCCCATTGATAAAGAAGGGGCAGGCGGGCATTATGATCGCCGTGGGCGTGAGACAGGATAACGTAATCCAGATTGGAAGGGTTGAACTCGAACCGCTTATCGAGCGGTATCAGGCTGGGCATATAGAATATCCCGGCGTCGATCAGGATCTTTTTGCCTTTATATTCCACCAGCATGCAGGAACCGCCCACGATCCGGGTAGCTCCATAGAAGGTGATCTTAACCGCTCCGCCCGCCTTGATGATCTTATCGGCATCGGCCCGCAGCGGTACCTCATTATACTGGTCTTCCGGGAACTTCTTGAGGTCGATATCAAGGTACTCGGTGGCAGAAGATGATTCTCCTTCTTTCCGCTTCCCGCAGGCCGGGAGAAGAAATCCAGATATCAGGAGGAAGATTACTAATACTGTAACCCATACAAAAGCATGTGAATTCAGTCTCTTCATAGTTTTGGAATTAAATTAAATTGAAATAATTAATCGACATCAATAATATATCACATCAACGATTCTGGGACAGGACTATTTCTAAAAGACTATTTTGACAAGACGATTTTGGGACCCCGAATAAAATTCGGGGGGGACCAAGACGATTAAGGACAGAATTATTAAAAAACAGAGTGATTAAAACGCAAAATGCTCAAAAGATAGAATTGTTTTAGGTAAATTGATTTAAAATGGAGCCGAGCTAGGGGAAAGACAGTTGATGGTTTACTGTTGTCAGTTGACGGTGAAAAACCCCCGCAAAGTAATAATCGTATTTTTAGTTATTAGATCCGTGTAATTAGCGAAATTCGTAGTTCATTAAAGAGGCCGAGGTAGAGGCGGTCTTCAACGATATTTAGCGTGTTTATCTATAAATTTGGAATTTTCAAAAATGAATATCAGCAAAACCATAATCACCGCTATCTGTCTCCTGATAATTCTAAACTTCATCGCATTCTTTCCCACGTTAACCGCTGAATTTCTTAACTGGGATGATGAAGAGAATGTGGTATTCCATGAAGATATTAAAGAGTTTGGACCGGATCATTTTATCTGGGTATTTCATGACTTTACCGTTGGTGATTTTAAGCCGTTGACCTGGGTTAGTTACAGCTTTGATTATGCTTTCTGGCAGCTGAATCCAATCGGATATCACCTCGGGAATCTCCTGCTTCATACCGCCTCCGGGATATTAGTGTTACTGCTATTTTATTCTCTGGGGATCAGGTTTAATCCTGGAGAACGGTATCTATTGATCTGGCCGGCATTTTTGGCCGCTCTTTTCTTCTCTCTTCATCCACTGCGGGTAGAGTCGGTGGGCTGGATCAGTGAACGTAAAGATGTCCTCTGCGGTTTCTTCTATCTGGCTGCGCTCGTCACTTATTTCAGATATACAAATAAAAAGGTGCTGGGCTGGTATCTATTGACTCTTATATCCGCTATCTTGGCAATGTTCAGCAAGCCGATGGCGGTGACTATTCCCCTGATTTTAATTCTGATTGATCTTCTGGTCCCGCGGAATAATCATCTTCAGAAGTTTTCCTTCCGGGGACTGATAATAGATAAAATTCCTTTTTTCTTGCTTTCTCTTGGAGTCGGTTTAATCGCGATCTACGGCCAGACCCGGCATCAGGCGATGGTCCCTCTTCATCTGGTCGGACCGGGGGAGCGGGCCATGCTCTTCTGCAATACTCTTGCCTTTTATATATCCAAGATTGTCATCCCGGTCAGGATCTCCGCCGCGTATCCTACCACCGCGACATTCTTCCGGACCGCCTGGGACGGCCTTCCGTCCGTGATGCTGATCGTGTCATTAACGGTATTTTTCACAGGTATCCGTCGGCGCTGCCATGGGCCATTATTTTTCTGGCTCTGGTTTATGGTAATTATCCTTCCGGTTAGCGGGATCTTCCCGAGCGGAATGGCTTCAGCGGCGGATCGGTTCACTTATCTCCCCTCAATTGGGCTTGCCGGTCTAATATTCCTGGGGTCAATCTCACTGACGCGCCTAGGATTACGAAGATGGGTCGTATTCATCGCCCTGGCCGGAGTCGCCTGCCTGTTGGTTCTCTCATCTCGGCAATCCGGGAGATGGAAGGATTCCGAGATGCTCTGGCGGGACGCGGTGAATAAATATCCCGCTACCCCGATGGCTCAGGCTCACCTGGGGCAGCTGTTGTACCAGAAAGGAGAAGATGTCGGCGCGATTATCCACCTCCGGGCGTCTCTTTCCACGATGGAGGGGGATCCAATGGCCCGGGGAGATATTATCTTCGCGGTCAAGAGCAATCTGGCCCGGTCACTTGGTCGGTCTGGCTCGCCGTCTGAAGGAGCAGCGCTTCTGGAAGAACTTCTGGATGACCGGGATGACTGGGTGACCCATCATTCCCTGGCCGGGATCTACGCCAAGCTGGGTAGGAAAGAGGATGCTATAGCGGAGTACGATAAAGTTATCGCGGTTCGCCCCGCTTTTGTTCCTGCACTCTGTGAGCAGGGGCTCCTCCTGGCCCAGTCCGGAATGCCTGATCGGGCGATAGAAGTTTATGGACGTGCCCTCACGTTCCTCCCCGATAGCCCTCGGACCCGGTACAACCTCTCCCTGGCCTTCCTGGACCGGGATGAACCGGACCGGGCAATAAGTCTTCTGGATCAGTTGTTCAATGAGTACCCTGACCGGTTGAGAGTAGCCGAAGCATTGACAATTGCCTACCGGGTTTCGGGAAGGGAGGAAAAGGCGGAGCAGTTTAGCGAAGGGTTCAAACAAATCTCGCCAACTAACCGGGCTCAACTTCCCTACAGCAAAGGGGAGCGCCCGGATGTTCTTATTCCCTTAAGGTAAGTGCCTAAAGTGCGCTAAAGTGCCTAAAGTTGAAAGTTGTCGCCTCGCCTGGCGTGGAGCATCCGCACGATAATTGCGTAAGAAAATGAAAATGGATAATACAGATTTCAAAACAAATTGAAAAATGTGAGAGAATAAAGCCTGGATATACCGAACCCAGTGAATTATTAGCAATATTCACCTCCATCAAGCAAGCCGGAAAAGCCGGTCGAAAGCGATAACTTTAGGCACTTAAGGCACTTTAGGCACTTTCAACTTCTTCAAAAGGCACTTTAGGCACTTTTAACTTCTTTCTACTCACTCTCCCACCACTTCCGCCAGATGGCGGCATACTTATTGATCCAATCGGTAATGGCCTCCGGACCAATATCGTGACCGGCTTTCTCTGATTCCACCCACTTGTGCTTCAAGATCTGTTCCATCTGGTTCCTGGATGAAATTTTCAATCGCTTCTCTCTCCAGGTGCGGGCGTAGTTATTCTCCCAGTTCGAGATGGCATCTTTAAAGCTAATCCAGCGGTTGTTGCGCTGGGAGAGAAAGTAGCGGTGTACACGGATAGCCTTCCACTCCGCGGGGCTGTAGCATCGCTCGGCGGCGGGGTTATTACCGTTGGCATCCTCGATCTTTTGTTGTTCTCTTCTCCATTTGCCGGCATATTGTTTCAGCCAGTCCTGGATTACTTCCCGCAGGCGTACCTCATAGCCGTTCTTCTGGGAGAGATAATATTTGTGGACATGGATAGCAGCCCATTCCGCCGGGCTGAAGAGATAGTCGGATTCCGATTTCATCTATAAGTTAACGCCGTTGGTGTTAACTGGGTGGTCACTAAAATTTATGTTGTTGGATAATTTAGATAGACCATACTCGAAAAGGTATTTTCAATTATTTGAGTTCAAAAAATTAAATATTCACCACGAAGAACACCCCGAAAAATTCGGGGTGTTCTTCGTGGTTAAAAAAGCTTTTCGAGCAAGGTTAAGCTAAAAGCAAATTGGCGGACAAATCTACTAAAAATGACCGGGCGATGCAAATAAAAAGTAGTAATAAAATTAGATGCTTTTCCGCTAATTTTATCTCTTGAACAATGATCATTATAATTAGTTCTTTTAAAGTCAAAAATATGCCTGTAATCTTATTTCAATGCTTAAAAAATCAGATTAAGAAAAAAATATGGTGAAAGATCAAGAATTCGGTGAACTGCTAATGGTAGGATTCGACGGAGTTCGGATCAATGACGAGCTCCGCCGATATATCCTCCGGTGGAAAGTGGGGGGGGTAATACTATTCGGGAGAAATATTCTTGGTTCCGATCAAGTGGCCGAACTCTGCGAAAATCTCAAGGGATTACGCCGGGAGGTTGCTGATACTCCGCTCCTTATCGCAATTGATCAAGAAGGGGGGACTGTCGCCCGGCTGAGAGAAGGGGTAACAGCCTTTCCGGGAAACCTGGCGCTGGGTTGCGCGGGATCATCCGATGACGCATATTATCAGGGGATAGTTATCGGACGGGAACTCCGTGAGCATGGGATTAATATGAATCTGGCGCCGGTTCTTGATCTATATTCGGACCGGGGGAGCAAGAGCCTGGGGCTTCGGGCATTGGGCCGGGATCCTAAAAAGGTCTCGGAGATGGGGGCAGCATTGATCAGAGGGATGCAGGAGGAGGGAGTTATTGCTACTGCCAAGCATTTTCCTGGAAAGGGCTCGGCCTGGGTTGATTCCCACGAAGAACTTCCGGTGATCAAGGAAACTCTTGAGGAGTTAAAACGGAGAGACATTATTCCATTTCAGTACGCGATCGCTGCGGGGGTTAAGGCAATCATGACTTCCCACGCGGCTTATCCGGTTCTGGAAGAGGGGGCTGTTATCCCGGGTACTATCTCCCGGAATTTGATGACTGTTCTCTTAAGAGATGAGCTTAAATTTTGTGGTATTCTGATAAGTGATGACCTGGGGATGGGAGCGCTCCGGGGCGGCTACTCGCCGGCCACGACTGTGATAGAGTCACTAAGAGCCGGGGTTGATATTCTGCTGCTCTGTCATGATCCTGTTGCCCGCGAAGAGGTTCTGGCCTCCCTTTCGACCCCCCGCGATAAAGACCGCGAGATCAGAGAGAGGATGGAAGAGAGCCTGGCAAGGCTTGCCGCTGTGAAGTCAGGACTGAATTTTCAAGAAGCGGTTCAGTCTCTGACGCCGGATCTGGATGGGAATAAACTCTCACTCCGGATTGCCCGGAGAGGTATCTCGATCTATAGATCATCCGGCAAGCAAATCCCGATTGATTCTGAGAGTTGCATTTTTATGGTCCGCTTTCAGCCGGAGATGACGGTAGAGGTGGAGGGCAGCACGATAACCGCCGATGATCCCGCGGAGCATCTGAAAGTCCTGGGTTTCAAGCCGGAAGTTTTTAATCTCCCCCTTCTGCCCGGAGCTGAAGAAGTCGAATATCTCTCGAATCGCTTGCCCGGCATAATTCCAGTCATTATTGCCTGTTACGATGCCCATCGTTATCCCGGACAGAAAAAGTTGATTGATGATCTTCTAACTCGGCGCCCGGATGCCATTCTGGCGATAATGCGTGACCCGCGTGACGCGGAGCTATTCCCCCGGGCCAGTACAATCATCATCACCCGAGGATATACCGCCCCGTCTCTTCAGGCCCTGGCCGAACTGCTCGCGGGGGTATACGAAAAGTAAACAGTGATCAGTAATCGGTAACCAGTAAACGGTGTCCAAATGTGAGGTTGAATTTGGGAATTGGTAATTGGAAGTTGGCCATTGGATATTCAATAAAGAGGAGAGGTTGGGGGTATAAAACCAATAAGTATAATCTAAAAAAAGTGACAACTTTAAACCAGGACTGGACAACTGGTTACCGATCACTGATTACTATAAAGTAGCGAACGAAGAGAGCTAATTTATATGAAAATAACCATAATCGGTTCCGGGGTGGCGATGCCTTCGCTCCGGCGGAGGTCTCCCGGTCTGGTGATTGATACCGGATCGGAAAGACTCCTCTTCGACTGCGGTCCCGATATTTTAAGGGGCCTCCTGGCGGCCGGTTACCGCCACCAGGAGATTGATCGGATTCTTGTTACTCATTTCCATCCCGATCATACCCTGGGGTTGGCTCACTTTATCTTTGCCTCCTGGTATGATCTGGAGCCCCGGAGACGGGAGATACTGATCGGAGGGCCGGAGGGCCTCTCTGACCTACTCAAAGGCTTTTATTCCATCTATCCCGGCTGGCTGGAAGGGAGGGACTACCGGGTTCTGGTTCACGAGATCACCGGGAATGAGTGGTTCGGGAAGGGCTGGAAAGTGTGGACCGGTCCGGTCAGGCATAATCCGGAGAGTATCGCCTATCGGCTGGAAGATGAAAATGGTAAGGTGGTTGTATATACTGGGGATACTGGTTACTGCGAATCCCTGGTCGAACTGGCCCGGGGAGCGGATCTCCTGATCAGCGAATGTTCCTTTCCGAACGCGGTTGATCTCCCCACCCATCTCAATCCGTCAAAAGTCGGCCGGATCGCCCGTCAGGCCGGAGTGAATAAAGTTCTTCTCACTCATCTCTATCCCCCCTGTGATGAGATTGATATAGTGGAGGAATGCGGCAAAGAGTTTAAAGGTGAGGTAATCAAGAGTGAGGATGGGATGATGATAGAGATAAATTAGCGACCTCTGGTCGCTAATTTAGTTTTGAACCAAGGCCATCATATTCTTCCAGCTCCGGAAATTTCCGGTGAAGCCGAACAACTTTTATTATTCGCCATAGTGCTTGTGCTCGCATCCCGATTATTTCGGGGCATCCCGAACTTGATTCGGGGCTTTAGCGACGGCGGAAGGCACTTTATCTTGGGCGGGCTCCTAAAGCCTGAAAAGCCGGGGGAAGCGACAACTTTTAACTTTAGGCACTTTAGCGCACTTTAGGCACTTCTTTTAGCGGGCTCCTAAAGCCTGAAAAGCTAGGGGAAGCGACAACTTTCAACTTTAGGCACTTTAGCGCACTTTAAACTCTCTTCTTCCTTGCTACCATATAAATATATGGTATATTGTTTTTGCTATGCAGAAACAATCATTCACCCACCTCCATTGTCACAGTTACTACTCGTTCCTGCGGGGTACAGCCTCTCCTGCGTCTCTGGTCCACCGGGCGGCGGAGCTGGGGATGTCGGCGCTGGCGCTGACCGACCGGGATGGGATCTGCGGAGCGGTGGAGTTCTTCATGGCCTGCCGGGAGGTGGGGGTTAAGCCTATCCTGGGGGTGGAACTGACGGAGACTGACGGTGGTTGGCAAGATGGGCCAAAGACAAGATTTAGTCGTCCGCGGCGAGCCGTTTTCCTGGCCCGTAACCGGAGTGGCTGGAGACGGGTCTGTGAGCTCACCACCACCCGGCAGTTGGATGAGAATTTCTCCCTCTCTCAAGCGGTCCGGGATGCCGGGGATGATCTCTTCGTCCTCACGGCCTCTCCGGATCTAATTCCTGATATTCCTCCGCGGTTATCTGTCCTGGAGGTGACCTCGTTCATGGGGCTCCGGGAACGGGAAGAAATCCTCCGGATCGGTCGGGAGAAGAAGATCCCGGTGGTGGCGGCTAATGACGTATATTTTTTATCTCATTTTGATTTTTCCCTGACCCGGCTTCTATCCTGTATTCGAACCAGGTCCAGCTGGAAGGGTGTCGCGCTGTCGGAGGTTCCGCACCGGGAGGCCCGGTTTAAAGGTGCCCGGGAGATGGAGGATAGTCTGGGGGCGTATCCGGAACTCTTTACGACCACCCGGTGGATCGCGGAGGAGTGTAATCTTGAGTTGGAACTGGGGCGCCTCCACCTGCCCCGTTACCCTATACCCTCAGGAGAGAGTACTCCGGGGCGACTGCGGGCACTTTGCCGGAAAGGGGTTAAAAAACGATATGGCGCCGCCACCGTCGGTCTGAAGCATCGGCTGGAGAAAGAACTCGGGGTCATCTCCAGGTTGGGGATGGCCGATTACTTTCTCCTGGTGGAAGAGATTGTCGGTTTCGCGAGAGAGCGGGGAATCCCCAGCCTGGGGCGCGGTTCGGCGGCCAACAGTCTGGTCTGCTATCTGCTCGGTATCACCGGGGTGGACCCGCTCCGGTACAACCTTTACTTTGAGCGATTTCTCAATGATAAGCGTAAGGATCCTCCTGATATCGATCTTGACTTTCCTACCAATAGGCGGGATGAGGTGGTAAACTGGATATACTGGCGGTTCGGATCCGACCGGGTAGCGACACTCTCCACCACGGTCCGTTTCCGGGCCCGCTCGGCGCTGAGAGAGACGGCCCGGGTGATGGGGATGGGAGAATCCGAGACGCGCCGCCTGACTCGGAATCTTCCCTATTATGCCAGTCTGGGGGACCCGGACCGGATCCGCCGGGAAGTGCCGGAGTGCCGGGATCTCCCCTGGGACGATCCGGCGACACGCAAAATTCTGGCGATCGCCGCTCGTCTGGTAGGTATTCCCCGCCATCTCTCTGTTCATCCCGGAGGGATAGTGATTACGCCTGAGCCGCTCACCAGTTATCTGGCTCTCACCCGTGCGGCTAAGGGGGTGGTGGTTACCCAGCCTGACATGTACAGCGTGAAGGAACTGGGGCTGATCAAGATAGATATTCTGGGTCAGCGGGCGCTGGCGGTGGTGGCGGACGTGGTCCGCGGGGTAGGGGAGGGCGGGGAGAAGATTGATTTTGACGTAATTAATCCCACGCGTGACAAGGCGACCCGGGAACTGATCGCGAACGGCCGGACGATCGGCTGCTTCTATGTGGAATCCCCGGTGATGCGTGCTCTTTTAAAGCGCTTGCGCTGCCGGGAATTTGAGACATTGGTCGCCGCCAGTTCGATCATCCGGCCCGGGGTATCCAGTACCGGCTGTGCCGAGAGCTATATCGCCCGCCACCTGGGGAGGGAGAAACCATCATCCATTCATCCCCGGGTGGATGGGATTCTCAAAGAGACCTATGGTGTTATGATCTACCAAGAGCAGGTGATGAGGGTGGTGAGCGAGGCCGCTGGTCTCAGCCTGGCGGACGGTGATGAGTTCCGCCGCTGCATGAGTAAAAAGCCGGGCTGGCAGGCACTCTCCAACTACCGGGAACGGTTCATCCGGGGGGCGGTCCGGAACCACGTCCCCCGGAAGATTGCGGTTGAACTCTGGCGCAAGATTGAAGGGTTTGCCTCCTACGCTTTCTGTCAGGCCCATAGCGCTTCTTTCGCCCGGCTCTCTTACCAGACCGCCTATCTGAAGGCTCATTATCCGGCCCGGTTCATGGCCGCCCTGATCTCCCGTCGGGGAGGTTTCTATTCCACCCGGGAATATGTTCGGGAAGCGGAGAGAATGGGGCTTCCGATATATCCCCCCGACGTAAATCGGAGTGATTATCCCTACCGGGCTGAAGGGGAGGGGATCCGGGTCGGTCTGATGGAAGTAAAAGGGCTCCGGCAAAATACTACCCGGATAATTCTGAAAGAACGGATAGATGGCCCGTACCTGTCCTGGGAAGATTTCCGCGGCCGGGTGTGCCTCGATTCCGGTGAACTTTCAAAGCTGATCCGGAGCGGTGCCCTTGACGACCTGGGCCGGAACCGGACGGCACTCGCCTGGTATCTGGCCGCCGGCTATTTTCCTTCACCCCTATCCCCGGACGAACTCTTTCCCCAATTTCGAGAGGAGTCCGGTCCTCCACTCCCCGGCTTTAAGAATAGCCCGGCCGACCGGAGGAGAGACGAGCAGGATAGTTTGGGTTTTTCTCTTCTCCCACCGGAATCGGAAGATCTCCGCCGGGAGTTGAAAGAGTTCGCCCCCTCGATCCCCTTGATTCGGGCAGATGAGCAGATGAAGTGGGAGGGGAAAGACATACAGCTAGTCGGAGATCTCGTGACCTGTCGGCTGAACCGGACCCGGGATAGAGGCCGTCTGATGAAATTTCTTACTCTGGAGGATGCCACCGGCCTCTTTGAGGTCGTACTCTTCCCGAAGTGCTATGCCAGCTATGGCCACCAACTGGCCAACCCCGGCCCTTTCTATATTCGGGGAACGGTTCAGGTCAAGGATCAAGTCCCGACAATTATCGGCAGTTTTTTAAGCAGGCTTTAGCCGCGGCCTTACTCAAAAAGATATCTCGAAGACTTTTATCTGAGGCAAGGAAGTAATTCACCACGAAGTACACCCCGAAAAATTTGTTTCGTTCATTGTGGGGCATGCTTTTTAGGCTAGTTATGGATTCGCCATAGCAATTCTTTGGGGGGTAAAAGGTTACAGTAATTACGCACCATATTTCTTGGGTTAGAGTGCCGATTTTGAGCCAGAATAATGGTTTTAACGATCTACACCCCTATGCTAATATATAAATACTCCTAGAGCTTCCGATATTTAGTTGAGATATCGAAACCGATCATCAGCAGAACACATGGATATTAAGAGCAGCATCAGCGGCTTATATGCCCGATTTTAATCAAAAATCGGCACTCTAAGAGCAAAAAACTCATGCTAATATGCCTTAATCCATTGGAATTAAACAACTTACTGTGGCGAATCCACAAGATCCCTAATTATGAAAGAAGAACAAAACTATTTTTCCGAAGGAAAAAAAATACATTTTGTCGGAATCGGCGGCGTGGGTATGAGTGCCCTGGCCCAGTTAGCCTGCTGGAAGGGAGAGTCGGTGAGCGGCTCCGACCGGTTCTTTGATCGGGGGGAGCTCTCCGATCTCAAGAAGTGCTTGGAGGGGGAGGGGATTGGTATCTTCCCTCAGGATGGTTCCGGAGTATCCGGCTCTGAGGTAGCGGTCTCTTCCGCTGCGGTGGAATCTGATATACCGGATCTTATTGAAGCTCAACGCCGGGGGATTCCGCTGGTGAGCCGCGGGGAGTATCTCCACCGTCTGACCGGCGGGAAACGCACGCTGGCGGTGGCGGGGACCAATGGCAAGTCCACCACCACCGCTATCTTGAGCTGGATATTGGAGAAGTGTGTCTATGATCCCTCTTTTATTATCGGTGCCTCGATCCGGGGAGCGAGAAAAGGCTGGGGCAACGCCCGGTTGGGTGGATCGGAGTGGTTCTGCTTCGAGGCTGACGAGAGCGATGGTCTTCTCCCTCGCTATCAGCCGTCGTTTGGTATTATCACCAATATCTCGCCCGATCACTTCGGGATCGATGAACTGCGGGAAGTCTTTTCCGGATTCGCGGCAAACTGCCGGGAAGGTCTGATAATTAATCGAGACTGCCCGGAGTGCCGTGCCCTGCCAATCAAGAATCCCCGGATAGTTAATTTCTCGATTGAAGAACCCTCTGCGTTCCAGGCCGGCTCCGTGGAAATCTCAGGCGAGAAGTCCTTCTTCGAACTCTCCGGAGAGCAATTCGTCCTTCCACTTCCCGGACGGCATAATCTATATAATGCCTTAGCCGCGATAACGGCAGCCTCATTGACGGGACTTTCCCTTGGCCGGATCGCGGAAGCACTGCTCGATTTCCCTGGGATTAAGCGAAGGCTGGAGATTGTCCATTCCACCCCGGATCTCATCGTGATCGATGACTATTCCCATAACCCGGCCAAGATTACCGCCGCGCTGGCCTCAGCTCATCTGATGGGAGATCGGGTGACCGCCATCTATCAACCGCATGGTTTCGGGCCGCTCCGTCGTTTCCATCGGAAACTGGCTGAGGCATTTTCCGAGTCCATTCTCCCCGGGGACCGCCTTTTCCTGCTCCCGGTTTATTACGCCGGGGGCACAGTTCAGCTCGGGTATGGGTCCGATGAGTTAGCCGGAGAGATCCACGCCGGGGGAACTGTAATCTCAGTGGCAGACAGGGAGGAACTCCTGTCTTATATAGATCTTAAACCAGGGCGCCGGGAAATTGTCCTGGTTATGGGCGCCCGCGATCCCAGTTTGAGCAAACTGGCCCGAGAGATTGCCGCGCGGACCAGTAATCAGCAGGACGATTTTTAAAGGACCATTTTGATAGGACGATTTACGACCCCGAATAAAATTCGGGGGTGACCAGGACAATTAATGGCAGAATGTTTACTGGCAAAATGCTTAAAAGGATGAATGATTTAAGGTAAATTTAGTTAAAATGGGTCTGAGGTAGGGGGTAAATAGTCCTGACTGCAATGGTCCTGTTATAAAAAAGTGGGTGAGGTAGGGGGATAATCGTCCTGTCCCAAAATCGTCTTGTCAAAAAACGGATCCGAGGTGGGGCAATAATAATGACAAGAATTTATAATTACAAGCAAGCTCTGGCCTCTCTCTACCAGCTCCGTCTCTTCGGGACCAAACTTGGCCTTAAGAATATCCATCGTCTGCTGGAACTTCTGGGTAATCCTCAACAGGGGCTGGCCTTCTATCATATCGCGGGGACAAACGGGAAAGGCTCTACGGCCGCCGTTCTCCAGGCTCTGTTAAGGATTACGCACCGAAGGGTGGGTCTCTTTACTTCTCCCCACCTGGAAGATTTTCGGGAACGGATTCGGATCAATGACCGTTTGATCGGGCGGCGCGAAGTAATGGATGGATTGAGTGAGATATTTCCATTACTCTCACAGGTCTCCGAAACTTCCGGTTGCTCCCATCCCACCTACTTTGAAGCGGTTACCGCTCTGGCCTGCCGCTATTTTGAGAAGATGAAGGCGGACGCGGTAGTCTGGGAGGTAGGACTGGGGGGGCGGCTTGATGCTACCAACGCGATAATTCCAAAAATATCAGTTATTACCAACATTGATCTTGAGCATCAGCGGTATCTGGGCAACAGTATCGATAAGATTGCCCTGGAGAAAGGGGGGATCATCAAGGAGGGTATTCCGCTGGTGACAGCGGTGACGAAACCGGCGGCGATCAGCCGACTGAAGAAGATCTGCCAGGCGCGGCATGTTCGCCTGGTAGATGTTAATAGGGATTACCACTCCAGAGTGAAAGAATCCGGCCTGGCCGGGCAGGTCCTGGATATTAATGCTCCTGATCGAATCTATCGGGATATTTTTCTGCCGTTGGCTGGAGAACATCAGATAATTAACTGTCAGTTGGCGTTAGCCGCCTGGGAGCAGGGTGATAGCCTGGCAGCGAAGGTTTCGATCCGCCGGGTTCGGCAAGCGATCCGGAAAGTAAGATGGCCGGGCCGTTTTGAATATATATCCGGTCCTCCAGGTCTTATCCTTGATGGTGCTCATAACCGGGCCGGGGCCCGGGTCTGCGCCAGGACACTTCGGGAGCTTTCCGGCCGCCGCCCGATCATCCTTATCATCGGGGTTCTGGGGGATAAAGATGTAAAAGCTATCTGCCGCGCACTGGTTCCGCTGGCCTGGAAGGTGATAGCCGTTCAGCCCGAGGGAGAGCGCGGCTTAGCCAGTTCCACCCTGGCCCAGGTCTGCCGATCTTATACCGGGGCGAAAAATATACCGGTTCTGGCCCGTAAATCACTTGAGTCAGCGATTAAATACTGCTACCGTATCTATTCTTTATATCAATCGGACGACAAACTCAGTTCCCCGTTGATCTGTATCACCGGATCCTTGCGCCTGATCGGCGAAGCTCGGAGAATTCTCCGGGAAAGAGGGAGGAAAATTAAAGAATAAGGTAATCAGTGATCAGTGATCGGTAATCAGTATGCGTTTGGCTCGGCTACTAAGCGGTGTTTACCGATAACTGATAACCGTTTACCGATTAATGTCCTTTTTTGGGCACTTCTTTTACATGACCAATTCACAGACAACCGCGATCATCAATGCCGTTATCCTTAGACCCGGGTATCCCGCTACCCCCGGGGGGCTTCTGCTGGCCGCAGGCAAGATAAAGCAGATTATGCCGAAAGATGCATTACCCCCGGAGTCATCCCGGATGGTGATAGATGCTGGGGGGAATTATCTGGTGCCGGGATTTATCGACCTCCATGTCCATGGAGGGGGGGGCAGTGATTTCTCAGATGACGGAGGCCGCAAATTGCTTCGGATCATCAAATTCCTGGCTTCTTTCGGGACTACCGCAGTACTCCCCACTATTGCTACATCTTCCCGTGAGGACCTTTTCAGGATCGTCCGATTTATCGCTCCATTTTATACCGGGAATAAGATGGGGGGGAGAGTACTGGGAATTAATCTTGAAGGTCCTTATCTCAGCATCGGAAAGCGCGGAGCCCAACCACTCCGATTTATCCGGAATCCCGATCTAGCCGAGATGGAGAAACTGGTGGAGATGGCTGAAGGCGCGATTAAGATAATGACCCTGGCTCCCGAGCTTAACGGGGCATTCGATCTGATCAAGCTTTTAAAGCGCTCCGGTATCATAGCCGCCGCCGGGCATACCACAGCTGACTATGAAATAATGAAGGCGGCTATTAAAGCTGGAATCTCATATGCCACTCATATCTTTAACAGTTATCCCCTTCTTCATCATCGCGAAACAGGGGCAATTGGAGCGCTTCTGGAGTCTGCCCGGATAGACACAGAGTTTCTCTGTGACGGAATTCATATCTCCCCGGTCCTGATTCGCCTCCTCTTCCGGATGAAGACGATCGATCGTCTCCTTCTGATTACTGACGGAATAGAGGTCATGGGGAGGCGGACTAAGAGTTTTGTCATGGGAGGGCGTAGGGTTATTGTTAATTCCGCTGGTGCGCGGATGGCGGATGGTACTTTAGTCGGGAGTATGCTCCCGATGAATCACGCATTGTGCAATGTTGTGAAGTTTACCGGGATTCCACTCTCTGAGGCTTTGATATTGGTTACTTCCAATCCGGCCCGGTTATTGGGAGTGGAGGATCGGAAAGGAGATATCCGGATAGGTATGGATGCCGATCTTGTCATCATGGATAAGAGGTGCAATATTAAAAGAACCATAATCGCTGGGGAGACGGTTTTTAGGAAGTAAGTTATTTTTTCTATAAAAAAATAACATTTTAAAATGCAGGTGGAATTGTTAGCATTTCTTCCGTGATTGCTGTAGTAAAATCGTGATAATATTTTCCAAAACTAAATTAGCGGTATAACCGCTAATTAAATAAGGAGGAGAAAGAATGAGGAAAAAATTAGTAATGGTAGGATATCTGTTTGCTGTCTTCTCGGCAGTGATTATGCTGATCTCTATTTCGCCTGCGGCGGCAGGACCGAGGAAGACGATCGCGGTATCTGAGTTTGAAAATAAGTCAGGCTGGTCCGGACAATGGCAGATGGGATGGGGGATGCAGGAGATGATGTGCACGTCTCTGGTTTCCACCGGCAAGTTTACGGTATTGGAGCGGCAGGATTTGGACGCGATCATGGCTGAGCAGGATCTTGGCGCCAGCGGACGGACCGGCAAGGGGACCGCGGCGGCAATCGGGAAGCTGGGGAAATCCCAGATTCTGATCTCGGGCGCGGTTACCGAGTTTGAGGAGAAGAAAGGCGGCGAGGGAGGCGGTATCGGATTCAAGGGCTTTCGGATTGGAGGGAGCCATGAACAGGCCCATGTGGCGATTAATGTCCGGATCTATGACACCACCAGTGGAGAAGTACTGGATTCCATCCGGGTAACCGGAACCGCTGATGCCGGAGGTCTCAAGCTCGGCTACAGTAACTCTGACTTTGGCGGCGATCTGGGCGGATTCCGGAAGACCCCGCTGGGAGAAGCTACCCAGGAAGCTATCGACGAAGCGGTCCAGAAGATCGCCAGTCGTCTCAAGAGCGTCCCCTGGCAGGGGAAGCTCATCAAGGCCACACCATCGAAAGTCTATATAAATTCCGGGAGCAAGGGCGGCATGGATGATGGGATGGAGTTTGATGTCTACCGGCCGGGAGAAGAACTGGTCGATCCCGATACCGGGATGACACTGGGCGCCGAGACCGAGAAGATCGGACGGGTCAAGGTTAACAGTGTCAAAGAGAAATATTCCATTGCTAAGATCGTCTCCGGTTCCGACATGCAGCGGGGTGACCTGCTCCAGTCCGATTAGATGATACGCTGGTTATTCAAGCTTGTTATCCTGGTGGTTTTAGCGGCCCTGGCCTATGGACTCTGGTTGGTCTATCAGGCCAAGACCCCGGAAGAGAAGCAGGATCTCCGGGATGGGGTAGGCCGGACCGTACAGAGCGCCGGGCGCACTGTCGCTGAGGCGGGGAGGAAGGTAGTGGAGAAAGGGCAGGAGATGTACCGGGGAGGGGAGGAGGAGTAATAAAGAAAGTAATCAGTAAATAGTGATTAGTAATCAGTTGGCCCGATAAGTCCAGAGAGCCATACTGATTACCGATAACCGATCACTGATTACTTTCTTCCCAGGGCCTCTTGCCCAGAGAGCCATACTGATTACCGATAACCGATCACTGATTACTTTCTTCCCAGGGCCTCTTGCCCAGAGAGCCATACTGATTACCGATAACCGATCACTGATTACTTTCTTCCCGGGGCCTCTTGCCAAGAGAGCCATACTGATTACCGATAACCGATCACTGATTACTTTCTTCCCAGGGCCTCTTGCCAAGTGAGCCATACTGATTACCGATAACCGATCACTGATTACTTTCTTCCCAGGGCCTCTTGCCAAGTGAGCCATACTGATTACCGATAACCGATCACTGATTACTTTCTTCCCAGGGCCTCTTGCCAAGAGAGCCATACTGATTACCGATAACCGATCACTGATTACTTTCTTCCCAGGGCCTCTTGCCAAGAGAGCCATACTGATTACCGATAACCGATCACTGATTACTTTCTTCCCAGGGCCTCTTGCCGAGTGAGCCATACTGATTACCGATAACCGATAACCGATCACTGATTACTATCTCTAAAATAGTCTCTATGAATTCTTCCTCCCATCATTCTTCCCCACAATATCCCTCTCCCCGCCAATTCTACCTCCGTACGTTCGGTTGTCAGATGAATCAGCATGATTCGGAGAAAATAACCGGCCTGTTGGAAAGACGGGGCTGGAAACGTATCGGTGATGAGAATGAAGCCGATCTGATTCTGCTCAATACCTGTAGTGTCCGTCGTCATGCTGAGGAGCGCGTTCTGGGAAGACTTGCCCGTTACCGGAGGGAGAAAGAAAGGCGGCCGGAACTGTTGGTGGGGGTGATCGGGTGCATGGCTCAGATATGGAAGGAGGGTCTCTGGGAAAAGTTCCCCGAACTGGATTTGGTTCTGGGGCCCGGTAGTTTTGCCAGTCTCCCGGATGAACTTGAGACTCTAATTGATAGCGGCGGGCATCGGCTGGCGGATCGTTTCGAAGACCCCGGAAATTTTTTTGAGGTTCCGTCCACACGGGTAAATTCTCTCCATGGCTGGGTTACCGTCATGCGGGGGTGTGACAACTTCTGTTCTTACTGCGTTGTCCCTTACGCGCGGGGGAGGGAAGTCAGCCGCTCCCCGGAAGAGATTGTTGAGGAAGTCAGGTCCCTTGGTAAAAATGGATATAAAGAGATCACCCTGCTGGGGCAGAATGTAAACTCCTATCGTGGTAAAGACCGTGCCGATCTTCCGGTTGACTTTCCCGGTTTGCTGAGGCGCCTTAACACGGTTGAGGGGATTGAGCGGATCCGTTTTGTTACCTCCCACCCGAAAGACATTTCGCCGGCATTGATCTCCTCGATCGCGGACCTGGATAAGGTCTGCGAGTCCATTCATTTTCCCGCCCAATCCGGATCTGATAAAATCCTGAAGAAAATGCGGCGGGGATATACCCGGGGCGAATATCTGGAGAGAGCCCAAGAACTTCAGATCGCGATACCCGGGATTGCCCTGGCTTCTGATTTTATAGTCGGTTTTCCGGGGGAGACCGATGATAACTTTGCCCGGACACTGGATCTGCTCCGGGAGGTCCGGTTTGACCGGATATTCGCCTTTGTCTATTCGCCCCGCCCGAAGACGGAAGCGGCTAAGCTTCAGGATGATATCCCCCCGGAGATTAAGTCCGCTCGTCTCCAACAGTTGCTGTCTCTTCAGAGAAGTATATCTCTTGAGAAGAATCAGGAGTTGCTGGGGAAAGAGGTGGAGGTGCTGGTTGAAGGAAAAAACCGGAAGTATCCGGACCGGGGAGAGGGGCGGACCAGAACCGGAAAGATGGTCTTCTTCCCCTGGGAAGAGGGAATGCGGGGTCAGTTGATCAACATTCGGATTGAAAGAGTAACCGACTTGAGTCTCTACTCTTATTTCCCTGTCGGAAAATAAGATAAGAGATATGGAGTACCGCCTCCCGCCGTATCCCCGAATTCCGTAAAGCGAAAGAGATTCTAACAAAACGTGAAAAAGAGTAAGAACATATCCCTCACTTTGTTCGGGCTATGTTCTTAAGTGCCTAAAGTGCGCTTCCTCCGTCGCTAAAGCCCCGAATCAAGTTCGGGATGCAAGCACTATGGCGGATAAATAAGTGCCTTCCTCCGTCGCTAAAGCCCCGAATCAAGTTCGGGATGCCCCGAAATAATCGGGATGCGAGCACAAGCACTATGGCGGATGAAAAAGTTGGAAGTTGACGCCTTCTCCAGGATTTTTAGGCATCTGAACACCTGGATGAAGGTGGTAAAGTATCTAAGTTAAAAGATTTACCTTACTACTGGGGTGGGCATAAAAGTAAGGTTTCAGTAAACCACGGTCTTATGCTTCATCCCGATTTTCCGTGGTGGCCTCGGACACTTTAGCCGCGGTCGTTGACCGCGGCCCCTGTCATCCGCGGTCACCGACCGCGGCTACAACAACCCAGATACGATCACGGGGCAACGGGGTTCACTGAAAGCTTACGCATAAAATGTATGCTTTCAGTAAACCCCGTCACCTGGTGCTCGTAGAGGCAACCTTCAGGTCGCCATCGTGTGGCAGCCTAAAGGCAGCCGCTACGAGAGATGGGGTTCACTGAAACCTTATCATAAAATTGTTTAATTTTTAACCAGTTGTGCTATTGAAATATTGAGTTGTTTTAGGTAAGGTTTTTTAAAACAGCTTTCTAACGAGATAGTTCCTGCCGATATTCAAAAACTGAAAACCGGTCGAAAGCGATAACTTCAGGCATCTAAGGCACAACTTTTTGCCAGGCGAAAGCGATAACTCCAGGACCAGATGGTACTTTTTTTAGCCCAGGCGAAAGCGATAACTTTAGGCACTTTAGTGCACTTTAGGCACTTTCAACTTCTTTAAAAGGCACTTTCAACTTCTTCAAAAGGCACTTCTTTTAATGACAAAAGCAACCCCCATGATGAAACAGTACCGGGCGATGAAAGCGGTCGCCGGGGACGCGATCCTCCTTTTCCGATTGGGCGATTTTTATGAGATGTTCAACGAGGATGCTAAGGTCGCCGCTCCGATTATGGAGATCTCGCTTACCGCCAGGCATACCACCCCGATGTGCGGAATCCCCCATCACGCGGTTGATAGCTATATCGCCAAACTTCTTAAAGCGGGGAAGAAGGTTGCCATCTGCGATCAGGTAGAAGATCCCCGTCACTCTAAGGGGATCGTAAAGCGGGAGATTACCAGGATTATAACTCCCGGCACAGCGGTTGAGGAGGGCGTGCTCAAGAGTACCGCGTCAAACTATCTGGCGGCAGTTAATCGTATCGGCCGAATGTATGGACTGGCCTGTATTGAACTTTCGACCGGTGAGTTCAAAGTGGCCGAACCTGGTTCTCTGGATGAACTGCAGAATGAACTGGAGAGGCTCCGGCCCAGTGAGTGTCTGATTCCGGTTGGCCTGGACCTGCCCTGGAAGGGATTTCTCTTCCGGTTGCCGGATATGATCTTAACTCCTCTGGAAGACTGGTTCTTCGATTTTGATATGTCCTATCAAACCCTGAAGAAGCAGTTCGGGACCGCTACCCTGGACGGCTTTGGATGTCAGGGGATGATTCCGGGCGTCGGCGCCTCCGGGTCCATCATCAATTATGTGAATGAGAATCTAAGGACATCTCTTTCTCACATTCATTCCATCTCGGTCTATTCCCCCAGCGAATTCATGGTAATGGATGGAGCGTCTCAGAGTAATCTGGAGATCATTGAACCGCTTCGTGGAGAAGATCGTGCGGCTACTCTTCTCGGGGTTCTTGATCGGACGGTTACTTCTATGGGGAGCCGGACTCTCCGTGATTGGCTTCTCCACCCGCTTATCAAACCCGGGGAGATCAATAGGAGATTAGACGCGGTAGAAGAACTGGCAAATGAACGGGCCGCGCTCAGCTCGAGCCGTGAACTGCTTAAGGAGGTTCGGGATATCGGAAGAATTATCGGACGGGTCTCCTGCGGAAAATCCAATGCCCGCGATCTGGCTGTCATCAGGGAATCACTAATTGCCGTCCCCCGGATTAAAGATTCTCTTGCCGGCCTGAATTCGGATTTGATTAAAGAATATATTTCAAATCTCCATGCTCCTCCTGATCTGGTTTCTCTTCTTCAGGATGCATTGGTGGAGGCACCGCCGCTTACTATAAAAGATGGCGGGATGATTCGGTCCGGTTATAACTCTGATCTTGATGAACTCCACAGCCTGGCCCGGGAGGGGAAGAACTGGATCAGCCGATTCCAGGAAGACGAGATCATTCGCTCCGGGATAAAGTCGCTGAAGGTCCGCTATAATAAAATTTTCGGATATTTTATTGAAGTTACCAGGGCCAATTTATCCCTGGTTCCGGAAAATTATATCCGAAAACAGACTCTCGCGAACGCGGAACGATATATTACTGAAGAGTTAAAGGACTATGAGAATAAAGTCCTGGGGGCTCAGGAGAAAGCATCCGCGCTGGAATATAAGTTATTTGAGGAGATCAGGGATAAAGTTCGCGATGAGGCTCACTTAATCCAGAGCTGCGCCCTGGCGGTCGGTGCCGTTGACACTCTGGAATCGTTAGCGGTAGCGGCGCTCTCCAACAAGTATGTCAAACCGGAGATCGACTCCTCCGACCGGTTGGAGCTAATAAATGGACGCCATCCGGTGATAGAGCGGATCCTGCTGGAAGAACGGTTTGTGGGAAATGATACCATTATGGATGGTGATGAGAATCAGATCTTTATCATTACCGGTCCGAATATGGCCGGAAAATCAACCTATATCCGCCAGGTTGCTTTGATCGTTCTGATGGCCCAGATCGGAAGCTTTGTTCCCGCCGACTCGGCCCGGATCGGAGTGGTGGATAGGATATTTACCAGGGTTGGAGCGTCAGATGAACTGGCCCGGGGGCAGAGTACATTTATGGTGGAGATGGTTGAGACGGCAAATATTCTCCATCACGCTACCTCGCGGAGCCTGGTGGTGCTGGACGAAATCGGGCGGGGGACCAGTACCTTTGATGGCATCAGTATCGCCTGGGCGGTAGCGGAGTATCTGCATAATCATCAGCCGTCAAAGGCGCGAACGTTATTCGCCACTCACTATCATGAACTGACTGAATTGGAACAGATACTTCCGGGGGTGAAGAATTATAATGTGGTGGTGAGGGAGTGGAATGATGAGGTGGTATTTTTAAGAAAGGTTATCCGCGGAGGAACCGATAAGAGCTATGGCATCCAGGTAGCGAGATTGGCCGGCATCCCGCGTTCAATAATCGATCGGGCCGGGGTTATCCTGGCTAATCTGGAAGAAGAATCTATCTCAGCGGATGGAAAGCCGAAGTTTGTGGGAGATGATAAAGACAGAGAACCAGGTGCGGCCCGGCAGCTCTATCTATTTGAGACTGATTCCGACCATCCGGTCCTCTCCGAGCTGAGAAATATCAATCTTGATCACCTGACACCATTTGAAGCGATGCAGCGATTGAAGATGATGAAAGAACGGGTATTGGAGGATTAATTTTCTACAAGAGTATCGATAGTATGATACTATAGAAGCAACTTGTTACTTTGGAAATTTTCTCCCGAAATACTTCGGGATCCCGGTTGGTTTAATTGAGAATATCGGGACCGAAATACTTCGGGATCCCGAGTTGTTTCATATTAAGTCTCGGGACCTGATATCCATCGAGATTCCGATTAGGATGACCGTACTCGAAAATGTATTTTCAACTTTTTGTTCTCAAAAAACTAGATATTCACCACGAAGGTCACGAAGAACACGAAGAAAAACAAAGAGAACTGTAAATTTTTTCCTTGTTTTTTTATATTTCTTCGTGAACTTCGTGCTTTTCGTGGTTTAAAAAGCTTTTCGAGTAAGGTCTAGTATGATGGGACTATTTTTATTATTACACCAATTTAACAAAGTTAGTCTTTTTTTAAAACTAAGTTAGAGCGAAGCGCTAACTTATTATAAAGGAGTAATTCTCATGCGCACTATGGTGGAACTTACCATTCCGAAAGATTATAAAGACGAACCGGTATTCTATCAATTGATAAAGAGGTTTGAGGTTATCCCCACCATTATCGAGGCTTCATTTTCCACAGATAATGGCTGGGCGTACATTAAAATTGAAGGCGAAGAGAATGAGATTAAGAAGTCCTTCGAATTCCTGAGATCAAAGAACATAATCGTGGATACCAGGCTGTAAGGAAGATCAGGGTATCAGGATGTTCGGGGACCAGGTTATCAGAAGATCAGGCGCGGGCAGGCACCTAGCTTTAGCTGGATTATATGGGTGGAAAGCTAGACGAAAGCGAACAACTTTAGGCACTTAAGGCACTTTAGGCACTTTCAACTTCTTCAAGAGGCACTTCTTTCCCTATGACCCAAAAACTCAATAAATTTTTTCATAGAAAGCACCACCTGGGTCACCTGGTCCTTGAAAACGTGGTGGTCGGATCCTTCATGGGGGCGCTGGTTGGCCTTATATTAAAAGGATATTTAAAATATCTGGCCAACCTGGAGATGGACTGGGTGATATTTCTTCTGATCGGATTGATGATCGGTCTCTTCAGTGGTTTTGCTCGGCAAAGTCATCGGGCATATAAAGCGTATGGGAAGAAGCTGACCGCCACCCTCCGGGAGAGTGAGAATCAGTTGATTACCACCGAGGATAGATATAAAAATCTTCTGGACCAGGCGAATGATATGATCTTCCTCCTCGATGAGAAGAGCCGGTTCATTGAGATGAATGGAAAATTCGAGGAGATCCTGGGGTATAATAGGGAGGAATGGATTGGCCGTTTAATGTATGATTTAATATCTTCCAATGATCGGGATGAAGCGATTAAATATTGCTGGGAGACGCTGAAGGGGGGTACTCCCCGTTTTGATCTGAGGGCGATTCATGCTAAAGGGAAGATTATTTATCTGGCTCTGGCCAACTCCCCGGTCATGGACTCGAATGGAAGTATAATCGGAATAATGGGGATTGCCCGGGATATCTCCGAGAGCAAGAAGATTGAAGAACTCCAGAATAAATTTGTCTCCCATGTATCCCATGAACTGAGGACTCCATTGACTGCGATGAGAGAGTTTGTCGCGTTGCTGATCGATGAGATCCCGGGGGAATTGAATGAGGAGCAGGCTGAGTACTGTACCCGGGTTCGTGTTAATATAGACCGGCTGACCAGGATCATAGAGAATTTACTCTTAATCTCCAGTGTGGATGAGGGAAAGATCTTTCTGGAGAAGAAACTGGTTGATATCAAGGATCTGATCAAGCAGGTAAGGGATACCCTGCAGATAACCGCCGGCAAGAAGAAAATCCGGATCAAGGCGGTAAGCAAAGATAATCTCCCCCGAATATACGCTGATTCGGACCGGATTGTTCAGGTTTTAACCAATCTGGTATATAATGCCATAAAATTTACACCGGATGGCGGTGATATTATTATAGGTGCCAGGGACAGTGGAGAGAAAATACTTATCTGGGTTCAGGATAACGGGATCGGTATTAAACGCCAGGATCAGGAACGGATCTTTGATCGATTCCAGCAGATTCGCGGGAAGCAAGTATTCATCCGGCAGGGGACCGGACTTGGGTTAGCCATATCCCGGGAGATAGTCGGTCTCCATCGGGGAGAGATATGGGTTGAAAGTCGGGAGGGAGAGGGAAGTACCTTTACCATATCTCTCCCCAAGGCCCTGGCTCCCCGGGTGCTGCTGGTTGACGACGATCCCGATCTGGTTGAGATGTACAAAGAGGTTCTGGCACCGCTTCATTACCGCATCACCACCGCCGCCAACGGAGAAGAAGCGGTGGTGAAGGCCTTTGATGAGATTCCTGATCTGATTATCCTGGATATTATCATGCCCAAGATGAATGGCTATGAAGTGCTGGGGCGTCTCAAGCAGAACAAACGAACCTGCAATATTCCGGTTATCATTTTAACCGGGTATGGTCTGGATCAGGATCGGCTCGATTATTTTTCGAAGGGTAATATGCCCGCTCTCCGCAAACCGGTTATGATGAATGAATTTATCGCGGCGGTAACCAATGTCCTGGAAAAAGAGATAAAATCAGCCGCGATATATGGAGATTAGCTCTACCTTAAATGAAGATAGATATTGTAACTTAATAAAGCAATAAATTAAAAAAGGGCGTTAACTTTAGTGTACTTCCCCTAGTTAGCGCCAAAGGCGCTAACTAATGACGGAAAATAAAAAAACAATATTGCTGGTAGATGATGAACCTGATCTTCTGGATAGTCTTTCCATCCGACTTAAGGCCAGCGGATATAATGTTCTGATGGCAGTTGACGGCTTGGATGCGCTGAAGAAGGCCCGTACGCTATCTCCCGACCTGATCATACTTGATCTGATGCTCCCGAAGATGGATGGGTATAAGGTTGCCCGTCTCTTGAAATTCGATAACCGTTATTCCCATATCCCCATTCTCATTCTCTCAGCCCGGGGGCAGGACCTGGATAAGGAGATGGGGAAGAACGCGGGGGCGGACGATTATATGGTAAAACCATTTGACTCCGTTGATCTTATTTCACGTGTAAAGAGGTTGCTGTCTCAATAATCTTATTTTTTCTGCCCCGATTAATACTTCGGGGGGGCCGAAAAAATAAGAGTTTGCAAACATCAAACCAATATTTCAGATATATTTTTGAATAAATTCGTGTACCCCGCAAAATGACCTGCGGTCATCGCGGGGTAAAATTCGTAGTTCAATTTAGTTGCCCGAACAAAGTGAGGGCTAAGTTCTGCTTGCATCCCGATGACTATCGGGGCTGCTTCGGAATTTTCCCGATATCCATCGGGATCCCGATTTCCGTTATTTTTTATTAAGATGTATCGGGACAATAAGCCGATGGTGTAAGGTTTTTTTAAACGTCTTTTTTCTTCAACGTTTTTATTTTTCAACGTCCTTATTTTTTAACGTTAGCGCCGAAGGCGCTAAGTTCTTGGGAGAGATAATGATGCTTCATGTGGATGAAGAAAGAATTATAGCGAAATTTCTGGAGCAAGGCTTAATTGATCAGGAACAGCTAACTGCCGCGGAGAAGTCCGGGAGTCACCCTGTCTATCAGGCTTTTATAGAATTAGGGATTCTCAGCAAAGATCAGGTCTATGAAATTATCGCCGATGAACTTGGTTTGGCCTATATCGATCTTAATAATTTCACGATTGAGGAGGCACAGTTCTCACTTCTCCCGGAGGAGATAGTCCGAAAGTTTACGGTCATTCCCGTATTCTCCATGGAGAAGAGCCTGGGTCTGGCCATGGCCGATCCCCTCGATGTCGAGGCCATAGACCATATCAGCAGATATACCGGACTCTCAGTCGATCCATACCTCAGTGCTGAAGAGGATATCAAGAAGATCATTGACTCCCAATTCCTTAAACTGGGATCGGTAGCTGATATGATTGAGGATCTGGAGGTAACCCGGTTAAAAGATGAAGAGGATGAGATCCCGGAAATGAAGGACCTCTCCGATGAGGCTCCAATTACCAAGCTGGTTAATCTGATATTCGCCCAGGCGGTTCGGGATGGCACCAGCGACATCCATATCGAGCCGGATGAACACGTTCTCAGAATTCGCTTTCGCATTGATGGAGTTCTCTACGAAGTTCCTTCTCCCCCCAAGCATCTGAAGGCAGCCATTACCTCCCGGATTAAGGTGATGAGTAATATGAATATTGCCGAAACCAGAAAACCCCAGGATGGGCACATCCGAATGCGGGTGGAAGGGAAGAACATTGATGTCCGGGTCTCAATGCTCCCCACTGTCTTCGGGGAGAATGTGGTATTGCGTATTCTCGATCCTCGGGCTATCGCCATAGGACTTGAACAACTTGGTTTTACCCCGGAGATGCTTGTGAAGTTCAAGGAGATCATATTCCGCCCCAATGGAGTTCTGTTGAATACCGGTCCGACCGGTTCCGGCAAGACTACCACACTTTACGCGGCTCTGCAGACAGTCAACAGCCTTGACAAGAATATTATTACCGTGGAAGATCCGGTGGAGTACCGGTTGAGATTGATCCGTCAGGTTCAGGTTAACGCGAAGGTTGGCGTTACCTTTGCCAACGCGCTGCGGGCTATTCTCCGGCAGGATCCGGATATTATTATGATCGGTGAGATCCGGGACATGGAGACAGCCGAGATCGCGATTCAGGCGGCGCTCACCGGGCATTTTGTCTTCAGTACTCTTCATACCAATGATGCCGCGGGCGCGGCTCCCCGGATGGTCCACATGGGGGTAGAGCCATTCCTGGTTGCCGCGGCTCTGCAAGGGATAATGGCACAGCGGTTGGCTCGAAAGATCTGCCTGGAGTGCAAGGAAAGTTACGATCCCGATCCGCTGATCCTGCGGAAGTTAGACCTTGAACCGGGGACCAAGTTTTACCGGGGAACGGGATGTGAATACTGTCGTGGGACCGGCTATAAAGGCCGAGTCGCCATTCTGGAGCTGATCGATGTTACCAGAGAGATACGTCATCTTATCCTTGAAAAGGCATCCGTCGACGATGTCAAGGATCAGGCCCGGAGAGATGGAGCGATCTTCATGGAGGATGACGCTCTGAAAAAGGTATTGAAGGGGATTATCACATTTGAAGAGATGAGCCGGGCAATCGGGATTACGGTTGATATCGGCCGAAAGGATGAGGTTTTACCGGATGAAGAAGAGCCGGTTCTGACCCCGATTAATCTCCCCGAGCAGAAAAGCAGTCAGGGGCCCGCGTTGAAAGATAAGGATGTTGATGATTACCAGCAGAAGATCACGCACTGGCTATCCAAATAATCTTGTTTTTACTTTGTAATAACTAGATTATTTGGATGTGAAAATTTCGGTCTGGAATGGTGAGGTTTTTCGGTATTACCTGAATTGAATAATGATCTCCTGTATTCAAAACATAAATTCGTGAACTAGGTTAACTGGGTGTAAATTGCGATAGCTAATTTACTGCTAAGGCCAGAAAAGCCGGGCGAAAGCGAACAACTTTAGGCACTTTAGCGCACTTTAGGCACTTACAACTTTTTTATACTTTTGGCACTTCAAACTTTAGGCACTTCAGAACGTTGTCCGAACGAAGTGAGGACTAAGTTTAATGTATGAAACATACTGGAAACTAAATGAGAAGCCGTTCAAGAACACACCTAACCCGAAATTTCTCTGTTCGTTCTCCCAGCACTCCGACGCTTTAATGAAGCTGACCTACGCGGTGAGAGAGAATATGGGGGCGGCGATGATGACCGGGGTCTTCGGATGCGGCAAGACCTTTATCGCCCGCACACTTCTTCATTCGCTTAGCAGCAAGTACGTGTTCGCTTATCTGAACTATCCTGCCGCGAACGGTTCGGAGTTTCTCCGGGCTATAGTCAGAACATTGAAATATAGTGATCTTCCAGTTAAAAAGACGGAACTGATGGAAGACGCTCTTCTGGAATCACTTATGATGTTGCTTACGGATAACGAAAGGGAAGGGAAGGAGACTGTCATCATTGTCGACGAGGCGCACGCGATAGATGATGAGCAAATCTTCGAGAAGATGCGTCTTCTTCTAAATCTTCAGACCGAGGATAAGTTTATGCTGACTCTAATTATGGTTGGTCAGCCCGAGCTCTCTGCCAAGGTGGCGAATTTAAGGCAGCTGGAGCAGAGAATAGCGGTTAAGTGCCATCTGAAGGCGCTGAACACGGATGAGACCAGGGAGTATATTATTCAACGATTGAAGGTGGCGGGAAGAGAGGAGGCTATCTTTGAGGAGAGTGTCTTCGAATCCCTTCATAACGCGACGGGCGGGATCCCAAGGCGTATCAATCATATCTGTGATGCCTGTCTTATGACCGGTTTTGCCAGGAAGAAAGACCGTATAGACGAAGAGACATTCCAGGAATCCGGCAAGATCTTCGGAAGTACAATTTTTACTCCGTAAAAATTGTAGGTTTGAAAAATGTCGATATTTTTATACATAGTAATGCGGGTGTATATTCATTGAATTATTTGTTTTTTATAGAAGAGGGTTGAGACGGAGGTAAAAACTTTTTATTTTGTATTACTCAATTCAAAACGATGGCACATTGCCAGATATCCTCGGGCTCTGTAGCCGCGGTCGTTGACCGCGGTCAACGACCACGGCTACAGTACCTCATAAGGAGTGTGGATCTCCTTGTATCCCGAATGCTTAAACCGGAAAACCCAGTCGAAAGCGAACAACTTTAGGCACTTTAGCGCACTTTAGGCACTTTCAACTTTTTCAAAAGGCACTTTAGCCACTTTAGGCACTTATAACTTCTCTATGACAATCCTCTTAGTCAACCATGATCGGGCCCAGTTGAACCTCTGGAGGGAATCCTTTCGGGATTGGCATCTGCCGTGTCATCATACCCGGGAGGGATTTACCGCGCTTCAGATGGTTCAGATAGAGGATATCTCCGCTGTTATCTGCCGGGCTGATCTTCCCCTGATCTCCGGAGCTACATTAAGCAGTATGCTGAAGAAGGAACACCCTGACTTAAAGATTGTTCTGGCGGATTCGGAGAGTATTGATCGTACTATACCGAAAAATCTTGAAAATAAGACCTGGGATATCGGCCCGCTGAGTCTCAACGGACCGGAATTACAGAAAGTAGTCTCAACACTCCTGTTGGTTGATGGTTCTCTCCTGATTGAGGGAGGAAAGGTTCCTCTCTTTGCCGGGCCAGAGGGTTTTGAAGAGATAGTCGGTCTCTCTCCCCGGCTGATGGAGATATTCTCCTTAATTCATAAAGTGAAGGACCAGGATGTGACGGTTCTGATTCAGGGGGAGAGTGGGACCGGGAAAGAACTAGTAGCCAGGTCGATCCACCGGCACAGTACCAGGTCAGATCATCCCTTTATCCCGGTTAACTGTGCTGCCATCCCCGAAAACCTTCTGGAGAGCGAACTTTTCGGGCATGAGAAGGGTTCGTTCACCGGTGCCGATAACCGGTCTGTCGGGCGCTTTGAGCAAGCAGACAAGGGCTGCATCTTTATGGATGAGATTGGAGATATGAGCCCGGCCACTCAGGCCAAAGTGCTCCGCGTCTTTGAGGGGCATGCGTTTGAACGGGTCGGGGGACGTGAGAAGATTACCGCGGATGTGAGGATCATCGCCGCTACCAATCTGGATCTGGAGGATAAAGTCTCCGCGGGTGATTTTCGGGAAGACCTCTTCTATCGGTTAAGCGCTTTCCCGGTTTTCCTCCCGCCCCTTCGCGAAAGAATGGAAGATATTCCGCTCCTGACGGCTCATCTGGTGCGGGAGTATAACCGGAACTCGCCCCGGAAGATTACCGCTATAACATTGAAAGCGGTGGAGAAGCTCCTTGACTATCACTGGCCGGGGAATATCAGGCATCTTGATAATGTAATCAAGCGGGCCGCGATCCTGGCGGAAGAAGGGGTTATCGATGAGTTCCACATCATCCCGGAACGGCGGCGTATCAAAATTACCGGTGAATCCTCTACTAAAGAGGAAGATGGATCCCATCCGGAAAGAGAAGAAGGTTTCGGAGCACGCCCGATCCGATCCCTGGCTGAAGTAGAGAAGGAAGCTATTGAAGTAGCCCTAAGTCAGACCTCCATGAATGTAAGTCAGGCCGCCCGTGCTCTGGGAATTACCCGAGTTACGTTGTATAAAAAGGCAAAAGTGTACGGGATTGGAATAAATCGGTGAAAGAAGTGCCTAAAGTGCGCTAAAGTGCCTAAAGTTGGAAGTTGTCGCCGGGCCTGGCACCTGGTGGTAACACTTAATGGCATAAGAATAAAAATGGATAATAAAGAGTTTTCTGAGGGGCTTGAGAAGAGGACTCGCAAGTTTGCGGTTAGGATAATCAGGCTGTCAACTGAGTTGCCGAATACTCCGGAAGGTCGGGTTATCAAATATCAGCTTACTAAAGCAGGATCATCAGTAGGCGCAAACTATCGTGAGGCGAACCGGTCAAGGAGTCAGGCAGATTTTTATAATAAGATCAAGATCAGTGAAAGTGAGGCGAGCGAAACACAATATTGGTTACAAGTAATATCCGAAGCGAAGTTATTGTCTTGGGAGAGAATACAACCTGAATATAACGAATCCAGTGAATTACTGGCAATCTTCACCTCCATTGGCCAAGCCGGAAAAGCCGGGCGAAAGCGACAACTTTAGGCACTTAAGGCACTTTAGGCACTTCCAACTTTTTCAAAAGGCACTCCAAACTCCAGTAGGCCACCAGTTTGGCCAAAATACTAAAACCAGCAAAACCAGTCGAAAGCGAACAACTTTAGGCACTTTAGCGCACTTTAGGCACTTTCAACTTCTTTATAAGGAACAAACCCATGTCATCATACCGCTACAAAGCCCGCAGTGAGGCTGGAAAATCAGTAACCGGAACCCTGGAGGCTCCTACCCGGGAGGCGGTTGTAGCCCATCTGGAAGAGATGGGCTACACCCCGATCTTGGTCAGAGAGGAGAGCTCCGGACAAAAAAAAGGTGGGAGTAATCTCTTCGCCCGGTTTGAGAAGGTGAAAGGAAAAGATCTGGTTATGATGACCCGCCAGCTCCATTCCCTGATCCGCGCCGGGATCCCGATCCTCTCCTCGCTCACCATCCTCGAAAAGCAGTCCGAGAGTCCCCTTCTGCAAAAAACCCTTGCCTCCATCCAGGAGAAGATTACCGGCGGGGCCAGCTTCTCCGACGCTCTCCGGGGCTTCCCCCGGATCTTCTCCGACCTCTATATCAACACAGTCCTGGCCGGGGAGACCGGAGGATCATTGCCTGAGGTGTTGGACCGGCTTGCCTCGTTACTGGAGTCGGAACAGGAGACCAGGAAAGCGGTTAAATCGGCAGTCAGATACCCGATGATTGCTATGTTCGTTATGGTAGTGGCATTTTTCATTCTCAACATAATGGTTGTCCCCAAGTTCGCCGGAATTTATGGTCGGCTGGGGACCGACCTTCCGCTACCCACCCAGATCATGATGACCAGCAGCGTCATCATGAATACCTACTGGTACATTATCATTATAGTGGTAATTGGCCTTTTTATCGGCTTTATCCGCTTCAATAAGACCAAATTCGGGCACTATCAGATCGACAAGCTGAAACTCAAGATTCCCATCTTCGGTCCTCTCTTCACCAAGCTGGCCATGTTCCGTTTCACTAAGATGTTGGCCACCCTGGAGCGGTCGGGGGTCCCCATTCTTAAGATAATCGAGATCGTCTCGCTCACGGTCGGAAACGATATGATTGGAGAGGAATTGATGGGTCTACGGGATGAGGTCCGGGATGGCAAGGGCCTCTCCAGCTCTCTCGCGAAACGGACCATCTTTCCGCCCATGGTCAGCAGCATGCTCAGTGTGGGGGAGGAGACCGGGCGTCTGGACGATATGGCGGAGTCGATCGCCTATTATTACGATCAGGAGATAAAATATCTGGTGGCAACGCTGACTGATTTAATCGAGCCGATTTTGACCGTTGTTATAGCAGTCGGCGTGCTCCTATTTGCCCTGGCAATCTTCCTCCCAATGTGGAATATGATCTCGATGGCCACAAAATGATCTGTTTAGCCCAGATTAGTCATGAATAATCCGGGCTAAGTGTATATTTATTATACAACTAAGGTTGGCTTGGGGGACAGTGTAAAGTAAATAAACAATATTTTGACTTGATTGATTGATGTCAATAAAATGGATAACTCCACAACTCGTTGATGAGCAACGGATAATACTATTTCTTTATTGTTGCAGTATTCTGGCACGGTAATTGCTCGTATAGATTACATTAACAGAAATGGAAACCGTAACCAGGAGGTATGGAATGAAAGGATTTACCTTGATTGAATTAATTATAGTGATTGTGATCATCGGCATCTTGGCCGCGATCGCCATCCCGAAGTATCTTGATCTGGCCGATGCCGCCAATTGTGCTCAGGTCCAGGCCAATTCAGACGCGGTGAGGGCGGCGGTGAGCATGTCCTACGCTGAGGCGGCGTTGACGGGGACCCCTGCCTTCCCGGCCGCCATCCTGCCGGCTATGTTTGCCGACGGAGTATCTCCTGCGACAGCGGCCGGCACCTACACCTGGTTGTATACTGCGGCCACCGGGATCGTTTCCAACAATTGCCCCTAATATTTTCCAGGCATGGTAACGGGAAAAACCCGCCTCTCTTCAGGAGAGGCGGGTTTTTTTCGGAGTCAATAAATCAGGAATTAGCTCCATCTATCGGGAGTAAACACATTCTTTAATGCATAAGAGCGATCTCGGAAATATCCTGATCATTCTTCTTTTTGGCGCCATTATATATCTCAATGCCGTCCCCGCCCCCTTCCATCTTGATGATTTCCCCCATCTCGTTGAGAACTCTTATATTAAAAATCTGAGCGACCCCGGCGCGATCTGGAGCCACTGGCCGAGCCGTTTTTTCGGTTTTTTCACGTTTGCCCTCAACTACGCGATCGGACGCCTTCGGCCGGAAGGCTATCGGGCGGTTAATATCGCCGTCCACGTCATAGGGGCGGTCTGGGCGTACCTGCTGGTCGCGCTCCTGGCGGGAATGTCAGGGTACGGGGAAAGAAGGAGCCGCCGGATAGCTGTCTGGACGGCATTGGTTTTTGTCTGCCACCCGGTTCAGACCCAGGCGGTAACGTATATTGTCCAGAGGTTTGCTTCCCTGGCCGGTTCTCTGACCCTGGGCGCTCTTTACTGCTACTTGCGCGGCCGGCTGGCCATTGACTCGGGGGCGCCTTTCCGCTCATTGCGGCACCTGAAGTTCTATGGCGCCGGTTTGCTGCTCACCATCCTGGCAATGACTTCCAAAGAATCGGCCATCACCATACCGATTCTAATTTTGAGTCTGGAATTGTTCTGGCCCCGGCGCGGCATCCCGATCGGCCGACGGGTTTTATATTATCTCCCCTATGCTCTCACCCTGTTGGTGGTCCCGGCCCTCTCCCTCTATATGGCGGGAGGTCACGGGACCAATCCTTTTTATTACCGGACCAATCTCTCCGCCGCCGGACGGATATACGTGGTTGCCCAGGATGTCTTTCTGGAGTCGCGCGTCCAATACCTGCTTACCCAGTTTAATGCTCTTCTGGTTTATTTAAGACTCTGCATCCTTCCAGTCCGGCAGTCGATCTATTATGATCTGCCCATCTCCCGCTCGCTCTTTTTCCCCGGGACCTATCTTTCCCTCTTTATTGTCGCCGGCCTTCTGATCACGGCCGCCCGATTGGTCCGGAGGCAGCCGCTGGCTGCACTGGCGATCTTCTGGTTTTTCATCAATCTTCTCCCCACCTCCTCGGTGGCGATGCTCTGGCCTTTTCTATCCGAGCACCACCTATACCTTCCGCTTTTCAGCTGGGCCCTGCTGGTCGGATTGTTCCTGGCCCGTCTGGGGGAGGGGAATTGGCGACGCCTGGCGGAAATTTTGGGGTGGCTGCTGGTCTTCTGCCTGGCCATCCTCACCATCCGCCGGAATTTTATCTGGGGGGATACCTATCGGCTCTGGGAGGATGCTCTGCGTACTTCGCCCGGTTCCCCCGCCGTTTATAACGCCATGGCCGGGGCTATGGTCAAGGATGACCGCTTCCTCGAGGCGGCGGAAATCGCCCGGCGGGCGATGGAGATTAATCCCCGTTTGAACGCTTACCAGAATCTTTGGGCGGCTTATTTTAACCTCGAAGATCTGGCCTTGGCCGAGATAACCGCCCGGAGACACGGTGAATTGTTTCCAGCCGATCCCCAGGCCGGGATCAATCTGGGGATGACTCTCTTGAAGAAAGGAGACCCGGCCGCGGCCCGGGAGGTCCTCGCGGAGACGGTTGCCCGCCAGCCCGGTTCGTCGGCCGCCCGCTACTGGCTCGGCGTCAGCTGCTATGAACTGGGCGACGACGATGCCGCGATCGGCCATCTCACCGCCACCATCAGTCTCAACCCCGATTACCCGGGGGCTTACGATTACCTGGGCCGCCTCTATGATCGGGGAGGGCGAGGGAAAAAGGCCCTGGAGATCTATATCCGGGGGGCAAGGATCAATCCGGATTCCCTGCTCCTTAATTATAACCTGGGGATGCTGGCCTGGAGAGAAGGGGAAACGGAACTAGCCGCGGCTCGCCTCCTTCGCTCCCTGGACCTGGCGGGAGATGAAAGAATGAGGGAAATGATTGCCGCCGCCCTGGCCGAACTTCGCTCTTCGACCGGCCCTTAAAATTGTAGTGAATCGTTAGCTGGACCTTAGTCGAAAAGCATTTTTAACCACGAAGAACACGAAGTTCACGAAGGAATTTGAAAAAAATAGGAGAAATCCATAGTTTTCTTTGTTTTTCTTCGTGTTCTTCGTGACCTTCGTGGTGAATATTTAGCTTTTTTTAACACAAAAGTTGAAAATACCTTTTCGAGTATGGTCTAACTGGGGGTAGATTTATTCCGTTTCCTGTGAGTAGATCACCAACCTCATTCCGAGATTCCCGGATCTCAGTCTCCTTCTCTGTTCCTGGTTACTGATGAACTGATTCAACTGCCCCGGTACTACCGGGGCAGTTTAGAAAGTTCAATGGCTAAAGAATCAGGCACGATATTGTGCCTCACAAACTTGACAGAGCTGTGAGAATATACTATATTATAAGAATGAAAATGCCCCCGATCTCAAAATTATTGTTGTCTTTTTTTGTCGTCTTGGCCTTTTCATCCCCGGCCCATCCGGATTCCGGCACCTCGATCAAGCTGGCCGGATATCAATTCGATCCCCTGATCTCCGTGCCAGCTCTCCCGCAAGCATTAAAGCAGAAGACCTCAGGGATATCCGGACCCGGCTATTATATCCTTCAGTTCGATGGTCCGGTCAGAGAAGAATGGAAAGAGGCATGTCAAGCGGTTGGGGTGGAGTTCCTCGATTACATCCCCGACTTCGCATTTATCGTAAGAATGGATGCATCGCGGAAAAAACAGGCTGGAGCGCTGCCGAATGTCCGCTGGCTGGGAGATTATGAACCGGCCTACCGCCTCCAGAAAGATATTATCTCATCTCGAAAGACCGCCAAAAAGGGAGAACCCCCGGAGTTCATCATTGTCCTCTTCCCGGGAAGTGACGTTGATGGCGTCATCGCCGGGATAGAGCAAGAAGGTGGGAAGATAAAGAGGAGAACGGACTCGGCCTGGAAAACCAAGCTTCGCGTGGCGATCTCTCACGATCGGATCGATTCCGTGGCAGCTCTCGCCGGTGTCAAATGGGTGGAAAAAGTCCCGGTCCGAAAATTATGTAATGACGAAGCCCGCGGGATTATGGAGGCGGAGACGCCCTGGGATACCGGGGGTTTTTATGGTTCAGGCCAGGTTGTCGGCGTGGCTGACTCAGGGCTGGATATGGGATCAACCTTGCCTGCTTCTCTCCTGGATGACTTTGAGAACGGCTCGGGCATCAGCCGGGTTTTGTCTATAACTTTTCCACCATCTTATACAGGCGAAGATGGCTTGGGGCACGGAACCCATGTCAGCGGCTCTATCCTGGGAAACGGTGCTCTCTCGGGGGCTACTCCATCCGCTCATTCTTATCCATCCACCTGCTATGCCGGTATTGCCCCGGAAGCACAATTGGTAGTACAGAAAGTTTATAATTCTAACGGTACCTGGATTTATCCGTATGATGTTTATACCCTTTTAGACCAGGCATACGCGAGAGGCGTTCGAATTCACAATAATAGCTGGGGAACAAATGTTGATGGGCAATATGATAGCGATAGCGCGGACGTAGACGAATTCTGCTGGGATAAAAAGAATTTCTTACCCATCTTTGCTGCCGGGAATGATGGTAAAGACTCCGATGCCGACGGCGTGATTGACCTTAATTCGGTTGTATCTCCCGCAACTGCTAAAAACTGCATCGCAGTCGGGGCGACCGAGAACGATCGCCCTCCAACATCGACCCCGATTCCGGGATTGCCTTTGACATGGTATTATTACTGGCCTTTGGCTTATCCATTCTATCCGATTAGCGATGGTTATCTTTCGGACGACCCTGAGGGGATGGCCGCCGTCAGCTCCCGGGGACCACAGAATTCCGGCCGCTGGAAGCCGGAAGTGGTAGCACCCGGGACCAATATCATCTCATGCCGAACTCAGGAAGTTTCCTCCTCCTTAGATATCCTCTGGGGGTCGGGAGGTTTAACAGGATCTAATAAGACGTATTATGTTTTCTCTGGCGGCACCAGCATGTCAGCTCCGCTGGTAACCGGCGCGGCCGCATTGGTTCGAGAATACTATTGCAAACAGATGGGAAACACCGATCCTACATCGGCGTTGATCAAGGCCACGTTGATCAACGGGGCTAAAGACATCTCCCCGGGGCAGTACGGGGACGGCCATTACCAGGAGATCCCCGACCCGCCGCGGCCAAACAACGTGGAAGGGTGGGGGAGGGTGGATCTGAACTCGACCATATTCTCCGGTTCCTCGCCGGATTTTTATTACTACGAGATAGCTCCCGGCCTCACCACCGGAACCTCAAATCAACATTTAATCAGCCTGTCTCCGTCTCTCAATCCGCTCAGCGTGACACTGTCATGGGCCGATTATCCTGGTTCAACTCTGACGGAAGGGGCGCTGGTCAATGATCTCGACCTCTCCGTGACCGGTCCCGCCGGCACGGTTTACTATCCCAAAAACGGACTTGACAATATTTTTTATGACACCGGTTACTCATACTACACTTTTGGTTTGATCGGCTACATCGAAGCAGTCCGTTTTACGCCAGACTCTTATCCGGCAAGGATTGAACGGGGCAGGTTCTATTTAGGCTTGTTGCCGGGAGGTTCATTTCCTCAAGCATTTGAATGGCAGATTTATAACGGGAACGCCAGTGGTCCCAAAAACATCCTGGCATCCGGGACGTCATCAATAAATAACACCGGATGGCATACTATTGATTTCTCATCCTTGGGAATCAGCATCCAGAGTGAAGACTTCTTCCTGGCCATCGTATCCCCCAACGAATATTTAGGATGGGGGGTGGATGGACTTTCCGCCCCGTCTCCGACACCCGTGGCGACACGGAGTCCCCAGAAGACACCGACTCCAGTTACCTCCACCAGTAATTTTTCCCAGAAAGTGGAAGGTGGGAGTTACTCGCCATGGAGTGCAACTTCTGTTATCACCGGCGACAATAATTCCAGGAAAGGGAATAAGCTGACATCAATCGCGGGACGAACCTGGAAGAAGCCGCCGTACACAGACTGGATGCAGATGATAACTTATGACGCGATGTTCCGCGCGCTGGTCAGCTATTCCCCCTACGACCGGACCAATAACACGGTAGGTATAGATATCGATTATCCGGCTTCCGGAAACTATACCGTATCAGTCAGGGGCTACAACGTACCCTACGGTCCGCAGCCCTATGCGTTGGTTGTCTCCCGTCCGGATCGGGGAGCTTCATTTCCGGATCGACTGGTTATGGGATCGAGTGATTACAACGGGGATGGTACTTCGGATATCGCTATCTTTCGCTGGACCTCGGGCCTCTGGGCTATCCGGGATCTGACCCGGGTCTACTTCGGGCAATCCGGCGACATCCCGGTTCCCGGGGATTACGACGGGGACGGGAATTCCGACATAGCCATCTTCCGTTCGGCCAATTCTCTCTGGTCGGTCCGGAATTTGACCCGGGCCTATTTCGGGGCAGAGAAGGATCTCCCGGTTCCATCGGACTATAATGGTGATGGAAAGGACGACATCGCGATCTTCCGGGATAGCTCCGGTCTCTGGGCGGTCCGGGGACTCAGTCGTTTCTATTATGGTAAGGATGGTGATCTGCCGGTCCCCGGTGATTACAACAGTCTGCTTCCCGGTTTACATGAAGCCGCTATATTCCGCCCATCAACCGGCCTCTGGGCGATCCGGGATCTTCAGCGGATCTACTTCGGTAACTCTAACGATACTCCGGTTCCGGCCCATTATGATGAATTGCCTGGTGATGATGTCGCTATCTTCCGGGAATCAACCGGTCTTTGGGCGGTCTATGACTATAGCCGGTATTACTTCGGAACTTTCGGTGATTCCCTGGTCCCGGCAGATTATCAGGGCGATGGGAGAGATGATATCGGGATCTTCCGCGGTACTTCCGGTCTCTGGGCGATCCGGACGATTACCCGAGCTTACTTCGGGCAGCAATATGATATTCCTGTGACGCGTTGAAAGAAGTTGAAAGTGCCTAAAGTGCGCTAAAGTGCCTTCCTCCGTCGCTAAAGCTATGGCGGATAATAAAAGTTGTCGCTTTCGCCCGGCTTTTCCGGGTTTCAAGCATTGGAGGACCGATTAATTAAAGTGCCTAAAGTTGTTGCTTTGGCAGAAGGGGCCGGGTGAGGATAATTGTGGGAGAGGGTTTTAACCTCGATCCAGGTGCCAGGCAATCGGGTTGAAAATCCCTATCCAAACAGATATACGCAAGAGATGACTTGACATATAACGTTATGCGTTATATGTTATATTGACATGATAGAAAGCTTTAAATGCAAAGAAACTGAAAAGATATTTTATAGGCAATTTTCAAAAAAACTACCTCATGGCATCCAGAATATTGCATTTAGAAAACTCAGAATGCTGAATCGAAGCTCAAATATTCAGGATTTAAGGATTCCTCCAGCAAACCGACTTGAACGGTTATCGGGAAAAAGAAAAGAGCAATATAGTATCCGTATAAATGATCAATGGAGAATTTGTTTTAAATGGCGGAATGGAAACGCGGATCAGGTGGAAATTGTTGATTATCATTGAGGTGAAGATATGAGGAAAATATCCCCAGTTCATCCGGGAGAAATACTGTTTGAAGAATTCTTGAAGCCTATGCAGATAAGCCAGAATAAGCTTGGTCAGAGTCTCAGGGTTTCTCCTCGTCGAATCAATGAAATAATTCATGGGAAGAGGAGTATAACCGCGGATACGGCGCTTCGTCTTGCCACCTATTTTGGTAACTCTCCCCGGTTTTGGCTTGGCCTCCAGATGGATTATGATCTGGATGTAGCTGAAGATGCTCTTTATCCGGTAATCAGCAGGGAAATTCATTGTATGGCAGGTGTTTAATATGAGGAAAGTGCCTTAAGTGCGTTTTAAAGAAGTGCCTTTTGGAGAAGTTAAAAGTGCCTTAAGTGCCTAAAGTTGAAAGTTGTCGCCTTGCTAGGTGGCGGAGCAATGGTGCGGGATATGGTTTCACCATGGATCTGGATGAGGTTAGGGTAAGTTGTTAATGAACCCCGTTGCCCCGTGCTCGTAGAGGCGACCTTCAGGTCGCCATAGTGTGGCATCCTCTACAAGAGGATAGGGTTCGCTGAAAGCTTATGAGCCAGGTAATCGGGGTTACAAATCCCTACCAAATGGCATAAGAAGCATCATGAATAAAATACAAAAGTTCAGTAACTAAACGAATCACCAAAAACTATTTCAGGAGGGGAAAATGAAGCCGCCCCGGTTTATGCGATATGTAATATTTTCAATAGCAGTTCTGCTATTCGCCTGTTTTTCTCCGCCGGCCATGGCAACGGAATATCCCGGTGGGGTTTTGCAATGGCCGACACAGGGAACCTTTACTAATGATATTAACGTGCCCGATGTCGGTACAGTAACAAATGTAAGCCTCTATATAAATAATGCTAATACTTATCAGGGGTTCAATAACAACGCCATGATGCTGATCTCTCCGGCCGGGACCATCATCTACCTCTTTGATCTATCATCGTATTCAATCACCGGGAAGTCACTCTTTCATACTAATTTTATCGACACCGCTCCAATTATCATCACGGAGGGTATCCCTCCCTATTCCGGATCATTTCGTCCTGGGAATAGTTTCTCGAATTTTATAGGTGAATCTATTAACGGGGATTGGACGCTGGCCGTCTATAATGACGGATTGAGCACAAGCAATAATGGTGCCGTTACAGACTGGACTTTGATCATCAATGACGCTACACCAAGTCCTACTCCTGAAAATACTCCTACACTCACTCCGGCCCCGACTCGTACACCTACTCCGGTTGGATATTACACTCCCACTCCCACCCCCACGCCCCTTCTGATAACTTACCGGGAATATTCAGGTTCTTTCTTTGAATGGACAGAGATCGGCGCCGTTACCGGGACAATTGGGATCGGAAATCAGGGGGTCATTTATGATATAAATGTCAATCTCAGTGCCTATGCCTCCGGTGGATTGGATCCGATCGGGATCTATCTTCAGTCGCCGGAGGGGGATTTAGTGGCTCTTTTTAACAAACACGACCTCGCGGAATATACTCTTTACCTTACCACATTCGACGACGCTGCGAGCCAGTCTATTAAAAGCGGTCTCGCGCCGTATATCGGTCTCTATCGTCCGGTGGAGAGTCTGGCACTCTTCAATAACCAGAGCCTGATTGGCGACTGGTCATTGATAGTTTATAGCGATTCTGCCGATGTCGGCGAGGTCACCGACTGGAGCCTTATTATCGGCGCCACGGATTACAGTACAACGTGCACTCCGACACCTACAATGACTCCGACTCCAACCATGACCCCGACGCCCAGTCCGACGCCTTCTGTTCCACCGACACCAACCTTAAGTCCCACTCCTTCCATTCCCCCTACTCCTTCGCCAACCATGTCACCTTATGCCCATTGTCCCATCTACCAGGGAACACCATTTGTGATAGATAATCCGGATGTAAACTCCCGGAGTATCACGCTGACTAATCCCCACAGGGTAGGAAAGATAATGGTTAACATAGAGAATTTTTTCGTGGGAGGATCTAATGACATGGATAATATCGGGATATATCTGATCTCTCCCCGGGAAACGGTGGTGGCCCTCTTTGAGAAGCATCAGCTTTCGGAACATGCTCTGGCCGGAACCTGGTTTGATGACGATTCTACCACCAATATTGCCGATGGATTGGGGCCTTATGTCGGTCATTTTCATCCCAACGGCAACCTCTCCGATCTTTACGGAGAACCGATAGCGGGGAATTGGGAGTTACTTGTTTTTAATGATTACAACGGTATTTATGGAGAAGCTTATATGAATGAATGGGCAATCGAGGTCTGCGAGGCCGTGCCGACTTTGACTCCTCCGGGTGTTACTCCCACTCCGTCTATAACACCGATTTCACAATGCTGGGACTATGCTGGTGGCTCAATCTCCTGGTCTGGTGTTACCGCGGCTTCTTCGGGGATATTTGTGGGACATTCGGGCAGCGTTACCAATGTCGAGGTGCGGGTTAGCGCGGAAAGCTATGATTCTCTGACTAATATAGGCATCTATCTGGTTAACCCCGAAGGGACTGATATCGCCCTATTCGAGGTAGGAGATTTAACCGGTCACGTTATGTATCGGACGTATTATGACGATGATTCATCAAACCGGATTAAAGATGGCAGTTCTCCTTTTCTGGGGATCTATCAACCGGTTGAGGATCTGGCCGGCTTCAATGGTGAGGCGTCAGCCGGAACCTGGAACTTGATAGTTTATAATAACTTAAGTACAAATCACGGGAATATTTCCGACATAGAGCTCCATCTCTGTATGGGGGGTGCTGCCCCGACCCCAACTATGACTCCGACAGTCACCCCGCCCCCGCAGCCCACGCCGACCGTATCGCCGTATGCCCATTGCCCCATCTACCAGGGAACGCCATTCATAATAGATAATCCGGGGGTAAATTCCCGGACCATTACACTTACTTCTCCTCATAGTGTGGCGAAGATAATGGTCAATGTGGGAAATTTCTTTGTGGGTGGAAAGAATGACCTGGATTTTATCGGTATGTACCTGATCTCTCCCCGGGAGAAGGTAGTGCCTCTTTTTGAGAAGCATCAGCTTTCGGAACATGCCCTGAGCGAGACCTGGTTTGATGACGATTCTACTACCAATATTGCCGATGGATTGGGGCCTTACGTGGGGCATTTTCATCCCAGCGGCAACCTCTCCGATTTGTACGGAGAACCGATAGCGGGGAACTGGAGGCTTCTGGTTTTTAACGATTACTTTGCAATAAGTGGGGAAGCATACCTGAATGAATGGTCGATCGAGATCTGCGAAACCATAACCCCGATACCCCCATCTACAACTCCGACACCAACACCGTTTTCATACTGCTGGGAGTATGCCGGAGGCGGGATCTCCTGGACCGGTGTTACCGCGGCTTCTTCGGGGATAGATATCGTTCATTCGGGCTTCATCACCAATGTCGAGGTACGGGTCAGCGCCGAATGCAGCGTTAGTTTGGCCGATATGGGCATCTACCTCGTCAACCCCGATGGTTATGATATTGCTCTCTTCCAGGTGGGAGATCTGACCGACCATATTATGTATCAGACCTACTTTGATGATGATACGACAAACCGGATCAAAGACGGGATCGCTCCGTACCTGGGGATCTACCATCCGGTGGAAGATCTGGCCAGTTTTAATCACGGTCCTTCCGCCGGAACCTGGAACCTGATGGTTTATAATAACAACTCTATCAACACCGGAAATGTTTCTGACTGGGAACTCCAGCTCTGTATTGAGGACGCTGCCCCGACACCGCCCAAAACACCTAGCCCAACGCTGACAGCGACACCTGTCCCCACCGCCACGAACCCGGATGGAGATTGTCCGGTTTCATTTGGAGATGCCTTTACCGCGCCGGGGCAGGAGGTGACCTGGAAGCCCATCAATGTCACGGATACGGGTCTGTTGAAGTCAATCACCGTGAAGATCGACCGGTTCGATATAACTGAGTTTGGAGACCTTGATTACGTGGGGATGTGGCTGGTCTCCCCGGATGAGACCGTGGTGGAACTCTTCCCCAAACATCAACTGGAGGAGCACTCTCTCTCCGCCACCTGGTTTGATGACGCTGCCTCAATAGGAATCGCCGAGGGTCTCGGTCCTTACATCGGGAGATGGCGCCCCACCGGCCACCTCTCCGATTTCTATGGGGAAGAGATTGCCGGTGTGTGGAACCTGGTTGTATTTAATGATTATACCTGTTTTCCGGAGCCCTGCGAGGACTGGTCCCGGATGAGAAAGGACTGGCAGCTTGTTATCTGTCTGCAGCCGACCCGGACACCGACTCCCACGCCGACAGTGGTAGTCCCCACTCGAACCCCAACCCCAATCGGGTACAAAACGGCTACCCCAACACCCACTCCACCACCGACTCCGGAACCTGTCTGCAAGGACTATGACGGAGGTTCATTTATATGGAGTAATTACGGCAATTATGAAGATGTGGTCACCGTCTCTGATGCCGGTTCGGTCACCGATGTGAAAGTTGAGATTACCGCCCAGTGTGCCTTTGGCCTGGGCGACTTAGGCATCTACCTCCGCTCACCGGGCCTGATTGATGTCGCTCTCTTTGAGAAACACCAGCTTGATGAGCATTCTCTCTATAAGACGGTATTTGATGACGCCGCTGACAAGATCATTACGGATGACAGCCTGCTATCGCCCTATCTGGGCACATATCGCCCCCAGGGGTTGTTATCCGACTTTGACGGCGAGTCTATTAATGGGGACTGGACGCTCATTGTCTACAACGATGATGACCGCAACAGCGGGGAGGTGGTGGAATGGATACTGACAATCTGCAAGGTCTCCACTCCAACACCAACCCCTCAGACTACTCCGCCTCCGACTCCGCATGCGCCTACACCGATCCCCATCCTTGAGTCTGGGGATTACGACGGGGACGGGACCTCCGACATCGGAGTATTCCGGCCGGCTACCGGATTGTGGTCGGTCCGCTCGGTAGGAACCTCCTTTTTCGGTCAACCGGGCGATATTCCGGCCAGTGGGGATTATGACGGTGACGGGACGGCTGATCTTTCCATCTACCGTGGGACTTCGTCTCTCTGGGCGATCAGTGGTGTGACGAGGGCTTACTTCGGCTGCGCCAGCGATGTAACAGTTCCGGGCGACTATGATGGTGACGGGTTCTGCGACATTGGAATCTACCGTTCTTCCTCCGGCCTCTGGGCTATCCGCGGCCTCACCCGGCTCTACTTCGGCGCCTTAGGCGATTATCCGGTCCCGGGGGATTATGACGGAGACTGGTCCTGCAACTTCGCCGTCTTCCGTCCATCAAGCGGACTCTGGGCGGTCAGGGGTATTACCCGGGTTTACTTCGGAGGGAGCGGCGATCTCCCTGTTACCCGCGATTATGACGGAGACGGATCGGCTGATATCGGGATCGTTCGTTTCTCCAGCGGCCTCTGGGCGATCCGGGGAGTCAACCGGTTCTACTTCGGCACAACAGGAGATTACCAGGTCCCGGCCGATTACGCGGGCAACGGAACCGCCTATCCAGGAATCTTCCGGAGCAGTTCCAGTCTCTGGTCGGTTAAGGGATTCACCCGGGTGTACTACGGTACCTCCGGAGATATCCCCGTGGCCCGGTAAAGGGGAGGAAGTGTCTAAAGTGCGCTAAAGTGCCTAAAGTTGGAAGTTGTCGCCTCGCCTGTCTATTGGGTGGCACTTAATGGTATACGAAAGGGAAATGGATAATAAAGAGTTTTCCGAGGAACTTGAGAAGAGGACTCGCAAGTTTGCGGTTAGGATAATCAGGCTGTCAACGGAGTTACCGAATACTCCGGAGGGCAGGGTTATCAAGTATCAGCTTACTAAAGCAGGATCATCAGTAGGCGCAAACTATCGTGAGGCGAACCGGTCAAGGAGTCAGGCAGATTTTTATAATAAGATCAAAATCAGTGAAAGTGAGGCAAGCGAAACACAATATTGGTTACAAGTAATCGCCGAGGCAGATTTTTTACCATGGGAAAGAATAAAACCGGAATACAACGAATCCAGTGAATTACTAGCAATATTCACCTCCATTGGCCAAGCCCGAAAACCCGGGCGAAAGCGACAACTTTAGGCACTTTAGCGCACTTTAGGCACTTTCAACTTTTTAAAAAGGCACTTCAAACACCAGTCGGCCACCGGTTTGGCCAAAATACTAAAACCAGCAAAACCAGTCGAAAGCGAACAACTTTAGGCACTTTAGCGCACTTTAGGCACTTATAACTTCTTTCAAATGCAATTTGACAATCTTTTACAACTAATGGAAGACCGCCTGGCCTCGGACCTTTACCTCAAGGCCGGTCAACCCCCACATCTCCGGATCAGCGGGGAGATTGAACCTCTCTCCGATCATCTGCCCATGACGGAAGAGGATATGGAGGGGTTTGCCCGGCATATCCTGGATGAGAAACAGCTCCATCAGTTGGAGAGTGATCGAGAGATGGACGTTGCCTATTCTCTGGCGGGAGGTGAGCTCAGGTTCAGGATCAACTTATTCTACCAGCAGGGCGCTCTTGTGGTTGTCTGCCGGCGGATCAAGCGTGAGTTACAGACCTTCGACGACCTAAGTCTGCCGGTTAAAGTGCTGGAGAAACTCTCTATGGAACCACGGGGTCTGATACTGCTCGCCGGCGCCGCCGGGAGCGGGAAGAGTACTACCATGGCGGCTATGATCAACTATATCAATCAGCGGAAGAGTAAACACATCATCACGATTGAGGACCCGATTGAGTTCACCTACCTGGAAGATAAGTGCATCATCAATCAGCGGGAAGTTGGTTACGATACCCGTAGTTTTAAGGGGGCGCTGAAGTATGTCATCCGTCAGGCGCCTGACGTAATTGTAATCGGTGAGATGCGGGATCTGGAGACAATGACCAGCGCGATCATGGCGGCTGAAGTTGGACACCTGGTTATCAGTTCTCTCCATACCGTAGATGTCAGTCAGACATTAGAGAGGATAATCAACTTCTTCCCCGCCTTCCAGCATGCCCAGATCAGGATGCAGCTCTCCTTTGTTCTGAAGGGGATTGTATCCCAGCGTCTGATATCCCGGAAAGACGGAGGGGGGAGGGTTCCCGCCTGTGAAGTCTTGATCACAAGTCCCACCGCGCGTAAACAGATTATGGATGGAAAGACCGGTGAATTGATCAAGACCATCGAGGGGGGAAAGATAGTCGGGATGCAGACCTTCAATCAATCCATTCTTGACCTCTACCAGGCCGGTAAGATCGGTTACGAGGAAGCAATGGAGAACTCCGACAACCCCGAACTCCTCGAACTGGCAATCAAGGGGATATTCACGGGGACGGATACCTTTAAGGTTTAAAGAAGTTGAAAGTGCCTAAAGTGCGCTAAAGTGCCTAAAGTTGTCGCTTCGCCTGGCATAAGGAGGTGAGAGGTGGCAATTGGAATGGATGGAACGGTTAATCGGGGGGAGGGGAATCTGAGATTAGCTGATGAACTGATTCAAAGGCTAACAGACGGTCAAGCAAACAATTATTGAGATTCACATAGCATGATTGAGGTAAACCACAATAATTAGTACAGAGTAAAAATTCCAGATAAAATATTTCGGAGTAAAATTTTATGCATCTCAAGGAAATCTTAGAACTTGTTGTAGCAAAAAAAGCATCAGATCTTCACATTACCATCGGCGAACCGCCCATCATCCGGATTGACGGGGATTTGATTCCTACTGAATTTCCATCCCTCTCCGCGGATGATACCAAGGCTCTTATCTATGGTATTCTTAATGATAGTCAGAAGGTGCGGTTTGAAGAGGAGTTGGAACTCGACCTCTCCCTCTATATCCCCGGCATCAGTCGCTTCCGGGTAAATGTCCACCAGCAGAAAGGGTGCGTGGAAGCGGCTTTTAGAACCATCCCTATGGATATCCCTCATATCGATACTCTGGGACTTCCCGAGATAGCCAAGGAGCTGGCTCGCAGACCCACCGGATTGGTCCTGGTCACCGGTCCGACCGGGACGGGGAAGAGTACAACTATGGCGGCGATGGTCGATCTGATCAACCGGGAACGGAGATGCCTGATTATCAGCGCGGAAGACCCGATTGAGTACCTCCACACCAATAAGAATAGTATTATCAAGCAGCGGGAGGTAGGATCCGACACCCATTCTTTTTCTTCCGCGCTCAAGCATGTTCTCCGGCAGGATCCGGATGTACTCCTGGTTGGAGAGATGCGGGATCTGGAGACTATCTCCACCACCATAACCGCGGCTGAGACCGGGCATCTGGTGATCTCCAGTCTCCATACTCCGGATGCCGCGCAGACAATTGATCGCCTTATAGATGTCTTTCCCCCCGGGCAGCAGAAGCAGGTTATGGTTCAGCTGGCCGGCTGTCTCCAGGGCGTTATGGCCCAGATTCTCTTCCCACTGAAGAGCGGGACCGGTCGTGCCGTGGCGACTGAGGTTATGATAGGTACACCGGGGGTAAGGAACGTGATTCGGGAGCACAAGACCCACCAGATCCCCACCCTGATTCAGACCGGATCCCAGTACGGTATGCACAGTATGGACCACTCACTGAAGCAGCTGGTTCTGGACGGGAAAGTGCGTTACTCCGAGATAGTCGGATATATAAAAGACCCGGATATATTAAGAGATATCCCGGATTCCCTGAAAGAGGATGAAGGAGAGGAGGGAGTGGTGGGAGATATAGAAGAGGTTGAGCCGGAGAAGAAAAAAGGGTTTGGGAGGCGGTTTAGAAAGTAATAAAAGATGAACTTCGTGTGGGGAGTGGGGAGTAGTGGAAAAGGAATATCCAATGACCAACTGTCAACTTCCAAGTAGCGGATCAAGGCCGTGATAAAAATGATAGAAGCAGGATATCAGATAGCCGAGTGCGGACAACTGTCAACCAGCAACTGTCAACCGTCAACCGTCAACCGTCAACTTTCTTTTCCCGTCAACCGTCAACCGTCAACTTTCTTTTCCCGTCAACTGTCTAGTGATAATCGCGATTGTTAATCAAAAAGGAGGTTGTGGAAAGACCACCACTGCCGTTAACCTTAGTGCCTGCCTGGCGGATAGGGGGAGGCGGACGTTATTGATTGATCTTGATCCTCAGTCTAATGCCACCTTGGGGCTGGGTATCAAGGTTGACACGGATAGGAGCATCCACCGGGTTCTGGTGGATGATGGGTTTACCGCGGCGGAGGCTGTCCTGCCGACCGGTGTCTATAATCTCGATATTATACCGGCCACGATTATGCTCTCCGGGGCTGATCTCGATCTGGCGAATGTTATGGGAAGGGAGAGCATTTTAAGGAATAAAATTACTTCCATCACCGATAATTATAACTATATACTCATTGACTGTGCTCCATCATTGAGCCTGTTGACGATAAACGCGCTCTCGGCCGCGGATGAGGTATTGATTCCTATCCAGTCCCATTATTACGCGCTGGAAGGGTTGAAGCTTTTATTTCAGACAGTCAATATAGTTAAGACTCGACTCAACTATAGTTTGGCTATCCTGGGGATCCTGCCGACTTTCTATGATGGAAGAACCAGCATCAGCCGGGATGTTCTTAACGGATTGAGAGACTACTTCGGTTCTCGTATCCTTAAGACCGTAGTACGGGTTAACTCAAAGTTAGCCGAGGCTCCCAGCGCCAATGAGCCGATTCATACCTATGCCCCCGGCTCCCGCGGTGCGAAAGACTATGGGAATCTGGCGGATGAGATATTGGAAAAGGAGCAAATGTTGAACCGTGGAGACGCACCCCGATTAAAATTCGGGGCGGGGAAGAACGCGGAGGAAAAGCAAGATACAAACAACATCTCTGAATCATCTGGTTCAAGTCTTGATTCATCTCAAATACTATAATATATATTCGTTATACATACTATTTTTTCAGGTTAATAAGATAAACAGGTAATTGCAAACGGGTCCAACCCTATTCAATCACCCACCGATGATGGTGGGCAGGCATTCAATCATGTGTTTTAATTAAAGTGCCCGAGGTAAGACATCTCACATAAATGTTAGATGTCTACGCTATGCTCCGAAGGTATGATTCGCGTAATTCGTAGTTAAATTATGGTAGAAGAAAAGAAAAAATCAGGGTTGCAGAAAGACATATCTTCCATCTTTGCCGGGTTGGAGGATATAGATAACGGTCGGACAGAGAAGCCTCGTACTCCTCCGGAGGAAGCACCTGCTCCATACGTACCGCTTCCCTCTCCCTCCGGGCCGGTACCTCCATTGCCCGCCTCGAAGATAAATGATCAACCGTCCGATTCATCCCCCTCGTCCAGATCAGATAGCCTGATAACGGAGGGAAGTTTTCCGAAACGCCGGAATACCTTTGTCGGATTGGACATCGGTTCCTCAGCGATCAAGTTAATTCAGCTCTACCCGGTCTCGGAAGGATGGGAGATAGGAGGCTATGTCATCCAGGAATTCCAGACGGGTGGTACCGGACAAGATCTCGGTGAGAGTGAGCACTTTGGTAGGCGCTTAAAAGAACTTTTTTCCGCCGCCGGGATTCCCGGGAGTAGTGTGATATGTTCCCTTCGGGGAGATCAGGTAAGTACCAGCTTAATCCAACTGGCCCGGATGCCCAAAGGGGAATTGGCGAGCGCCAGTCGCCTGGAAGCCGGGCGGCGAGTCACCTTTAATATTGAAAAAGCGCTGCTCCAGAATATCGCGGTAGAGAAAGATCCTGCCCGTCCCGGCGGCAAGTTGAATTATATTGTTACCGCGGCCAACCGGGAGAGCGTCAGTACTATACTGGGCTTCCTCCGGGAAGCCGGCCTTCAGGCAGTTGCTCTTCTCCCCATTCCATTTGCCTGGAAAGACTTCATCCGTGATCTTGCCAGGGGAGATGCCTCCACCGCGGTAGCGGTTGTAGATATTGGTGCCGCTCGCACCCAGGTCTGTATCTATAAGGGAGATCGTCTCCACTTCAGCCGGGAGTTCGAGACTGGGGGAAGTCATATCACCGAGGCGATAATCCAGGCCGGCCAGACATTCGGGGTCACGACAAAGATCTCATGGGATGAAGCTGAAGAGATAAAGAAGTCAACAAATCTCCTCTGGGCTGACAGTATGCAGACACTGAAAGAAAATCTGTCGGCTTCCCAGGTCGCGGGGATGGTGCGCCCGGTCCTGGAGAAAATTGTGCAGGAGAGCAAACGTTCACTGGAATATTATCGACAGTTATACCATGAAGAAGAAGTCAGCCAGGTGTATCTATGTGGGGGTGGTTCGCTACTGCCTGGTTTTGAAAAGTTCTTTCAGCAAAAGCTGCGACCTCCGGTTGAGATTTTCGGACTCCTGGATAGAATTAAGCTTCATAATTCGATTACTTCAGATGAAAAAATTCGGAGAGTTTTTCCGCGTCTGGCCCGGGCGGCAGCGCTTTCTATGAGTCGGAGATGGGAAGTCAATTTTATCCCTCCGTTTGACAAGATACTGCAGAATATTCTCCGCCGCAAAGTGCTTATCCTAGTCCCGATTATAGCCCTCTTTGTGATCAGTTTCTTGTTCTATCAATCCAAAGCCGCCTTGATGCCGCAACAGGAAAAGATAGTGGAGATAAAAAAGAAACATTTGGCGATTTTTCAAGGGGATCTTGGCCCATATAAGGTTCTATCTGATTTGATGAAGCAACTGATAGCCCGGGAGAAGGTTGGTCTTTACTCATCTCTCCGACAGCCGAACTGGAAAGGAATCTTGAAAGAATTTAGCAGGATTACCCCATCCTCAATTGTTCTTTCTGAAATTATATCTCTGGAAGGTGAAGGCCTGAAACGTATTCTCTGTACCGGACAAGTACTTGAAAAGAAAGAGTCCCTCACTTCCGGGGTAACGCAGTTTATTGTTAAGGTTGAGAATTCACCTTTCTTTAAAGAAGTTGAGAAGATATCCGAGGATATTGACCAGAGAACATTCAGTTTCAGTTGTACTTTAATTTATTAGTCCCCGAAAAGCCAAGCGAAATGGCGTAACTTCAGGCACTTATAACTTTTATTATTTTAGGTAATTATTTAATGACCTATACTCAAAAAGCGGTAGGAATCTTGATAGGGTTTGTACTACTCCTGGTTTTATTCTGGCTGATTGTTTATATCCCGAAATCCAATAAGCTTGATGGGTTACAACTGGAAGCTCAGGAAATTGATCTAAAAATTGTTGATGCTAAGGTTAAGAAAGCAGGTCTGCCAGAAATTGAGAATAAAATCAAGAATGCCCGCGAGAGATTAGAGCGCCTGGAGGTACAGTATCCAAAGACAATCGAGATTGTATATCAGGCGATAACGGATGCAGCTGAGAAAGAGGGATTTATTATCTCAAAAAGAGTTACTGCCGAGAAACAGGATGAGGATGAAGAGACCGCTCTGCGGGAGTATGAAATAAAGATATCAGCATACTGTCCGTATCATATTCTTGGAGATTTTCTGGATAGGCTGGTTAACTCACAGATTATTATATCAATATCAGGATTGGCTATTGTAGACGATAGGGATTTGGGATTCTGGAAGGGAGGGGAGAATGAACTTCGGGTAGAGATGCAATTAACTACCTACTTAAGTCGGGATAATGGTTCGTAGAGAAGTTATAAGTGCCTGAAGTGAGCTAAAGTGCCTAAAGTTGTCGCTTAGCCTAGTGATGCCAGCTATTGGCCAGCACTTCTTGAATTATAATTACGATGTTGGTTCAAAAGTAAATATTTTTTCCAAAGGAAAAAATAGTGGATAAGAAGAAAAAACAATTGATTTTGATTGGTTGCCTGGTTCCGGTGCTGGGATTTGTGATCTATAATAGTCTCAGTACTGGCGAGGATGAGAAGAAGAAGAAAATCCCGCCTAAAACGACCGAGACCCAGACGGTTCAACCGGTTGAGGTTCCGGTTGCTGTCTCCGGGAAGAAATCCGACAGCAGAAAACTACCTGTCCTGAATAAAAAGCTGGCTCAGATGCAAAAGACTATTGCCGATGAAGCGTGGGAAAGGGATCCATTTAGAGCTCCTATCATAAAAGAAGATGATGTGATATCTACCAGCTGGAAAGATTTTAAGCTTACCGGTGTTATCCCCGGTCGCACTGCGACTATAAACGGCGAAATTATCGGAGTAGGAGAGGAGTTTGAAGGATATATACTGATCAGAGTTGAGAATTATCGAATAATACTGGAAAAAGCCAAAGAGTCATATATACTTACCATGCCCGAGGACTAATATTATGAAAAATATTTCAAATAAATCATTATATGGATCGGTTCTCCTCATCTTCATAATCTTGATGATTGCCGGATTATTTGTACTTAGGGATCTCAATGCCGGTACCGAGATGGACAGGAAGATAATTTTGGCCATGGAAAAGATCAAAGAGGAGATGGGTGAGAGAGTGGAGCCGGATGAGATCATTGATGAAAAAATGATCGATATTCCTGTCCCGGATATCGAATCAACCGGGATGGATGAAGAGATTACTCCGAAGAATACCGCTCCTGAAGATGTGGCCCCGGTGGAGAAAGAAGGATCCGTGGTTGGGGTGGAGAAGGTTCTGGTGGTGAAAGAAGAACCTGCTGCAGCTGTTCCCGTGTCAACTCCTGAACCGGAAGAAATCTCATTAAAGGAGCGGTTGGAGGAACGGGGCAGCCTGAAGTTTGTGGATGAGGATGTCCGGGTTGTTATAAGAAGTCTGGCCAAGGCGTACGGCTTTAACGTGACCCTGGCTCCAGAAGTCCAGGGAAAGGTCACGGTGGACTTCGATAATGTCAAGATCATAAATGCTCTGGATACGATTCTGGTCGATCAGGGCCTCGGTTACCGGATCTCCGGTTCTATTCTCCGGATAACCACCCAGGAAAAGATCCAGGAAGAAGATGCCGCCTCCGCCGCCCTGGAAGCTACCGCCGCCCAGAAGGCGATTGAGGCGGCAAAAAAGAGGCTCTTCGCTATTTTGTATGGGTAGAATGAAAAAAACCTCATCCAATCCCTGTGATTTATTGTTTTGATTCGTAATCTGGAAATGATTATATTTAGCGTAAAGTTAAATTATAATCCGATCTCTT